>JAEEGK010009651.1_pt1 | contig 22480 bp, 15 predicted proteins | sample 8958771 | NCBI WGS metagenome assembly JAEEGK01 (sample SAMN16246547, study PRJNA631951) | gut metagenome | biome: gut microbiome; feature: rumen; material: SC-attached | host: Bos | place: Iran: Karaj | collected 2018-10 | reverse complement strand
ATTTGCTATAATACTATGGTTGTCAAAGATATATTAATTGGTGAATGCCTCAAAAGCCAGTATTTATGCGGTTTTCGCCATCTAATTAAGTAAGTGACGCAGAAGCAGAAGAAAGAAAGGAAAAGAAGAACATGAGTAAGAAATGGGTCTATCTGTTCACAGAGGGTAACGCTAACATGCGTGAACTCCTCGGAGGTAAGGGAGCAAACCTTGCTGAGATGTCAAACATCAAGCTTGACGGATCAGGCGAGCCTTTCCCCGTTCCTCAGGGCTTCACCATCACCACCGAAGCCTGCACACAGTACTACGAGGATGGTCGTGAGATCAATGATGAGATCATGGGCCAGATCGAAGAGTACATCGTTAAGCTTGAGGGAATCACCGGCAAGAAGTTCGGTGACAAGGAGAATCCTCTCCTCGTTTCCGTTCGTTCCGGAGCAAGAGCTTCAATGCCCGGTATGATGGATACTATCCTTAACCTCGGTCTCAATGAGGACGTTGTTAACACCATCGCTACCAAGTCCGGAAATCCCCGTTGGGCTTGGGACTGCTACAGAAGATTCATTCAGATGTATTCCGACGTTGTTATGGAAGTCGGAAAGAAATATTTCGAAGAGCTCATCGACCAGCTCAAGGCTAAGAAGGGTGTAACCCAGGACGTTGAGCTTGATGCCGACGATCTCAAGACTCTTGCTAACCAGTTCAAGGAAGAGTACAAGGCTAAGATCGGCAAGGATTTCCCCACCGATCCCAAGGAGCAGCTCTACGGCGCTATCAAGGCAGTATTCCGTTCATGGGATAACCCCCGTGCTAACGTTTATCGTAGAGACAACGATATCCCTTATTCATGGGGTACCGCTGTTAACGTTCAGTCCATGGCATTCGGTAACATGGGCGACGATTGCGGAACCGGTGTTGCATTCACCCGTGATCCCGCTACCGGCGCTAAGGGCCTCTTCGGTGAGTTCCTTACCAATGCACAGGGCGAGGATGTTGTTGCAGGTGTAAGAACACCCATGCACATCTCCGAGATGGAAGAGAAGTTCCCCGAGGCATTCGCACAGTTCAAGGACGTATGCGCTACCCTCGAGAAGCACTACAGAGACATGCAGGATATGGAGTTCACCGTTGAGCACGGCAAGCTCTATATGCTTCAGACCAGAAACGGAAAGAGAACCGCACAGGCTGCTCTCAAGATCGCTTGTGACCTCGTTGATGAGGGAATGAGAACCGAGCAGGAAGCTGTTGCAATGATCGATCCCAGAAACCTTGACACCCTTCTTCATCCCCAGTTCGATGCTAAGGCACTCAAGGCAGCTACCCCTCTCGGAAAGGGTATGGGAGCATCTCCCGGAGCAGCTGCAGGTAAGGTTGTCTTCAACGCTGACGATGCTGTTGAATGGGCAGAGAAAGGCGAGAAGGTTGTTCTTGTAAGACTTGAGACTTCACCCGAGGATATCATGGGTATGAAGGCTGCAGAGGGAATCCTCACCGTTCGTGGCGGTATGACCTCTCACGCAGCAGTTGTTGCAAGAGGAATGGGTGAGTGCTGCGTTACCGGATGCGGCGCCATCGTTATGGACGAAGAGAACAAGCAGTTCACTCTCGGCGGAGTTACCTTCAAAGAGGGAGACTGGGTTTCAATCGACGGATCTACCGGTAATGTTTACCAGGGCGAGATCCCCACTGTTGATGCTACCATCGCAGGCGAGTTCGGAAGAGTTATGGCTTGGGCTGATAAGTATCGTAAGCTCAAGGTTCGTACCAATGCCGACAACCCTGAGGATGCAAGAAGAGCATTCGAACTTGGTGCTGAGGGTATCGGACTTTGCCGTACCGAGCACATGTTCTTCCAGGAAGGCCGTATCGAGGCATTCCGTGAGATGATCTGCTCCGACACCGATGAGGAGAGAGAAGCTGCACTTGCTAAGATCCTTCCTTATCAGCAGTCCGACTTCGAGGCTCTCTATGATGCACTCGAGGGACATCCCGTTACCATCAGATTCCTTGATCCCCCTCTTCACGAGTTCGTTCCTACCACTGAGGAAGAGATCAAGGCAGTTGCAGATGCAATGGGCAAGACTGTTCAGCAGATCAAGGCTATCATCTCCGGCCTTAAGGAGATCAACCCTATGATGGGTCACAGAGGATGCCGTCTTGACGTTACCTATCCCGGCATCGCAAGAATGCAGACCAAGGCTGTCATCCGTGCAGCTATCAACGCTCAGAAGAAGCATCCCGGATGGAATGTTATGCCTGAGATCATGATCCCTCTTACCTGCGATGTTAAGGAGCTCAAGTACGTTAAGGACATCGTTGTTAAGACCGCTGACGATGAGATCGCAGCTGCAGGCGTTAAGCTTGAGTACAAGGTCGGAACCATGATCGAGATCCCCAGAGCAGCAGTTACCGCTGACGAGATCGCTCCCGAGGCTGATTTCTTCTGCTTCGGTACCAACGACCTTACCCAGATGACCTACGGCTTCTCAAGAGACGATGCTTCCAAGTTCATGCCCGCTTACTTCGATCGTAAGATCCTCGAGGCTAACCCCTTCGTAAAGCTCGATCAGGTTGGTGTAGGAAGCCTCATGAAGACTTGTATCGCTCTTTCCAAGCCTGTTAACAAGAACATTCACTACGGCATCTGCGGCGAGCACGGCGGAGATCCTTCATCCGTTGAGTTCTGCCACAAGATCGGCCTTGACTATGTATCCTGCTCACCTTTCCGCGTACCCATCGCGAGACTTGCAGCAGCACAGGCAGCTATCGCTGACAGATAATAAGTCAATCACAGACAGGGAGTCTATTACGGACTCCCTGTTTTTTTATTCAAATATGTGAGATCATCGAGTATACTGATGATGTGACGTATAAGGGAGCATGCCCTTTGGTTCAGATAAAACGGAGAAATTTTTATGAATAAGATCCTGAACATAACGGCTATATTTATGTGCCTTATTATGTTTTCCGGATGCGGTGAAAAAGAAACCGTGCCGGAACCTGAGGATGAACCGCAGACGGAAACATCTACTCCATATGATGCCGGGGACAATACCGGGTATGTTCCCGAAAGTACGCAGATAACATATCTCGCGTGCACTTCGGATCCCGGATCTTATAATGTATATATCATAACCATCGATAAGTTAGTCTGCTATGATCTGACAGATTATTGGAAAGATCACAGCGGCAGGTATCACTATTTTGAAGATTCCCTTCCTCCAGAGGGAAAATACACTCTTGAAGAATATGATCTGACTGCTGAACAATGGAAAAGACTCATTGCTACCATAAGAAAAAATAAATTTTCCAATCTGCCTGAAGATCTCGGTATTCTGTACCTGATCGACGGCCCTGTTTCGTATATCGAAGTGAAGTCGGAAGAAGAAACACATATGTGCGGAGGAATCAGTGCCGGACTGGGCAACAGTAAGAATCAGAAGCAATATGCGGAGATTGTTTCCACTTTGGAAGAGATCATAAATGAATCCCGTGAAGCATCCGGAGCCGGTTCCGGCGAACCTCCGGTTCAGTCTGCGGAATACTATCCGGCAACAGCGGATTTATTTGAAAATCTTGATTACGATATCTGTACCTTCGAAGATCTTGAAAATCTGATCGGACCGTATCAGGCGGTCAACCCGGAGACGGACATAACCATGTATGGCTGGGAACTGGAAGACGGCGGCATGGCCTGGATCACCATCGGACCGGGGATGAAACTCAGAGACGTTGAACTGTGGTACGACGATCATTTTGTGATATTAAAAAGCGGTATCAGGGGGATACCGGAAGGTGCGGATACGATATACCGTTTTACCGATCCCAAAGATTTTTCATCGGATGAATCGGATCTGTTTAACCTTGTTTCCATGATGATCCATAATTCGACAGAAACCATTGATTACGGTTCTCCGTATTCTCATAATGATTTTTGTGTTGTATGCCAATACGGAGAGGCGGTGGATCCCGATGAACCGGCGGCACTCGGGCAGGATTCGGCGTTTTCGGATTACAGAATGCAGTCATCCGAACTTGTGGCATTTTACAGAGAAGTGCTGGATGAGGAAAGGGAGTTTGAACCGGAGTCCGATCCGGACTACAGACCGGAGACCGGAATAATCTGTCTTAAAGACGGATATTGCTACTCATTCGGAAGTTTATCATATACATTCAGCAGGATTGTGTCCGTTGCGGAGGGTTCATCCGTGATCATAGTAAATACCGAAATAATATTCAGTATGAGTGAAGATTATGAAGAGGAGCTGGGATACGTAAGATTTGCAATGGAGCCCACCGACTCCGAATACGGATACCGCCTGGTGGATTATATGTATTATCATGCTTCATGACCGGATGGGAATATTGCTGCAAAGAGCCTTGCGGGTCTGTCCGCAGGGTTCTTTTTTAAAATTTTACGGGAGAATATGATAAAAAGTGACGCAGTAAACGGTTTTTCCGTCATATACTTATGTAAGGGAGGGCAGAAGCTCCCGGTGATTTCACAAAGGATGGAAAAATGAGAAAACTCAGGATAATAAGTCTTTTAACTGCGATGATGCTGGTATTTGCCGTGACGGGATGCGGAAACGCAGGCGCGGAACCTATAGAAAGCCCTTCCGTGGACCCGAGTTCGGACGCCTACGCTGATGCACCCGGATATGAGCAGATAACATTCCTTGTCTGTATCGGAGATCCCGCATCATATATCGTTTATGTCATCACTCCCGATGAGATCACAGAGTTTGACTTTACGCATTATTGGATGAATGCTGACGGAGGATACGATTATTTCGAAGAGCCGATGCCTGATGAAGGCAGGTATCTGATGGTGCAGTATGATCTCAGCTCCGAAGGATGGGACAAACTCGTCGATGCATTTACAGATAATAAATTCGAAAATCTTCCCGAAGATATGCACGCCGATGATGTATGTGACGGTCCCCATTATGACATTGAAGTAAAGACGGCGGACGGAACATTTATCAGCGGAGGATATGCTGCCGGATCCGGAACCGGAAGGAAGCAGGAGAGATATCATAATATCGTCACCGCTTTGCATGAGGTCATTCATGATGCCGAGGAAGATGCTAAGGCGGCGGGAGTTTCAACAGAACCTCAGGGCCCCGCATATCTGAATTATTCCTTAACAGTGGATCTGGTCTGCGCTGTGGGTGAGTCCGGTTCATGTGATTACAGTGAACTTGAAAATCTGTTCGGTCCTTATGATGAAATAAATGAAGAATCTTTACCCAGATTGTTCGGCTGGGAACTTGAGGACGGAGGAATCGCCTGGTTCAGCTTCGGAGCACGGAGCTTGGTGGATGAGATTGAGATCCGCTATGACGATCATTTTGTGATTCTTAACACTCCGTTCAAAGGAATAAAGACGGGATTGGATGAAATATATCACTATATTGATCTCGAATCTCTTTCCGAGGAAGAAGCAAATCTTTTTGATCTGATCACCTTGATGATACAGAACGAAATTGACGCTGTTTCCGAAGATGGTCTGAATTCCAACAATGACTATGAAGTTGTTGCGACTTACGGCGAGGAACTGGATCGTGACGAACCGGAGGTGCTTGGTGAGTATGCACTGTGGTCATCGTACAGGATGCCCGCATCTGACCTTTCCGCATTCTATGAAGAAGTCTTTCACGAGGAAAGAGAATTCGAGCCGGATTTCAAAAAGGATTTCGATATAACCGATCTGCCCGAGCAGGGGATCCTCAGCATGGATGACGGATATTGTTATACATGCGCCGGAGCGCTATATGAACACCATGCCGAACTTGTATCCGTAGCCCGGGGTGACGGTGTTTGTATCGTAAATGCCAAAATGATAAGTGACCTGGACGGTGAAGTTAAGGGATATGTAAAATTTGTACTGAATACCACTGACGGCACATACGGATACGAACTGACGGATTTCAGATATTCTCATCTTTCATAAGAAAGCCTGAAAATGACTTTACAGAGCCTTGCGTAATGCTGCGCAAGGTTCTTTTTTTATTGCTTTTGTGATATAATCATTAAAATGTGTCCGGAAGGAACACTCGGGGGAGAGAATAAAGGAGATATGAAAAAGAGATCAGACAACAAAGGTTTTACGCTCGTAGAACTTATAGTTATACTTGTAATACTTGCCATTATATCCGCACTTCTCATACCCACTCTTATGGGTTATATCGAGCAGGCAAGAGCAAAGAAATATCTTCCTAACGCAAAGTCCTGTTATGATGCCGCTCAGGCTATGTTCTCCAAGCAATACGGACTTCAGGAAACACCCGCACTGGGGACTCCCGTAGTCGGTGGAGCCCACGATTATACAAACTCAAATACAAGTAATGGGGATCAGGATATTTCCGGTGGCGATTTTGCGAAGGATGTTCTGAAGCTTGCAGGAATGCCCGACGGAAAACCCTATTTCTTCATGGTCGCGGTCGGAAGCAATGCCGGCGGAACAACCGCTTCCGAGGCGAGCGATAAGGATAAATATACGGTTTATTATGCCTGCTACACGGAAACTCCCAATTCCGCCACTTGGTATTATTACAACGGAGAATGGACCACCTCCAATCCCAGATACAATAATTCCAGCGATATCTTTACAAGCAGGAACGTTATCAAAAAATCCGGAATCAGACTCCAGTATTATGTTGTCGCAAATGAGACGGGCTTATCCGTACAGGGAAGTCTCTGGACCTGGCTCAAGTCAATGAAATGATAAACAATACGGCTGTAAAAGATAATAACAGACTATTCGGAACAGGGCGCTTTTACAAAAGCGCCCTTACCATTGCGGTTCCGATCATGCTTCAGGCTCTGATACAGAGCCTTGTTTCGCTTGTAGATAACTTTATGGTATCGGGTCTGGGCGATATATGTATGTCCGGAGTCAATGTTGCGGGACAGGTTCTCTTTGTCTTTTTCGTATATTTAAATGCGATATGTATGACGGGCGGAATATTCATGACCCAGTTCTTCGGAGCAAAGGACCCTGACGGAATGAAACAGGCATTCCGTTTTAAGCTTGCAATGGGACTGGCTGCATTCATTCCTTTCTTCCTTGTATGCGTGGTCTTTCCGAGACAGGTCCTTTCCCTTATGCTGATCGGAAATACCGATGCACCGCTTATTCTCGATCAGGCGGTAAGTTATATCCGCATTACATTCTTTATGGGACTTCCGATGACCGTATCGATGTGTATAGCGACTTCACTCCGTGATATGGGCAAGGTTAAGATCCCCCTTGCCGTTACAATAGTTGCAACTCTTACAAATACTTTCTTTAACTGGGTGCTCATATACGGTAATCTCGGAGCACCCAGACTTGAAGTGCGCGGTGCTGCGATCGCCACGGTCATAGCCCGGACTCTTGAACTGGTCATCTTCCTGATCATCTACATTAAGATGAAGCCTGAGTTTGCGGTCAGATTCGCCGGGCTGTTCAAAATAGACTGGAAGCTTTTCGGAGAGATACTGAAGAAGGGCTCACTTGTCCTTTTCTGCGAGATGGTATGGATCCTTTCCGAAACACTGACGACCGCCATATATAACGGAAGAGGAGGGGCCGATGTTGTTTCCGGCATGGCATCGAGCTTTACGATAGCCAATCTTTTCTTTGTCGCATTCGAGGGAATCTATTCATCAACCGGAGTCATCCTCGGAAAGACACTCGGTATGGGCGACCTTGAAAAAGCGCGAAGGGACAAGACCTGGCTTTTATCAGGGGCTGCCGTATTTGGATTTCTTATGACTCTTTTCGGACTCGGCACCACATTTATCATACCTCTCGTATTCGGAGGGAGGCTCAGTGACGGAGCGATACATATCTGCAGGAACATGGTCATACTGATGTCGTTCTTTATGCCGGTCTGGGTTTACATGAACACCCAGCAGGCGGTTGCCAGATCCGGCGGGGATACCGCAATGGGAGCCGTAGCGGATTCGCTCATCACGATCTTTATGATGATACCCATGCTGCTTCTGCTTGCTTTCTTTACGGATATCGGACCGGTCGGAATGTACTGCGGTGTAAAGCTCCTCGATTTCATAAAGATAGCCGGATTTCATTTCTGGCTGAAGAAGGAACGCTGGCTTAAGAATCTTGCAGAGTAGAATGCGGGGCATTAAGAAAAACGGGTACTTGTTAGACAGACGGTAAATAAGTTAAACTTAAAGTGATATACGTTTGAAAGGCACAGTTTTTTCTTTTGGGAATGAGATAACGGATCCGGGGTGGATATATGTCTGAAGGCATAAACGTTAACAGAAAAGTCATTATCCCGTTTACAAAAGAATATAATTACTTCATGGATCAGAACATTTTCGTGGGGGCTCGACTTGAGAGAAACATAAGAGCCATCACGCTTTTGGGCATAGCCGTATCACTCGGCGGTCTGATCATGACACTCATAAACATTGCCCAGCATAAGGGCTTTGTTACCTTTACTACGGCTGCGATCGCTCTGCTGGGGGCATTCATGGTCTTTGAGATCAAGGTGCGCAAAAAGAGAAAGCCCGTTGAGATCGTAGTAATGATAATCGGTTTCGGCATATTCACCTATTACAGCCTCAAAGGCGTAAACGACGGATTTGCCATTCTGTGGACTCTCATCGTTCCCATCGGTGTGAGCTTTCTTATCGGTGCCAAGCACGGCATTTATCTTTCCATTTATTATCTGATCCTTTTTATATGCATGTTCTATACTCCGTACAGGGAGCAGATGGCTGCATATTATTCCGAAACATTCATGAACAGGTTTCCTATTCTCTATTTTGTCGACGCTTTCGTTGTCTTCGTTACCGTAAGCAGTTATCAGATCTCCAACGTAACTGAGATTGAATATGAGGCGAAGCTGAAGGAAGCGGCGGATATCGCCATACAGGCCGATAAGGCAAAGGGAAGATTCCTTGCGCAGATGTCTCATGAGATCAGGACTCCCATAAATGCGGTCCTCGGAATGAATGAGATGATCCTTCGCGAATCCAATGACAAGGATATCCTCGAGTATGCGGACAATATCGCGGCATCCGGAAGAAACCTTCTGTACATCATCAATTCCATTCTGGATTTTTCCAAGATAGAAGACGGCAAGATGGAGATAATCCCCGTCGAATACGATCTTGCTTCCGTTATCAATAATCTTGTCAATTCCATCAAGGCGAGAGCTGAAGCCAGGGAACTTGAACTCAAGGTTGTTGTCGACAGGAAGCTTCCGTGCGAACTGTTCGGCGACGACGTGCGTATTTCACAGGTCATCATGAACCTGCTCACCAATGCGGTCAAATATACCGAAAGAGGAAGCGTTACCATGACCGTTATGGAGAAGGAGCGCGCACTCGGAAATATCCTGATAGAGGTTGTCGTATCGGATACCGGTATCGGAATCCGCAAGGAGGATATGGACAAGCTCTTTGAATCCTTTACACGTATCGATGAAAAAAGAAACCGCGGCATAGAAGGCACGGGTCTCGGAATGGCGATAGTCACCAAACTGCTCGATATGATGGATTCCAAGCTTGAGGTTGAATCCGAATACGGGGTCGGTTCAAGGTTTTCCTTTATCATAAGACAGAAAATTGTCAACGAGACTCCGATCGGTGATTACACCGCAAGGTATGCCAGGTCATCGGGACAGATGAGGTCCAAGCCGTATGTATACGCACCCGATGCCCGCATACTGATCGTTGACGATAATGAGATGAACTGCAAGGTTGTCAAGAATCTTCTGAAGAGAAACGGCATTGTTCCGGATCTCGCTTTCTCGGGCGCGGAGACGATCAGTAAAGTAAGAGAGCATTTTTACCATATAGTTTTCCTCGATCATATGATGCCCAAGATGGACGGTATCGAGACACTCGGAAAGCTCAGGGAAATGGATCTGATCCCGCATGGAACGAAGATCATCGTACTTACGGCAAATGCCGTAGTGGGCGCAAGGGAAAAGTATCTCGAGGAAGGCTTCGACGATTATCTTTCCAAACCGGTTGAGATCACAGAACTCGAAGAAAAGCTTCTTGAATTCCTGCCGCCTGAGCTTGTGACCATGAAGCAGGATCAGCCGGAAAAGGAAGAACCCAAGCCCATGACGGCTCCGGTATTTGCTTCTGATGATATCGATGATGAAGTGATGGAATTTTCGCCCGGTGCCGAAAAGAAGGAGACCGCTTCGGGGGATTTCCTGGAAGAGCTTAAAAAGAAAGGCTTCGATATCGAGGCGGCTCTCAATTACTGCGGCAAGGATAAGGATTTTTACAGGGAGGTCATCTCCGAATACACATCCACCTATGCCGAAAAGAGTGCTTCACTCGATGATTTCCTTAAGCATGAGGACCTGAAGGAGTACAGGACGCTTATCCATTCGGTGAAGAGCGGATCGAAAACGATCGGCGCCATGGAACTGTCGGAGAAGGCAAGACTCCTTGAAGAAGCGTCCGCAGACGGCAATCTTAAATACGTAAAAGAGAACCACGGACAGTTTTTGGAAGATTATTCCGGAACAATAAAAATCTTATCGGATATTATCAAGTGATGTGTTATACTTAATCAAATTCTTAAATTTCAAAGGAGGTAGTTATGAGCGATCTTGTTAAAGAAACAGTAGGCGGAAAGACCGTATGGCGCTGCACCGTATGCGGTTATGTATATGAAGGAGAGGAACTCCCCGCCGATTTCGAATGCCCTAAGTGCCACGCACCCGCTTCAAAGTTTGAGAAGACCGTTGTCTCAAAGAATCCTTATGCGGGAACCAAGACAGAGAAGAACCTTCGTGACGCATTTGCCGGTGAGTCACAGGCGAGAAATAAATACACCTATTTTGCATCCGTTGCAAAGAAGAACGGCTATGAGCAGATAGCCGCACTTTTCCTTAAGACCGCAGAGAATGAGAAGGAGCATGCAAAGCTCTGGTTTAAGGCTCTCGGAGAACTCGGAACCACCGAAGAGAATCTTCTTGCCGCAGCTGAGGGTGAGAATCATGAGTGGACCGATATGTATGTACGCATGGCTAAGGAAGCCGATGAGGAAGGTTTCCATGAGCTGGCTGAGCAGTTCAGAGGCGTAGCTGCGATCGAGAAGGCTCATGAGGAGCGCTATCGCAAGCTTCTTGAGAACGTTAAGGCCATGGAAGTGTTCAAGAAGTCCGGCGTTACCGTTTGGGAGTGCCGTAACTGCGGACATATCGTAGTCGGAACCGAAGCTCCCGATGTATGTCCTGTCTGCAAGCATCCCCAGAGCTTCTTCGAGGTTCGCGAAGAGAATTATTGATACGAATGCAAAACGTATGAGAGCAGGTCTGAATGACCTGCTCTTTTTTTATGTAAAATATTACGATTTTTCGTAACATATTCATTAAAATGTGTTATTATACCGATATAATTAAATATGTAAAATATTATGACCGACAATGCATATTTTAATTTTTCTTAGGAGGGGTTCTGAGAATGAATAAAAAGTCCGGTTTATCTATGCACAAGTTTTTGATCTTACTTTCAATGATACCGCTTGTGGTATCTCTGCTTGTCCTTACGCTGTTCAGCATCTTCTACATGAAGGACAATCTCGAAGCGCAGACAAAGAATACACTTAAGGTCGCGGTCATCGACCTTCAGGAGTATTATGCGTACGATCTTATTCATCCCGAATATCTGGAAGACGGATGGCTGACCTATGATCCCGAGTACATGGATCATCTCAAGTACGCCGATGTCGATCTTACCATTTTCAGGGGAGATACCAGATTCTGCACATCCATCATTGGTGATGACGGAAAGAGGATCGAGGGTACCAAGGCATCCGATGCCGTCATTGCAGAAGTAATAAACAAAGGAAATGAATATTTCTCCGATAATGTTGTCATCAACGGAGAACAATACTATGTTTACTATCTTCCTCTCAGGGACGCAGATGGAAAGGTCGTCGGTATGGCATTTGCCGGCAAGCCCTCCAGGGAACTTCAGAGTGCCATCGGCAAAATGGTGCTTGTCAGCGGCTGCATTGCCGTAGTTCTCCTTGTGTTCTTCATATTCCTTTGCCTGTACTTTGCCAATAAAGTTGCAAAGCCCATTCGTGCATGTGCTGACACTCTTTCCAGGCTTGCAGACGGAAATCTCAGCATTGAAAATGATGCAACTACCAATATCTCGGAGACCAAGTCACTGATCTCAGCATCCAATTCACTCAGGGATAAGCTCAGCGAGATCATCGGACATGTCAAGCTCATAAGCGGAGAGCTTAATGCCGGTGCAAATAATGTAAACAAGCTTTCCGAAGAAAGCTCCAGGGATGCAAACCAGATCTCCTCAGCCATGGAAGATCTTGCCGAGGGCGCTACCGATATGGCCAATAATGTTCAGGAGATAGGAAAACAGATCGGCAACCTGAACGAGCTTATTGCAATGCTCACCGAAAGTTCCGATGCGCTTGCCGTATCATCCGATAATATCGCAACCGCCAATAATGACGCGAGAGAGTATATCGATAAGGTATCCGAATCTTCCGTTCAGACCGTTGAAGCTGTTAATGATATAGCAAGACAGATCTCCTCTACCAATGATGCGGTCCAGAAGATCAAGGAAGCTGTCGATATGATCGCTTCCATCGCAAGCCAGACCAATCTGCTCGCACTTAATGCTTCGATCGAGGCGGCAAGGGCGGGAGAAGCCGGAAGAGGATTTGCGGTAGTAGCTACCGAGATCGGAAGCCTTTCCGACCAGTCCAGCAGATCTGCCAATGAGATCAGGAATATCGTTGATGAGATAGTCAAGAATTCCGAAGCGAGTGTTGAACTTTCAGCTAATGTTGCAGAGCTGATCAAGCAGGAGCAGTCATTCGTAGGTGAGACCCAGACCAAGTTTGAGATCCTCGGAAAAGAGATCGCGGCTTCACTTGATAATATCAAGATCGTTACCAAGGATGCCGAGGAACTTGAGGAAGTTCAGAATGTCATCACCGATGCGGTTCAGTCACTCAGTGCGATCTCCGAAGAAAATGCCGCATCCAACCAGGAAGTCTCAGCCAATGTCACCGGAATCGCAACGTCGATAAATGAGATCGCACAGAGTTCCGATGAGACCAGAAACAACTCGGATAAGCTTGTGGAGGTTATTTCTTACTTCAAGTGATATCCATATCGTGCTACCCTTTTTCTGACCGGGCCGCCACTTTGCTGGCGGCCCGGTCTATTTGATTGTTCCTTTTTTCAAATCGAGGGTGTATTATACATATAAGTCCGGTGGGTGCCGGTTCTTATGAGTGGAGGAATAGAATAATGTCGAAACTGAGCAGTTCTGTCAAAACAAAGCTGATCCTTATCATGCTTCTTGTCGCTGTTATCCCCGTTCTGATAACAACAATCATCAGTTACAGATCATCTACAAGTAAGGCTCTTGCCGATTCCGAAGAAATGCTTTCATGGGAATCCTGGTATATCGAGGATATGTTCTCATCCAAGATAAATCAGAACCTGAGAGCTATCGAGGCTATTTCGATATCTCCTTCCGTAGTCGAATATCTCAGCGGAGAGGATACCACCAAAGGCGATGAGATTTCTTTATATCTTTATTATGTCGATGAGGCATTCGGAGACGGTAATACTATCGCGATCGCAGATGCTACCGGACAGCAGCTTTTCAGGACCGTCGGTAATTGCGTAAACGTTGCTGACCGTGAATATTTCCAACAGGCTATGGCCGGAAACAATTATGTTTCGGATGTCATTGTAAGTAAGTCTACCGGAACAAGGATCATAACGATCATCGTTCCCGTCCGCGGAAAAGACGGCTCCATAATCGGAACCGTTCAGAGAAACTATGATCTTAATTCGCTTCATGATTTCCTTTCGGAAGAATCCGACCATGCATTTATCGTAGACAGAACAGGAGTGCTTGCCGCTCATTCCAGATTTGAGATTCAGGCAGAAGATGAGACCGAGAATTATACAGGATCCACCTTTATGACCAATGCTTCAGAAGAAGGAGTTTATCAGGAAGATGTGGACGGCGTTGACTCTATGCTCGGATATGTAAGACTCGGACAGGGTACGACTGAGGTTGATGCGTTTGCAGCAGGATGGACCGTTGTTACCGTTAAGACTATGGATGCTGCGGTCGGTGCGGCAAGAAGATCGGCGATGATCTGCGTCGCGATAGCTGCCGTACTTCTGATAGCGGCAGGCTTTATCTCGGTTTACATGGCTCTTTCCTTTACCAGACCTGTCGAAGAGGTTAACAATGCGGTCGGAGAGCTTGCAAACGGAAGCTTTACCAGAATCGACAAATTTACAAACAGAACCGATGAATTCGGTGCAATGGTCAATAATGTCAATTCCGTAACGGATAAGCTTTCCGGCATCATCGGTGATACCAAGGCCATGGCGGAGAATGTCAAGGAATCGGGTAATGAGCTTGCATCCAATGCTCAGCAGGCTACAGAAGTTTCGGGACAGGTAAGTCAGGCGGTCGATGATATAAGCAGAGGTTCCGTATCACAGGCAGAACATGTTCAGGATGCTGCGGACAATACAAACAGTATCGGTCAGAGTATAGATACGGTAAATGCCGAAGTAGCTTCGCTTAATGAATACTCAAGAGAGATGCGTGCATCATGTGATACCGCAATGGATGCAATGAACGATCTGATCAAGCAGTCCGATCATGTTACCAAGTCCGTTAACGAGATCGATTCCGTCATCAAGGCTACCAACGATTCCGCAAATGAGATCAGCAAGTTCACCGCTACGATCCAGGAGATCGCAAGCCAGACCAACCTTCTTTCACTCAATGCTTCCATCGAAGCTGCAAGAGCCGGAGAGATGGGTAAGGGCTTCGCGGTTGTTGCGGGTGAGATCGGAATCCTTGCAAACCAGTCCGCTGACAGCGCTACCAAGATCAAGACGATCGTTGACAGACTCCTTTCGGATGTTGCTTCATCCGTACAGGCTCTTTCCGAACTCAAGGACAGCTTCAATGAGCAGACCGTGAAGCTCGGAACGACCAAGGACAATATGGGTGAGATGCTCGAGAATGTTAAGAATGTATCCCACAGTGCGGATAATATCGAAGACAAGGTATCTGAACTCAACAAGGCAAGAGAATCTCTCGATTCCATTATCGAGGACCTTTCCGCCATATCCGAAGAAAATGCCGCATCCACTCAGGAGACCAATGCTTCAATGGAAGAACTCAATGCGACATTCACTCTTATCTCTCAGTCCGCTATGGATCTTCAGGATCTTGCAAACAAGCTGAACGATACTATAAGCTACTTCAAGATCTGATATCGGAAGATCGTTCCGAAAACAAAAAATCATTAAACCAAAAGGCATGTCATTACGACATGCCTTTATTGTTTGATGAATAAAATTTTTAAGATTCATTTAAATACTTTTTTTAATATATTAAAAGGGTGTTTATTTCAATGATATTTGATAGAATAAAAAATGCGGATGTTAACTAAAAAGCATTAAAAGGAGGTAGTTATGAGTTTTAAGATGGAACCCACCCCCGAGATCATTGCGCTCACGGAAAAATGCAAAGCTAATACCGGGATCGATCCGGAGCTTTATAAAAAATATGATGTCAAAAAAGGTCTTCGTGATGTCAACGGTAACGGTGTAAGAGCCGGTCTTACCAGAATCTCCACGATCATCGCCAAGGAAGAAGTGAACGGAGAGAGCGTTCCCTGTGCGGGACGTTTGTATTTCCGCGGAATAGATGTAAGAGAACTTACGAAGGGATTCAATTCGGAAGGAAGATTCGGTTTTGAAGAGACCGCATATCTTATTCTTTACGGAAAGCTTCCCACCGCGGAGGAACTTGAGGATTTCATGGAGGTTCTTGCGGATTCGAGATCTCTTCCCAAAAACTTCGTGCGTGATGTCATCATGAAAGCACCCAGCAAGGATATGATGAACACACTTGCAAGAAGCGTGCTCACGCTTTATGCATATGACAAGAATTCCGATGATACTTCACTCGACAATGTAATGCGTCAGTGTCTTATGCTCATCGCTGTGTTCCCCATGCTTTCCGTATACGGTTATCACGCATACAATCATTATTTCAAGGACAAGAGTCTGTACATCCATCGTCCCGATCCCAAACTTTCAACTGCGGAAAATATTCTTCGTATGCTCCGTCCCGATATGAAGTATACGGAACTTGAAGCACAGGTTCTCGATATTGCACTCGTTCTTCATATGGATCACGGCGGAGGTAATAACTCCACATTTACCACGCATGTAATATCTTCTTCCGGAACGGATACTTATTCGGTAATGGCAGCCGCACTCGGTTCACTAAAAGGTCCCAAGCACGGCGGAGCCAATATAAAGGTTGTGCGCATGTTCCAGGATATATGGAAGAACGTTCATGATCACAAGGATGAGGAAGAAGTAAAAGCTTATCTTAAAAAGATCCTTCACAGGGAAGCATTCGATAAGTCCGGACTTATATACGGTTTCGGACATGCGATATATTCCGTATCGGATCCGAGGGCACTCATCTTCAAACAGTTCGTCGAAAAACTTGCCGAATCAAAACATCGCATGCCCGAGTATGAACTGTATTCACTGATAGAAAAACTTGCACCCGAAGTCATCGGAGAAGAAAGAAAAATTTATAAAGGTGTAAGTGCGAATGTGGATTTTTATTCCGGATTTGTTTACAGCATGCTCGAACTTCCGCTCGAATTATATACTCCGATGTTTGCGATCGCGAGGGTCGTCGGATGGAGTGCACACCGTCTGGAAGAACTCATCAATGTCGACAAGATAATACGTCCCGCATACATCGGAATACAGGAAAACACAGAGTACAAGCCTATTTCAGACAGGTGAGAAAAAGCATTCAATAAAACGACACACACGTCATTTTCCTGCAAGCCCGATGATAACTGATGAAAATGACATACCATTAAAAACAAATTTGAAAATTTTTTTCAAAAAAATGCAAAAAACCTTTGTATTTCTGCATTCTTTGTAGTATATTTTGTTTAGTAGTTGTTTATTAAAAATTTAATTCCAAAATCGGAGGAGGAAAAAATGGCTACAGCAAAGAAAGAAGCAGATGCTAAGAAGGCACCCGCAAAGAAGGCAACTGTAAAGAAGGCAGCTCCTGCAAAGAAGGCTACCGCAGCAAAGAAGGCAGCTCCTGCAAAGAAGGCTACCACCGCTAAGAAGGCAGCTCCTGCAAAGAAGGCTACCACTGCTAAGAAGGCAGCTCCTGCAAAGAAGGCTACCGTTGCTAAGAAGGCTACCACCGCTAAGAAGGCAGTAGCAAAGAAGGCACCCGCTAAGAAGGCTACCACTGCTAAGAAGGCAGTAGCAAAGAAGGCACCTGCTAAGAAGGCTACCACCGCTAAGAAGGCAGTAGCAAAGAAGGCACCTGCTAAGAAGGCTACCACCGCTAAGAAGCCCGTAGCTAAGAAGGCACCTGCTAAGAAGGCAGCAAAATAATCCAATAAGATTATCAATAAAGTCCCGGAGGCAATAAGCCCCCGGGATTTTTTGTGTCTTCCTTTTTGCATGCGATCAAAAAATATGTTGTTTTTCCGTGCATTATAGTATAATCAAGGTGTAAATGATATTTCTGGTATATGAGCAAACGATAAGATTATCGATTGCTTGTTAGTTTTCTACACAGAAGCGAATTGTATGTAAAGGGGGTACATATGAGTTCGGTCAGTGGTATATCATCAAGCGGATATAATTCTCTTTACGGAAAAATAGCAAGCGGAAGATCACTTCAGTCTGCGGCTGACGGTGCGGCCGAACTTGCGATCTCCGAAAAAATGAATTCCCAGGTAATGGGACTCGATCAGGGTGCCGATAATGTTTCATCAGGAATCGATGCTATCAAGATCCAGGATTCCGCACTCGGGGATGTCACAGATTATCTTCAGAGAATAAGGGAACTTGCACTTGCCGCATCCAATACCTTTACGATATCGGATGATGACAGGAAGATCTATCAGCAGGAGATCTCACAGCTCAAGTAAGGCATCGAGGATATAACGAAGATCGCTTCCTATAATGAGAAAAATCTTCTCGACGGATCTTCCGGCGATATGAACATCGCAACCGATGCCAATGGTACATCCGTTAAGATAAGCGGAAATGATTCCACACTTAAAGCACTCGGTTTAGAAGATTTTGATGTTACCAAGGATTTCAATATCGAAGATATAGACAAGGCACTTGATACCGTTTCGAAAATGAGAGCGGATGCCGGTGCCAAGATGAACTCACTCGAGCACATCTATAACATAAACAAGAACACCGGTTACAATCTCACCGCAGCCGATTCAAGACTTGAAGATCTCGATATGGAAAAAGCAGTGAGCAAGCTGGACAAGCAGAGACTTCTCGATACCATCAGTGTCATGATGCAGAAGAAAAAAGAAGAAGACGAAGCAGACCGTGCTCAGAGACTTTTCACTTAAAGTAAATAAATAGGAGGAATAAAAATGGCTGATAATCTTATAACAAGAAATTTAACAGTTAATATCGATAATGTTTCCTCCGTAAAGAACACTCCCGTTTCACCTGTTGAAAAAACTGAGGTTGATAAGAAACCGAAACAGGAACCGGTGGGACTCGAGAATGTTATCTACACTTCGGAGGACGGCGACACCGTTCAGGTTAAACCCGAATCAAACGAAAGACTTTCCGACGGATTTGTTTTCAATAAGACAGACAGAACCGTTAAGGAAGAAACCATCGACATTGATGTCACCGATAAGGCAGAGAAGACTCCGATCCGTGAGGAAAAAGAAACGGCCGTAAAGGAAGCAGAAGAGTCTGCCGCAAAGATCGAAGCCCGCAGGGAAGAACGCATCAAAGAGATGATCAAAGCTTCCGAGGCTGAGAGTGAGAAGAGAAAAGAAGCACTCAAAGAAACTCTCAAAAAAGATGCGGAGGAAAAAGAGACCGACAAAGCTCTTGATAATAAAACGTCCTTCTCGGGAGTTTCCGATTCGGAACTTGAGAGAATGTATCTGACCGGAAGGATCTCAAGCTACGATTACAATTCCGCAGTCGAATCACGCAAGGCTGAGGAAGAAGCAGATAACAGAAATGCCGGTGAAGTTTCCAAAGAGATAGGAAATGCGGCAGCCGGACTTGAAAAGAATCAGATTCTTGAAATCGCGATCGATGCCGAGATGAAAGGCAGCGGATATTCCACCAGGGAAGAGAGCGAGGCGGTAAGAGAAGCAATCTTCGGAGCTGAAAAAGAAGACAATACCGAAGGAAAAGGGTTTGAGATCAATATAATCAGATAAGATAGCATACCCGTATCTCAAAAAGGGGTACGGGTATTACTTTGTGTAAAATGAGTACGCATTTTGTGCTTTTTTTATAATAATTATTGCTAAATATGACAAAATTATAGGAAACATTGATACTAGTATACTAGTGTGCTATACTTGGAGATGTGGTGAAAATGGAAGATATCATTAAGATCGTAATAATACTTCTGGTAGGGATCCTGCTGTGGCTGATCCTTAAGCTTTTATCCGGAAAACGCAAGAAGCTGCATGTGAGATTCATCTGCAGTCTGCTCAGGACTCTTGTGATCATAGGCGTTCTCATTGCCATATTGCAGGTTTATTTTGATCTCCAGAATGTGCTCACCGCGGTTCTTACGGGAGGAGGACTTGTCCTTGCGATCCTGAGCTTTGCGGCTCAGAAGAGTCTCAACAATATCCTTTCGGGTATTGCGATCTCTTTATCCAGACCTTTTGATCTCGGAGATAAGATCAAGATCATAAGCGGCGGATCTGTAATAGCCGAAGGAACCGTTACAGATATCACACTCAGACACACCGTTGTCATGACCTATGACGGACAGGCATGCATGGTGCCCAACGGTATCATGAACGAAAGCATGCTGCTTAATGTCAGCCACGAAGACCGTATCGGTAATTTCCTTGAACTTACCATTGGATATTCCGATGATCTCGATAAGGCTCTTAAGCTTATGGAAGAAGTTGTAAGAGCTACCGATAATGTAATCGATTGTACCAAACCCCTCATCTGCAGGTTCGATCCCGACGGTCCCGTATTAAAGACCACCGTATGGACCAAGAATGTTGCGGAGAATTTTGTGGCATGCGGTTCTATTAGGAAGAGACTGATCGAAACCTACAGGGAAAACGGCATAACCATTCCTTACAGGACTGTGGCTATAGACAGTTTTAAGACGGGCACCGATGGCAATCTTGACACAGTGTCAACCGGACGCTCCGAAAAGAAAAGAACGAAAAGCAAGTAAACATGAGCATTTCGGGACACGGCTTTATGGTCCGGAATTTAGAAATGACTATAGGTCAATTTAAGGAGACATAATATCATGGAAATGACCCTCAGATGGTACGGAAAGGATTTCGATACCGTAGAGCTTTGGAAGATCAGGCAGATCCCCGGTGTCAAGGGAGTTATAACCACATTATATGATAAGCAGGCAGGAGATCTTTGGACCGAAGAAGAGATCGGTGCTCTTATTAATGATGTTTCCGAACAGGGGATGCACATCTCCGGAATTGAGTCCGTCAATGTTTCCGATGATATCAAGACCGCAGGCCCCAAAAGAGACGAGCATATCGATAATTACATAAAGACCCTCGAAAACCTCGGAAAGCAGAACATTAAGATGGTCTGCTATAATTTTATGCCCGTGTTCGACTGGACAAGATCCGAGCTTGCGAGAAAAAGAATTGACGGTTCTACGGTTCTTGCATATTCACAGGATGCGATAGATTCCATAGATCCCGCGAATATGTTCGATTCCATCAAGGACCAGATGAACGGTACGATAATGCCCGGCTGGGAACCCGAAAGACTCGATAAGGTTAAAGAGCTTTTTGAGCAGTATAAGGATATCGATGAGAAAAAGCTCTTTGATAATCTTGTATATTTCCTTAAAGCGATAATGCCCGTCTGCGATAAGTACGACATCAATATGGCGATCCATCCCGACGATCCCGCGTGGAGCGTATTCGGACTTCCCCGTATCATCAATAACAAGGAAAACATTTCAAAAATGCTTTCCGCTGTAGATAATGTTCACAACGGTCTTACATTCTGTGCCGGTTCATTCGGAACAAATCCCGAGAACGATCTTCCCGATATGATCCGTTCTTTTGCGGGAAGGGTTCATTTCGCACATGTAAGAAATCTTCAGTTCAATACCTTCTGCCGTGAGGACGGAAGTGCGGTCAAGGCCTGGAGCGGAGTGGATATTCCCGTAGGACAGCCTGACTTTGAAGAAGCCGCACATCTTTCATGCGACGGAAGCTTTGATATGTACGAGATTGTAAAAGCTCTGTATGAATCCGGTTTTTCCGGTCCCATCCGTCCCGATCACGGAAGAATGATCTGGGGTGAGGAAGCGATGCCCGGATACGGTCTTTACGACAGGGCTCTCGGTGCGGCATATATTAACGGTCTTTGGGAAGCTATAGATAAAGCACACGGAGGCGTAAGATGAAGCTCTGTTTAAATGGGATCGCCGATAAGAATGCATGGGAAAGCAAGGGATACCACCTTCCTTCTTTTGATATAAATGCGGTAAAAGAAAACACGGATAATGCACCCGTATGGGTTCATTTCGGTGCCGGTAATATTTTCAGGGCATATCACGCAAGACTTGCCCAGGAACTGATCGAAAAAGGAATAATGAATTCCGGCATAGTCGTTGCCGAAGGGTTTGATTACGAGATAATCGACAAAGCATATAAGCCCTTCGACAATCTTTCCATACTTGCGATCCTTAGATCCGACGGATCCGTGGAAAAGCAGGTGATAGGCTCGGTTACCGCATCAGCTAAGCTTGATACTGCGGTAGAAGATGACTTTACATATCTTAAAAAAGCATTTGAAAACAAAAGCTTACAGCTTGCAACTTTTACCATAACCGAAAAGGGTTACAGTCTTAAGGGTGCGGACGGAAACTTCGCAAAAGCCGTATCGGAGGATATGGCAAACGGTCCCGAAAAGTGTGTTTCCTATATCGGAAAAGTATGCTCGCTTCTTTACGCAAGATACATCTCAGGCGGATATCCCATTGCGATGGTGAGCACCGATAACTGTTCGCACAACGGAGAGAAGCTCTACGGAGCGATCCATGAATTTGCGGTAAAGTGGGCTGAAAGCGGAGTCTCCGATAAGGGATTCCTTGATTATGTCGAGGATCCTGAGAAGGTTTCATTTCCCTGGTCGATGATCGATAAGATCACTCCCAGGCCTGATGAATCCGTTAAGGATATGATAGCTTCTGACGGTGTTGAAGATACCGAGCCCGTGATCACCGGGTTCCATACATATGTTGCACCTTTCGTAAATGCGGAAGAGAGTGAATATCTCGTTATCGAGGATGATTTCCCTAACGGAAGACCCGCACTTGAAAAGGCGGGAGTCATATTCACCGACCGCGATACCGTCAATAAAGTGGAGAGAATGAAGGTTACCACATG
>JAEEGK010009650.1_pt1 | contig 22481 bp, 11 predicted proteins | sample 8958771 | NCBI WGS metagenome assembly JAEEGK01 (sample SAMN16246547, study PRJNA631951) | gut metagenome | biome: gut microbiome; feature: rumen; material: SC-attached | host: Bos | place: Iran: Karaj | collected 2018-10 | reverse complement strand
TCTATCACTTTTTCCTTTACGTTTAGTCATATCTAAACCTTTTTTTCTAACTTCATTTCCTAACTCTGAATTTTTCGAATTAAAAAATTTTAATTCATCAACAATACTTTTCCTACGTAAATTTTTTTTGCTAGGAATTTCCTTCTTTTCAAACAATGTACTTTTGCTTCTTGAGAAATTCTTTACATTTCTTATATTATTATTATTATTATTATTATTAATATTATTATTATTATTATTATTAATATCACTATTATTATTATTATTATTATTATTATTATTCATATCTAAAAGAGAAGGTTTTTTATCTTCTTGTCCAATATAATTATTAGTGGGAATTTCATTTCTATTCATTGAAGGAATAGGTGAAAGAGGACTTTTAAATATATTTTTTTTTAAACTTTTTTTTGAATTCATAGAATTAGCATCAATCGAACTCGATGAACAAGAATTGGAACCTTTATTTAATATTTCTTCAATGACTTCTTCAATTTGTTTAGATTTCCTAGTAATAGTTTTTTCAGGAGTTAAAGAATCAATTGAAAAACCAGAAATACCTTCATTAGTATAATTTAAATGAGATTTAATATCATCGATTATTACATTTTTTTTACTTGAAAAATGCCTATTTAAAATATTATATATTTTCTTTAATTTAGCTTCATTATTTATACTATAATGATTTTTAAATTGTAATATATTATTTCCTGTTCTTTGTCTTTGAATAAAAATAGGTGAACTATCAGATATATTTGAATTTTTTAAAAAATGAAAATCTGATTTAACAAACATTGATTTTCGTTTTCTTGGAATTGGTCTTAAAGGAACTGTACTATTTATTTCATTTGATATTGTAAATTCAATTGGAATATTTTTTCTTTTTGGACAAAAAAAACAAGTTGATTCATTTAAACTTTCATTTTCATTTATTTTCAAAGAATAATATATTGATTTTATTATTTTAGATAATCCTTTTATTAAAGGAAGAATTAATTCATTGTATTTTTCATTAGTAGTTTTTTCACTAAATGAAAAACCAAGTAATTCTAATGATAATCTTTCAATCATTTTATCAAAATTACCTTCTTCTTCAATTCCTTTGGGAGGGAAATTTAATAAAAAATTAGCAAAATAAAATAAAACTTCATATTCAAAGCAATGATATTCTTTTTTAATAAAATCAAAAAATTCTTTTATTTTACAATTATCTATATTTTGAAAAGATATAAAATCATCAATTAGTTTAGAATATTCATTATATAAATTATTAGAAATAATAATTTCAGTTCTTTCAGGACTTATAACATATTCAACACAATCTTCAAACCAATCAAATAATAATTCAATAATAATCATTAAATTTTCAGTTTCATCAAATAAAACCCAATTACTTTTATTAATCATATTCTTCATAGCAACTAATATATTTTCTAACTCATCATTCCAATCTATTAATAATCCTTGAAATAATTTATATATCATAATATTATCTAAATTATGTTTCTTTTTCAAAAAACAAATCCTTTCCAAAACTTTAACAATTAATTTAGGAACAAACCCATATTTTTTTAATTCTTCCCCAAAAAGTAAATCTTCTTGTTTTTTTAAATAAACATCAATACTTTCTTTATTCCCGAAAAGCAATCTAGAATGATTTAAAAAATCTTCAAATTTTTTACAATATTTAATTTGATCTTTAGTTTCAACACATTTTTTTCTTTTACTTCTAACATGCTTAATGACAGTATCACAATCTTTTAAACTACTAAATAATAAATAGCAAACAATAACAACACCAGTTCTTCCATAACCAGCATGACAATGAACAAGACATTTGGCTTTACAGTCAATAGTAATAATACTAATTTCTTTAACAATATCTAACATATAATTCATAGAAGAAGGAACTGCCATATCTTTCCAACCACTTAATTTACATTTAATATCATCTCCTGTAAAAACTGAAGGATTATATGAATAACCTGCACTTGTTAAATGATAAGCATTTGGACCACAATATGGATGTTCTCCTTCTCTTTGTAAATTTACTATTAAACCTATGTTTAATTCTTTAAATTTTGATACTAATTTAAATTTATCTATTAATACTTCTGATGGACGTTGTGATGCTATTATATTATCTGTTATATAATTTGAATTTAAACCTTCTATTGCATTGTTATTTGATATATTGTTTAAATAATTTTCATGTTTGCATTTTTTTCCACCACAAAAAAAACAACGTAATTTGTCTTTAAATTCATGGAAAAATTTTTTTGTTTCTTTTAAAGGTTCTTTTTTCTTTGTACCTATTATTCCTGATTGAAGAATTGTATTTTTGTTTCTTGATTTTGACATATTATTTAATCTTGTTGATGATTCTTTGGGATTCGAATTTGCTTCTTTTAATAATGAATCCATATTCATATTTGTTTTGTTATTTATTTGAAGAAGTTCTTTCTTTTTTGTTAATATATAGTCTAATTCAGAATTTTGATCCAATGATTTTTTTGCTTTTTTTTCTTTTTTTCTTTTTAAACAATTTATTGGTAATATATCTAAACAACAACATTTAGATTTTTCTAATGAATTGCTTTTCATTTTGGTTTTTGATTTTTATTACATTTATATATTTTTTTTTTTTTATGAATATGTTTGTTATTTTTAAAATGATTTAGAATTTTATTTATAATTTTTTTTTCAATGTTTTTTATGCTTTGATATTTTCTTTTTATAAAGATTATTTATTTTTTGTAAGGAGAAAAGATATAATTTAAATAAAAGATATTTTTATTATAAAACACTTTTTATATATTTTCCAATACCATCAAAAAAATATCTTTTTATCAAGTACTGTATATCATTTTTTATCAGTTTCTTCATTTTCTCAAAAAAATATAATAATTCATATAGATTTATACTTTGAAACTGAAAAAGAGAAAAAAAGACAAAGAAAGAGTTAGAATCTATAAATAATGTATCTGATAATTTATTGTTTGATTCTTCAAGGACTTCTAATTTTCATGAAGAACAAAATTTAAATTTTTAAAAAAACAATTATTGATAAATAATAATTCTAAAATTGAGAAAAAAACCATTCAAATTATAAAAATGAGTAATTATAATATCATTAACAATAAATAATATTATAATTATTAGATTAATTTTATATTATGAATTTGACATTTAAAATATAATACTCAAATTTAATATTATTAAAAAGATTATTAGTATTATGAGTAAAAAATTTGAATTTTATTTTTAACAATAATAATATAAAGAAAAATAAATACGATATGTCTATTGAAAATAAAATTAATTCACAAAAGAATAATTATTTATGAAACTTATATAAAAATTATTATATTATAAAATTCCGTGAAATTTGTTCTTTAATTTTATTAATTTCTCTATTATTTTTTTTTAAAATATTAATAATGAAAAAAGAGAAATTTAATGATTCTAATAAAAATAAAAGCTATAGAGCTTATCAAACTCAACCTAATAATTATATTAAGAAAAATATGAGTGAAAATATTGCTATGACGGAATATTCACGTGGTCCTTTTATAGATTATACTTTTCTTTCTCATAGACATTTGCTTTTTGGAAAAAAAACTAAAGACCCAAAAAAAATAAGAGACTATAATTATGACTTAGAAGAAACTTTAAATTTAAATTTGGAAATTTTATTTCATATGGATTTATTAAAAGATAAAGATAAAGAAAAAGATAAAGAAATTAAAGAAATTATTCAAAAAATAAAAACTAAAAGTCTTTTAAGAAATGAATTATATAAAAAAATTAAATTAAAAAAAAATGATATATTAAATAAAAAACAAGCTTTTCAAATATTAGTAGATGAAAAAAAAGAAGAAAATTTAAAATTAAAAAAACAATTCGAAGATAATGAAGATGATTTAAAAACAAGAAAAAAATATATTAAAGTTTTATCAAATAATTTTAAAGATGTTCAAAATTTTATTGATAATGTAAGGATTAAAAGTGGTCTTGCTGAAGATTTAAGTAAAAAAATTACTATTCAAAAATTTATTGAATTTAATAATCATTATACTAAAGAAATTAAATTATTAAAATCAGATATTAAAAAATTAAAAGAAGAAATTATAGAAATAAAAAAAGTTAATCAATTATATAAAGAAGAAATTAAAATAGATAGAACTAAAAGTAAAAATAAAGATTTAATTAGAGTTATGGAATTTTTTAGAAGAATAATTTTATCTCTTCAAACTAAAATAAAAGTTTTAAAAAATTCTTTTGATAATATGACTAAAACTTTAAATTATTTAAATTTAGGTGATATAGTTGATTTTCATTTAAGTAAAAAAGAATTAAGTACTACTCATTTTGAAATTAATTTTGATGATTTAAATAATATGGATATTGATAAATTTAATTTAATTGAAAAAACAAATGCCTTAATGGATTTTAATTCAATATTAAATAATTAGTATTTTGGTTTTTATATTAATTTTTTTAATATTTTAAATAGTTTATGTCTTGAAATAAATATTTAACAGCAGTAGATAATATAATTATTATTTAAAATCTTTATAAATTATTCTAAAAATTTAAGAAAAATTTTTTGAAATATGGAATCAATATTGAAATAATATATCTTATTTATAAAATAATTCATCAAATTATTCTTTTTCGTATGATTAAAAAAAGATAAAACATAAAAAATAGAATAATTTAATTATTATTCAATGGATAATATATCTAAAATATCTAAATTAAAAATATATTAAAGTTTTTTTTTTGTGTTTCTTTTAAAGGAATATAATCTTAAATATTTAATTAAGAATTCAAAAGATAGTAATCTCATAAAATTTATATTAAATTTTAATTATTTTTTTGAAAGATAAAAAGAAGAAAAAGTATAAAAGAAATAGTTTAGAGAATTAATAATTTTAATATGGGATCATCACACTCTCCACAGAGAACAGAGAATGGTGTAAAAAAACAAATTGAAGAAGAAGTAACAATTGACAGAGCTTGGTTAGTAATAAAGAAAAATGGAGAATATATTATTCCTAAAGTAAGATGCCCTTTTTGTTTAGATTTAGTTTATCAACCAGTTCAATGTCAAAATTGCAAAAGAATTTATTGTAAAGATTGTTATGAACATTGGAAGCAAAATAATCAAATGAAATGTTTAGGTGGAAAAGATGGGCATTCTTTTTCTTTTCAAGAAGCTGAAAGATGGATAATCAATTATTTAAATACTTTAAAAATTATTTGTATTTATAAAAATTGTGAAGAAGCTATTCAATATCCTCAGTTTTATAATCATCTATTACATTGTAATCACAATAAAGAGGGATATAAAGAAATAAAAAGACCACAAAAAGAAGTTTTTCTTTATTCAGATATTCCTATATTTATTAAAACACTTGATGATGTTACTTATTCATTTTCAGTGAAACCTAATTATCTTGTGCAAGAGTTAAAAGAAATGTTTCAAAAAAAAGTAAACATAGAATATAAAGAAATTGTTCTGAATTATGGTGGAAAAACATTGAAAGATTCAGAATCTTTAGAAACGTATAATATTCAGAGAAATTCAACTATATTTCAAAGTGGAAGGCTAAGAGGAGGTCTTTAAATTTAAATGAATAAATAATGAATATTATAAATTCAATTTTAAAATTTCATTAATTCGATTAATATTTAATGATATAAGTTTTTTATTTATTAAAAATTCATTTAAAACATATTTTGTTTTCATATAATTGCTTTTTTTTTCATTAATTTTTAATTTATTTATTTCAAATGGATTATCATATTTTCCATTTTGTTTATTTACATTTCATTTTTTTATAAAATTCCTTATTTCAAATGAATCATTTTTCTAATTAATTGAGCTATTATTAACCTTTAGAAACATTATTTTCACTTCTTTTATATATTTTTGAATATTTTTCAGGAACATTAACATTTCTAATCATATTTAATAAAAATAATTTTTTTTAAATAAAAAATTTTCAAAAAAAATATATTTAACTAATCGTTCATATCAGATTTGTTGATCGAATTTTCAAGAGTTCGATAATCATTATTGTTTTTATTAAAACAAGGAAGAGCACCTTTTATGAAGAAAAAACAAATAAAAGAATCAAAAAAGCCACTTAAAGCGAAAGAAATTTCAGCACAAAATAAAAAAAAATCATTCAATCTTGCCAATAATTTTATTATTCTCGAAATAACTAAGTAAAAAGGAAAAAGAAAGAAAATCCAAACATAAACTCTTAATAATTTATATTCTTCCTCATTTTGTTCTTTTAATAAATTTAATTTTTCTTTATAAAATTTATATGCAAAAAATAAAGCAACCAATTGTAATGAACCATTAATTAATACAAAAATAACAAAAAGAACTCCTGAAAAACAAATTTTTTTTTGAAAGGAACATTTACTAGTTCCATCATATTCAAAATTATGATTAAAATAAGGAATAAGAACAAAAATTAAAGGAATAATAAATGCATAAATAATTCCAAAAATTATTTGTTTAATCTCTGCATTTATGTTATTTTGATAAGGTAAAGTAGAACTATAAAATAAATAAGTTATCATTGATATCCATAAAACACAACATAATTCAAAATAATTTCTGAAAAATCCTATTAAAGCACATTTACCATCATTCATTGTGTTATTTTTTAATGAATAAAATAAAATTATTTCAGGTAAAGTTCCTAATAAATTTGATATTATTAACATTAACATAAAATTACTTCCTAATCCTATATTTTTATGAGAATTGTTTTTAGATTTGCAAATTTTTACCTGAATTAATAAATATAAATACAATATAATAAATAAAAAACATGCAAAAAATGATATTAATGATAAAATATTTTTTGTTAAAATCAAACTATTATTGTAATTATTAAAGTTGTTGTTGTCATTATTTAAGAAATTATTCATTTGTTTAAATATAATTATATAAAAATAAATAAATTTTTATTATATAAAATAAATAAGAAATATAAAATAATAATTAATCAAAAAAAACAACAATAATAGTAATATCATCAATACAAATATCATTTTTTTTCCATCTTTTATGAGCTTCATTATATAATTTATGAACAGCACTTTTGCAATTATTATCAAAATAAAAATTACCAACAATTTTAACAATTTCATCATTAGTTAAATATTCAAAAAGACCATCAGAAGCAATAATTAAAAATTTATCTTTATTTTCAATATTATATATTTTTACTTCAGGTTCACTAATAACACCAACAGTAACTGCAATTTGATCTCCAAAAGATCTTGTCATTGCTAAACCAGGAATATTCTTATTTTTTAACCATACTCTTTTTGGTCCAACAAATTTACCATTCACATCTTTAAATTTTTCTATTCTTCCACCATAATTTAATATTCTCTTATATTCCTTTTCTAACATTGGTTTATGATCTGTTGTTAATTGTTCACTTGAAAAATAATAATTATATTTATTTATATTATTTTCATCGTTATTATTATTATTATTTATATTATTTTTGTTATTATTTAAAGTATTTTCTTTATTTAAATTAATGTTATTTTCTTTTTTATTTAATATTCCTTTTATTATACGAGAATCTCCAACATTTGCTGTGATTAAATTATTATGAGTAATTAAAATAGAAGAACAAGTAGAACCAGAAAAATTAATATCAATATCAGAATTATTAGTTAATTTTATAGAAGTATATAGAAAAGAATCATTAAAGCATTTAACCAATAAAGAAGTATCATTAAGAATATTTTTATCAATAAATTTTTTTTTCAATTCCCTAATAAAAATTTTAGGTAATTCTTCCTTAATAAATTCACTTACTAAATGACCATTTTCACCATGACCATCACAAACTCCTATAAAAGTAGAATCATAATCATTTATTTTTTCTATGAAATATTTATCTTGATTTATTTTTGGAAAATCACTTTTTCCTGAATAACCAGTCATTGAAAGAGAATAAATAGAAATTATTTTCTTTGAAAAAATAAAACTTTTATTTGATGAAAAGAATTCTGATGTTAACAAACATTTTTGATTATTTTCTTTATTAGAATTGTTTATATTGTTATTATTATTTATATTCAAATTTGAATTGTTTCTTGAAGATGATTTTATTGTTGTTGATTGACTTAATGGATTTGTTTGAAAAGATATATTTGAGTTATTATTTGGTTTTAATATTTGTTTTTGATTTATTATTTTTCTTTTTTCTAAATTTTGAATCGTTGTTAAATTATTCTTTCGATAATTTTGTTTTTTCCTTAAAAATTCTTTTTTTTGTTTTATTTGTTTATCTTTATTTTTATAATTATTTCTTTGAGTCATTGATATTATGTTTTTATTTATTTTTGTAAAATTAAATTTTTTATAATATTTTTCCTTTGAATTATTAATATCATTATTTTTATTTTTTAAGTTAATGTGTATTTGATATGAATTATTTTTATTTTTCTTTTTAGAAAAAGATTCTTTTTTTATTAAACTATTTTTCCTGATTGATTTCATTATATTTAAATTAATAGAATATTTAGTGTTAGATATATTTAAATTTTGATGAGAATCATTTAAATTAATACTTGTATTAGTCATAAAAGAAATATTTGAAACTGAAATTGGACTTTTACTTCTTAAAATAGGAGAATATAAATTTTTTTTTAAATTAAGAATTTTATGATTATTATTTTTATTAGTATTTATTTCCTTTATATTTAAGTTAATTTCATTATTTGATATATTATTTAAGCTTTGATTAATTTTTTTCTTTTTTTTTTTCTTTGAATCAGAATTTGATTTATTAAGAGAAAAATAATTCACTGAATTTTCTTTTTTCTTTTTTTTTATTTTAACAGAATTTACTTTGTTAACAGTTGTTCTTGGTAAAATTGTACTTTTATATAAAGGATTTGATAATATACTTGAGATATTATTATCATTTTTTTTCTTTTTTATATTTTTTCTTATTGGACTTAAATTAACTTTCACATTTTTACAAGAAGCCATTTTTTTTCTATTCACTAATTTTATTGAAGATATTATGTTTTCATTATAAATATATTTATTTATATTTTTTTGATTATTTTCCTCCTGTTTAATTTGTTTTGATTTTGTGTTTTTATCAAATTCATTTAATATTTCAAATGTCTTAGACATTAAAATATTATATTATCATTTAAATTAATAATTAATATGTGAAAAAATTTAAATAATTAAATAATATTTAATGATTTATTAAAATAAAATTAAATTTTTTCGTTTCTTTTAAATATAGTTATTAGGATTCTTCCTAAATTTTATATATTTTTAATACCTACTTTTAATTTATATTTTCTTAATTCTCAAAAACTTTTTAAATTTTTTACTCTTTATTAATATCAGATACATTAATTTCTTTAAGTTTTAATGTTTCTATTATTTTATTTAATAATTCTTTAAATTCTGATTCCATAAAAATTACTTCTTATTCAATTATTTATATATTTTTTTATAGTTTATCATTCATATCTCTTGTTTATAAATTTATTATTTTTTTATAATATATATTTTGATTTATTTTTATATATAGATTTAAAAATAAATTCGAAGGAAATTATTAAAAACAAACATATTCTAACATACCAATGACTGAAATTCAATAACATTAATTAACCTTAGAAATATTTTTTTAATTATTTTATTTATTTTTAACAAACAAAAATACAAATATCATTATTTTCGTTACATAAAAAATATGTACATATTTATAAGTTAATTTTCTTAAATTGTACAATTAACTTTTAATTCTTTTTGCGATTTTTTGGGTGAATAGTAACAAAAGATAATTCTGGGTCTTGATAAGAAGACCTTCTTTTTCCATCTTTTAAATGAAAATTGGGAGATACTTTTGTAGTTATTGATTTTTTAAGATTTTTATAATTATAAGTGTTTGAAGTATCATTATCAAAAATTATTTCTTCATTATTATCTTCATTATTATTTTGTTGTTCTTGAGTTGAAGCATCACATTCAAAATTTACAATTTTATCTTTTTTTTTATATAAATACAATGACAAAATGTTTGATTTCCCATTGATGTATTTTTTATTTAATAATTTCTTTATTATAATTTTTATTTTACACATTTAATTTTTAAAACTTTTTAATTCATAAGTTTTAATTTTATAAAAGCTTCATTTAAATTAATTATTAAATACAATAAATTAAATAAATTATATTTTCATTTCTTTTATAAAGAAAAAAATAAAAATAAATATGTCAAAAAATAATTGTTATTAAAGGGAAAAAATATTTCATTCATAATAAAAATAAAAATAAGAATGATAAATCTAGAGAAATTTATTAAGTTTAAATTCAAATAATCAAATGAATTACCTCAAGTAACAAATTATAATAATTCTAAAGAAAATATTATAAGTAAAATAATAAAGTCTATGTTAATTACATCAATTTATTAATTTAACTTCTTATTTTTGAATTTCTTTTATTTTTTTATATCTTTCTTTTTAATGATTTATAATTATTGTTAAGTGATTATTTTTTCTTTTTAAATTGATGAAACTATTTTTTAATTAATTCCATTATTTTTTTAGTTTTTCTTTATTTTTTTATTTATAATTTAAAGATTATTATAAAAATCTTAGTTCCTATATATTTTCTTCTTCTAAATGTATTTCTTTTAAACAAAAAATAATCCTTTTCCATTTTGAAAAAATTATGGATAATATTTAAAACATACAAATGATTTTATTTAACAATCATTATTGATTAATAATTATAAAATTAAAAATAATATATGAGACATTTAAAAAATTATGGATTATCAAGTTTTACTTTAAGTTCAAATAATAAAAAAATAAATTTTATTCCAAAACAAACTATACCAATTGAATGTAGAAAGCAAAATTTAATAAATTTTTTATCATTTATAAATTATAAAAAAGAATCAAATAAAGAAATAACTTATAAAGAAAATTTAAAATCATTAATTTTCCAAATATGTAAAAATACTTTATATCATTTTGAACATAATGCCAAAAATAATAGTAAAGAATATATGAATGATAGCACTAAAAGATATTATGATCCAATTCCTTCATCTTTAGATTTAAATGACATAATTAAATATAAATATTTTTTAAATCAAACAACAAATGAAATTTGTTTTTTTATTTTAACAAAACAAAAAATTTATTATGGAATTTTAATCAATAAAAACAAGGAAGAAAGCAATAAATCAAATATAATTTTTGACATTTCCCAAAATCATAATATAACAATTAAAGATTTTTTTCTTCCTGAAAATAATAATGATAGTACTTTTCTATATATTTTATTATCAAATAATATGATTATTCAATTTAATTATACACAAAAAATTGAAGAAAGTAATAATTTAATAAATCAATTATTAAAAAAAGAAAAAGAAAATCTTTCATCAAAAAAAAAAAAAATCAAGAAGAAAACGAAGAAATGATGAACAATTTAAAAATTATAGAATTTGAATATTATAAAGATTCCAAAATTGCATTTTCTTATTTATTATATAAAAATGAATCTTATTTATCATTATTAACATTTTCACAAATAAATGAAAAAGAAGAAGAAATACATTATTTTTCTGTATACAAAAATAAATATTTAATTCTAGTTTTAAACAGAGGAAAAGTAATATTAATTTCTTTAGAAAATTATAAAATATTATCAATATATAAATCAAATTTTGGATTAATAACATCAATTTCTTTTTCAAATGATGGAAATTTATTAGGATTAGGAGCACAAGATAATAATGCATATATTATAGATTTAAATAATAGAAATATTATTTCATGCTTAGAAGGTCATAGTAATTATATTAGTAAAATGATATTTGAATTACAAGAAGATAATAATAATAAATATTTATATTCAAAAGATGAACAAATTAATGTTAATCTTGTTAGAAGTAGAAAAAATATTTTTCAAAAAACTACTAAAGAGTTAATTCTTGAAAAATGGGGAAATTCCCTTAAGGAACAATTAAATGATAAAAGAATGAATTATAGAAAAATGAGTACTGTAAAAATTACAAATCACAATTCTTTTAAAATTTATGATATTTTTACTTGTGGTTTAGATGGTAAAATTGGTTCTTATAGAATTGAATATTATGAAAATAATTGTTTAGAAAATAAAAGTGAAATTAAGTCAATGGCACAAGAAAATAATACTGATAATATTTCTTCAAGTAAAATTATGACAAATAAAAATATTAATAATAATAATAATAATCCAAATACAAAAAAATTGTATTATTTAAATAAATTAATTATGTTAAATCCTCCTGAAAATGATGAATATGATAAAACACATTTTATTTTTATGAATAATATTATTAATGAACCTATTATTGATTTCTTTAAAAATGATTTATTATTTGTTATAGCTTCTAAAGTTAATATTTTAGGAAGTGAAATTAAATTAATTTTTTTTGAGTGTGAAGAAAGCGATTCTTCTTTAAAAAGCAGAAATAGAATGAATAAAACTTCAAATGCATCAATTGCATCGGATTTGGAAGAATTAAATAATTTAAGTGTAAAAATTAAAATACCAAAATAAATAATAGTTTAAAACATATATTTTTTTTTTTAATAAAAATAAAAAAACAAATATTTAATTTAAATTTAAAAATAGAAAATTTAGATTAGGTTATACTTGATGTATTCAATGGTATATAATAAGCCTCAAAATTTATTTATATTGATAAAATATTTTAGAATAAATATAATAAAAAGAAAAAATAAGTCATTTTATCTTTAATTTAATACATTTAATTATATCCATAAGATAAAAAATCACTGAGACTTTATACAACAATATTATATCAAAAACAAATAAAAAAGTACAAGATGAATTTTTCATATTTTTTAATCAATCAATACAATAAAATTCACAGATTCAAAGATAGATAGAGATTTATTTTAAGAGAAAATATTTTACTTTATCAAATAAAGAAAATGTCTTTAAAAAAAGATGTCAAATTAACAAGATATTTGTAATTAAATAATAAAAATAATTTTTTGAAGTTAATTTTATCAATTTTTTAAAGTAAATAATCAAATTGTAATTTAATAAATGCTACTTCATTTTATTTGTTTTTTATAAATATTTTCTTCAATTTTTTTTTTTTATAATTAATCAACTAAGGAGTTTATTCTCAAAAATAAAATATTATATTATATTTTATTTTGTTTTGAATTAATTTTTTTAAAAGTAATGAAATATCTAGGATCTAAATCTCAAATATCCTTAAAAACAATTAAACAAAATTTACTTGGTACTTCTTTGAATAACTTTTACTCTTTAAATGTTTCAAGAAATAAAAAAAAAAATGAAATCTTTCCTCAAACAAAAAGAGACAATCAATCATCATATAAAAGTAATATTTCAAATAAAACCAAATTTTCTTTTCATAAAAAAAATGAATATAAAATTCATTATTATACTATAAAAATAAATTTTTCAAATTCAGAAGAAAAAAATAAAACTAGTAAATATCCTTTTACAAATAACAAAAAATCAAATTTTCTAAGGCAATTTAGAAATCCTTTAAGTTTTAAAAAGAAAATAAATAATAAATTATCAGTTGATAAATTAGTAGATTTACTATCTGAAAGAAAATTAAAGTATTTAAAGCCAATAGAAAGAAATTTATCAAAAAGTTTAATATCCACAAAAAAATTAATGAAAGATTATAGTTTTAAAGAAAAAGGAGATAAATTTTTTGAAAGAGAAAGAATATTTGTTAAAGATTTATTAAAAAATAAAAAGTTTAATCACTTATCTTTTTCAAAATTAAATAGATTTAATTCTCAAGATTATAAAAATACTAATAAAGAAAATAATGACGGTTTATTCTTTCAAAATGAACAAATAAGAAAAGTTTTAAGATCTCCTTTAAGTGAAAATAAATCAATGGAAATATATTCTATCTTTTTTCATAATAAAAAACACTGAAATAAAAAATTGAAATTTATTTTTAGTTTTTTAAGATATAATTATATATATTTTATTAGACTAATTTTTTATATGTTTCTCATAAAAAACCTTTATATTATTATATACTTTAATAAAATATAGAATTATAGTTTAATTTTTGAAAATCATTATTTTTTATTAATTTTTTGGGTTCGTATCTAAAATTAAAAAAACTTTTACATCTTGAAAGAAAAAAAGTTTTATGATGTTTTTCAATATATTTTTTATTTTTTCTTATTTTCATTTCTTCATTTAAACTTCTCTTTTTCTCCATTATATTAACTGCTTTCAAATATCTTTTTTCTTTTAATACATTATTACAAAATTCAGTATCTTTCATTTGGAAAATAAAAGATTTATATTTCATAATTAAATTTAAAACAGCTTTATCATATATTTGTAAAACTAAAATAGCATTTTTTAACACATCAATTTCTTTATATTTATCAGGATTTTCTAATATATTTAACATATCAAAAAAGGTTTTTTCTATTAATTCATTATGAGTTTCATAAAATAAATTTTTTTTAATTGAATATAATTTTTTCGTTATTTTCGCAATATAAAAAAATGTATAAGCAAAATTAACTTTAAATTGTTTTTCATTATAATAATTATTTAATCTTAAAATTGATATACAAAAATCTATTGGTAATTCTTTTGGAATTTTAGAAATATATTTATTTAATGAACGTTTAACATTTTTATTTTGACTTTTATCAATGAATTTTTTTTTCTTTAATAATTCTTTATTTTTGCTTTTTAAATCAGTTAATTCATTATTTAATTTTACTTCAGATTGTTGGATATTTATTTTATTATTGTTTAAAATTTCTTTTTCTTTTTCCAATTCTCTTTTCAATTTTTCACAAGTAATATAATTAAAATAATAATTTTGATATAATCTAAATATTTTTTTTTCTTTTCTTTGAAATTGATAAGTAATATCTTTTAAATTGTCAAAAATAGGATATCTACAAAATAAATATTTTTCTAAATAATCATAATTGCTTTTATCTTTTTTATTTTCAATTTTATTTTTTTTTTTATTTCTATTGTCATATAAGTTACTTTCAATATTATTATCTTTTACCCCTTCAGATTTTACATTTTCATTTTCTTCTTCTTTAATATTTGTAAATTCCATTTTTCTTGTTAGCATTTTTTTTTTTCTAATTGTTTTAGCTTTTTCTTTTAAATTCATCATTGTTTCATATGATATATCATTAAAAATGGGAGGTAAATCTTCTAAATTTATATTTTCTTTAATACAGATTAAAATATTTCTTATTTTTGTATATTTAATATATTTAAGCATAATCTGATTTATTTTATTTTGTAATATGTCATTTTTATTAATTAAATTTAGTATTTTTATTCTTAACTCATTTAAATTTTTATTTTCTTTTTTAATATATTCTCTTAAATAAACAATATAACCAGTAAAATTTGGTATTTTATAATTTATTAAATTTTCATATTTTTTTTTCCAAAATTGAACTTGGAAATTAATTTCTTTTTCAATTTTATTTCTTTTATTTTCTTCCTTGTCACAATGTTCTTTATTAAATTTCATAATATTTTTAATGTATCTTAACTTAACACATAATTTACCAAAATCTTTTGAAGGAGTAATTTTTTTTTCATTTAATATTTCTTTATCAATTTCTTTAGAAATATTAGAAGGTAATCTAAAATTAAATGAATGAGATGGAGTTAATCTTCTTTTTGAAATTGGTTCTTTATTAAATTCAATATCATTTGATTTTGATCTACTTTTTATTGTTGGGATTAAATTTTTTAATTTTTCTTTCATTAAATGAGAATATAATTTATTTACATCTTCAATGTTTTTTTCTTTTGAATAATTTTTATGAAGAATATAGTCTTCTATATTTTTTTTTATTCTTTGATTGTTTCTTAATGCATTTATTATTAATGAATCTGATGTTGATGTTGATGATAAATTTGAATTATCTGAATTTAAAGATGAGAAAAAATTATTATTTCTTTTTTTTAAAGCATAATTATCATTATAGAAAGGAAATAAAACTCTTTTATTCATTTATTAGAGTAATTATAATTTATTTAATTTTGAATAATAATAATTTATATATAAATTATTTAAACATCTTTTTTTTGAAATAAGATTCTTAATTTTGTATTTATGAAATTTAAAAAAAAACAAATTAATTTTTATTCATTACTTCAATGATATCATCTCCTTTTTCATTTTTAGTTTTTTGAAAAGTATAATTATTTATAATTTCAATTGGATTTACAACTTTTTTAATTAAAGAATAATCAAATATTTCTTCAAATTTACTATTATTTAATGTATTAAGTAATTTTTTAAAAAGAACACCATTAATTTTATCTCTAACATATCCTTTAATAATAGATTTATAAACATAAATATCATTTTTTTTAATATCTTTAATTCTAATCCATTCTTTTTTTAAATTTATTTTTTCAAACATTTCTTGAGTAATATTAACAACATTATCTTGAAAATCATTAATTGCTATTTTTTCTTGTCCTGACATTAATTTTTCTAATTTACTTTTTTTAACTAAGCATTTATTATTATTTTTTTCATCTTCAACTTCAACATAAATATCATTTACTAATAAAATTATTTTAACACCTTTATATTTCAAAGAATTTTTTAAATAATCTTGATAATATTTTTTAAAATCAATTCTTCTTCTTTTATTATTTAAATCAGTTAATTCTATTCCATTTGGAATTTTTAAACCATTATTTTTATAAGTAAATATAATATTTCTACAAGCAGGTTTTCTAATAAAAAATTTTTCTTTTTTAACATCTTCAATTTCTAAAAATTGAAATAATTCACTTTCTTTATTTACAATTTGCTTTTGTAATTTCATTCCTCCTTTATAAAAAATATAAGTTTCATCATTTTTTAAAAGAATATTATCATTATAAAGAGGACAAGGTGTAATTTCAATCATTTCACTTAAAATTTTTTTCATATTTATATATTGAATATTCCCTTTAATATCAGTCGTTTTTTCAATATCATTTACAATATAATTAGTAATTAATTTATTTAAGTAATTTAATATAAAATTTTTTTTTATATAACATTCAACTTCAGAAATATTCTTTAGTTTAATATATTCATTTTCTCTTCCTGAATTTAAAACTTCTTTTAATTCTTCTAAACAAACTGTATAATCTTTTTCAATTTCCGTATATTCTTTTTCTTTATTTTCATTTATAATTTTATTTATTGTTGAAATAGGAAAAATTGAACTTTTTCCTGTTAAACAATTTGTTATGTAAAAAAAAGAAATATTATCTTCATCTTTTATAAAATAAGTATTTGATGATGTTGAAGAAACTAAAAATCTCGTTTTCTTATTTCTTAAATTTAAATAATTTAAATTTATTAATTCTCCTTTATAATCAGTAAATTGGATTATATTTTGAATATTTTCACTATTCAATAGTTTTTCATATACAAATTTAATTTGTTCAATAGGAATAAAATACTTTTGATTATTTGTATCAAATATTAAAACAAAAATTCTATTTCTTTCACTATTTTGAATAAAAGAATTTTGTAAATTCTGATATTTTGGTAATTCAATAGAATGATTTCTTGAAAAAGATAAATCAATAAATGATTGATTAAAAATATCTTTAGATTGCTTAACTAAATGTTTATTATTCTTAATGTCATATTCATAAGTAAATTTATTATCATCATTTAATAATATTTCACCTAAAGGGGAAATTTCCATTAAAATATTAAATATAGTTAATTCATTTGGATTAATAATATGAACATTTCCTTTTATATCATAAACTTTATTTCTTCTTTTTAATTCTTTTTTTTGATAAATTCTATTTACTATATGTTTTAAAAAGATTTTTTTAATTGTAAATATTTCATCTTTTAAATCATATATATCAACTGTTAAAGAATTTGGATTTTTATTTCTTCTTTCAACTTCTTCAATTATACTTAAATGATTATCTTTTGTTGAAAGTCTTGAAATTCCATCTAATATATTATTCATTTTTTTAATTTCTTGTTCATATAATTTAGCTATATAATGATATATATTTATATATTTAGAATTATTTTCTCTATCATAAACTGATGTTCTTTCTATTTTTTCATTTTCTAAAATTTTTATTATTTCATCTTTATTTAATTCAATTGTATCTTCATTTATATCTATTATTTCTATATATTCATTTTTATTATTTATTATGATATTCAGGTAATATTGTTTTAATATATTTATTATTTCTAATTTTAATTCTTCTGAAAAACCATAATCTTCTTTTTCTACTTTTGCTAATTGAGATATTGCTTTTTTTGAATCTTGTATTTCCATTTAAAAAATTTTAAATATTCAAAAAAAAATTTATATTAAACTATAATAATACTTATTAATTTTTTTTTGTTTTTTTTATAATATATATATATTCTAATTTTTGAATTTAAAAATTAATTTTTTTACATGGAGAAAAATTTAGTTGAACAAATACAATCATATTATCAAAAGAACAATCAAATGATTTTTAAAAAATTTAAAGATGAATTATCAATTAAGGAATCAGAGAAAAATTATACAAATTATTATCAAAAATGTATGAATTTATTAAATGAAATTGATGAAAATTCAATTTTTACTGATTGTTCAAATATTGAAAAAGACATTAAAGAAAGAATAGATCAAATAAACTTAACAAAATTAGATTTACTTTCTGCTGTTAAAGAAGCTAAGACCATAGGAATAAATAAAAATGATGAAAATGAAATTCTTAATTATAAATCAAATGATGAAGATTTAAAAAAAAAAATAAATGAATTAAATAATCAAATTGAAAATTTAGATTTAGATTCTTCATTAGAATCTTTAAAAAAAGTAAAAATTGAAAATGAAAAAGATTCAGATTATAGTTTCCAACCTTATTATAGTAATTTAAATGAAAAAATAAAATTTTATCATTTAGTTAAAAGAGAGAAAAAATCTAAATTAATTTCTTTAGAAGAAAAAAAAACAACTTTAAATAATAATAATTTTAAAATTGAAAAATTAAAAAAAGAATATACTAAAAATACTGAAAGAATGAAAAGTGAATTAGAATGTAATGAAAATTTACAGAAAGATATAACAAATTTAAATAATAAAATTGAAGAAATAAAAAAAACAAATGATAATATAAATGAAAATAGTATTTTATTTAAAAATGAACAAATTATTATTAATTTAAATAAAGAAGAATATATTATGAAATTAAAAGATATAATTACTCAAATTAAATTATCAAAAAGTAATTTAAATAAAAATAATTATTTATTTTCTGGAATTTTGCTGTTATATATGAAAAGTTTGTTAAAACAAAATAAAATTAAATTAAAGATTTTAGCTATTGAAATTGCTCATAAATTAAAACAAACTATTGAAAGAAGACAAAAATTACTTCATCTTTTTAATAATATAAATCAAAGTACAATGAAAAGAATGAAAAGAAGAGATGCTTTTCAACAGTTTTCATTGGAAATTCAAAAAGTTTATGAAAAGTATATTAAAATTTTAAAGACTTTATATTAATACTCTTAATTTTTTCTTTTTTTTACTCAGATAATTATATTTGTAAATATTAAGTTTTGTAAATTAAACCTATTAAGATTTATTATTTTTTTTAAAAACATTAAATAAAAAAATCAATTTTAACTTAACACATAATAAATTTAAGAAAAATATATAAAAGCATTGGGATCATTTATTAATCACCTTGCTTATAGAATATAAAAAGATAACTTATAACTTTTATAAAAGTAAAATCACAATTTATTGAATTTAATATTTCTCCCTCTCTCTTGTTGTTAATCATTTATCTAATAAATCCCCATTAAATATGATTTTTCTTACTTCTTTTATATTGATAAGTAAATTCATTACTATTCTCTATAAGGTATTTTTTTATTTAATATATACTTTTTTCTATTTAAAAAGAAAAAAAATGAATATAATATTTGGAATTATATTATTTATATATTATTTTGATTAAAACTGCATTATTTTAGAATTTTTATTATTTTTTAATTAGTTTATTTAAGTGTTAATAATAATTTATATTATTTATAATATTATACTAAAGTTTGAATATATATAATAATCACGTTTTTAATTTTTATACAAAGATAATAAAAACTAAAAAACAAAATGAAAATCAAACTTTCTATTTCAAATAAAAATTATTTAAAGATTTATCTTTACAGCAACTAATAAACTTTTCTAAAATATCTTTTGAAATAATTTTATTCATACTTTGGAACTTTGGATTTTTAGTTAAGAGCATAAAAGTAGAAATTAATCCCCAAGGATAAGGTTTATATAAGAATCTTTCAAATATATTTTTTAAAATATGTTCCTTAATATAAGTATCTTTGATTTCTCCAAATATATAAATTAATAAAGTAGAAAAATAAGAAGTTTGTTGTGAATTAAACCTTAATTCATTTAAAAATGCATTTATTAAATGATCTCTATTTTCATTATCTAAATAATTGAATAAATAACTGAAAAAATTAAAAACTTCTTTATTACCAATTTTCCTATCTATTATACTTTTAATTTTTGTTAGAGACCAATATAAAACTAAAGCATTAATATTAAAACTTCTTTGGTCACTTTCTTTAGGAAGTGAATTTAATTCTTCTATAATTTCTTTTAAATATTTTTCATCTTTACTTTCTATAAAATTATCAGTTAATTCTTTTAAGTTTAATTTTTCTACAATTCTATTAACATCAAAAAGGACATTTGCACTTTTTCTAGAAGCTATATCTTTCATATCTTCATTTAAAGGTTCAGGTAAATTAATATCTTTAGGACAACATGATAAAATAATATTTTTTAATTGAATGAAATTATTTCCTGAAGGAAGAGGTATTAAAATTAAATAATAATAACTAGAAATATACTCAGGATATGAATTACATAATAAAAAGAAAAATTTATATACTTGATCTAAAAATATTTTAAAATTATAATTAGTAATAACTTCATTTGCAAAAGATTTTAAATAAGATAAAAGATCAATTAATAATGATAAATATTTTTCATATCTTAACATAACTTCTTTTCTTCTTAAAGTTTTATCAACATCAAGAAAATTTGAAATAAAATCTTTACATGAAATTAAATCTAACCAAGCTAAAGCAAAACCAGAATAATTAGTTGGAGAAATAATTAATAAGAAATCACTAAAAATTGTTAAATAATTAATTTTCTTATATTCTCCTTTAAATAAATTTTCTTTATTACCAAATTTATTTAAATGATGAATCATATTATAAAATAATTTATAATATAATCTTTGATTAAAAGAAGTTTTCGAATAGATATAATCTTGATGGAAAAAAATGAAAATTCCTGTAATAATAGTATTAAATAATTTTAAATGATTAAGTTTAGAATTATCAACATATGATAATAAATCATAAAAAAATTTAGAAATATTCTCTGGAGTAGAACGATTTACAGCAACTTTACTATTATCAAAAGTTCCTTTAATACAAATTTCAGTTAAAATTGTTGAAAGAGTTTGATAATTACTTTCATTATATATATATTTATGAAGAACATTATCTTCTTTTTCTCCTTTTTGATTTTTTTCTGAATTGTTATTTGAATTTACTAATTGAGGAATTCTATTAAAAGCAAAGTAACATATTAAATATGTATTATTTTCCTTGCAATTTTTAAATTTTATTGAAGATGAATTTATTTTCAAAGTTAAATTATTTAATTTTGAATTAATACTGAATAATTTATAATAAATATCACTAAATTCACCATAAATATATGATGGTATTTCTGGTAAAATTTTTTTTTCTATAACTCCTCTTTCAAATAATTCTTTTAAAACTTTTCTTGATATATCTAAAGTTGATTTATTCTGTAAAAATTCTTTAAAATATTTTTGGTATTCTTCCATATCAAAAATTTTATTTTTAATAAAAGCATAATGTAAATCAATATTAAATTTTACGAAAATTTCATCAATAGATAAAACACTTTCAGTAATTTTATTTGATATTTCTTTATGTAAATTGACCCATCCTTTTAATATAAAAGAATAAATATTTAATAAGAAATCATTTGAATTTTTTGCAACACTAAAACAATATTTTAAAGTAACATTAGCTAAATCAAAAGCAAAATTAACATCTTCAATTTTACTTTCTTCAATAATTTTAGTTAAATTAGAAAATTCTTCTCTAATTTTATTTTTAGGTTCTTGACTTAAATTATAAATATTAAACATACAAACACTATAATTTTTAGTCATATAAGTATCTGATTGTTGACCAATAGCTTCTTTTAACATATTATAAACAATATTTAAAAAATCAACATTATCTGCAAAC
>JAEEGK010009647.1_pt1 | contig 22488 bp, 17 predicted proteins | sample 8958771 | NCBI WGS metagenome assembly JAEEGK01 (sample SAMN16246547, study PRJNA631951) | gut metagenome | biome: gut microbiome; feature: rumen; material: SC-attached | host: Bos | place: Iran: Karaj | collected 2018-10 | reverse complement strand
TATTTACATAAAAAAGATTATTTTTTTGCAGTGGAAAATCGTAAAGCTATTTCCTTTATGGTTGATTATCCTTCTACATCTTGGAAAGACAAGGATTCTGATCGTTATGTTTATTCAGCATGTGACTTTAATGCAGATATAATAGATGTAAATTTTGACGGATATAAAGATCTTGTTATTTTCCTTGGAAACCAGGGGAGCCATGGAGTATCACATTATTGTGCATATATTTACAAAGATGGCGATTATGTTTATACACCATCATTTGAAGACATTCCAAATTATAAATTAAACGAGGATAAAAAGGTTATTGAAGGTTGGTGTCCTGAAGATGCAAGTAGTCACGTAGATTTTATATTTGAATGGAATGGAAGTGAATTTGTTGAGATTTCAAAAACAGTGTCGGAAAACCAATAATTTTTTCAAATTCTAGAAAAAAAATAAAAAAAAATTTTCGTATTTTGGAAAAATAAAAATTTTTTTATTGAACTATATATGGAACTAGGGTATTTAGGTTTTTATTTTTTATAAAATAATAACCACCCCATTTAAATTTATGCTGACAAATAGCTTTATTTGCCAGCATAAATTTTATATTATATTGGGTATGATTAATTGAACAACGACAATATTTTGGCATTTGTAGATTAATCATGAAATATGTTATGATGTTTTTTGTTATTTACTTGAAGAAAGGAGCTTAAATGTTAAAGAAAAAAATCATTGCTTCAGTTCTATCTACAGCCTTTGTATTTACTGCATGTACAAATGCACAGGCAAATGATAAGTCAAATCAGACAGCTGCTGAGGTTCAGGAAAATGCTAACCAGACAACAGAAGATGCAAAGACACAAGAAAATGTTGAGGATACAAGCACAAAGCCATTAGGAGATGATACAGGCTTGTATACAGCTTTTTTGAACAATGAAGTAGAAGCAACTGTTGATTATGAAGAGGAATATAATAACGGCAACTCTTATAATTTAGAAGCATTAACTAAAGAGTATTTCCCAGATGATGAAGTTGATATTTCTAATGTTAAAGATGCCGATAGTATAAAAGATGATAATAATGAAGATGGCGAAAAGTTAGGTATTACCTATAAGTATATAGATTGTGGAGTTGACGGAAAAAGTGAGCTTTTATTAACTATTTCTCCTTCTTACATAGTATATAAATTTGTAATTCAAGAAAAGGAAGGAAAGCTATTTATAAAATATACCGACAATACGGATGACCGAGGATGGTCAAATATTTCCGATAAGGGATATTATAGTGCAGAAATAAATAGCGGAGATTGTCGCTCATATGAAGATGGCTTTTTTGACGGCGATGCAAATTTCCATAGGTATTATTCTAGAGCATTTTATTTTGATGGAACATCATTCTTCACAGATGCCGCCAATGAAAATGGAAACGGTAATGTGGATTTAGATTCAGATACTTTAGAAAACATTCAGATTGATGAGTATGTATTTTATGATGATGTTGAATCATATCAAAATGCGGATAGATACTATAACTATGCAGTTATAGATGAATCAACAGCTGAAGGATGGTATGATTGTGACAAAGATCCTGGATATGCTGATGGTTCATCAGTTTATATGAAGGAATTTGAAAAAATTGGTGTGAAACCATTGCCAAGAGCAGAAATTAAAAAGGTTCTAGAAAAGCGAGCAAAGGATATAGGTCTAAGTTTAGATATCATTCCTGAGGATGAATTATAAGAGGGACATATGGTTAAAATATCAAGATTAAAAGAAAATAAAAAAGCACTAGCAATCTGCCTAGTGCTTGCTGTTATTATTGTTATAGGAATAATATTTATTCCTATGGCTTATAAATATTATAAGCACAAAACTACGATTACAAAAGAAGAGGCGCATAACAATAAGCAAGGAAATAACAGCGCTGACAAACAAGATTCGAAGCCTCTTAAACCATTATGGACTAAAAATAGCGGCAAAGAGTTTATTTACAAATTTAAAGCAAGCGAGTGTGATGGTGAGTATACTGTTACAGCACCAAAGGACGATGGTGATATCACTTGTAGTTATCAAAAAGATGGTGAAGAATATAATGCGAGCTTTTACAATCTTTTTAACTCAGTTGATCTTGAGGATAATAATTTTCCCGATACAATTACAGGAATAAAGTCATCAGATATTGATTTTGATGGATATACAGATTTGATAATTACAGGAACAGTTGATTCAAAGGAAAAATTTTGGCTTCAAATGGGTAGCGAAAACCATCAAGCGGTTAATTATGATGATGACAAGCATTTAGATGATAATTCTCCTGATTTTACAGAATTTTGCCAAATTCACGATCAGGATATGCTTGCTGAAGAGCGCATAGAGAATTTGATTGGGCCCAATTTTACTGTTGATGATATAGATGAGTGGTTTGTTGGAAATCAGAAGAATGGTGAATTTAAATCCTATGTAGATGCCTATAAAAAGGTTATAGATTTTTATGAATATGCTACGCCAGGAGAATTTACATATAAATTAATTTATTTTGATGATGATGATATCCCAGAGCTGACAGCAACAGGTGTTTGCGGAGGAGTTATTGTCTCGATGTACACGTTTAAAGATGGTCGTGTTAGTCAACTTGTTGACGACTGGCCTTTTGGAGCCCACGGCGCTGATGTGTTTAAATACAAAGAAAAGGGTAACTTGTTAATTCAATATATCGAATATAATTATGGACAAGGTACTACTAAATATTACAATGGTTATGGGATTATAGATGGTAAATTGGAAAGGGTTTATCAGCATATGCTTATGGATGAAGATAAGCCTATAAATGAATGGGAGTTTAATGAAGAACTCACTAAAAAGCTCACTAATGAACAACGTGAGGCATATAAAGCTAACAGAGATAAAACCGAGGATGATATTTCAAATGGAGGATCATCTTGCGCAGAAATCTTTCAACAGCTAGGTATTCCAGGCTTTAAAGTTGAAAAAATTAGTGGTACTTCATCGACGTTTAACTTTGATGAAAAGAAATTTCATTATGAGGTTGAAAGTCTCAAAAATAATAAAAAGGTCTTTCATCTTTCAGATGGCACATCATCTACAAAACAAACGTTAAAATGCGATGATTACAAGGCTTTTCTTCTTAATAGAGACGACGATAGGGCGTATCTTTACTTAGTTGTAAATTTAAAGGATGATTCAAGCCTATATATTTTTAATTTAAACACTAAAAGTATTATTCCACCTACTAAATATGATGGAGAGTATCAATGTAAGGATGATATTGAAAATTCTTACGGATTTACGATGATAGCAGATATTATGGGTATAGGAATTCATAAGGCAAAGAAGGAATTTTACGTTGGTGTAAATGGAATGCCGATTCAAAGCGAACCATATGGTTATTTCATCAAAACAAATCCTAAAGATGATTCCAGTGGCAATAATGAATTTGGCGATGCTTTAGTTCTACAGAAGGATTTTACTTGTGCAGCTACTAAGGATTTAAGCGAGAAATATATATGGTGTTCAGAAGATTATCCTGAGGGAGATGGGAAAGCTGAAATGGTTTCATTTAAAGAAGGAGCTAAGTTTTATCTATATAAATATCGTTATGAATATTATAAAGACACAATTGATTTAGTACATTATTATCTTGTAAATGATGATGGATATATGATTGAAATTCAAGTAGATTACGATGACGGTGGAGTGATTAAGCTAAATGAAGCTATTAACTTTAAAGCTGAGAAATAAAGTTTGCGAGGTAGCATGAACAAAATAACTAGATTAAAAGAAAACAAAAAAGTACTAGCTATTTGTCTAGTGCTTGCTGCTGTTATTATTGTTATGGGAATAATATTTGTTCCTAAGGCTTATAAGAATTATAAGCACAAAAAATATATGGAAAAATATTTTACCGCAGTTGAGGAGCCAAAGCCTCTCAAACCCTTATGGACCTTAGATGGTGGCAAAGAATTCACTTACAAGTTTAAGATAGATGAATGTGATGGTGAGTATACTATTACAGCACCAAAAGGCCATGATGACATTATGTGTACTTATCAAATTGGTGATGAAGAAACTGCATTTATACTTTTTTTCTTTGGAGATAAATCTGGTTTGTTAGGTGAATATCCCGATACAATAACTGGAATAAAAACCGCTGATATAAACTTCGATGGTTTCACAGATATACTCGTAACAGGTACGATTGATTCTAAGGAAAAATTATGGGTTAATTTTGGAGAGGAAAGCTATTATGCAAAAGAAGACAAAGAAATAATTGGGTTCTATGATCGTGATTTTATTAATGAAAATATTGAGGACTTACTTGTCTCTAATTTCACTGTTGATGACATAGAAAATTTCTTTGTTGGAAACAGCAAGAATGGGAAATTTAAATCCTATGTAGACGCCTATTTAAAGGTAATTGATTTTTATGAGTGCACACAGCCAGGAAGAAAAAAATATAAATTAATATATTTTGATGAGGACGATATTCCAGAGCTTGTAGTAGACCGAAATGGATATCATGTGTCTATGTATACTTTCAATAATGGCTATGTATGTGCACCTATTTTAGACTGGCCGTATGGAGCAATGGGGAATGATGGATATAATTACAAAGTCAAAGGTAATTTAATAACTAACTTCGATCAAGATGGCGCTGGCGCTAGTGGAACATACTCTGGCTATGGAATTATCGACGGCAAAATTGAAGAAATATATTATCATACTTTTTATAACGATGATAGCGGTGAAGACGAAGATTGGGTCAATGAAAAGTTAACTAAAGAACAGCGAGAAGCCTTAGAAGAAGATGATGAGGATGCTGAATTCGATTCTTTATATGGAATTTATACAGCCACTGAGATTTTAAAACAACTGAATGGTTCAGGATTTAAAGTTGAAAAGATTAGTGGCAAATCATCAGTTTTTAATTTTAATGGCAAGAAATATCATTGTGAAGTAGAATCGCTTAAAAACAATAAAAAAGTTATTTGGCTTTCAGATGGCTCATCATATGCTAAGAAAGTTTTGAAATGTGATAATTACAAGATTTATTTTTTCAATAGAGATGATGACAAGGGATATCTTTACTTGTTTGCTGATGCTAATGACAATCCCAAATTATATATTTATAATTTAAATGCTAAACATATAAATTCACCTATTGAATATGATGGAGAGTATTGTATATGTGAGAAAGACATTAAAAATGCTGATTGTTTTACTTTGATAGGTAACATCAATGATTTAGGAGAATATAAGGCAAAGAGGAAGTTCTGTATTGCACCTAATGGAATGCCATTGGAAATAGGTAAATATGGCTACTTTTTTAAAACAAAGTGTATAGATAATGGTAGTAATAATAATTTTGGCGATGCTTTAATTCTTCAAAAGGATTATACTTTTGAGGCTACTAAAGATTTGAGCGAAGACAGTATATACTATTCAAAAGAGTTTCCTGATGATAGTGCTGAACTTGTATCATTAAAAAAAGGAACAAGGTTTTATTTGTATAAATATAGTGATTATTATTTTTTAGATGATGAGGAGCTTACATCAAGAGATTATTATCTTGTAAATGACGATGGATATATGATTAATGCCAATATATATTATGATAATTCCGGAAATGTAGATTCAGATTGTAAGTTTGTGTTGGGAAATGAAGTTGAGGATGAGGATTTATATTTGAAAGATTTTAAGCCAGAATAATATTTTAGCTCTATCGATTTACGATAGAGCTAAGTGTTTTTACCATCTTATTTTAGGACTATTTGGAATCAAACCATTACCAAGAGATGAAATAAAAAAGAAACTAGAAAGAAGAGCTAAGGATATAGGGTTAAATACTGACATAATTCCAGAAGGAGATAAATTTTAAGAATGATTATGATGATCAAAACTAATTCTTTAAAGAATAACAGAAAACTACTCATTGAACTGATATTAATTATATTTTTGTTAATTGTCCTTGTGATATTATTCGTTCCTAAAGCTTATGCAAATTATAAGCATAAACAATATATGGAAAAATATTTCTCCGCTAAGGAAGATACCAAGCCGCTTAAACCTCTATGGACTAAAGATGGCGGAAAAGAGTTTACATATAAGTTTAATGTAGATGAATATGATTGCGAGTATATTATTACAGCTCCAAAGGGGCATGATGATATTGTCTATAGTTCTACTTTAGATGGCAAAGAACAAGGCTGTAGTGTATTAGTTACTTATGGCCAGCATATACCTGGCAGGAAATTAAGAGATTATCCAGATACTATTACAGGTATAAAAACGTCCGACATTAATTTTGATGGTTATACAGATATAATTATGACCGGAACAATTAAATCTAAGGAAAATCTTTGGGTTTTCTTTGGAGAGGAACAATATGATTCGCAAGAAGAGCTAGAATATGAGATTTTTTTAAATGACGAAGGAATTGATAGTTTGATTGAGAATACACTCGGTTCAAATTATACAGTTGAAGACATAGAAGATTATTTTGTTGGAAAAACGCAAAATGGTAAATTCAAAAATTATATTGATGCCTATAGAAAGGTTATAAATTTTTATGAGTGTACTCAACCGGAAGCCAGAAAGTATAAATTAGTTTATTTTGACGAAGATGATATTCCTGAACTTGTAGTGGATAATAGTGGATATATGGTGTCCATGTATACATTTTATGACGGAGATGTGTATGCACCTATTGTTGATTGGCCATATGGAGCCTTCGGTAACGTGGGGTATGATTACAAAGTCAAAGGTAATTTAATATCTAACTTTGATCAAGATGGTGCTGGAGCTATTGGAACATATAGGGGGTTTGGAATAATCGATGGTAAAATTGAAGAATTATATTATCATAGTTTTTACAATTTGAGTGATCAAGAAGACGAATGGTGGTTCAATGAAAAACTTACAAAAGAACAACGTGAGGCATTAGAAGTTAAATCAGAGGATACTAAGTATGATTCTTTGCATGGAGTGTATCCTGCTAGAGAGATTTTGAAGCAACTTGATATTCCGTCATTTACAGTTGAAAGCATTAGCGGTAACTTATCTGTTTTTAATGTTGCTGATAAAGAATTTCATTACCAAGTTGAAAAGCTTAAAGATAATAAGAAATGCTTTTGGCTTGCCAATGATGCTTCAGCCTCTCAAAAGACATTAAAGTGTGATAGTTACAAGACCTATCTAATTAGTAGAGAAAATGATAAAGCTTATCTTTATCTTTCTGTAAATTATAAGGGAAAATCAACCTTATATATTTATAATCTAAATACAAAAACTGTTAATTCTCCAATTAAATTTGAAAAATATTCTTTGAATTCTAAGGAAATCACTAATCCTAATAGTTTTACGATGGAAACTATTATGAAAGATATAGGTAATTTTAAGGTTAAGAAGGAATTCTTTGTTGGAGAAAATGGTTTGCCAAATGAAAAGGATGAGTTTAATTATTTTATAAAAACTAATACTAAAGAAGATAGTAATAATGATTATGGTGATGTATTGATTCTTCTGAAAGACTTCACATGTTCCGCCACAAAAAATTTGACTAAGGATTATATATATTATTCAGAGGATTATCCTGATGATGATGAACTTGTATCTTTTAAAAAAGGTACAAAATTTTATTTATACAAATGCAGAGATGTATATGGTTTTGGTGAGCTTTATTGGAAGGATTACTATATTGTAAGTGATGATGGATATATGATTGATTTACATCTAGACATTGATGACAATGGAAATTTAAATTTAGATAATAGCGTGATTTCAGAGGGTGATGATAATCTGTTTTTGGCGGATTTTAAAATTGAATAATATTTTAGCTCTATCGATTTACGATAGAGCTAAGTGTTTTAAAGAAATCTGGATATGAAATACAGCAGCAATCTTCGTTATCAAAGGTTGTTTCACCATCTGCCACAAGACCTGCAATTGCAAATGACATTGCGATTCGATGGTCTAAGTATGTTTTGATGAGGGCTCCCTTTAGAGGCTTGCCTCCATTTATAATCATGCCATCATTAGTTGCTGTAATATCACAACCCATATTAGAAAGATTTTCGGTGACCGTAGCAATGCGGTCACTTTCTTTTACCTTTAATTCTGCTGCGTCTTTAATTATTGTAGTGCCTGATGCACAGGCTGCCATAACAGCAATTATAGGAAGCTCGTCGATAAGAGCAGGAATAATGTCGCCGGAAACCTGGCAGCCCTTAAGGTTGCTTGTTGTAACATGAATGTCAGCAACAGGCTCGCCACTAACGATACGCTCGTTTAGTAATTCAATATTTCCACCCATATCCTGAGCAACCTTTATGATACCTGCTCGAGTTGGATTCGTATTTACGTTTTTAATTAAGATATCTGCATTTTCACAAATAAGACCTGCTGCAATAAAATAAGCGGCAGAAGATATATCTCCTGGAACCTGAATCTGCTGTCCTACAAGCTTTGGTCCACCAACAATAGATGCTGTAAGTCCCTCGGTCTTGATGTCTGCACCAAAACCAGAAAGCATAAGCTCTGTGTGGTTGCGGCTAATGAAAGGCTCTGTAACTGATGTAATACCATCTGCATAAAGACCAGCTAGAAGCACACAGGATTTAACCTGAGCAGATGCCACAGGAGAATCGTAGTGAATTGCCTTTAAAGGAGTACCGCCAATCTCCAAAGGGGCACAGCCATTGTCCTTAATAGAGCGGATATTGGCACCCATCTGTGTGAGTGGTGTAATAACACGGCCCATTGGACGCTTTTGAATTGACTCGTCGCCGTTTAATGAGCTGACAAAGCTTTGGCCTGCAAGTATACCTGAGATAAGACGAGTTGTTGTGCCGCTGTTTCCAACATCAAGCATTGAAGATGGAGCGCTGAGCCCTCTAAGTCCTTTTCCGTGTATAACAACGTGGTCATTATCCTGTGTGATGTCTATTCCCATAGCCTTAAAGCAGCCAATTGTAGAGCGACAGTCTGCACCATCTAAAAATCCGGTGAGCTCTGTAATACCATCAGAAATAGCTCCAAACATTACGCCGCGGTGGCTTATTGATTTATCCCCAGGAATCTTTATTTCACCCTTTAAGCTTTTTGCTTTTGTAATTGCCATTAGTTTGTCCTCTGTCTTACATAGTAGTTGTTGTGTGAGAGTATGGTCTGAGCTGTCTTCATAGCATCCTCGTTGTAGAATTCAATGCGCAAAACGCCAGGTTCAAACTCTCTATTATGAATAATGTCAGTATTTTTGACGCTGATATCTGCGTTGGCCAATAGCTGTAGTACACCAACTAAGGTACCAGGCTTGTCATCAATATCACAGTATAATTCGTATATGCGAATCAAAGCGTTATCTGGAATAGTAATTGAATCTCTGTAATCCTTTGCTTTGGTCCAAAGCTCTAAGATCTTGTTTCCATCTGCTTTTTCTATAGCACTTCTAAACTGCTCCAGCTCATCTGTATATGCATCAATAAGCCTTAACACTGAATCTCTATTGCTAAGGAAAATGTGTTGCCACATGGTTGGAGAGCCGGAAGCGATTCTTGTAATATCCTTGAATCCGCCGGCAGCAATTGTCTTGCAGGTAGTGCGTTCATCATCAAAATCCTGAACAAGATTGACAAGTGAAGCTGCAATAACATGTGGTAAGTGAGAAATAGCAGCTGTAGCCTCGTCATGCTCCTCAGGAGTAAGCTTGATTGGAATTGCTCCAAGACTTCCGATATAATCACAAAAATCATTGTAAGTATCCTGATTCATATCAGAATCAGCAGTGAGAATGTAGTAAGCATTTTCAAGAAGACTTGCAGAAGAATGCTCAAGACCTGTAAGCTCAGAGCCAGTCATAGGGTGTCCGCCAATAAACTGATTGGTGATACCAAGGTCTCTTGCAACAGCAGTGATATCTCCCTTTACGCTGCCAACATCTGTGATAATGCAGTCTGGCTTAACCACATCCTTAAGTTGGCGCAGATAGTCGCAGTTAATCTTGACTGGGCTACACAAAAAGATAATGTCACACTGTCCAAACTGGTGAATCTTAAGGAGACCGTTGTTGTCAATCAATCTCTCGTCAAAGGCTGCCTCTATTGTGGATTCACGTGAAGCGGTAGCAAGAATTCTTGTGTTTGGATATATTTTTAATATCGCTTTTGCGATACTTCCCCCGATAAGTCCAAGACCTACAAAACCAATAGTTTTAGCTTTCATATCATCATTCCTCACTTTAATACTTTAAAGTAAATATTTTAATTAATAATATCATATTTATCCATTGTAAATTGTCTGAATATTGATTAGAATGTAATTAACTATTCAGAACACGTGCAAAAAATCAAGCTGTTGGGGGACAGTATTTTGCATCAACAGAATAGTAACTATAATATTTGGGAGGTATAGCACATGAAGGTTTTTACTACGGACAAGATTAGAAACGTTGTGTTACTTGGTCACAGCGGGGCGGGCAAAACCAGTCTCATTGAATCGATGGCTTTTCTAGCTGGTCAGGTCAGCAAGCCAGGCACTGTAGAGGCTGGTAATACCATTAGTGATTACGACAAGCTCGAGGTTAAAAACAAGTTTTCTATCTACACATCTTTAGTTCCAATCATTTGGGGCGATACAAAGATTAATTTCCTTGACACTCCGGGATATTTTGATTTCATTGGTGAAGCTGAAGAGGCTGTTTCTGCAGCTGATGCAGCTATTATTGTTATTTCAGGTAAAAGCGGAATTGAAGTTGGTACAAAGAGAGCCTGGGAGATGTGTGATAAGTTTAATCTTCCAAGAATGGTTTTTGTAACTGACATGGATATAGATGATGCCAGCTATAGAGAAATAGTTGAAGAACTTCAAAGTTTATATGGAAAGAAGATTGCTCCTTTCCATCTTCCAATAAGAGAAAATGGGGAGTTTGTTGGTTATGTAAATGTAATTCAGCAAATGGGTAAGCGCTGGAAGGCAGACGGTACTGTAGAGCACAGTGATGTGCCTGATTATAGTAAGGAATATCTTGATAAGTACCGTGAGGCTTTAATGGAATCTGTTGCCGAGACTTCTGAAGAGTTTATGGATAGATATTTTGGTGGAGAGGAATTCTCTGAGGATGAAATCCGTCAGGCTCTCAGAGTTAATGTTGGCACAGGGGAAATTGTCCCAGTTATGATGGGCTCTAATTTAACTAATCGCGGACAATATACAATGCTTACTGACGTAGTTAAATATCTTCCAAGTCCTGCTGATTGCAAGATTACAGGTATTAACGCAAATACGAATGAGGTTTACGAGGCAGACTACGATTTCTCTAAACCAAAATCAGCATATGTATTTAAGACAATTGTGGATCCTTTCGTAGGAAAGTATTCATTAATAAAGGTAAACTCTGGTGTACTTAAAACAGACGATTTGCTTTACAACAAGCATAAGGACACCGAAGAAAAAATCGGCAAGCTTTATGTTTTAACCGGAAGCAAAGCAGAGGAGGTCCCAGAGCTTCACGCTGGAGATATTGGTGCACTTTCCAAGTTGCAAAAGGTAGCTACTACAGATTCCCTTTCAACTAAGGCAAACCCAATTCTTTACATTAGAACACCACTTTCAGTGCCTTATACCTACAAGAGATACAAGGCTAAAAATAAGGGAGATGAAGATAAAATTGCCCAGGCTTTGGCGAAGCTTTGCGCAGAGGATTTGACAATCAAGTCAGTTAATGATGGTGAAAACAGCCAGTCACTCATATATGGTATAGGCGACAGACATATTGATATGCTTGTTCAAAAGCTCAACGAAAAATATAAGGTTGATATAGAGCTTAGCCAGCCAAAGATTGCATTTAAGGAGACAATTAGAGGCACGGCAGACGTTGAGTATAAATATAAGAAGCAGACTGGTGGTCACGGTCAGTACGGACATGTAAAGATGACCTTTGAACCATCTGGAAATATGAATGAGCATTACAACTTTACAGAATCAGTTGTAGGTGGTGCTGTTCCAAAGAACTATTTCCCAGCTGTTGAAAAGGGATTGCAGGAAGCAGTTCTCGCTGGTCCTCTTGCAGCATATCCGGTTGTTGGTATTCACGCTAACCTATATGATGGAAGCTATCATCCGGTTGATTCTTCAGAAATGGCTTTCAAGGTTGCAGCAAAGGGAGCCTTCAAGGATGGAATTCTTAAGGCAAATCCAATTCTCCTTGAGCCAATTGAGACGCTTAAGGTTTTGGTTCCTGATTCATACACTGGTGATGTAATGGGTGACCTTAACAAGCGTCGAGGACGTGTGCTTGGAATGAATCCTACCGATACAGCAGGCAAGACAGAAGTCCTTGCAGAGGTTCCGATGGCAGAGCTTTATGGCTATGACACACAGCTACGTTCCATGACTGGAGGATACGGAACATTCTCTTATGAGCTGGCTCGCTACGAGCAGGTTCCATCTGATGTCCAGGCTAAGGAGGTAGAGCGCAGAGCTAATAAGCTTAAGGATGTGGATGAAGAATAAAATAGTAAATTAAATTTATCGCACTCGGTTTTTGCCGGGTGCGATTTTCTCATAGTTAATTTAGGTTTCCTGATACTCACATTCATAAACTTGACGCTATAATCTACAAAATATAAAATATTGTTGCTCACATATAAAAGCATTTCATACATATATTTTTAGGAGGACAATGTTTTATGAAAAATGTACTTGAGAAACTTCTTGTTACATTATTAATGGCAACATTATTTGTAGGTTTTGGTGCTAGAGGATATAATCATGATTTCTCTCGCGACGAGTATGACCTTATTCGTATTCTCATGGAATTATCTGATAGATATGACGCTGGAGAAGCAGATGAGGATACTAGCTTTGAGGAGTTTGTGTTACAGAATTTGGACGTTGATTAAAACTCAGAGCATCAGGAGGTTAATGTTTATGAAGAAAGTAATAGAGAGAACCCTTTCAACATTTCTAGTGTTGGCACTTTTAGTTAGTGTTGGCTTTAGAGGTAATTCCTTAAATAGAAATTATAATGCAAGAAACGATGACGGTTTACGAGCTTTTATCGGTTGGATGCTTATCGAAGAATTAGAGGAATCAGAAAATGTTGAATTAGATGAAGTTAGCTTAAATAGAATTAAAGGGCTATATGGCATCGATTAATTATTGATTATTTTTACAAGCTGTGGAGTTTTGATTGCAAAACTTCACAGCTTTTATTATAATTTCGGGTAGTTGTTTATTTTAGAGGTGATAGAGATGAAGCACAATTTTAAAGCAATTGAGAAAAAATGGCAGGCAGCTTGGGAGAAGGACGATATCTTCAAGGCTGTTGATGGTTCTGACAAGCCAAAATTTTATGGCCTTGTAGAGTTTCCATATCCATCTGGTGCAGGTATGCACGTTGGACATATCAAGGCTTATTCTTCAGTAGAAGTAGTTTCTAGAAAGCGTAGAATGGAAGGATACAACGTATTATTCCCAATCGGTTTTGATGCATTTGGTCTTCCTACAGAAAACTATGCTGTCAAGACAAATACACATCCTAGAAAAATCACAGACGACAACATCAAGAAATTTACAATGCAGCTTAAGAGCGTTGGTTTTTCTTTTGATTATAGCCGTACAATCGATACCACTCAGGAGGACTACTACAAGTGGACTCAGTGGATTTTCCTTAAGATGTTTGAAAAGGGCCTTGTTTTCAGAGACAAGACTTTAGTTAACTACTGTCCACATTGTAAGGTAGTTCTTTCAAATGAGGATTCACAGGGAGGCAAGTGTGACATTTGTCACAGCGATGTTATCCAGAAGGAAAAGGATGTATGGTATCTTCGAATCACAGAGTATGCTGATAAGCTTCTTAAGGGTCTTGATGAGGTTGATTTCCCTGAAAACATCAAGCAGCAGCAGGTTAACTGGATTGGAAAGTCAAAGGGTGCCTTTGTAAACTTTACACTTGAAGGAATCGAGGATAAGCTTGAGATTTATACAACTCGTCCAGATACACTTTGCGGTGTAACATTTATGGTTATTGCTCCAGAGCATCCTTACATTGATAAATATGCTGACAAGATTTCTAATATGGACGCTATTACAGCTTATCGTTTAGAGTGTCAGAAGAAGTCTGAGTTTGAGCGTACACAGCTTGTTTCTAAGGACAAGACAGGTGTTAGAGTTGAGGGCTTTGATGCAATCAATCCTATCACTGGCAAAAAGATTCCAGTATTCATTTCTGATTATGTAATGATGGGCTACGGTACAGGTGCTATCATGGCCGTTCCTGCACACGATCAGCGTGACTGGGACTTCGCTACAAAGTTTGGCATCGACATCATCCCTGTTATTGAGGGTGGCGATGTTACTAAAGAGGCTTACACAGGCGAAGGTAACATGATTAACTCTGAGTTCTTAAATGGTCTTAACAACAAAAAGGACTCTATAGATAGAATGATTGAAGAGCTTGAGAAGCTTGGCTGCGGTAAGGCTGGTGTTCAGTACAAGATGAAGGACTGGGCATTTAACAGACAGCGTTATTGGGGTGAGCCTATCCCAATCGTTCACTGTCCACACTGTGGCGACGTTGCTGTTCCTTATGATCAGCTTCCACTTAAGCTGCCTGTACTTGAGAACTTCGAGCCAGGTACAGATGGAGAGTCACCACTTGCCAAGGTAGATTCATTTGTTAACTGCAAGTGCCCTAAGTGTGGTGCTGATGCAAAGCGCGAGACAGATACTATGCCTCAGTGGGCTGGTTCATCTTGGTACTTCCTTCGTTACATTGATCCACACAATGATGACGAGTTTGCAGCTATGGACAAGCTCAACTACTGGATGCCTGTTGACTGGTACAACGGTGGTATGGAGCACGTTACAAGACACTTGATTTACTCTCGTTTCTGGCATCACTTCCTTTATGACATTGGTGTAGTTAATACTCCAGAACCATACAAGAAGAGAAGTGCCCAGGGTATGATTCTTGGCGAGGATGGACAAAAGATGTCTAAGTCCCGCGGAAACGTTATTGATCCACTTGATATTGTAGATGCTTACGGTGCAGATACACTTCGTACTTACGTATTATTCATGGGTGATTACGGTGCAGCTGCTCCTTGGTCAGATGCGTCTGTTCGCGGATGCAAGAGATTCCTTGAGAGATTTGCAGGTCTTACAGATATTGTTTCTGATGAGGCCAATTCAGATTCTATCGAGACAGGAATCCACAAGGCAATCAAGAAGGTTACTGAGGATATTGAGGCTATGAAGTTCAACACAGCTATTGCAGCTATGATGGGACTTCTTAACGATATTATTGCAGAAGGTCATATTACAAAGGATAACCTTATTTTACTTGTTAAGATATTGGCTCCATTTGCTCCACATCTTTGCGAAGAGATGTATGCTGAGCTTGGTGGTGAAGGTTATGTTTCGCTTGCAAAATGGCCAGAGTTTGACCCTAAGAAGATTGTAGAAGCTAACATTGAAATTGCTGTTCAGATTAACGGTAAGCTTAAGGCTACAATCACAATTCCAAATGGATGCGAAAAGGATCAGGCACTTGCTCTTGCAAAGGAAAATGCAGCCGTAGCAGCAGCTATCGAAGGCAAGAACCTTGTTAAGGAAATCTATGTTCCTAACAAGATAGTAAATATCGTGGCTAAATAATATTAAATGGTAATAATCTAGTGTGAATTTTACTTGTAATTTTTCTTCATTAGATTATTGGACTTGTAATTAGAAATTATAGTTTTAGATGAATAAAATCTAGTTAACAATCTTATTGATTTCTGTACGAGACGTGTTAGTCGAGGGAAGAAATACAATAGATTGTTAATGTAAGATTTTATGGACTATATTTAAGGAGAACACTTATGAGTAAAATTCAAATGACAACTCCATTAGTTGAAATGGATGGAGATGAGATGACTAGAATCCTCTGGCAGATGATTAAGGATGAGCTTTTACTTCCTTTCATCGATTTAAAGACAGAGTATTATGATCTTGGTCTTGAGCATAGAAATGAGACAGATGACAAGGTTACTGTTGAATCAGCTGAGGCTACTAAGAAATACGGTGTTGCAGTAAAGTGTGCAACAATCACTCCAAATGCTGCGCGTATGACAGAGTATAATCTTAAAGAGATGTGGAAGAGTCCTAACGGTACAATCAGAGCGATATTAGACGGTACTGTATTCAGAGCTCCAATCGTTGTAAAGGGTATCGAGCCAAACGTTAAGTCTTGGAAGAAGCCAATTACAATTGCACGTCATGCATACGGTGATGTTTACAAGAACTCTGAGATGGTTATTCCAGGTGCAGGCAAGGTTGAGCTTGTGTATACATCTGAAGATGGTAAGGAAGAGCGTGCATTAGTGCATACTTTCAATGGCCCAGGTGTTGTTCAGGGACAGCACAACCTTAACAATTCAATCGAGAGTTTTGCTCACAGCTGTTTTAAATATGCATTAGATACAAAGCAGGATTTATGGTTTGCTACAAAGGATACTATTTCTAAAAAGTACGACCATACATTTAAGGATATTTTCCAGGAGATTTTTGATAAGGAATATAAGGATGCTTTCGACAAGGCAGGTATCGAGTATTTCTATACACTAATCGATGATGCAGTTGCCCGCGTCATGAAGTCTGAGGGTGGATTCATCTGGGCATGTAAGAACTACGATGGTGATGTTATGTCTGATATGATTTCATCTGCATTTGGTTCACTTGCCATGATGACATCAGTACTTGTTAGCCCACAGGGTTACTACGAGTACGAGGCTGCTCACGGTACAGTTCAGCGTCATTACTATAAGCACCTTAATGGTGAGGAGACATCTACAAACTCTGTAGCTACAATCTTTGCCTGGACAGGAGCTCTCAGAAAGCGTGGAGAACTTGATAATATTCCAGAGCTTGCTACATTTGCAGACAAGCTTGAGAAGGCTTGCGTTAAGACAATTGAGGATGGCAAGATGACAAAAGACCTTGCTCTTATCACATCAATTTCCAACCCAACTGTTCTTAATTCTCGCGATTTCATCATTGAAATCCGCAAGACTTTAGAAGCAATGTAAATTTTCTGAAAACACTAAATATAGTGGTCGCTGTATTGACATAACACAATATAGTAGATTATAATGGTCTCATGCTAGATGGTATGAGGCCATTTTTGCTTTAGTAAGATAGTTTTACGAAGCAAGATAATTATTTAATTAGATGAGCCTGTGGGAATCAAGCTCATAGAATTCTCAAGCGAAACATGTTAGTTGAGCGGAGAATTACTATGGCTTGTGCCCGTAACAGGCGGATTAGGTGGAGAAAAGACTTGGAAATGAATGTTAAGCTGCAGGTGTTTGAGGGTCCTTTGGATTTGCTTTTGCATCTGATTGATAAGAATAAAGTTGATATTTATGATATTCCTATTGTTGAGATTACAGATCAATACATGGAATACGTTAGAGCTATGGACAATAGCGATTTGGATATTATGTCTGAGTTTTTACTTATGGCAACAACCTTGCTTGATATCAAGAGCCGTATGTTGTTACCACAAGAGGAAAAGAATGATGAGGACGGTGAGGCTGAGGATCCACGTGCTGAGCTTGTACAGCAGCTTTTAGAGTACAAGATGTACAAGACTATTTCTTATCAGCTTAGAGACAGACAGATGGATGCAAGTCTAGTATTTTACAAGGCACCAACTATTCCTGATGAGGTCTTAAAGTATGAGCAGCCGGTTGATTTAGAGGAGCTTATGTCAGACCTTACTTTAAATAAGCTCAATGACATTTTTAATCAGGTTCTAAAGCGCCAGGACAATAGACGAGATCCAATCCGTTCTACCTTTGGCAAGATTAAAAAGGAAGAGGTTTCCCTTGAGCAAAAGATGGAGTGGACCATTGCATTTGCCAAGGCTCACAACACATTTAGCTTTAGAAATCTTTTGGAAGCAGCTCACTCTAAGACAGAGATTGTAGTTACTTTCCTTTGCATCCTTGAGATGATGAAGGCTGGTCAGATTTTCATTACTCAGGAAGATACCTTTACAGACATTATCATTGAGTCAAAAATTGCTGCCTAGTGGGCCTGTCTTTAGGATATGTTCAAGAAGTGCTATTCAGATGGCACTGTTCCTTGTTAAAATTGGAGGAAATATGGAATTACAAGAAATTGAAAATATAGTCGAGGGCATTCTTTTTGCCATGGGTGGTACGGTTGAGCCATCCAAGATTGCAAAGGCTCTTGAGGTAGATGAAAAGCAGATTGTTGATGCAATCAATTCTTTGAAAGCGTCATACGAAAAGCAGAATAGAGGTATTACAATTACAGAGCTTGATGGAGCATATCAGATGTGCACAAGCCCGGAGATTTACGAGTACCTTATCAGAATAGCAAAGCAGCCAAAGAAATACGTACTTACGGATGTATTACTTGAGACTCTTTCCATTATTGCTTACAAGCAGCCTATTACTAAATCAGAAATCGAAAAGATTCGTGGAGTTTCCTGCGATTTTGCTGTTTCAAAGCTTGTTGAGTTTGGCCTTTGTACAGAGCTTGGTCGTCTTGATGCACCGGGAAGACCTATGTTATTTGGTACAACAGAAGAGTTTTTACGCTCCTTTGGAGTCAGTTCAATTGACGAACTTCCAGAGCTTTCTCAAACTCAAATTGAGGAGTTTAAATTGGAAGCAGAAAACGAAGCAAATAACGTGGAAGTTACAATTTAATTTATGTACATTTTTAGCCGTGTTGTGTCAATGCAATACGGCTATTTTTATGGGAAAAATCTACCCAAAATATTAGTGTTAAAGTTGTGACAATTTTTTAACGAAACTACATTGAAATGGGCTTAAAAAAAGGATATTATTAGACTTGCGAGAAATTTGAAATATTTATATAAATGGAGGTACAAGATGGGTAATGATTCAAATCAGGCTCAGGCTAGAATCAACGCATTGCTCGATGATAACAGCTTTGTAGAGTTACAATCTCTCGTTGTTTCACGCAATACAGATTTTAACCTTGATGCAAAGAAAGAACCATCAGACGGAGTAATTATTGGTCATGGACTTGTTGACGGAACTTTAGTGTTCGTTTTCAGCCAGAATGCCGAGGTATTAGGGGGCACAATTGGCGAGATGCACGCAAAGAAAATCCTTTCAGTATATGACATGGCACTTAAGGTTGGAGCTCCTGTTATTGGTTTTATTGATTGCGGGGGTGTACGTCTTCAGGAGTCATTCGATGCACTTGAGGCACTTGGTGCTGTTATCGAAAAGGCTGCAGACGTTAAAGGAGTTATTCCACAGCTTATGTGTGTAGCCGGCAAATGTGGTGGTGGACTTTCAGTTCTTCCAGCTCTTGCAGACTTCACATTCATGGTTGACGGAGCATCTTTATTTATCAACTCACCTGATGCTATAACTGGCAATCGCGCAGATGAGTGTGATACTTCTTCAGCTCAGTTCCAATTTGATGAGGCTGGTACTGTTGATATGCACGGTTCTCTTGATGAGGTTGTTGCATCAATCAAGCAGGTTATCTCAATGATTCCAAACGATATTACAGAGACTTCAGACGATCTTAACAGAGCAGCTGAAGGTCTTGAATCAAAGGTTGGCGATGCTGCTGCAGTTGCTACAGAGCTTGCTGACAATAGACAGTTCGTTGAGCTTAAGGCTGGTTTCGCCAAGGAAATCGTAACAGGTCTTATGAAGCTTGACGGCGTTACAATCGGTGTGGTTGGTAACAGAGAAGTTGACGGAGAGGCTTTCCTTTCTGCAGCTGGTTGTGAAAAGGCAGCAGATTTTGTTGATCTTTGCGATATGTACGAAATCCCTGTTCTTTCACTTACAAATGTTGCAGCTTTCAAGGCATGTGTATGTCAGGAGAAGCGTCTTCCAAGAGCTCTTGCTCAGATGACACAGCGATTTGTAGATGCTAGCATTCCAAAGCTTAACCTCATTATGAAGCAGGCTTACGGTAGTGCTTATGTTCTCATGAACTCTAAGTCACTTGGTGCTGATTTAGTTTATGCTTTCGATTCTGCATCAGTTGGTGCAATGGAAGCTTCTAAGGCAGCTAAGATTCTTAGCGAGAACGGTACTGATTTAGAGACAATCGAGAAGGATTATGCTTCTATTCAGGATAGCGCAATGACTGCAGCTGCTCATGGTCACGTAGATAGAATCGTATCTATGGCAGATGCAAGAAAATATATTATCGCTGGATTTGAAATGTTTTTCTAGGCGTAGAAAGGTGAATATATGAACAAGAAATTCTTAATCGGAATTTGCACCTTGGCCTTAATATTTGGATTCACTGGATGTGGGAAAGAGCCTACAGAGGTTGCTGGCTTTCCAGTAGCTCGTTATGAGGAGATTCTCAAGTCTACTCTTCAAAACGTTGATACGTTAGATGAGACAACTTTAGAGTACTATATTTCTCAGTCAGAAGATTCCGAAGATGAAGTTTCAGCTGAATTTTTCAAAGAAGTACAAGAGTGCAACCCAGTAAAGGGTGAATTTGTTGATTTTTATGACAATGACAAGGTCATTGGCGGATTCAACATTGGAAAGATAAATATTGGTGGTCAGAAGGCTTTATCAGTTGAAAAGTCTGGTAAGACTGTTACTGCAAGCCTCGTTGCTGATTACTCTAAGAGGGATTTAAAGCTTACATTTGTTTACAACGCAAATGATATTAAAAAAGGCCCTACAGCAATCAACATTGAGCCAATTTACTCATTAGGCGAGACAATGCAAAAAGCTGGATTAAACACAGTTATGGGTATCGCAATCGTATTTGCAATGCTCGTTGTTATGTCTGGCGTAATCAAGATCTTTGAGATTATTCCAAAAATCGAAAAGTCTATCAAGGCTAAGAAAGAGGCGCAGGATAATGCTCCGGTAGTTGAGCCAGTTGTTGCCAAGAGTTCTAATGATAGTACAGATGATTTACAGCTTGTAGCTGTTATTGCTGCAGCCATTGCTGCAAGTACAGGAGCTTCTACAGATTCCTTTGTAGTTCGTTCCATCAAGAAAAGATATTAGGAGGAGATTTATCCATGAAAAATTATACAATTACTGTTAATGGAACAGTTTATGATGTTACTGTAGAAGATAAGGGAGGCTCAGGCGTTTCACCAGTTACTCCTGTAGCTGCTCCAAAGGCTGCTCCTGCACCAGTTTCAACAGGTGCTGCAGGTGGCGTTAAGATTGAAGCAGGTGCTGCTGGTAAGGTTGTTAAAATTGCAGCTGCAGCCGGTGCTGCTGTAAAGAAGGGTGATGCTGTTGTAGTTCTTGAAGTTATGAAGATGGAGACACCAGTTGTTGCTCCTCAGGACGGAACTGTTGCATCAATCAACTGCAACGAAGGTCAGCAGGTCGAGGCTGGAGCACTTCTTGCAACTATGAACTAATTTAGGAGGATTAAACATGAGTTACGTTGGAGAGACATTGTCGAACCTCTTACATCAGACTGCATTTTTCAATCTGACTGTGGGGAACTATGTCATGATAGCGGTTGCTTGTTTCTTCCTTTTCCTTGCAATTAAAAAGGGATATGAACCACTTTTGTTATTGCCAATTGCTTTCGGTATGCTTTTGGTTAACATTTATCCTGATATCATTGCATCACCTGAGGAAACCTCCAATGGAGTTGGCGGCTTGCTACATTATTTCTATATTTTAGATGAATATTCAATACTTCCATCACTTATTTTCATGGGTGTTGGTGCGATGACAGATTTCGGTCCACTTATTGCTAATCCAATCAGTTTCTGGCTTGGTGCTGCAGCTCAGATTGGTATCTTCACAGCTTACCTTCTTGCAATCCTCTTTGGATTCTCAGATCAGGCAGCTGCTGCAGTATCAATCATCGGTGGAGCAGATGGACCTACATCTATTTTCTTGGCTGGTAAGTTAGGTCAGTCAGCGTTGATGGGACCTATCGCCGTGGCGGCTTATTCATACATGTCACTGGTACCAATTATTCAGCCACCTATTATGAAGCTCCTTACTACTAAGGAAGAGCGTTCTATCAAGATGGCTCAGCTTCGTCCAGTATCAAAGCTTGAGAAGATTCTCTTCCCAATCGTTGTTACGATTATGGTTTGTTTAATATTACCTACAACAGCTCCACTTGTTGGTATGCTTATGTTAGGTAACTTGTTTAAAGAGTCAGGTGTTGTTAATCAGCTTACAGAGACGGCTTCAAACGCACTTATGTACATCGTAGTTATTTTACTTGGTACATCCGTTGGTGCTTCAACATCTGCAGAGGCATTCATCAACTGGGCTACAATCAAGATCGTAGTTCTTGGTCTTGTTGCCTTCGTATTTGGTACAGCAGCTGGTGTATTATTTGGTAAAATTCTTTGCCATATTACTCACGGAAAGATTAATCCACTTATCGGCTCGGCTGGTGTATCTGCTGTTCCTATGGCAGCACGTGTATCTCAAAAGGTTGGTGCAGAAGAGGACCCTAC
>JAEEGK010009646.1_pt1 | contig 22492 bp, 12 predicted proteins | sample 8958771 | NCBI WGS metagenome assembly JAEEGK01 (sample SAMN16246547, study PRJNA631951) | gut metagenome | biome: gut microbiome; feature: rumen; material: SC-attached | host: Bos | place: Iran: Karaj | collected 2018-10 | reverse complement strand
GATATATGCAAAGCCGGAATTCTCTTTGGTCTTGCTGCCAATCTTCGATAATGTCTGTTCATTGGCTATGAAGGTCATGAATCGGAAGAAATAATCCTTCTCCAGGTCTGAAGCCTTTTTCATCGGAGCCAATATTTCTTCAATCTGGGGACGTTGGAACCTTACCCATAGAGAATTATCGGCTTTCTTCATATTTAGAAGATCTGGTGTCAATGACTCCAGGATACGGAAGCCGTTCTCCTTCATATAAAGGCTCTCTACGTATGCCAGCCCATTTCTTACTTGAATTGCCTTGCAGATTTCTTGTGGATAGAATCCCACATTCAGCAAGGATTCCTTATATTTTGAATAAAGAAGGAAAGCGTGCAATTCCTGCTTGTTTTTTTCGTACCTCTCACGATAATTGTAACGGATTAGAAGCATGTACAATGTCAACTGGATCAAATGTTCCTCCGTACTTCTGGGCTTGATGAAATCGTCATAGGGGAATGCTCCCTTGCCAGACTTTTGCTCAAACAATATCTTATAGTCAAGCTGAAGATAATCCATACGACCTTGAAGACCCAGCATTTCCGACACAAACGAAGGTTCAACCATCCCTTCCCGAGGATTGAACCGAGATACCATAGGTGGCAGATCCACTCTCAGGGCTTGGGTGATATTGCGTTTCTGATTTTGTGCTTCCGTATGGAAATTCTTATCAATTCCTGCCGACAAAAGGTTAATTGCATGCCCCTTGAAAAAATTCTTTACACTCTGATTATAGGAATGAGTATTAGGCAATTGGTGAATTTCTTCATCCAGCAATTGACCGGCGAAATTACCAAGTTCAATCGCTTGACTGGATTTAACAGGTTCTATCTTTTTTATCAGATCTACAAACGGGGAATCTGCATAATTGGTAAAGCAACGTGCTACCGTTGAAATGTTTATAAGATAATCCGGTTCAAAAATGATTAGTTCGGGGTAGATGACATTTTCCTCTACACGAGGACGAATCAGATTCAACTGTGCTCCTGCATAGAAGAAACCCTTGAGATAAGACCAATCCGTGTCCTGGAAGATGCGATTATGTGCATAGCAGACCTTTACCGTTTCCTCCCCCATATCCTCTTCAGTTTGCACCCACACATATTCATTATCCCATTGCGCAACAATTACTCGCAGATACTCTCTTACCAATGAACCTATTGAAGCCTTTTCCCTATCTTTAGGAAATACATCCGACAAAGATTTGGGAACCTCGGCATTGTATGTAAAGGCTATGAATTTGCAAATATTCTTAAGGTCATATAAATAATTATCCTTTAGCTCCTGCTCCGAATACCCTTCCCGTTTTCTCAGGCGATTTCTAGTGTCATTGATTGCGAGATACAAGGCCTTAGAAGCCTGCATCTCTTTTAATATATAGTCAAGTTTGGCAAAAGTTCCTCCTAGATTCAATCTTGATCCCGCTGTTTTCTGATTCAGGCCCATCAGGAATACCCTGTTCAATGAATCATAAACTAATTCGTAGTCGGGCACACACCGCAAAGCATATTCCAGTTCCTCAAAGAAATTGGTTGCTGCCTCCGGTTCATAAATTACATCTGGGACAGATTGGCTGACTTTCTGTTTATCGATATCGAATTCCTCGATTTTCAGTTTCTCGGGAATGGTACGAATTAAATCATTGGTGAGCCTGGAATTGTTCATCCCTTCCAGGATGTTTTCCAGATGCAGGTTGTCAAATATATGGAGCCAAAGGCTGACTGTACTTGATATCTGGCTTTTGTCGATGTTGGATTTTTGCCAGAAGATGATGGCTGCCGAGACCATGTCGTGAGTTGCACCCAATAGCGTACCCAACCCTTTGGTCACCCTGCTTTTGTTCTGGCGGATTTGCTCATAGGGGGTCTTTCTTCCTGAGCCGCCCTCAATTATCTTGCCGTTGGAAGTCCACGAGCCGTTCTCACGAGCAATGATGTCGCCACCCCAATTCTTGAACTCAAGGATCCGATAACCACCTGGTGCAATAAGCAGAGCATCAAGTTCGACACCCTCGATGTTGTAATTGCCTATGAGTATTGCATACTCATTGCGAAAAGCATAATGTTTTGACAGGAACTGCCGAATTGATTCAAACTGCTTTTCTTCAACTCGATGATTATAATCTGATATCTTATAAACCTTTAAGCTCATAATGTAAAAACTACCTGTTATTAGCCGCAAAGATAGGCATTTTCGGGCAAATCGCAAAACAAATGCACTATTTTTCCTTCAAAAAATTTTTTATTCCAAACTTTTGTCGTATATTTGCGCATCAAAACAATCCGAATACAATGAAATACTCCCGGTCCATAACACGATTGTTAATTGAGAATTGTCCCCGGTTCCCGATTCAATTGTTAATTGTTATTTGTTATTTGTTAATTTTACCTTGTTCATTGTTATTTGTCTCCTGTCTGATGCAGCCCCCCACTGAGCAGGGCGGCACTCCTCCCATTGCCCAGACCCCTGTTCCCACCGATGCATCGACCGACAAGCAGACCCATACCTATCCTTCTGCCGACAACACCGAACTTGCTGGAACACGTAGCGATGCCAAGGAGCAGATCATCGAGCACACCGGCCACATCGTTTCCTACAACAGCGTCTGGAACGAGCCCAACTGGGTGGCATGGGAACTGACCCGCGAAGAGACTCGAGCCCCCTACCGCAAACGCAACAGCGACTTCGAGCCCGACCCGCTGGTAAAAGGCAAGAAGATTACCACGCACGACTACACAAAGTCGGGCTATACGCGCGGCCACATGGCTCCTTCGGGCGACATGAAGTGGGACGAAGATGCCATGAACGAATGTTACTATACTTCGAACATCTGTCCCCAGAACAAGGAACTCAATGCCGGGCTTTGGGAGGAGGTCGAGAGCCTCAGTCGCACCTGGGCACGCCGCTATGGCAAGGTGTGGATATGCTGCGGTCCCATCGTCGATGACGTCCATCTTATGGTGAAGAGCAAGATTGCAGTACCCTCGTCCTTCTTCAAGGTGATCTGCGCCGAACAGAACAACCGCTACCATGCCATTGGCTTCATCTTCCCCAACGAAGACTGCAAGGGCCGCATCTGGCAGTACGCCTACTCGGTCGATGATGTCGAGCGCATCACCGGCCACGACTTCTTCTACAACCTCCCCGACGACATCGAGGATAAGATTGAGGCCGACGACACCTTCAACTTCTGGCGTCGCCGCAACGATTAATATATGAAAACTATCGGCCTGATGAGCGACCCCCACGGATTGTGGGACGATCGCTACCTGAAACACTTTGAAGCTTGCGACGAGATATGGCTCGCCGGCGATGTCGTCGATATCTCCATCTGCGACCGGTTGGAAGCCACGGGCAAGACGTGCCGCATCGTCTGGGGCAACGCCGATGGACAGGACATGCACCTTCGTTATCCCAAGGACCAGCGTTTCACGCTCGAAGGCGTCAGCGTCTGGATGACCCACATCGGAGGCTATCCCGGCAAATGGCCCAGCAACATCCTCGCCGAATTGCGGCAGCATCCCGTCACCCTCTTCGTGTGCGGACACAGCCACATCTGCCGCGCCATGTACGACCGTCATCTCGCCACCCTCATGCTCAATCCGGGCGCTGCCGGCACCTTCGGCCCGCAAGTCCATCGTACCCTCATGCGCTTCGCCCTCGATGCCGGCAAGGTCAAGGACCTCGAGGTCATCGAATTGGCATAAGACAACACCCCTAAGAGAGGCCCAAGAACGGCTTACTTCTATCTTTTGATGAGCCCAGCTGTTCAATTGCCTCTCTTTTTTGCAAATATTCTAAGGTCCAAGAGAGACTTACTTCAAGTTTTAGCTTAAGGCGCAAGCCTTTCGCTCCTCCAGTCTCCCAATTACCTATTATATTTTATGATTAACACTATTATGACAAAGGTAGCCCTGCGCTACCGTGCCCTCCTGCTCGACATCCGTCGCGAGGACATCGACATGCACTCCGTGTCGACTGCGCCCGTGATGGCATTCACGGCTCGTCTGAAGGAGAACGGCTTCTGCGTCTCCGAAGAACTGCTCCATGCCCTCAATGCCGTCAGCGCCGACACACTTGCCGAAATCACCCTCTGCATCAACGAGGTGATGGGCGTCAATCTCAACTGGGCGCCCCTCGTCAAAGGATGGAATGTACCTACAGGTGAATCGTTTATCGACCATCTGATCACCTTGTCGGCCAACCTATTCGGTGGCGAGAAGGCAGGCTTCAAGGGGACGACCTTGCCTTGCGGCCATTTCATCCCCAATGGCACCTTCCCCCTCGAGCGCTACAACGGTTGCCCCTTCTGCGGCACACCCTTCGAGACGGCCGACTTCGTGTACAAGGGACAGGCAAGCAAGCTCAAGGAACTGCGCCTGTTCACCGATGCCGACATGCGCCACGTCTTCGCCTCCCTCCTCAGCTCGGCTACGCCTCTCGATGGCACCCAGAAGGATTCGCTCGACCAGTTGCTGCACGAGTATCCACTGCCTGCCGATGCCGCCATCACCATGAAGGAGACGGCCATGCTCGTCGTCAAGCTGCTGGTTGAACAAGGCAAGGCCGACGAAGCAGCCTCGTTGCTGAAGACGCCTGCCGATGTGCTGCGTTATCTCTGGTACGAGAAGACCGGCCATGTGCAGGTCATCGAGCCTAAGACGCTGGTGGCCCATGCGCGGAAACTGTACTACCACATGTGGGGACCGCTCGATAAGGGAGCCGATGCCGCTGCCGGCATGAAGCAGAAGCTTATGCTGAAGTACGACCGCAAGGCGTGTCAGCGCGTGGCCCGTTGGCTCAATGCTATTCCGATGTCAGCCCAACAGGCTGCCGAGGTCATGAACCCCAAACGTGGCATGTGGGTGCGCATGATTCACGCCCTCCGTCTCGGCGAATACTCGCGCAAGAAGGGTATGGAGCATCTCGCCGAAATCCTCGACGTGTTCTACAAGCAGACCTACTCCACCTGGCAGGGCAATGTCGATAAAGCTCGTTCGGCCAACGATGCCGACCAGACCCTGGCCCTGCTCCAGCAGCGTCCGGGCCTCTTCGCACGTTGTCTGTTTGCCACGATGCTCCGTTTCGGCAACGACAAGGTGCTTGCTGCCTTCGATGGCATCACCGACCGTCTGCCCGCACGTCTGCTCCTCTCGCTGGGCAATGCCGCCGACGCCTACTTCGACCCCAATGAGACACGTCTTGCCCGCCCCATCACCGGCGTCACCCACAAGCTCGAGCCCAACAAGCTGCTTGCGCTCTACGACGACGAAGCCCGCAAGACAATGGTCCGCAGCGTCAACGACCTTTACCGCGCATCGATGTCACGACGATTTGCGGCACAGTCCACCGAGGCACGTACCATCTACATCGACCCTGCCCTGTTCAATATTCCCGTGAGCGTGGGTGACCGTTCCACCACCATCCAGGACACGTCCTGCGCCCTCATGGGCACACGTTTCCCCGTCGAAGGCGACGCCGTGCGCCTCTTCATGCAGTGGGGCAAAGGCCTGCACCGTCAGCATCTCGACATGGATCTGAGTGCGCGCATCGCCTTGCGTGACCAGAAGGTTATCGAGTGCGCCTACTTCAACCTCACCTGCCCTGGCGCCCAGCATTCGGGCGACATCCGCTCCATCCCCGAGATGGTAGGCACAGCCGAATACATCGAGTTGTCGCTTCCCGCATTGGAGCGTGCCGGTGCCTCCTACGTCACCTTCACCTGCAATGCCTATTCCACCGGCGCCCTCTCCCCCAACCTTGTCGTCGGTTGGATGGATTCGGCCTATCCCATGAAGTTGTCCGAAAAGAGTGGTGTGGCCTACGACCCCTCCTGCGTGCAGCATGCCGTTCGCATCAGCGAAAGCAACCTCTCCAAGGGCCTCGTCTTCGGTGTGCTCGATGTGGCCCGTCGCGAGATCTATTGGCTCGAGATGCCTTTCACCGACCAGACCATCCGAGGTGCCGATAGCGCTTCGGTCGAAGCCTTGCTCCACAAGCTCCAATCGAAGCTCTCCGTCGGCCAGCTCCTGGAGCTGAAAGCCGATGCCCAGCACCTCACCCAAGTGGATTCCCCCGACCAGGCCGACGAATCCTATACCTACCAATGGGCCCTCAATCCCGCAGAAGTTTCATCATTATTATCTGCTCAGTAAATAATCCGATACAATCCTTTTAATTCGTAGAGAAAAAGAGAAATTGTTATTTATCATTTGAGCATATGTTATTCGCGAAGCAATTTATCCAAAGAGCTTTGTTCCTGCTGTCCCTGCTCCTGACCGGCGTCCTGCTGATGGCCCGTGAAAGCGACGACATCCTCAGCAATGGAGGCAACAACTCGGCCGACAATCCGACCAAGTTCTTTGCCACGCTGATGATCGAATACGAAGAGCCCGCCTTCATCGATGAACTGCAGAAGACCATTACGCCCGAAGACCTCTACATCGACGAAGCCAACTACTACTTCGGCCTCGAGTCGGAGTATCACGTCACCCTCCTCTCCTTCCTCGAAAACGATGTAGATGTAAGGCAGTTGAAGACCTATCTGAAGGACATCTCCGAATACGAGACACAACTCATCGATGTATCGTACTTCCCAGGTGAAGTCAGAGACGTGCTCAAATGTTCCGTGGAGTCTGATGCCGTTGCCGAAACGTCACAAGCCATCCGAAGCAACTTCATCAACGCTTACCCCTACCCGACCATGCTCTACCACCTGACCGTCGCCTTTCTCAAGCCCGGTTGTGCTAAGAAATATCTCCAAAACCAAATCGAGCCAATCACCATCAAGCCCACAAACTTCCTCCTTTCCTACTATAACAAGGATGGCGAGCGTTTGCAAATAAGGTTCAAATAAAAAATGAAGGGTGTCAAAGTCAAAATGGATTGACTTTCACACCCCTCCCTTTTTTTCAGTTCTCCTTTTATTTATTCAGTTGCTACTGTAATGCCACTGAATCGAACACCTTCGCCATCAGGGACAACATCCTGATCAACGGCGATGATGTATGGAACCTCTCCATCCAACGGGAAGGTAGATTCCCAAATGCCCGAAGCACTGTTGTCTGCCGGATCAACAGAAGGATCCCTGTTTGTCCAGACAAATGCAGAGACATTATTAGTTGTTGGATTCCAAGTATTATTTTCAATAACTTTTGTATAAGTCAGAGGCACGCCGGCTGGTCTGGTACCCGAAGGACAAACCGTACCGCCATGTTCTGATGCTCCACGGGCCAACTGTGCTTCAATATCTGCTTCACTTGCTATCGGATTTGTTACCTGTCCGAAATAAGTGTTGCCCACTTTCACTTGGAATGGCAACGTTCCGCAAAGTGACGATATCTTAGCCTCTTGTGTAACGACAGGACTACTGCCTTCTTTGGGAGTTGCTTCACCCGTTTCTGAATTGATGGTATAAACCTGAGCCGTAGTCTGAGTAACATCTACCACGATATCATTGAAGTCATAGTCAAAAGCGCCAAAGTCCTCAATCAGATAACGTTTCTTGATATAGGTATAGCGAGTTTCATCATTATAGATAATCTCAGGCACATAACCCGTGAGGAGGAAAACCATATCGTTAAAGTCTTCATCTGAGAAGAACCTGCTCCTCTTTACATCTTCACAAGCCAAAACGACAGCAGAATAATCTTCACGAATATTGGTTGGTCGAGGCAAATCCGTCAATGCTCCAATCTGAACTGGATTATCAATTGAAGAATTTGTCATGCCCTCTGTTCCATATAATAATGTATTGTTAGTATTTTGAAGATAAAAATAGAATGTGGAATATTTTGGAATATCAACTCTGATAGGTTTTGAACGAACAGCATCAGTAAAAAATCTGGTATTACCGTTTTCACCGACATTATGCCATGCTCCAGAACCCAAAAGAGGATCATAATATCTTTGAATATTCTGACCTTTGCTCCACAGATTAGTAGTTACTTCTTCCTTACCATCTTCTTTTATACAAATCCATAGATCCCATGTCAAATCGGATACTCCCTGATAAATCGGAACTACTTCAAAAACAGCTGCTTCATCCTCTGTCCTAAAGACATTAGCTTTAATTTCTGAACTATTATTGGAAGACTCTGGCAAGTTGCGTTTCAGCCACGACAACGTGGCATCTTCCACCCTATAATAATCTCCATCATTAGCCACAGTAGTGTATTCGGTATAAGCTCGTGTGAGCCCATCCATATACCTCTGATGCTTAGCGTATGAAGTAAGGTCCCAACTCTGGTTAGGATCTACATTACCAAAGGTCTTTACGAAGTTGCTCTCATAATTATGGCGATATGCCACTTCCTCAGTTCTCTCGAGATCGTACTCTTGACAAGCAACAAGAATAAACGATCCTGCAATAAATGCACAAATTGTATTATAAGATTTCATTATATAAAAAGTAAAAGGTAAATTAGGCAATATCTGAAATGCTGTCTTACAGAATTTGGCCGCAAAGGTACAAAAAAATCCACGAAACTCAAAAAATATGAATCTCATTAAACTCAGTTTTAAGAAAACTTCCCGATAATTGTGACTAATGTAATTTAAAAATACCAATTATGTGCCAGCATTTCCGTATCAGGCAAAGGCTGGACATTAGGTTCAAGTAAAATTTCTTCCACAAAAATTTGGTTATTCAGAAAAAATGGCATATCTTTGCAGTCCCCAAAGTCCCATAACGACTATGGGGTGCTGGGGAAACCAACAAGTCATATCTGAATGATCTTATTGAAAGATGAGAGTGTGAAGATTTTGAATGAGTTCGACAAGTCGAACCGTTCAGCAGTAATGAACCTTCTGATGTACCGTTACTCCATCCCGGAGTTCGATGCTGACGACATTTTGCAGGACGCGTGGGTGCTCCTTTTGGAAAAACTCACGGTTGGTGAAATGCTCGATGTGCCGAAAAAGTTGTCGGCCTACCTCGCAAAGGTATGCAGCCTGAAGGCACATGAGTATCTCCGAAAAAGGCAGAACGGAGTCAAGAACATCTCGTTCGACGACGTCTCCTTTACCCCGGAAGAGCTCACTGCCTACGAGATGGAAGCCCAGTCATGGGAAGAATTCTTGGAGGAGTCGAGAAGAGCCGAACACCGCAAGCTCGACATGATGGAAAAAGAGCTGCAGAAGCTTTCCGACAGGGAAACGGCCTTGCTCATGGGCTACTACGAGACCGAAGGATCCAAGGCCTCGATGAAGGAATTGGCCCGCAAGTTAGGCTACAGCTGCGACCGGGTGGCCATCACCCTCAAGTCGCGTATCATGAAGAAGCTGCGCAACGGAATTCAGCAACAGGAGAGAGCCCTCGGCAACGGGCTCTCCCCTGTTGCCCTTTTTTACCCCTCCTTACTTTACGTGGATGTAAAGCGGGTAAGTTCCAGCAAACAGGAAGCTGAAGACTGGCTTGAGCAGGAACGTCTTGGGATAAGGCGTCTCAAAACGAGCCGTGTAGCGTGCGCCGTCCTTGCCAATCTCTTCTCGCAGATAATGGGCGAAAGTGTTGCTGACCCATCCGTAGGAGATCATGTCAAGCTGGACCCTATCGGCTCCCCCAGCCTTCTGCTCAATCAGCGCGACGAACGAAGCGTCCACCACCAGCGTTTCGCCACGACTCGGATCTTGCCAGTCAGGATGCTTGGCGTGGTCGTCCAGAGGATTGCTTAAGTCCTGCACCACGTTGTACTTCGTCACCTTGCCTGCCTCATTCTTGTAGGTGTGGGTCCTGCGAAACTCTTTGGTCATCAATTCCACCCATTCCTCGCATTCCAAATACCATCGACCATTCTCCTTGAAGAATGTCAGAGTTCTCAACTGTGTGATCATCGGTGTCTTTTTCTGTGTTGCCATAAGCATGTTTGTTTAAGTTAACTTAATGTGTTTTGCATCTATATATGCACTTATGGCAAAAAAGTAAACAAATAATAGAAACGGATTATTTTTTTAAGAAAGAGAAGGCTTATAGAAAAAGAGTAGGTGAAAATGGATTGGAGACATGGGCTTCAATAGCCCGTCTCTCAATCCGGAAAATGAGCTGCCTCAATGGCAGCAGAAAATTGCACTTCGTGCAGAAAATACGCCTCGACCGTATCATTTATTTGTGGCCGAATGGATTTTCCGCACGAAGTGCGATTTTCTGCAGGTATTGGACCTGCTCATTTTCCGGCAGATCTTCGAAATGCAGCCTTGTCTGCATTCGAAGAAGGGGCCCCATTCATGGGGACGGCCTTAGCCGCATATAGACAATGTATTGGGCCGAGGTTGTCTGCCATTTTCACCTACTTTTATATTCCTATTATGTTAGCAATGAGAGTTTCGCAAAAAATCAGAAGCTACATAGCAAAGCAATCCACAACACTCCGTCCCACCGTGCCCACATGGCCCGATTCCACCATCGAGATGGCAGTCATCTCAGCTTCCTGCCTGTCCCCAGCAGCCACCTGGACAACCACCACCTCGCCCATATCTGTCGTTATTTGTACGTCAAAGAATTGCATGATAATAGACATCATTCCACAATAGTTATTCTTCCTTGCGCCTTGCGATAGGTCTCACCCAAAGTGCTGCCGAGCGTCTTGCTCATATAGTCGATCACCACATCGCGCACCATCAGGGTGGTCGCCCGCTTCACCGGGCAGTCCTTCAACATATTGTAGAAACCGCCGCCCCGATAGTAGGACGAAAGGGCCACCAAATAGGTGCGCTGAGGATCGAGAGGCTGATAAGCATTCTTCGCCTTGTCGAGAATCTCCACGTCGCTCACGCTATGGTTGGCGGTATGCACCGTAAAGCGCATGCCCGACACCTGCGGAAAGTGCCAGTCGTTCTTGGGCGTGTTCTGCGTGCATTTCGCCAGCATGTCGAGCAGTTGCTGACCTGTAACCACTATGACGCTCATGCTGTTCTCATAAGGCAGCATGGACACGATGTCACCATAGGTAATCTTCCCCGCAGCAATATTCTTAACAAAGCTGTTGCCCGTAAGCAGTCCTATCTCCGCATCCATCTCGACGCGAAAGGCATCGGTCACCAGGTCGCCGCCGTTCGTCTCCTCATGTTCCACCAGCGGCACCCCGTCGGCATCGGCCACCGTCAGCTCATAGTCCGAAGTGCAAATCACCATTTCCGAGACTGCCTGAGCCTCGCGCTTCACGCTGTCCACCACCGCTGTCACCCGCTGGCTGTCGTAAGTGATGTCGTCGATGGCAACGATGCGGGTACTGATGGTGCCGTCGGCAGCGATGAGCATCTTCCCCACGTGCTTCATGTGATCGCCTGCTTGCGTGATGACGATGGCTTTTCCATCTGCATTCTGCACATATTCGCCCTCCACGCTGGTATGGCTGTGAGAATCTATCACAGCGTCGATGCCTCGCGTGGCAGCTATCAGCTTGTGGCTGCTGACGCCCATGGCCTCCTTCTCGCCGATGTGAGAGAGCAGCACCACGCAGTCGGCACATCCTTCGCTACGTGCCTTGTCCACCGCCTGCTGCACCAGCGTGTATAGGTCATTGGGGTGAAGATCGTAGAGCAGCTGCCCGTTCTCGTCATAGAAGGCATGTTGCTGGAGCTGCATGGTCTCGGGAGCCAGAGCACCCACGAATGCCACGCGCCTGTTGCCAAATTGCTCGACGACGTATGAAGCAAATACCGATGCCTCTGCCCCGTAATCATAGAAGTTTGCGCAGGTCACCGCGACGCCCAAGCCGCTGAGCAGGTTCTTCATATGTTCGCCACCATAGTCAAACTCATGGTTGCCGATGGTAATCACGTCGTAGCCCACACTGCGCATAATGTCGGTGATGTAGCTGCCCTTCGAAATGGCGCCCAAGGCACCGCCCACCATAAAGTCACCCAAGCTGGCAGTCACCACATAGGCAGTATCGGCCTGTCTGATGGCATCGCGCAATCCGGCAAACCGGCTGTACCCGCCAGTCTCGCAGTGCGTATCGCCCTCAAAGAGTATCACGATGCTCTTCTTCGTTTTTCCCGACGAACGCCCATCGTTCTCACACGATGTACATGATACCAAAAGCAGCCCAAGCATCACCACCCACAAGGCTGGAAGCAGACAGATCAGAGATAAAACGCTCTGTATTATTGATCGACGGAAGAATGACATAAATGATTGAAGGATTTTAACAACCAAAATTATTGACATTGATTCGACAAAAATAAACCAAATACTTCACATTTCCAAATTCCAAGGGAAAAAACAAACCATTATCGTACTGAAATCCCATAACAACCGATTGCACCAGGTCAAAAAAAACCTGGAATTCTCAACATTAAAGAATATATTTTAAGAAACACTTGGGCAACAAAAAGTTACCCAAGTGTTAGTAATGTCAGTAATTTTACTTATCTCCGAGCCGCGAAAAATAAATAGTTTGATCGGGCAGCATCGTCTTATTTCACGAATACTTTCTTGCCGTTGATGATGTAGATGCCACGAGACTGAGGCTGGGACACCTCGATGCCAGTCAGGGTATAGATGCCTTTGTCAGCTTTAGCTTCGACATTCTCTACAGCAATGATGCCCGTGTTGCCACTTGTCACGACATCGTACACCACTTTCACCTCCTCGTCGGTAAGAGCCTGCGAATACATTCGGGCCACCACAACTTCACCAATAAAGGCATACTCAGGATAGCCGCTTCCGCCCACATCGCAGCCAACGTATAGTCTCCGGCTGCTTCCTCCTGGAAGTCTTAGGGTCGTGAACGGAGTTGTACCGATCAGTTCACCGTTGACGTAGAAACTGACGGCATCGTTTGGCCGCACCACACCAACGGCATGATAATACTTCCCTTCTTCCATCGACTCGTCGATCACCGACACGTATTTGCTTCCGTTATGAATCAGGAAGCTGAGGTCGTTGCGGGAATTCCAGCTGATATCGAAACCAAATCCGCTCCTCTCTGTCGTGCAGAACGGTGCCTGTTCTTTCGAAAGATTGTCAATCCTCATCAGGCATTCCATGGTGAAGTCGCCACTGACCTCGTCCATGAACTCCTGGTCGTAAGAATAGTCGAAATAATAATAGTCTTTCCCTGTGCCTGTAAATGTGGCAGCATTCAGCTTGTATGTGTCGTTGAATGCCACCGAAGGGAGTGGCTCGCTCGATACGATCGTATGGTTTTTGCCCGACACGTCGGTAGCCGTTCCATCGGCATTGAACCGGATGTCGAACAGGTCAGCCTTCGGAGCATCCTGGGGATCCTGATTCGGAGAAAATTCATCGTACACCTCTTTCACCTCCTCGTCGGTAAGAGCCTGCGAATACATTCGGGCCACCACTATTTCTCCCTGGAAGGCATACTCGGGATTGCCGCTTCGGTTCACATCGCTGCCCACGTAAAGTCTCTGGCTGCTTCCACTCGGAAGCTTTGCGGTTGTGAACGGGGTTGAACCAATCAATTTACCATCGACGTAGAAACTGATGGCATCGTTTGGCCTCACCACACCGATGGCGTGGTAATAGTTCCCTTCTTCAACCGACTTATCAGTCACCGACACGTATTTGCTTCCGTTATGGACCGCAAAGCTGAAGGCTTTGCTGGCAATCCAGCCGATATCGAAGCCGAATCCGCTATTCTCCGTGGAGCAGAAGGGATCCTGCGATTTCGATAGGTTGTCAATCCTCAACAGGCATTCCATGGTGAAGTCGCCGCTGACCTCATCGATGAACTCCTGGTCGGCAGAATAGTCGAAATAGTAGTAGTCATTCCCCGTGCCGGTAAAAGTGGCAGCATTCAGCTTGTATGTGTCGTTGAATGCCACCGAAGGGACTGGCTGGCTCGATACGATCGTGCGGTTTTTGCCCGACACGTCAGTAGCCGTTCCATCGGCATTGAACCGGATGTCGAGCAAGTCGGCCTTCGGAGTTTGGGCACTTAAATTCACAGAAAAGAGGACCAACCCTAAGATGGTAAAAAGCGAAGAAGAATTCTTAGTATTCATATAAATATAAAATAAGTTGAACGTATTGACATTGACAGGCCAAAAATAGCACAAATTTCTCACATAACCAAATTACACGCCCAAAAAAAATCAATTATCACACTTTAACCCCATAACAACCGATTACGCAAAGTCAAAAAACATCCCAATGCGGAGAAATATGTCTATCATTAACGATTAATTAACGGCTCATTATACGGTCATTAACGTTTTCTTAAAACAGGAGTTTCCAATGGGCTATTCCAGCACCGTCCGATAACTCCCATTAACTCCCGATAACTCCCAATGATAATACTATTTCACCGAAGGCGTAGCACCACACGATGCTGCGCCTTCTGTTTCAGTGGATAGGACGAACCATCCCTCTTGCTTCGAAGAGGCACTCCCGAAGCCCTGGCTAATGCTCGGACACTTATCACAGAATAATATTTATCGTCTTTTCCATCATCAAGCACTATCTCACGTGGGATAGTGCTAAGTGTTTTATGGGACATCTGAGAATGCTGTAAAGACTCAGTTCTACTGTGCCATCATTGCATAAGAAGCGGAGGAATGAAGGGGAACGGAGAATCGAGGGGGTCCATCGTGATCATGTACCCCAACGAACGTTAGAGGACATCATTCTACAGAAGCATGTCCTTCCGCGAACGTTGGGGGACATGATGCTATCGAATGATGTCCCTCTGCGAACGTTGGGGGACATGTTGCTATCGGATGATGTCCCTCTACGAACGTTGAGGGACATGTTGCTATCGAATGTTGTCCCTCTACGAACGTAGAAGGACATGATGCTATCGAATGTTGTCCCTCTACGAACGTTGAGGGACATGTTGCTATCGAATGTTGTCCTTCCTCGAACGTTGAGGGACATGTTGCTATCAGATGATGTCCCTCTACGAACGTTGAGGGACATGTTGCTATCGAATGTTGTCCTTCCTCGAACGTTGAGGGACATGCTGCCATCGAATCATGTCCTTCTGAGAACGTTGGGGGACATGATGCTATCGAAGCATGTCCTTCTGAGAACGTTGGGGGACATGCCACTATTGAAAATGAGAAATTACTTTTTCGGATTCCTCGTCTTTTATCTCATAAAGCACTCTGACGCGCGACAGAATGCTTTCTCCGGTAGGATAAAGCATCGTGATGCGCGACAGAGTGCTTGCTACAAAAAATGGGGAAAATGGTCAAAAAAAATTACTCGTCTGCCCTCAGAAATGAGTACCTATTTATAAATAATAGTTGGAAATTGTCGTTTTTTTCAATTCCTTCTTGGAATTTGAGCAAATAGTTGTTATCTTTGCAGCATCCAAAAGGATCATTCGCATGACAGGACCGCTAATTCTCATTGCTGCAATCATTATCGTGTTCGTGATAGCATTTGTTGTCACGATGCTGTTTGTGAATGCCCAGACCAGCAAGATCATCGACGTCAATGTGAAGTTAGCCGAGAGCCAGCACACGTTGCTCTCCCAGAACAAGACCCAGACCGACCTGCTGCAGAAACTGGAAGAGCAGGCCGCCAGCCAGCATCGGGAGCTGGACATCCAACAGCGGGAACTGGAAGAACTGCACAAGCGGCTGGAAGGACTGGCTTCATCGCAGGACAAGGTGAATGAGCTGCAACAACAGACTCACGTACATCGGCAGAAGATCAAGGCTACGCAGGACATGACCGACGAGGAACTGATGGCTTGGCTGGACGAACGCATGGACGAGACGCGTCTCTTCACCTCACCGACGCTTTCGATGAAGGAGGCAGCCTCGGCCTTGGGACTGACACAGAGGCGACTCGGACAATTGTTCAAAAACAACGAGAAGTTTGCCAACCTAAGCGATTACCTGACGGAGAAGCGGTTCCTGCTGGCCTGCGAACTGATGCGCAACAACCCTGAGTGGACCATCGAGGCCGTGTCGAGGGAAGCGGGATTCCTGACGCGCCGTAAATTTCAAGACGTGGTGAAGGCGCACCTTGGCCTCACCCCTTCGCAGTTCAGGCAGTCGATGAACAATTCCTCACTTCACAAGCACACGGCGCATCGCCCATCCGTAGATGACGATGACACCGATGGTGGATATCTCCATCGGCAGGTTGGCCAGGCCCGACCCGGGACTGAATATCAGGAACGACAGTACGGGGACAATGCTGGAGATGAGAACGTAGATCGCCATGCACACGCCCACCCAGCGCAGCCGACCTCGATAGCAGATGGCAATGGCTATGCCTAACGGCAGATAGACGAGCATCAGCGAGACGGCCAACGGAAGGCCTACGGTGTAGAGAAGTGCGGGCGCAAAATAAGGCAGGATGCCGGCAACATTGAGCGCAATGACAATCCACCATGCAATGGTCATAGGACGGTAGAGTGGTCTCATACCCCGCATCAATCCGACGTACATCACCAGCGCCCCGAAGGTCTGGACAGCCGCCAAAGCCAGTGGAGCATTCGTTTCCATCCAATGCATCAATGGCGTCCAGTTGCTGGCTGCCTGCAGGAGGATGCACACGAATGCTGCCTCGATGAGCCAGCGGGGCAGTCCGCTGTTGACATGGTCAACGCGGAATCGGGGTTCCTTGATTTCTACCGGGTCGGCAACAACGACGTGTCGTTCTTGATTCTCCATATACATAAAATAATATAAGTATGCAAATTAAAGATTAGACGCGCAAAGGTACAAAATTTATGTGATAATTGCTCAATTTGCCCATGAAAAAAGCTGAAATTTCCCTTTAAAATCGCCATTTCTTCCCAAAATGCCCTTTTTTTCCCAACATGTCTGACTAGTTTTTCGCTTTTTATCCTTATATATAAGAATAAATATGTATATTTGCATGATTAAAACCGACAATTGATAATATCACTTTCTTATACTATCACTATGCACAATAAGATCACCGAGGGCTATATGCCATTTATGGGTTACCAGACCTACTACCGGATCGTGGGCGAAGCAACAGGGAAAGCACCCCTTCTGTTGCTGCATGGCGGACCGGGAAGTACGCACAACTATTTCGAAGTGCTCGACTGCATCGCCGATACAGGGCGGCAAGTCATCTCCTACGACCAGATAGGCTGCGGCAAGTCGTATCTCGACGGCCATCCCGAACTGTGGACGCAGAAGACGTGGATTGACGAGCTCATCGCAATCCGCGACTTTCTTCATCTCGACACCGTGCACATCCTCGGCCAGTCGTGGGGAGCCATGCAGGCCATTGCGTACGTCATCGACCACAAGCCCCAGGGTGTCAAGTCGCTCATCCTGTCGTCGGGTCACGCTTCCAGCAGCCTTTGGGCAAGCGAACAGCACCGGCTCATCAAATATCTGTCCGAGAAAGACCAGGAGGCCATCCGTCGTGCAGAAGCCTCAGGCAAGTGGGACGATCCCGCCTACCTGCAAGCCAACGACCATTATTTCGAGCAGTTTGTGATCAGTGTCGATGAACACTCGCCCGAATGCCTCCGACGTCCGAAGCGTGCCGGCACCGAAGCCTACCTCTATGGCTGGGGGCCCAACGAGTATCAGCCTCTGGGTAGCCTGAAGGACTTCGAGTACACCGAAAAATTAGGCCAAATCAAGGAGCCAACACTCATCTGCAGCGGCACGCGCGACATCTGCACGCCCGTTGTTGCCGCCTCGCTTTACGAGAATATCCCTCAGAGCCAGTGGCATTTGTTCCGCCACTCCCGTCATACGTGCTTTATCGATGCCCATGAGGAGTATTGCCAGGTGCTCACCCGCTGGCTGCAAGAGAATGATTGAATCGATTAATAATAAAATAAACCAAATTAAAAAATCAAACTGTTATGAAAAAGAATGTACGATGGATGATTGCCTCCATCCTATTTTGCGGCCTTACTGCCGGGGCAATGATGGCCTGCGGCGATGACAATGATGAAGACAAGGTGCAGGACACGATGGATGCTTTGTGCCATGTGTTGGTATCTCAAGATGTTCTGAAGGTAGCTGATGTCACCGTACACTACCTAGACGTAAATGGCCAGGAGGCAACGGAGCGGATGACTACCGCGGAGTGGAAGAAGCAATGGACGACCACCACGCTGCCCGCTCGCCTCGGCGTGTGGGCTCAGCTGACACCTAAGTCTGGATTGACAGAAGAGGATTATCAGCTGAAGGCCGTGGCTACCGCCGGTTTCTTGTTCCGCTCTGCCAAGGGCGGCGAATGGGCTGATGGGTGGACGAATACTACCGATCCTTATGCCAAGCCTGAGAATGTGGCAGCTGCAGACGTTCCGAGCTGGTGCAGCAAAAGCGCTGCCGTAGGATGCACAGTCGATGCCAAAGGCGTAGGAAATCTTGCCAATGTGGACTTCGGAGGGAATAGTCCTATATTTTTTGGTGATGCCTTCTGCGAATGGATAATGGAAGTATTTGGATTAAATCCAGATAATTGCGATTAAATATTATCAAGAAATTCCTGACCGATGTCATCGGGAAGCCGCAAGGCATTATCCCCTACCAGACATCGCTAGACACCGCGATCTAATATCGCGCAGAAGTCTCCTTCGTGCCTGAGGTAAAGTATGCCTCATCCGCACCATCGACAGCGACGGCACCGAGCAATACTTCGACCTCAGCGGTCGCCGCGTGGAAAGTGATGCCAAGGGCATCGTGATCAGGGACGGCAAGAAGTATATCAATAAGTAATAACTCAAGTTTCGCATTTGCTCAACTTGATGGATAACAAGGGATAATAAGGGATATTAAGGGATATTTGGGGACGTTACCTTTGCCTTGAAGAGCTTTGGGCAAGCAAACAATTGTTAATTATTAATTGTTAATTGAACATACGTCCCTTAAAATCCCTTAGAATCCCTAAACATCCCTTAGAATCATCAACTTTCGTATTTGCGAAAGTTAATTAATAAAAGGATAATTTAACTAAACTGCTATGAAAAGAAACATTACCAAACAATGGCTGGTGGCCCTGATGGTGGTCGCAGCACTGATGGCGGCTCTGCCAGTGGGGGCGCAACGAGAGGCAACGGACATCGACGACTGGACCCTGAACACCTCGTTCGGGCAGAACGGCGCCAACATCACCATCGACGGTTACAGCCAGTGGGACGGACAGTCGATGCAGGAATACACCGTCAACAGCGCCGGCGAAATAGAAATCCGCAACGCTGCGCAGCTGGCGCGGTATGCTCGGGAAATTCACGATAAAGATTCCGATAAGGAATTCCGTAGTACGAACGTACACCTGCTGTGCGACATAGACCTCAACGGCTATTATTTCTCCATCACGCGTAGTAATATCTATGGTATTCAGGCTACCTTCGACGGCCATGGCCACACCATCCGCAACGGCTATGCCTTGAAATCATCGTATACCCAAGGCTATTACCAAGGCCTTTTTAAGGCTCTTAAAGGCGGGTATATCAAAGACCTGGTCGTGCGTAACTATCATGTCATAGGCGATGGTGCTGGCATTCTTGGTGATAATACATACGCCGGCATCATCTGTGGGTTAGCTTCCCCGGACTGGTACACAGATGAGAACACAAATACGCGTGTTTATAAAGGCTGCAAATTTGAAGGCATACGCGTCATCGACTGTACGATAACCGGCGAAGCGACCTGCGTTGGTGGCATCATCGGATTTGCAACTGAAGATCCCGACGTTCACGAAAAATACTATAAGAATGATAAAGCTATCATCGTTGACAATGAGCAAAGAGTACAATGCATTGATTGTCTGATAATGAATAGCACTATCTCCACAACTGATGATATAGCAGGCGGCATTATTGGCAAGGCAACGGTTGCAAACATTGAAAGGAACCGCGTCATCAACACCACTGTCCATGGAGAGGATGAATATGCCGGTGCCTTGCTTGGGGTAGATAAGTCAGTGGGATTTAGTAATGACTTTTATTCCAAACAGGCTCAGATCAATGTCAAAGACAATCTTGTCTTGAACTGCTCCGTCAGCGGTAATGATATAGTGGGCGGTGCCATCGGAACCTTGGGTACCGATTACTCTTCGTCTGGGTATCGGTTTTATACGATAAAGAACAATATGATTCATGCCACTGTTGACGGCAACACCGACGACAAGGCTGCTGTCGTTTATGGCATCTCTACCGTAGAAGAGTTTCCCGTGTCAAACAACTACTACAACACTGAATTGTGTACACTTGCTCCCGTAAAACTATTAGAGCATACTGCTGCAGGCAAAACGATAGCTGAAGGCAAGACCGCTGCGGACATGCGCTCTTTCGATATGGGGTCGGACTCCAGGTTCAAGAAGATGGAGAACCTATGGCCGCAGCTGCAGTCGGACTACGCCAGCGACAAGGTTATCACCACTGCCGCAGAACTCGTGGCGCTGGCCGAAGAGGTCAACAATGGCATTTGCACCTACGAGGGCCGCGTGGTGCGACTGGGTGCCGACATCGACATGACGGGCGTCCTCATGCCTACCATCGGCATAACCGACCATCCCTTCATGGGCGAGTTCAATGGCCAGAGCCACACCATCAGCAACCTGAGCATCACTTCTGCGAATGACAACGTGGGCCTGTTCGGTGCTCTTATGAACGCCTACGTCCACAACGTCCGTATCGACGGTGCCAGCATCCTCGGACAGAACCATGTGGGCGTGCTCTTCGGCACTACCGTCTACAGCCCCTGCTACATCAGCGACGTGCTGGTGGAGAACAGCTCCGTCACAGGCTTGGGCAGCGTGGGCGGCATCGGCGGACGCGTGGCCGACGACAAGAACATAGCCTACGCCACCATCGAGCGCTGCTACTTCAAAGGCTCCGTCACCACTGCTTACGCCAACGCTAACGACGCGGCATGGGCAGGCGGCATTTGCGGCAACGTGCTGCGCGGCGCCATCACCGACTGCGGCTGCGTCGCCACCATCACCCGCTCCACCTCAGGCGAGCTGAAGGCGGGACTCATCGGCGGCAGCAACGGCACACTGACCGTAGAACGCTGCTATGCCGCCACTCCTAACAATAATGGTACATGGACAAGGCTCGACCTGGTTGCCGGTCGTGGAACTTCTGCCGAAGTGACGGAGAACAACTGCCCTGCAACCATCGCCATACAGGACGGCATGCAGCAGGATTTGGGCAACAACTGGTTCTACTTCATGAATTCAGCACAACTGCCTGTCCCTGCCGTCTTTGGCAAATACACCAATGACGATCCGACTGTGATAGAGGGAGATTTTGTGTTCTATCCCGTCGACATCAATGAAACCTCCTACTACGTGAAAGAGTACATCGGCACAGGCGGCGCAGTGACCATCCCTGCCACAGTCAACGGCAAACCCGTGACGAAGATTAAAGACGATGTGTTCAATCAGCGCAGCGACATCACCAGTGTCTCACTGAGTGACGCCCTCAAAGTCATCGGCAACAGAGCCTTTGCAGGGACGAGTATCACCTCCATCACGTTCCCCAACTCCCTTGATACCATCGCCAATAATGCCTTTGAGGAAACGGGCATCACCTCCCTCTCGCTGCCCGGCACTCTGAAGCGAGTGGGCGACTATGCTTTCGCATCTTGTCCGTCACTCACCAGCATCAGCATTGCGCAGGGAGCAAAAGTTCAGAACACCACATCTTTCAGCAAATGCCCCAATCTGGAAACCATCACCGTAGCTGAAGGCAACCCGTATGTGAAGGCTGCAAACGGCATACTCTTCTCGGCAGACGGCACCACCCTCATACTCTGCGCGCCGAAGGGTGTAACAAGCGGGGACTACGTCGTGCCTTCCATCGTGAAGTCTATATCGATATTTGCCTTTGACTACTGCACCCAGCTGACAAGTATCACCTTCCCTGCCGGCCTGATAACTACAGGAGGTGATTTGTTCATGGGCTGCGACAACCTGCGCTATCTCGATTTCAGCCAGTGCACTGAGTGGGCACAGGGCTTTTGGGGCATTGGCGCTGGCGTGACCGTGCATCGTAATCCGAGGCCACTTGAAGATGATACCTTCGAAGGTGTGCCTGAACAAACCGTCATCTACTTGCCTGCCGACAAAAGCCATGAAAACGGAGGCGAGAAGAACGTGGTCATCGGCAACGAGGGCACCGAGCTGGTGCTGACCGACGGCTGGGACTTCGACCCGAAGGTGGCGTTCAGCTTTACCGGCAGCAGCTACGACCGCTACTTTACAGCCAAGACGGTAGCCACCGCTGAGCCGCAGGTGGACGGGAACGGTGACCCCGTGTATGAACTGGACTCCCACGGCGAGCCCGTCTTGGAATTTGTCTATGACGAACACGGCAATCACCTCTATGAAACCGATGGCGTGACCTACCAGTCACAGCCCGTTCAGGCCTATACTGTCACCTATAGCGAAGAAGAGAAGGGCTACACCGTCTGCCTGCCCTTCGGCTGGACGCTCAACCTCGAAGAGGACAGCGAGGCAAAGGTCTATGCCCCGTCAGTGATTGAAGACGTCGCAGGCGTGACCACAGTCACCTTCAGCGAAGTGCAAGGCGGC
>JAEEGK010009645.1_pt1 | contig 22494 bp, 14 predicted proteins | sample 8958771 | NCBI WGS metagenome assembly JAEEGK01 (sample SAMN16246547, study PRJNA631951) | gut metagenome | biome: gut microbiome; feature: rumen; material: SC-attached | host: Bos | place: Iran: Karaj | collected 2018-10 | reverse complement strand
CTGCTTCTGGGGAATCGGCGCTGCCGCAAGCCCGTATATCATGAGCTACTTCCTGCACAGAGGCGGCGACTGGCAGGGCGGCTATCACGCGGTTGCGGTGATCCAGTTTGCGCTGACGGCAATGCTGTTTCTCTCACTGCCGCTCTGGCGCAGACATCCGGGTGCGGCAGCGGATACGGGGGCTTCGCTGCATATCCCGCTGCTTACGCTGCTGCGGACGCCCGGTGTGCCGCAGTCGCTGGTGACATTTTTCATTTACTGCGCGGCGGAGAGCACGATCGGGCTCTGGGCCGGCAGCTATCTTGTGCATGAGCGCGGCGCTGCGCCGGATACAGCGGCGCGGTTTGCGTCTTTTTTCTTCATCGGCATGACGCTCGGGCGGCTTCTCGGCGGGTTTCTCGCAGAGCGCGTTTCCGGGCGCGGCATGATCCGCCTGGGGCTTTGCGGGATGGGGCTGGGGCTTTCTTCTCTGATGTTTCCGCTGCCGTATCCGGCGGCACTCTGCGGCATGCTCCTGACCGGGCTGGGCTGTGCACCGCTCTATCCCGCGCTGATTCGTGAGACCGCACTGCGGTACGGCGCAGAACGTGTACAGTCGCTGATCGGGATGCAGATGGCGAGTGCCTATCTCGGCACGACACTGATGCCCTCCTGCTTCGGTCTGCTCTCGGGAACCTGCGGGATGCGGCTTCTGCCCTTCTGGCTGTTCGGTTTCCTGCTGCTGATCGCCGTGCTGACTTCATTTGTGTTTCGGCGCACAGAATAAAAACACCGGGCACTGATCCTTTGCCGATCTGTGCCCGGTATTGCATTATCTGCCGTATTTCTCGTTGAGGGTTTCCCAGGAGGTTTCAAGCCCGATGCTGCGGTCGCCGAAATAACGGAGAATGTTCATCGCGTCAAAGACGTCGATATCGCCGTCTTCGTCAACATCCAGCAGGATCTTCTGCATGTCATTGAGCGGGGAGGCAAGTCCGATGCGCGTATCGCCGTATGCATGCAGCGCGAGCAACGCGTCGGTTGCTTCGACCTTTTCATTTGAGTTGCCGTCGCCGCGGATGCCGAAGCGGAGATGAACCGTGACTCTGTGCTCTGAAAAGTAATTCTGCACAGCGCTGTTGCTGCCGTGATAGGTGATGCCGATGTCTGCGAAATCGGCAGTGCTGCCCACTGCCATCGGCGTGCCGCTCAGGAAGCAGTCAGCGGTAATATCGACCTGCTTCTGTCTGCCGTCCTCGTTGACCATCGCAATGATCGTAAAGTCGTTCATATCGAATTTCTTTTCATCCGTCAGATAGACAGCCAGTTTCGGTGTGGCAATGACGCCGGAGCAGCTGTCCGCCGGCTTTTCCGCGAATGCGATCTGGACAGTGCGGTTTGCGCGGATGTTGTCGATCGTATAGCTTGTGACGCTGCCGACAGGAACGCCGTCCACGAGCACGGCTGAGATGAGATAGCCGCTGTCCGGCGTGACGGTGAGGGTGACGGAGCCGCCCTCATTGACGAGCACCTTGCCGTTCGGCGTGCAGCTTCCACCCTTGCCGCAGCTGATTTCCACCGTATACTGCGGGAGGCTGAGCTTTGCGATCGTGCGTGACTCTGTCTCGCCGCAGTTTGCGCAGGTGCGCTGCTCAAGACCTTCTTCGTAGGGCGTTGCGGCGGAAACGACCTTCCATTCCGACCAGCTGTGACCGACCGCGGGCGTTTCAGCGTATTCCTTTTCGCCGCAAACCGTGCAGATGCGGACATTTCTGCCGTTCTCTGTGCAGGTTGCTGCAATGTCAACCGTCCAGCTTCCGAACTGATGTCCCGTTGCCGGGATTGTCTGATACTCTGTTTCACCGCAGACCGTGCATGTGCGGATCTGTCTGCCGTCGGAGATGCAGCCCGGTTCGGTATCCACGCGCCAGTCGGACCAGACATGGTCGCTATCGCCGTGCTGGGGCTTGAGCTGACGGAAAGAGACGAATATCTGATGATCAGCGTTCAGGTTTCTGAAGCGGTAGCTGCTGACCGCGCCGACGGATGCACCGTTGACGATGACATCGGCGATTTCATACCCTTCGTCTGCGCTGATCGTCAGGCTGACATCTGTGCCTGCGAGCTGACGGATGCTGCCGGAGGGGGTGATGCTGCCGCCGACGCCTGCGGATGCGCTGACCGTATATCCTGTGAGCGCCGGAATCGTGCGGGATTCCTTTTCGCCGCAGACCGCGCAGGTGCGCTCCTCACTGCCCTCCTGATCGAGGGCTGCGGGCGTCACGGTCTTCCATTCAGACCAGCGGTGACCGGTTGCGGGAATGATCTGCGTTTCGGTTTCGCCGCAGTTTGCGCAGGTGCGGACGCTGCTGCCGTTTTCGGTGCAGGTCGCTGCCTTGTCCGTTTTCCACTCAGACCAGCTGTGACCGGTTGCAGAGAGTGTTTCGGTTTCCTTCTCGCCGCAGTTTGTGCAGGTGCGGCTGCGGGCGCCGTCTTTGGTACAGGTCGGCGCAGGGTCGATTGTCCATTCCGACCAGCTGTGACCGGTCGCGGGTAGCACGCGGGATTCTGTTTCGCCGCAGCTGCTGCATTTCCGCGACTCAGCGCCGTCCTCGGTACAGGTTGCGGGCTTGGAGACGCTCCAGTCAGACCAGCTGTGGCCGGATGCGTAAACAGTCTCGGTCTCGATTTCGCCGCAGTTTGCGCATTTCCGGGAAATAGTACCGTTCTCGGTGCAGGTTGCTTCCTTGTCGGTCTTCCATTCAGACCAGTTGTGCGAGCCTGCGGGGATAACCTCGGTTTCCTTTTCGCCGCAGTTTGCGCAGGTACGGGAGCGGGAGCCTGCCTCTGTGCAGGTCGCCGCCTTGTCAATCTTCCATTCAGACCAGTTGTGCGAGCCTGCGGGGATGACCTCGGTTTCCTTTTCGCCGCAGTTTGCGCAGGTACGGGAGCGGGAGCCTGCTTCTGTGCAGGTCGCCGCTTTGTCGATGATCCAGTCAGACCAGCTGTGGCCTGTCGCGGGGATTGTCTGCACCTCAGCTTCGCCGCAGTTTGCGCAGCTTCTGGTCATGGTGCCGTCCTTTGTGCAGGTTGCTGCCTTTGCGGTGATCCATTCCGACCAGCTGTGACCGGTCGCTGCAACAGTCTGCTCCTCCGTTGTGCCGCAGCCGGAGCATGTGCGCCGGATCAGACCGTCGGTTGTGCAGGTGACTGCCTTTACGGTCACCCAGTCCGACCAGCTGTGCGTGTGCACGGAGCTGCCGTTTGCGACAAAATTGCAGTTTGAGGACTGCGCGAAGAGATCCGCAGCGCCGCCCGCCGTGCCGTGAAGCGTGACATAGGTGACGGGGTCGTCGTAATCGTAGGAGATGAGCCCCTGCTTCAGCGTGACCTCTCTGCACACAATGCCGAATGCATCGGTGCCGATGCTGGTGACGGAATCGGGGATGATGACATCAGAGAAGCAGGAGCGGTTGAACGCATTGCTGCCGATGGTCTTCACATTTCGCCCGAGTGTGACAGAGGTGGCGTTGTTTCCGAAGAACGCCATGCTGCTGATCGTTGTGACCGAATCCGGAATCGTGATCTTCTTGATGCCGATGCAGAGCGAAAAGGCGTTGGATCCGATGGTGTCCAGCGACTCAGAAAGGCGGATATCCGTCAGCACGGAGCAGCCCTGGCAGAATTTATTGCCGATGGATGTGACGGTATCCGACATGGTGACGGAGGTCAGCGCGGGATACTCATAGAAAGAGCTGCTCGGCATACTGGTGATGCCGTTTCCGATCACGACGCTTTTGATCGAGTCGGAATACGAGGACCACGCGGTTTTTGTCACGGCGCCGGAGCCGCTGATTGTGAGCGTGCCGTTCGTGAGATCCCAGTTCGCCGAGGTGCCGCAGCTTCCGCTCTCCGCTGATACAGAGATCGGAGAAAGGGCAAGCGCGGCGGCTGAGACCGCAGTGCAGCAGGCTGTCAGGAAGCTGCCGATTCGTTTGAAGACGGATCTTCTGTTTGACATGATATTAAATTCCCCCTCAATGAAATGCAAATGGTACAACTACTATTTTATCATTTTTGCTTGTACCTGTCAAGTATAGCGAGGCGTTCTTGTGTATTATGACAAGCCGGGCTGCTGTTTTCTGGTAATTGTGACTGCGGGGAGTGATTTATTAGTGTTTATTTCAGGAAGCGGGAACGGCGCTCCCGATATTTGACAAAGGTTCTGTTTCATGCTATAATATAATGATAGTATATCATAATGAGAAAGGTGAATCTTTGCATGCCGCTTTCCTTCCGCAGGCCCCTGATTTCCGACCGCGCTGCCGTAAGCGCTGCGGTCTCGCAGTCGGGCGCCAGAGAGAATGACGCCGCGTTTGCGAATTTATATCTGCTGCGCGAAAAATACGCGATTGAGATTGCTTTGCGGGAGGGGATGCTCTTCCGGCGATACGGCGCAGGCTTTCGTGCCGGCTGCTGGGGCTTTCCGCTCGGCACCGGCGATCTTCGCGCCGCGATGCAGCTGCTCGCAGAGGATGCTGCGGCGCAGTCTTTGCCGCTCCGCCTGACGCTGCTCACAGAGGCGCAGTGCGATACGCTCCGCACGCTGTACCCCGATGCGTTTGTGTTCACGCAGGCAGAGGGCTACACGGAATATCTTTATCGCCGTGAAAATCTTGCCGAGATGAAGGGCAGCAAATATCACGGCAAACGCAACCATATGGCACAGTTCTGGCGCGGATACCCCTCTGCGGAGATCCAGCCGCTCATCGCGGAAAATGCCTGCTATGCCGTTGAGATTGCGGAGCAGTGGCTTGCACACCGCGCTGATCCGGAGGAGCCGTCGCTTCTCTATGAGCTTTCCTGCATCCGGGAGGCAGCCGCGCATTTTGCGGAGCTCGGCATGACAGGGCTCCTGCTTTATGCTGAGGGCAAGCCGATCGGCATGGAGATGCTCTCGGAGATTTCGCCCGGCATCTGGGATGTGCATTTTGAAAAGGTCGTTTACGGCTATCCGCATGCGTGGAGCGTCGTTGTGAATGAAACGGCGAAATGCCTGACGGAAGCAGAATATCTGAACCGCGAGGAGGATCTCGGAGAGAGCGGCATGCGCAGCTCCAAGCAGTCCTATCATCCTGACATTGCGCAGGAAAAATATATCGCGGAATGTGTGAAGCCGGAGGTGTTTTCATGCTGAGTTCGATTTTTACCGGCGCTGTCTGTGCGCAGTGCCGCAACTGCTGCATTTTCGAGGAGCAGAGCGCATGGGAGCTGCCGACCTTCTGCAAGGCGGCGGCTGAGCGGCTCCGTGACCTGCCGCAGTACCGCGTGCAGGAGGAAAACGGCAGATACCGCATTACGCTGCCCTATGATGAGAGCCATGCGGCGCAGCGATGTCCCTTTCTGGATCCCTCGGCGGGCTGCACGCTTCCTGCGGACGAAAAGCCCTTTGCATGCAGCCTCTGGCCGGTGCGGCTGATGCCCGATGCGGACGGAAAGCCCGTTCCTGCGCTCTATCAGGGCTGCCCCGCGATGCCGGAGGAGAAGCTGCCCGCGCTCCGTGCGCTGCTGGACGGCGGTCTCCGCGACCGCATCTATGCAGAGGCGGCGTGTGACCCTTCCATTATTTTACCGTATCATCCGAATTACCGATATATCTGAAAAGGTGATCTTATGCTATTTGATCCGGCGCTCACGGAGACACTCATGCAGCTTGCGCTCTTTTTCTCGCTGCTGCTGATGCCTCTGCTCGGGCTCGGCGTGCATCTGCTCTGCCGTGATGTGCTGGAGCTGCATCTTTCCTTATCGCATTCCAAGCGCGCGATGAAGGAGGCGCGGCGCCGGCATTTTTCGCTCCGTTTTGCAGACGGCTTCCGTCTCGGCTGGCAGCGGGAGCTTGCAGCGGAGGATGACCGCACGGCGCAGCAGCTTCTCACGCTCAACACCGTGCAGCTTATACTCTTTCCGCTGTTTGAGGGCATCTGTATTGCGGCACGCTGGATTGCCGTCTTTGCGTGGATTGCGCCGGTCTGTGTGACGCTGTTTGCGGTTGCGTTACTCTGGCTCTGGATTCGCAAGGCGGCAGTCTCCAAAAAGGCGCCTGAGGAAAAATCCCCGCGCTATGAGAAAAAGGTTCCGGCGGCACATTGGATCTATAAGGGCTATCTGCTTTCCGCGCTCGGCTGTCTCTATGCTAGATGCTGGTTTCCGGCAGGTCTGTTTCTGACAGCGGGTGCAGTGCATCTGCTGATCCTGCGGAGGCGGAAATCCGATCTTTTTTACTGTACTGTGCAGCTCATAGAGCACCGTGCGACAACACCGCATCATCATACAGAGGGCTTCCGCAGATTCGCCGAGCGGGAGGGGCTGCATCTTGCAGTCATTGAGCTTGTGATCGGCGTGCCCTGTCTGCTGATCCCGATTATCACACGGATCTTTGATATTCCGATGACGTAAAGGAGCATATCTATGATTGAACAGAATTTTCCGTATCCTTCCGAGGTGTACCGTTATTTCAGCGAGTTTGCGCAGATTCCGCACGGCTCCGGCAGCACGGACGGCATTCGTCAGTGGGCGCTTGATACCGCAAAGCGCCTGAACCTCCCGGCATATGCGGCTGAAGCCGGAAATGTGATCATCCGAAAGCCGGCGTTCCCGGGATATGAGACACATCCGCGTGTGATTTTTCAGGGGCATCTCGACATGGTCTGTGCGCAGCTTCCCTCCTGCAAAAAGGACATGACAAAAGAGGGAATCGACCTTGTCTGGGACGGCGATTTTCTCCGTGCGGACGGCACAACGCTCGGCGGCGATGACGGCATAGCGATCGCCTATGCCTTTGCGATTCTTGAAAACAACAGCATCCCGCACCCGCCGCTGACGGTCATTCTCACAAGGGACGAGGAAACCGGCATGGACGGTGCCGCAGGGCTTTCGCCCGCATCGCTTGAGGGCAGCTATCTGCTGAATCTCGATTCGGAGGATGAGGGCATCTTCACGGTCGGATGCGCGGGCGGAAAGCGTCTTGATCTCTGCTATCCCGTGACGGCGGCTGCATCACGCGGCACAAAGCTGACGCTCTCGATTTCCGGGCTCATCGGCGGGCACTCCGGCTCTGAGATCCACAAGCCGCTGCTGAATGCCAATGTCACGATGGTGCGGCTGCTCTCTGCGGCAGAAGTGCCGTTTCAGCTTGCAGCGCTCGCAGGCGGCGTGCGCGATAATGTGATTCCGACAGAATGTGAAGCGTCTCTGCTGCTTTCTTCGGGGGTTGCAGATGCATTCTGTGATGCCGTGAACGGTGCACTTTCTGAGATCCGTGCAGCGTATCCGAATGAAACCGGGCTCACGGTGCATATCGACATTGCGGAAAACACCGAAGCACAGGCGCTCTCCGCAGATGCGACCGTAGCGCTTGTTTCTGCGCTCGCCAAGCTCCCGAACGGCGTGCAGAAGATGAACGACACGCTGCATATGCCGGAGACCTCGCTCAATCTCGGCATCTTCCGTCTGGAAGCAGACGGCATGCATGCGGATGCCCTTCTCCGCAGCGGCATCAACCGCGAGAAGGAAGCGCTTGCCGAGCATCTGCGTGCGCTTGCGGAAGCGGCAGGCGGCAGCGCGGCGGAAGCCAGCGATTATCCCGCATGGGAATATGTGCCGGGCACCAATCTGGAAGCCGCTGCCGTCCGCGTATTCACAGAGCAATACGGCAAGCCGCCCGTCATCCAGACGATTCACGCAGGTGTGGAGTGCGGCATTCTCGCGGCGAAGGCGGAGGGGCTGCAATGCCTGTCCGTCGGGCCCGATCTCTTTGATATTCACACGCCGCGTGAGCGCCTTTCGATTTCTTCTGCGGCGCGTGTCTGGGATTTCACATTAAAGCTGCTCGCTGCACTGTAATGAGGAGGAGAGCTGTATGCGGTTTCTGCACACTGCCGATCTGCACATCGGCAAGATGCTGCACGGTCAGAGCCTGCTGCCCGATCAGCGGATCATGCTCGATGAGATCCGCCGGATCGCGGCAGAGGAAGCAGTCGATGCGCTTCTGATCTCAGGCGATGTCTATCAGCGGAACAATCCTTCCGCCGAAGCAATGACCCTGTTCAGCACATTTCTCTCGGAGCTTGCTGCGGCAAAGATCCCGGTGTATATCATCAGCGGCAACCATGATTCTGCTGCGCGTGTTTCCTATCTCTCACAGCTTGCGGAACAGGCGGGGGTTCACATTGCCGGCGCGGAGCCTGCGCAGATTTACAGCTATCCGCTGGAGGATGCATACGGCAGGCTTACAATTCATCTGCTTTCTTACTGCACGCCGCTGACTGTGCGGCAGCGCTTCCCGGAGCAGGCGGCAGAGATCCGCACCTATGAAGATGCGCTCCGCACTGTGCTCGGGGCATTCCCGCCGGAGGGAGCGGGACGGCATGTGCTGCTCTGCCATCAGTTTCTCACCGGCGCTGCGACCTGTGACTCCGAGGAGCTTGCCATCGGCGGGCTTGATAATATTTCTGCGTCGCTCTTTGATGCGTATGATTATGTCGCACTCGGGCATCTTCACGGTGCGCAGCATGTGCAGCGTGAGACCGTCCGCTATGCAGGCTCTCCGCTGCGGTATTCCTTCTCTGAAGTGACACAGAAGAAATCTGTCACGATCATTGAACTGCGCGAAAAGGGCAATACGGAAATCCGTACCGTGCCGATTCCGCAGCCGCACGGTATGCGTGTCCTGACGGGCGGCTTTGCGGAGCTCAATGCGATGGCACCGAGCGATGACTTTATCCGTGTGATCCTGACGGATGAACTCCCGCCGCTGGATGCAGCCCGCACCCTCCGCGGCATCTTCCCGAATCTCCTGTCGTTCAGCATTCAGAACAGCAAGACACGCGAGGAGCGGACGGTCACAGCGGCAGATCGCCCGATGCAGACCGATTTCCTCACGCTGCTGCATGATTTTTATGCGTATCAGAACGGCGGTGCTGTCATGACGGAAGCGCAGGAGCAGCTTGTCCGCGAGCTCACGGATCAGCTGGACAGAGAGGAGGGCGCCGGAAAATGAAACCGCTCAGTCTGACGATGCAGGGCTTCGGTCCCTATGCCGATGCGGTGTCAATCGACTTTGAAGCACTCGGTGCAAGCCGTCTGTTTCTGATCTGCGGCGACACAGGCGCCGGCAAAACAACGATTTTCGATGCAATTTCCTTCGCGCTTTACGGCGAAGCGAGCGGCGGCACGGAGCGGCGTGCATCCAAGAGCTTCCGCTCCGATTATGTCGAACCCGACACGGAAACCTTTGTGGAGCTGACCTTTTCGCACCGCGGGGAGATCTATACCGTGCGCCGCACGCCTGAGTATCAGCGCGCCAAAAAACGCGGAACGGGGCTTGTCACGCAGCCGCGTTCTGTTTCTGTCACAAGAAAAAGCGACGGTGTGATCGTCGATGCACGCGATCAGGCAGATACATTTCTCAAGGAACTGATCGGGCTTGACAGAGATCAGTTTTCGCAGACGGTGATGATCGCGCAGGGCGATTTTCTGAAGATCCTGAATGCGAAATCCTCTGAGCGGAGACCGCTCTTTCAGAAGCTCTTTTCGACGACCCGCATCGCACGCTTTCAGGATCTTCTGAAGGCGGAACACAGCGCATGCGGCAGGCGGCGCGATGAGATCGACCTTGCGATCCGGCAGGCAGCGTCGGAGCTGCTGCTCCCCGAGGATGCGGATGAGCGGGATCTCCTGCTTTCTCTGCGGGAGGCGCCTGAGCAGATCGACCGTGCACTTACGCCGCTCTCTGCGCTTTGTGACCGCTTTGAAAAGCAGCTCTCAGAGCTCAATGCCGCACTGGAAGAACAGCAGGCGGCATATGATGCCGTGATGCAGCAGCAGGTCGAGGCAAAGCAGCAGAATCAGCTGCTCAGCCGCCTGACAGAGCTTCGCCGTCAGCAGGAGGTGCTTGCGGCGCAGACAGATGCCGTGCAGCGGAAACGGCAGGAGCTGGAATCCGCACGCCGTGCCGCAGAGCTCCTGCCGCTGCTGGAACGCCGGAAGCAGCTCTCAGAGCTCCGGGAAAAAGCGGCGGAGTCCGCGGCTGCCGATCTGGCGGCGCTCCCGGAGGCACAGTCAGCGTTTGAACAGGCTGCGGAAACATACAAGACCGCGAAGGCCTCCGAACCGAAGCTGGAAGCGCTCAGTGCCGAGACAGAGACCGCCGGAAACGGCATCCGTCTCATCGCGGACGGCGCAAAGCAGCGGGAACTGCACAGACAGGCTGCCGATCATGCGATGCAGCTTGCGAAGGCGGATCAGAAGGCAGCAGAGGAAGTCGCGGCACTGCGCACAGCGTTCCGTGCGGGTCTTGCCGAGCGGCTTGCGGCAGCGCTCGAGGATGGCATGCCGTGCCCGGTCTGCGGCGCAACCGAGCACCCGCAGAAAGCAGCGCATTCCGCGCAGCAGATCACCGATCAGATGATGGACAGGGCGGAGAAGGATGCCTCCGATGCGCATGCGAAATATGAACGGCAAAAGCAGATCGCCGATGACCGCATGGCACAGGTTCAGGAAACGCTCGATACGCTTGCGCGGCTTTTCCCGGAGGAGATACCCACACAGGAGATTCTGCAAGCCCGTCTGGAAGCGGCACAGCGCGAAGCAGAGCAGATTCGTGCGGCGGTTTCTGCGGCAGATGCAGAACTGCGCCACGCTGAAATCCGGCTGACGGGTCTCCGAAGCCGCTGCGAAACTGCAAAGCAGAATGCAGCAGATGCGGCAGCCCGTGCAGAAGCAGCGGAGACAGCCTATCAGACAGCGCTTGCGGAATCGGTGTTCGCGGATGAAGCACAATTCACCGAAGCAATCCGCACGGCAAGTGTGATTCATGCACTGACAGAACAGGTACATGCGTTTGATACGCAGAAGACGGCGCTCGCAGAGCAGACCGCAGAGCTGCAAAGACAGTGCCGCATTGAGAAGGAGATCTCCCTCGCGGAGCTGGAAACACAGGCAAGAATGCGTGCGGAGCAGCTCTTTTCGCTGCGGAAGGAACGGGACAGCCTCATGCGGTACAGCAGCGTTGACAAAGGCGCCTTTGACCGCATGCAGCCGCTTGCAAAGCAGCGCCGTGCTGTCGGCGAACGCTATGCGGCAGTGCGCGACCTCTATCAGACGGTCGGCGGGCAGCAAAGCGGGCAGGTAAAGCTCAGCTTTGAGGCATATGTGCAGCAGTTTTATTTCAAGCGTGTGATCGCTGCGGCAAATCAGCGGCTTATCATGCTGACAGACGGCATGTTCTCGCTGCGATGCCGTGAGGATGCGCAGTCTCTGCGCGAGCAGGCAGGGCTTGATCTTGAGGTCTTTGACAGCAACACGGGCTGCTGGCGTGCGGTCTCCACGCTCTCGGGCGGCGAGTCGTTTCAGGCGTCGCTTGCACTGGCGCTCGGGCTTTCCGATGTCGTGCAGGCAGAGAGCGGCGGCACAGAGCTCGATGCGATGTTTATTGATGAGGGCTTCGGCTCGCTGGACGATCAGACGCTCTGGCAGGCAATGCGCATGCTTTCACAGCTTGCAGACGGCACGCGGCTCATCGGCGTGATCTCGCATGTCGGGCGTCTGCGCACGGAGATCACCTCGCAGATTCAGGTGAAAAAGACTGCGTCCGGCAGCCGGATCACGTTGCAGGCGTGAGCAGAAATGATATGAAAGGGGAGATCACCAGTGGCGCAGGAACAGGATTATGAACGCTTCGGCGCAGAGGTTTTCGGACCGTTTCTCTACGGCTTTGTGCGCTGGATGAAAGCAGAACTGATTGCCCGCGGCTATGACAAGGTATTCTTTTTCTCCCGCGACGGATATATGATGCAGAAGGCATTTGACCGGATCAATGACACTGCAATCCGATCGGAATATGTATATTTCTCGCGGAAGGCACTGCGTGCGCCGCTGCTGACAGACTGCACAGACTTTGCGGATTCTCTGAAATATCTTGCGCGGGAGCGGTTTATCAGCATCGGAAAGCTGCTGGATTATTACGGCTTCCCGGCGAAAGCGCATGCACAGCTCGCGGCAGCGGCTGACTGCACACCGGAGCTGGAGATTCCGTTTGATGCACTTTCGCAGAATCCTCATGCGCAAATGATCTTCACACAGAACCGTGACAGGATCGCAGCACATGCCGCAGAGCAGGCGGCATTGCTGGAGCGTTATCTGCGTCAAACCGGCATGCAGGGGCGCTTCGCAATCGCGGATGTCGGATGGCACGGCAATATGCAGTATTATCTGGAGCAGTTTTGTAAGCAGCGCGTGATCGCGGCAGAGCCCGGGGGCTTCTATATCGGGATTCTGCCGGTACAGAAGCTGCGCTCCCCTGTGAACGGATACGTTTACAGCCCCGGGAATACAGCAAAACGCAAGCAGATTCTCTCTTTCTTCGGGCTCTTTGAAAAGCTTCTGCAAAGCGCGGAGGGCTCTGCGGCGGGATACGCCGAGGACAGCACGGGGGAGATTGTGCCGCTCTGTGCGCCGTATGAATTTGACACCGAGCGGGACAGTGCAGTGCTTTCTGCGATCAGTGCGCTGCAAAACGGGGCGCTGCGGTTTGTATCATGGGCGGAAAGCTGCCGCTTGCAGGATACGGATGATATGCTGACTGCGCCGCTGATGCGCTTCGGGATGAATCCGACCGTGAAGGATGTGCAGCTTTTTTCCGCATTCTATAACACGGACGGCACCAGAACTTATTACACGGCGCAGAAGCCGCTGTATCGCTATCAGCCGAAGGAATTTCTGCACGCTTTGGCAAACAGCCCCTGGAAGACCGGCTTTATGAAATCGGCATTCCGGCTGCCGCTGCCGTATTATGCGGTTTACAGTTTGCTGCGGAAGTGATGCTGTACCTATGACGACAAACATGACGGAGGATTCAATCGTGCTCAAAAAATTCTTGCGGTGCTCGAAGAAAACGCTTAAGCGCGGGCTCGATGCATCTGTGCGGCAGTAAGGCTTTTCGGAGAAGAGCATTTTTGTGAAACCGAAGAATCCGTGTGACTTCGGAGGTCTTTGCATGAGGAGGCGCTTCCTCAGATGCCACTGACGAGCCGTGTGAGCTTTGGTAAGCGGTAAGCGCCAACCATTCCCGGCTCAACTCATAAAGAAATGAGCCGAGGAACATCCTCGGCTCAAAATGTATCAGTGTAACGCGAACTGTACGCAACTGTAAGAAACAGTGTAACGCCTACTGTACCTCACTGTATGTTTGCCTGCAATATGCCGGAAGTGAAAAGCTCCATGGCATGACTGATTTGATCTGATCTTCAGTCGGATTTATCCCCATTTCCGGCAAAACGGTCAGAAGGTAGTGCAGGTAACCATACACATCCAGATTGTTTCTCTTTGCTGTTTCAATGATGCTCATGACAGCAGCACTTGCATCCGCGCCTTTTTCCGTATCGCTGAACAGAAAATTCTTACGGTTGATGACATACGGCTTGACGGTGCGTTCTGCCAGGTTGTTGGTCATCTCAACTTCCGGATGTGTCAGAAACAGATACAGCTTCTCTTTCTGGTTCATGGCATAGGTGACCGCCCGGCCAAGCGCAGAATCCTTGCCGGGATGCAATGTATTGATGATCTCATATGTCTGATCCAGAAGCGGTTTTATTTTTTCGGTACGCATTTCCAGAATCTGCGGTGCGGAATAGGCCTGCTTTCTTGCTGTCCTTTCATATTCTGCCGCCTTGTCAATCAGGGCAACGATCTGTGCCGAAGGGCATAAGGTATCCCCATCAGGAATGCAGTCAAAGAAACGGCGACGGCAATGCGCCCAGCAGCCGGCATGCTCATAATCTCCGCTGCCGTAGGATTGCAGCCCGTCTGTCTGTACCACACCCATGTACCCGCTCAGGAGTTCTTCCGCAACTGCTTTACGCCGGCTGTCTCGGTATGTATAGAGTGCAATCTTTCTGGATGCAGCTGCACCGGTACAGACGATCCACATCTGGCCCTTTTTCTTTGTGGGCTTTCCGTCTTTCTTTAAGACTCTGGTCGGTGTTTCGTCAGCGTTCAGAACAGGCTCAAGGTAGGCATATTCCCAAAATTGACGAATCACAGGTTCAAACCATTTCGCACCCTTGATTACCCAGTTTGCAAGAGAAGTGCGGTTCAGATAGATCCCGCGCAGCTTCCAGTACTGTTCCTGACGGTACAACGGTTCACCAAGCTGATATTTTCTCTGCATGATATCCGCAACCATCGAAGGGTCCGGCAGACCTTTTTCTATGACCGGTGCCGGTGTCTTGTTCTCAGCTTTTACAATATTTGATTTGATCCCGTTCTGATCGCAGTTTTTGCATTTGTAGACCTTGCGATAGTATTCGATCTTGTATATCTTCTCCGGGATCACGGCAATGCGTGTGGTCAGATATTCTTCTGTATATTCTGTCAGCGGACTACCGCATACATCGCAGGTTTTCTGATTTTCAGGCAGTTCAAAGACGACCTTCTTCGTTTCAAGGTCTGCTCTGATCTCTTTTCTGCCGCGATGCTGACCGGTTTTCTTCGACTGCTTCGTAATGGCCTCTACGGTTGGCTCCGCTGCAGCAGGATTTGATTCTGCTTCGGCTTCATTGAACATACTGCCGTCTAATGCAATCTGTCCGTCACAGATGAATTTCCCTTTTTCACTTTTCTGCCCGAATAACATCTTGTTGCGTTTCAGCACAAGTTCTGTCAGGTGCTCAATGCGGAGATCTTTATTCTCGATTACCTTGTCTTTTTCTGCAATTTCCTGTTCAAGTTCGGAGCATCTTTTCTGTGATTCTTCGTATGCTTTTTTCAGTTCTTCATAGGTCACAAAAATCGCTCCTTTCCTTGAATTCCCAATGATTTACAGCACTTATATTATACCATAAATCATCCTGTTTTTCAAGGAAAAGAGCGCATTTCAAATGAGAATATTCCTGCACATTCCAACGTTTTTTTGACATTACATCAGCAAATATCTATGCCGTCCGGCATCTTTTTAATGGCTTTCGGCTGGTCAACTGACAATCCCTGCAACAGCCAGATATACTGTTCATAGGTCAGATCCCGAACTTCCTGCTCATTGCGCGGCCAGGAAAATTTGCCATTTTCCAGTCGCTTGTAGAGCAGGAGAAAACCCGTCTCCTCCCACAGCAGTATTTTCATACGGTTTCTCCGTCTTCCACAGAACAGAAACGCACTGTTTGAAAATAGATCAAGCTGATATTGCTGCTGTATGATCGCGGCCAGTCCGTCTATGGATTTCCGCATATCTGTATGGCCACAGACGATGTAAATATGATCGGCACTCAGATTCTTCAGCATTCCCGAAGCCCTCTCAGCAGCGTCAGGAGCATCTGCTCTGATACATCCTGTGGCAGTTCGATCTCGATCCCGTTTTTGCGGATCATAACCTTTTCATGATCTGGGATTGGCGGCGAATGTATCGCCTCCGTTTCTAACCGTTGTAATGCTGCCGACGAACTCAACGGTACGATTTGCTGCATGGTTTGCACAGTCTGTTCAAGCAGCGCTGTTCTCACTACACGCAGTCTTTTGTAGTAGGTATTGCTGCTGATGCCTTTCATCTGACACCATTCTTTGATTTTCATGCCGCTGCTCTGACACTCGGCGATTTCTTCGGCCCACCTACGGTGGCGCAGTTCTTTCTTGACTGACTTGATTGTTGCCATTTCTTCAACTCCTCCGGGTTATACCCTTTTGGAGTCATTATACCTCATTTTTATCCTTTTGTGGAGGGCTGGGGGTGGTTGGCGCTTACATTTGAATAAAATGATATGAAAAGATTTGCGAGAATAAACGGAAAAGCGGAATAGAGCATATACCGGAGCAGCTATTTGCGGCTCCCAAACCGGATTTTTCGCGTAGGTGTACGATAGGTGTATTTTTGCAATTTCGCTTGTGTTTGTTAAAAGTAAAAACCACGCAGAATAACGTATCTGCGTGGTTTTCGATTGGTTGCGGAGGGCGGATTTGAACCACCGACCTTCGGGTTATGAGTTCTGCAGATGACTTTTCATCTAGTGGCACAGAGTGGTATTTAGCACATAAATACGAGCTTTTCAGGTGTATGCTGATGTCGCTCCTGAAATAAAAAATCGTTCGCGTAGGTGTACGCGTAGGTGTACGCATTTACCTATTGATACAGAATAAGTGCGTTCAGTATTTCACTTTTTGATTGTCTCAATGATACAGGAGTGTCCCTTTTGCTCATCATAACTGATTCCGACCAGAATGATCTCGCCGGTATACTCTGCGATCTTTTCGGTGTAGCGCTTTGCTTTGATCTGGGATATCGCAGTATCAGCAGACTGATTGTATTTGAGTTCAACGACAATAGCAGGGGAGTCCACATTTTTTCTCGGAATGAACACGATATCGGCAAAGCCTTTACCTGTTGCGAGTTCGCGGTGCATGATATACTTCTTTCGTGCCGAGTAGTAGGCGATAGAGATCACGCAGGCTAAGGCATTCTCATCGTTATATTTCAGGATAGAGGCGTTTTCGCTGTGCGCTTTCTCAATCATTTTTGCGACTGTATCCGAATCACCGGTCAGCGTTGCACCCAGCAGACGGTCGGATGCCTTGATTGCATCCATCAGGAATTCCCAGCCGCCGTCCTCAATCGAATTGATGAATTCCTGCTGTACCTCGCTGTTTGGAATCCGAACAGTTGAGGTATCAAAATCAAAGCTGAGATACCCAAGATGCACAAGCAAGGTCAGAACATCGTCCGCGCTTGAAAACGATGTCATATCATTCTGAAACTTGGTCGTGTTTATTTCAATGGCTTCTCCTGCGATCATGCGGGAGATTTTTTCTTTCAAGCCGTCATAATCCAGCACGATAAAATCTTTCAATGCCTCATAGGTTTCGGTTGCTGTCCAATAGTTTCCGAAATTTTTGCGTAAGATAGATTCTACAACCGATTTCGGATTATAAATGGATACGCCATTAACATGGTATCCATCGTACCAACGAGTCATTTCGTCAAAGGAAACACTGTATTCCGTGCATTTGTCACGCACTTCATCTTCTGTAAAACCGGTAAATTCCGGAATCGGTGTTGCATCGGTCATGGAAATCTCGGTAAACATATTCAGCGCAGAGTGCTTGCCGTACTTTTTGATTGGCAGAATGCCGGTCATATATGCAAGTGCCGCATAGCTCTTGTTTTTGAGCAGATCCCGAAGGAAATCCAGATAGATCTTCTGCGCTTCATCGTTATCTTTCTTTTCACGGAACACGCAGTCCCACTCATCAATGATAAAAACGAAGGGAATTCTTTTCGCTGCAAAAACCTCATCCAGTACGCTGAACAGATCATTCCAGTCGTAGCAATCTACATCGGAATTTTCTTTTTTGATCTCATGAAGCAGGCGCTTACAGAGATAATCCAGAATCTGCGGCATATCGTTTCCGCGTGACATGAAATTTGCCATGTTGATGCGAATGACGTGATACTGATTCAGGTGCTTCTGAAATGACGCATCTTCTGCGATTTTATACGGCGCAAACATCTCTGCCGAGTCGCAGCCGCGGCTATAGTATGCAGTCAGCATATTAGCTGTGATTGACTTACCAAAGCGGCGCGGACGGCTGACACAGATATTTTTTTGTTCGGTGCGAATAATACGGTTTGTATGAGCAATCAGCGCGGTTTTATCGACATAGATATTAGAATTGATTGCTTCTTGAAAGTCAGTATTATCAGGATTGAGGTAAATACCCATAGGAACACCCCCAAAACAGGATTTTTCTTATAGTATAGCATATTTCCGGTGGAAAATCAAGGTTATAGGTAAAAGCCACTGCTGTAATCCGGATAATAAAGCTTTCCGATTTGCCGGTTAGGCAATGGGGGCAGAAAGTTCAAGCAGTATCAGAATCCGGCTCACATCCATGATTGTCAAAAGTCCATCCTGATCCATGTCAGAAGCAGTCAAGCCGGAATCTGAAATCACAGTGCCTTCTAATTCCGAAATATATTTGCAAAGCAGAACAGCGTCTGCAACAGAAACACTTTTGTCCTGATTCACATCGCCATACAGAATACTGTCGGCGGCTTTCGCAAATACAAACGAATCCACGTTCATAACATATTCTCCGTCGCCTTTGAACATCAGGCAAAGATCATGAATACCGTCAGTCGGTGTGATAGCTGTCTCAAACTGCCGGTATTCCAGCCAGTCGCCGGTCGGTTCACAGGTTACACTGCCGAGCAGTGCACCCTCCGGGCTGTCGAGATGCACTTCAACTGTACCTTCATTAGAGCCGGATGCCATAATCATGAATTTCACTGCACCATCTGCAAAATCGACGTCTTTGTAGATGACATAATCGCCGTTTTCGATATAGCCGATGCAGGTGACCTCGTCAGACTGCTCTGCGACCTCGATACCCTCCAGCACATCGGCACTCTCCGCCTGAATGGTGATAAACGCATTGCGGTTGTTCAGCGGGATTGGTTGTGTTGTCGTCGTGATAGTGGTTGTTTCGGTCGTTGTCACAGTGGTGACGGTCGTTGTTATTGCCGGAATCTCCTTGATTGCAACAAACGGAATGGAGTGTACCTTGGCAAATTTTTCTGCATAGGAGCCCGCAAAGCCCTTGATCGTCAGATTTTTGTCATAATCGAACGCATTGCCGGAAATGTATGTGACGCTCTCCGGAATGATGACCTCGCTCAGAGCCTCGCAGTTTGCAAATGCCTTTGCGCCGATTGCCGGCGCACCCTCCGAGATAACAACTCGCCGCAGACTGCCGCAGTTGTAGAACGCATAGTCGCCGATCGCCTCCACGTTTGCCGGAATCGTGAGTTCCTGCAGCAAAAAGCAATGCTCAAAGGCTCTTTTGCCGATGTATTTCACGCTGTCCGGAAGATCAAGATCATACAGTGGGCAGTCATGAAAGGCATAATCGTCAATCAGTGTCACGGTGTCAGGGATGATAACATGATAGATTTCGCTCACTTCTTCTCCCACAGTATACAAATAAAATGCATATTCGCCGATTTCTGTCACACCTTCCGGAATCACAGGAGTTCCCTTGTATCTTTTTCCGTCAATCACAACGCCGTCCTCAATCACCAAAATGTTATTCTGCCAAGCGGTTTCGTCAAACGCATCCTCGCCGATTTCCTCCACACTATCCGGGAGATTGATGACGGCCAGTCTTTTGCAGCCCTGAAATGCTCTTGCACCGATGTTTGTCACACTGTCCGGAATGGTTATCTCAGTTATGCCTATATCACCGGAAAATGCGCCGTCCCTGATGATTTTTACACTGTCGGGAATCGTGATTTTTTTCGTCCATTCCTTGCCCGCAGCCGCACCTACAGCGATCACGACAACACCGTTCGGGATTTCAATGTCCCTGTCATCGTATGTCCCAAACTGTGCTTTGAGCAGAATACCGTTTTCGATGACAAACAGGCTGTCCTCTGCAAGCTTGGCATTCCACCACGGTGTTGCATCATCAAAAGCCGCATCACTAATGATTGTCATGGTGTTTTGAATTGTAAAATCGGTAAGACTTTGGCAGCCATTAAACGCCATATCTTCAACGATTTCCACGCCGTTCGGAATAACAATGGATGTCAGCGCTCTGCAATGGTCAAATGCACCATGGCGGATGTATTTGACATTTTCCGGAATGGTAACGCCGTCCAGTTCTAAGCATTCCGTAAACGCAAAGGCACCGATTTCTTTCAGGCTGTCCGGAAGTGAAGCGGAAGTCAGGTTATTACATTTTTCAAATGCATACTCACCGATGTATTCTACACCTTTTTCAATGGTGACAGTTTTCAGACCGATGCATCCGCTGAACGCCTTTTTTCCGATGCTTTTCACGGTGCCGGGAATTGTAAGATCCTGCATATGGCATCCGCTGAACAGTCCGTCCGGGATGCTTGTCATGCTTTTGGGGATGGTAACGCCGTTCCACAGCATACAGTCTGCAAATGCATATTCACCGATTTCCGCTGCGCTTTCCGGGATTGTAACGCGGTTCAGGTTTTCACAGCTGGTAAATGCACCTTTCCCGATATGGTTCACGCTTTCCGGAATTGTGATGGATGACAGTTTTTTGCATATGGAAAATGCATTGTCGCCGATTTCTGCCACGCCGTCAGGAATAGTAACTGTGCTAAGGTCTTCGCAGCTATAGAATGCATGATCACCTATAGTTTTCACACTTTCTGGAATTGTGACGGATTCCAGGTTGTAACAGTACATAAATGCCATTGCACCGATGTTTGTTACACCGTCCGGAATTATAACAGAGGTTATTTTTCGATTGTCCTCAAACGCCCCGGTTCCAATCTCTGTCACGCCGTCCGGTACAACAATATCGCCCTCGCATTTGCTCGCATCTATCAAAACGCCGTTGATAATTACCATGCTGCCATCCGCTTGCTTCTCAGCGAGCCACGGCGTATCCTTGAACGCATCCGCACCCAGATTGAATGAACCTTTCGGAAGTGAGACAGAGGTCAGGTTTTCGCAGCCGTAAAACGCCTCTCCGCAGATAGTTGTCACGCTGTCCGGAATCGTAACCGAGGTCAAGCTACTGCAGAATGCAAATGCCATGCTTCCGATGCTTTCTGCATTGCTTGAAATTGTAAGTGATGTCAGCTTTTCACACCATTTGAATGCATTATCGCCAATGCTTGTGACACTGTCGGGAATCGTGACTGAGGTTAGATTCGTACAGTTCGAGAAAGATGATTCGCCGATACTTTTTACACTGTCCGGAATGTAGATCTCGGTCAATCCATTGCATGCGTAAAAGGCATCTCGTTCGATGCTTGTGACACTGTTCGGAATATTGACTTCAGTGAGGTTTTCGCAGTTGCTGAATGCACCTTCACCGATGCTTGTCAGACCATCCTGAATTGTAACAGATGCAAGGCCTTCGCAGCGTATAAAGGTGTTATAATTGATACTTTTCAGGCTCATAGGGAGTTTGATTTCGGTCAGGCTTTTGCAGTCGCAGAACGCCGCATCACCGATGTATGACACACTGTCGGGGAGATTGATCTCGGTCAGGCTTTCACAATTACGAAATGCTTCCTCGCCGATGCTTGTGAGGCTTTCCGGAAGCGTAACGGAGGTCATGTTATCAAAGCAGTCATAAAAAAACTCGCTGCCGATGCTTGTCACGCCCTCTGAAATAATAACTTTCTTGACTATGCTCGAATCGTCTATCGCCATCCAGTCATCGTCTTTCATCGGCCCCGTGCCGGAAATCGTCAGTGTGCCCTCATCGTCCAGCGACCAGCACAGATTCCGGTCCATGACGCCCTGCTCCGCCGCGCTTGCGGTCAGCACGGCTTCCGGCATCAGCTCCGGCGTGAATGGTATGCTTACCAGGCTTATCCCAACTGCCGTCAACATAGAAATCAGTTTTTTCAGCTTCATGATGCAATCCTCCTTCATCTGTCTGAATACCCGCAGTGGATATTGTTTTAGTATATTTGCAGTTTGTATAGGCTTGTGTCTCATATAATGGGATCACTGTCTATAGTATACCACAAATAGCAGGGGAGTGCAATAGATTTACATAAAAATTCACAAATCAAAGCTTGAGGATTGCAATTATTTACGGTGATTCATCTGCTGTCACCGTTGCGGATGCGAAACCAGACCAGGTTGAGGATGGCCTGGTAACAATCATGGATGTGATCGCTATCCTCAAATCGCTTGAAAACTAAGTGGCAACGCAGGTGAAGCAATATAAAGAACAGCAAGCTATTATCAATAGTATGAATGAAATCCAGCCGAGCGGTTATGTATTCACCAACCGAGCAGGCAACTGGATTGACCCGCGTGATTTTCAGCGTGATTTCAAGCAGACATTAAAACGATGCGGCATCCGCGAGATCAATGTGCATGGCCTTCGGCACACATTCGCAACGCGGTCAATGGAATCAGGAATGTCGCCCAAGGCGCTGTCCAAGATACTCGGTCATGCCAATGTCGGTTTTACATTAGATAACTATGCGCATGTGACCGAGGAGTTAATGACAGACGAAATGGCAAATCTACAGGGATTTCTATGAGGTTTCCTCCGGTGCTTGGGATTTATCCTCCTGAGCATCGGAGAATTCTTTTTCATTTTTTTCCGGACAACTGGACACTTCGATCGAGGCAGAAACCTTCTCCGATGAGCATCTTTAATCCCGCAGAATCGCGTGCGGAATCAATGATGACTGTGCGCAATTATATTTAACGTAGTTCGACACAGAGGAGCGCACCACAGTAAACCGGTCATCCAAAGAGGGGAGATGAGTTCATGTCGAAAACCATCCGACTAAAGAAGCGTCCAAATGTGCACCCAAAGTATATAAAACGAACTGATATGTTATACTGACAGAGCAGTCGACAAACACCCAAAGATCTGGTATAATAGAAATAATCAAACCAGAAGGGGTAAAGGTAATGAAGTACAGCAAAGAATTCAAAGAAGAAGCGTTAAAGCTTT
>JAEEGK010009642.1_pt1 | contig 22497 bp, 26 predicted proteins | sample 8958771 | NCBI WGS metagenome assembly JAEEGK01 (sample SAMN16246547, study PRJNA631951) | gut metagenome | biome: gut microbiome; feature: rumen; material: SC-attached | host: Bos | place: Iran: Karaj | collected 2018-10 | reverse complement strand
CAAATGCGGCGATGCTCAGGGATTTGATATTCTGATTCATTGCTTTCTTTGTCTTAGCGGGTTACTCTTCGGATGGTGTGTTCCAGTAGTAGTTTTGCGAGTTGGCATTGCCGGGACTGCTGCATACTACACCCTCGGTATTTAAAAGTACGACGGTTACTTCAGGCGCCTCGTAAAAGATTTTGTCTTCTTTATTCATGGTTATTTAGTGTAATTCCAGGTTAGTTTAACAAAAGTACAAAAAAAACGGAAAAAGAAGAATCGGGCCGAATTGATGGGCGGAGCAACAAAAATGGGGTCATATGAATTTATGGCCCCAAAGGTAATTGTTGTATGTGCAAAACTGTCGCTCAGTGTCCTGTCACGGTCGACACTCTGCCTCTCAGAATTAAGGTCAGAAATGATATGCCTTAGTCCTTGAATAGCGCATTTGCCGGAATGGAGACACGTATTGCAAATGGAATAGGTACCGTACTTGCTCTTAATGTCATACGTGAATACATTGTAGGAAAACTAGCAAACAAACGGGAAACATTAACGCTCCCTTTTGTTGGACCTTGAGGATCTACTTGCATTACTTGATTAGATTCATAAGGGGCGTAAAAGTCGCGGCAGAAATTACGCTCATTATTTTCAAACAAGTCATCTAATCGTGTTGCAGCATATTCCCATTGAGCTTCGGTGATAAGCTTTACAGGTATACCCGATTGTTCAGATAGTCTATTGGTGACGTCTTCTATTTCCTTATATGATTGAGTATTATATGCTCTAATATTCTTGCTATGTTTTTCTTTACCGGATTTGAGATATGATACGAGATCATTACTTAAAGGCTTGGAATTCACATAATAACTATGAAGAGCAACTTGATGCACGGGTTCGCTATCCATGCCCAAACTTCCCCTTCCATCATAGCCCATCGAAAAAACACCACCTTTAATCAATCGCATTTCTACTTCGTATGGGCCTACGTTTAGGGTATATGTCTCCGGATATTTAGAAGTATCCTCTACTATAACTGGTTCTGAAGAAAGTTCCGTTTCCTCCTGCCGAATAGTTGCAATCTCTTCTACTGATACAACATCTTCCATATCAAACTTGGCGTCAAACCCCGCTATATTGAGGACTATGCGAGTCGCCGGATTGAATTCCACAACAACACCAGAAAAAGATTTGCCGTTTTTTAAGGTGACTTTAGCGCTTTTCTGCTGTGCAACGCATATAATGCTAACACAGAAAGCAATGAAAACTAAGATGATGTGTTTCATAATCAGTCGGGTGATTGATCGTTGTCCAAACACAAACCTTAGATTTGCAACGTAGTTCTCTGCATCCAGGTTTGTACGACAAAAATAGTAAATTTATGCCGATAAAGAAAGTATAACTAAGGACAATGGAGCCGGGCGGTTCTCAATCATCACAAATGGGTAAGACCCATCTATCTTTTGTGCCCCGCCCGGCCCGTTGATCCAGGACCTGAATAAGAATATTGCCTTAGTACGAATAAGGTTTGTAGGTGACGGATCGACGGCCCACTGTCCGCTTAAAAAGCAGTGCAAGTTATGAAAAAAATCCATGTCGGCATCGACATCAGCAAAGAAAAGTGCAATCTTTGCTACCGGAAGGGACTGGAGATAGTCCTGGAGGAAGAGTGCGCTAATGACGTGAAAGCGCTCAAGAAGGCCTTCAAGGCCTCGTTCAAGGCATTCGGCGTGGCCATTGACGAGGTCCTCGTGTGCGCAGAATACACGGGCCGATACATCTACCCGCTGACGGTTGCCTGTCAGGAGATGGATGTCTTCCTCTGGCTGGACGACCCCACCCGCATCAAGAACTCCATGGGCCTTGCCCGGGGCAAAAACGACAGGATGGACGCGGCGAGGATTGCCGAGTACGCCTGCCGCTACAGCGACAAGGCTGTCCGCTATGCCATCCCGGATGCGGCGCTGGTGTCCATGAAGAACCTGCTTTCTGACAGAGAGTTCCTCTTGACTGACAAGAAACGTTATCATGCTCAGTTGACGGACCAGAAGAAGTATATGGCACCTGACGATTACAAGCATAAGAGTTCACGTTGGAAGAAAGTCATCAGGACCATAGATGAGCAGATAGAGGCCATTGACGCCGAGATTGAAGGCCTCGTAGCGGCAGACCCCGTCCTGGCCCGACAGAAAGAGCTTCTCACCAGCATTGACGGCATCGGAGAGCGCATCGCCATCAACATGATTGCCATTACCGGCGGCTTCAAACGCTTCCAGAACGCGCGTCAGTTCTGCAGCTTCGCCGGCCTGACGCCATACAAGTACGACTCCGGAACATCTATCCGGTCAAAGGCCAAGACATCCAAACGGGCCAACCAGACCATGAAGGCATTGCTGCATCTTGCAGCCGTAGGCGCCGCAACCCATCTGAAAACAGGCGAATATCACGAGTACTATGAACGCAAGACCAAGGAAGGAAAACACGTCATGTGTGTCCTGAACGTAATCAGGGCAAAGCTTGTCCACAGGATGTTCTCCGTCATACGACGAAATGAAAAATACACGAGAGAGTACAAACCTGCCTCATGAACTATGAAAAACTTCACAGGGGTAGCCGCGCGGCCAGGGGCGGGACGCCCCTATGAGCGAAATTACTGTAAATCAACGGGACGATGAATCGAAGAGAACACCCTATCCTTGCAACTTCTTCAAGCATCGTTTGGAAAAGTCATAAGAATAGATAGCCAAAAAATGACTATATTTACGGTAATGTTTTGTAATTGTCCAGATGATGGCTAAGAAACATATAGTCTGTTTGTTAATTCTCCTTGGCGGATTGGCCGGAAGGGTGGATGCACAGAACATATCGGTTTATGCGGGCCGAAGCACGTCTCTGTATGACAGCCGGTTTTATCCGGACCTTTTTGGAGAAAAGGTAGTACCGGCCTTCGTTACCTTAGAAGCCAGGGTGGGATGGTCCGATTACAGTTCCTCTCCCTTTGCCTCCCTTTGCAAGCATCCGGAGGTGGGCGTGGGCTTTCAGTTTGACGGCCTTAGAGGTGTGAAGGCGGTGAACGGGCCGGGTATGGGCAATATCTACAGCGTTTACGGTTATATTGACCGTACAGTGCTCAAATGGGGCGGCTTCAGTCTTGGGTATAGCGGTGAACTGGGTCTTGGATTTGTGTTCAACAGGCTTTTTGATCCGGTTAAAAACCCCTGGAATGTTATCATTTCCGCACCCGTGAACGCCCATATTGCTTTGGGCGTACAGGCTCAGTATGCCTTTCTGTCCCGCTATGATGTGGGAATTGGCTTTTTCTTCAACCACCACTCCAACGGTGCCATCACCTTCCCCAATTATGGCCTCAATTCCTTCGAACTGGCCCTGCGCGTTGGAATGAAATCTCCCCGCAGAAAAGAGGATCTGGTCCGAGAGCCTGAAGACGACGGCTTCAGACGCCGCTTTCAGTTTGCCGTGCAGTTTTCGGGCGGCGTCGTGAGCAATTCGGCCAACTACAAGAAGAGAATGGAAGAGGATGGGGTCTGGGTCAATGACCGTTATTCCAAGTTTTCTTTTGAGGTCAACGCCTTATACAGATACTATCGCACGCAAGCTTCCGGCCTGGGATTTGACTTGTTTGTTACGCCGTTCTACAAGGAGATTGCCCAAAGCGACGGCCAGGGTCTGAAGTACGATCCGGTGTCCTGTGGTATCTCCATCCTGCACGAAGTCAGTTACCGCGATTTCTCGGTGATGGTTGGTCTGGGACGGTATCTGCACCATAACGACGGTATTGAACAGGCACAAGTCCTGTATCAGCTGGTCACTATCAAGTACTACTTCCCCAAAGTGGCGGATATGTACCTGGGTCTTGTCTTGAAGGCACACAGATTCAAGGCTGCGGAGAGCATTCAGTTCTGTGTGGGAAAAAGATTCTAAAAGTATTATCTTTACATTCAAAATATAAAACGTATGATACTTACAACTACCCCCACCGTGGAAGGACGGACCATTACCGAATACAAAGGCGTTGTTTTTGGCGAGGTAATCTCCGGCGTTAACTTCATCCGTGACATTGCTGCCAGCATCCGGAATATCGTAGGCGGCCGCAGCGGTTCTTACGAGGAAGAGCTGGTCAAGGCCAGGAATCAGGCTATGGACGAGCTGGCCAATCGCGCCATTGAAATAGGGGCCGATGCCGTAGTGGGCATTGACGTTGACTACGAAGTCCTGGGCCCGGATAACGGCATGCTCATGGTCACCGCCTCCGGTACGGCCGTGAAGCTGGGGTAAAATGAAAGCCCTGGTTATTGGCGCCACCGGCGCTGTTGGTAAGGACTTGGTTGAGCAACTCCTTGCCGACGAAAGTTTTGATCGTGTGGATATCTTCGTTCGCCGGGAGGTAAAGATCTCGGCCGAAAAGCTAGTTGTTCACGTTGTGGATTTTGATCATCCGGATACTTGGGCCGATAAGCTCCAGGGAGATGTTCTGTTTTCCTGTCTGGGCACTACCATCAAGGCCGCCGGCAGTCAGGAGGCCCAGTGGAAGGTGGATTACACCTATCAGTATGAGGCAGCCAAGGCCGCTAAGGCCAATGGCGTTAAGAGCTATGTACTGGTTTCCTCCGTGGGCGCCAATGCCAAGTCCAAGGTATTCTATACCAAGATGAAAGGGGCTCTGGACGATGCCGTTCAGGAGCTTGGTTTCGAGGGCTGCTTCATTCTTCGGCCCCCTTCTCTTATCCGAAAGGGGAGTGACCGTTTTGGCGAGAAGGTTGGCGTGGTGGCTCTCAAGGCTTTCAATGCTTTGGGCATTATGCGAAGCTTTACGCCTATGCCCACCGAGGAAGTGGCTGCCGCTATGATTCGCCTGGCTAAATCTGGCCGTCAGGGCGTTGAGATTATTGATTCTCAGGATATTCTCAGGGCATAATGAGCAACCAGCCCCGTCCTATGATTCTTCTCCATACGGCCGTTTTTCTGGCCGGATGGACGGGCATCTTTGGACGGCTGATCACTTTGAGCGGCCTTCCGCTGGTGTGGTACCGCATTATGGTGAGTGTGGTGGTTCTGGCTCTGGTCCTGGCTCTTATGAAGAAGCTTCATAGGATTGGATGGAAGGCCCTTGGAATGATTGCCGGCTGCGGAGCCATTCTGGCCGTGCACTGGGTGGCTTTCTATGCCAGTATCCAGGCCTCCAATGTCTCCATTGGCGTTGCCTGTATAGCCACTTCCTGCTTCTTTACAACCATTCTTGATCCGCTCATCAATCGGAAGAGATTCTCTCTGGTTGAGGTTCTTATCAGTTTCATTGCCATCTCCGGCGTGCTGCTGATATTCAGTCTGGATGTGCGTTACCGGCTGGGGATTGGTCTGGGACTTCTGTCTGCGGCTCTGTACTCTGTTTTCTCCATCCTGAACATCAATGTAGCGCGGAAAACAGGGGAGGACAGTGCCACTATGCTATTGTATGAGCTGATTGGCGGAGTCCTGTTCCTTACCCTTCTGATGCCTTTCTACACGCATTGGGTTCCGACAGATACCATTGCGCTGAACCTGAAGGACGGTCTTTGGATCCTGCTTCTGGGGTCTGTATTTACGGTTCTTCCTTTCCTGTTTCAGCTGGAGGCTCTGCGGTCCCTATCGGCCTTTACCGTTAACCTGGCCTATAACCTTGAGCCCGTTTATAGCATTGCTATAGCCGCTGTCCTGTTTGGGGAACTGAGGGAGGTGAACTTTTCCTTCTGGCTGGGCATTGCGCTCATCGTCATTTCCGTGCTCATTCAAACCCGCCGGGTGAGTTCTAACAAAAGAGCGTCAGGATAGCCCCGACGCTCTTTTTGTTTGTATGTTGTTGCGCGTTATTGAACGGCAATCTGTTTGATGGGATTGGGCTTCTCAATCTTCTGCACCTTGGGCAGGAGGACGTTGAGCACGCCGTGCTCCACCTTTGCCTCAATCTTCTCGGCGTCTACATCGTCCGGCAGCAGCAGCGTCTGCTGGAACTTTTCGTAGGAGAACTCGCGACGGAGGTAACGTCCGTGCTTCTTGCCTTCCTTGTTTTCGGCCTTCTTTTCCATCTCGATGTGGAGATTGTTCTGCTCATCTACGTGGACCTTGAAGTCCTCTTTGGCCAAACCAGGGGCGGCCAGTTCCACCTCGTACTCCTTCTCGTTCTCCAATACATTGATAGCGGGCGCCGTGTAAGTGGGCCTTTCCATCCAACTGTTGTCGAAAAAGTCATTGAAAATGTCCGGCAGCCAGTTGTCACTATTCCTTCTAATCATCGGTAACATAACTCAAAAACTTTAATCGTTCCGGTTTTGGGCGCCTCCCTATTCCCGGGACTCCTTGTCGGAGTCGCTTTAAAGAATTGCAAAGCCGGGACCAAGGACCAAAAGTCGGACTTTTTGTCACTTTTGAGTGCCAGAAAGTCCATTTTGTTGACAAGTTGGCCGAGATTTTACTGGTTATATTCGCCGTATTCGCATCCGATGTTTTGGGCGTGGATGCGGTCAATCAAGTGGCCGTGGCGGTCAAACAGTTGAATGGTTCCAACGCCGTTGCCTCCGTTCCAAAGCCTGTTGTGTCGTTTGGCGCCGTCGGGGGATTCATAGTTCACCAGTAGCATATCCTTTTTCTCGCAGGTGACGTCGGTAATCATTCGGCCCGAGGAACTGCGCTGCTCAACGTGCCAGATAATCTGTGTGTCGGTTTCTTTGCAGTCAAACTCGGTATGTACCCGCGTCCAGGCCTTGGAGAAATTGAACTCGTAGGGCTTCCCTTCATACCAGAAAGCCGAAAGTAACTTGCGGGGGAGGGCTAGATGGCCGATTTTGGGCCGGCCGCCACCAATGTCGAAGACGCTATCCGTAAGCTTTTTACCTGTGATTTCACTCGTGAGGTTATTGGAGGAAAGCCATACCCAGGGAGAGGTGAAGTCACGTCCCCAGTTTTTGTCGGCATAGCCAAAGCAGTCTTCCGGACGAACCACATAGCGCCGGCCGTTCCAGACCACCTCGCCATCGTATTCCGTTTTCATACCTTCGGCGTGCCAGAACATTTCGAAAGCTTCTGCGTGACGGAAGACTTCATCGGCCCCGAAACCTACGTTGAAAGCCGTGATTTTATGAATCTTTAGGTTCCAGGACATCTCTCCGTCGGAGCACATCCATTCGGGATGGTCTTTCGCATCCTGCACTTTGACCTGGCCATGCGTATGGTCTTCTGTGAGAAAGCAGTCATCGGCTTCCACACTGAAAGGGACGCTCCAGTCCACCTTGATTTTCTTCCAGCCCCAGAAGCGGTGCAGTTGTGCTGCATCTTCGCCCCAGGCACCGGCCTTTACCATCAGATAGGAAGGCTTTGCCGGGTTCCCTGGAATTTGGCCGAAGATGGGTTCATCGGACCCATGGGCAGGATTACAAAGGAAAAACTCTATGAAAAAAGGTTTGGCTTCTCCGGTCTGGACATCGTAACCCGTGAAGGAATGCCACCACCAGTCGTATCCTTGACGCGCTTGCGGGCCGAACAATTGGCAGGCATCGCGTGTGATATCGTGTTTATTAAACCCCAGTCTAGTCATAGTTTAAGTTTGTTGCTATCTCTATGATAGCGAAGATTATTTGATGATCCGGTAGTAGTTCTCCTTGCGGGGTTTGGGGGCTTTGGGTTCGGAGGCGGGGTAGCCTAGGGCAATGGCGCCTACGCCAATCAAGTCTTCGGGAAGGCCCCACTGTTTCATAAGGGCCTTGCCTTCTTCCGTTTCAAACATCTCCCGCTCGCGGTTGATCCAGCAGGAACCCAGGCCGATGGAGTGGGCCGCGTTCATCATATTACCAAGCACCAGAGAGGCGTCTTGTACGGCATTCCGCCATTTCTCGGGACGGGAAGCAAAGACCAGAACAAATGTGGGAGCACCGTAGTACGGGTCGGAGTCGGTGCCCATAATCTTCCCGTTCATACGGGAGAGTTGTTCCCTGATGGCCGGGTCTTGTACGGCCACAATCCACGGGTCCTGGAATCCCATTCCCGTAGGGGCCCAGGTGCCGGCTTCCAGGACGGCCTGGAGCTCTTCGTCGGTAATCTGTTCGGCCTTATAGCTCCTGATGCTTCTTCGCGTCTTGAGTGCTGTTAAAACGGTATTTTCCATAATGTTGTTAGTCTATGAATTCTTCCAGAAACTCGGATGCATCGGCCACGCAGTCGGGGCAGTCACGGAGGGGTTTCCCCGTTCCAACGCCCTTGAGTAGCTTGCACTGGATGGCGCCATTACGCTGCTGGAACTTCTCCAGGATGGTCTTCATTCGGCCCCTGGAGAGATTGCGGTCTTTGGTAAGAAGGCCGAGGACCATACCGGCTCCCACGAGGGCTCCGCAGGTTCCTTCCATATTGCCCATACCAGTGCCGAAGGCTCCGGCAATGTCCGTAGCGGTCTTTTCGTCCAGGCCGCAGAGGTCGCAGTAGGTGCATACGACTGCCTGTGCGCAGTTATGGGTGTTGAGCCGTTTCTTCTCGGCTGCAAGTTGCTTTCTGGTTTCCATAGTTATGATTTAAAGAAGAAGAAATAGTAGGCGGCCCACCTGGCAGGGATACCCTTGGCGTACCCAATGGTCCGGTAGTTGGAATCCTGGACCGTACCGTCGGATTTAATGTAGCCAATGGTTCTGTAGGATCCGTCCTGGATGGTTCCGTTGTCCTTGATATAACCGATGGTTCTATAGTTACTGTCCTGGACGGTGCCGTCAGATTTGATGTACCCTTTTGTCCTGTAGGAATCGTCTTGAACCTTGCCGTCGCTCTTGATGTAACCTATGGTCCTGTAAGAATCATCTTGGATGGTGCCATCGGACTTGATGTTGGCAATAGTCTGGTAATTGCCATTGGTGACACGCTGAGCGTAAGCCTCGCTGCTGAGCGACGCTCCAAAGGTTAAGATCAGGGTAAGTAGGATGATTAGTTTTCTTTGGCTCATTTCTTATTCCGTAAATTTCTTACCGGCACCCCAGGCCTTTCCTACTTCTTCTCCTATCGAGCGGTAGGACATAGCGGCTGCGTCGAAGACAATGGGCTTGAGTTTCCCAAGGTCCACCTTTCCGTCGGTGAGAATGCACTCATCGGCACTCATATTTACTACCTCGCCCACGAGAATGCCGTCCTTCCAGCTCACTACCTTGCATTCGAGGGTCAGGGGATACTCGTTGATGATGGGGGCGTCTACATTGGGACTGGGCGTCACGGTAAAGCCAGCCTTGGCTACTTTATCGGGAACCTTGTTTCCGCTAACGAGGCCGAAGTAATCGGATTCGGCAACGGTCCGCTCATCGGCAAAGGAGACCGTGAAGGCCCCGGTGAGTTCGAGGTTCTCCGTGGTCTTGTGCTTGGACATAGAGACTACAATCTGGTTGTGGTCGTACTGTCCGGCCCAGGCGGCCATCATCACGTCGGGCGTGCGGTCCTTGTCCCAGGTGGCTATCATCACGCAAGGTTGAGGCGTGGTCATAAGGGCGTGGGCTGCGCCAAAATTCTTGCGTCCGGAGACTTCTTTCAAGGGTTCGTTGGTGTTCATATCAGTTGTGTTTTGGTTATTCGTGTTATTGCAGCTTACAAGAGCAAGCAAGGCAATGATTATGGATATAGTCCTTTTCATTTTGGTACTTATTTGATTTCGGTTAAGGCTCCGGTTACGGAGTCAATGATGAATCCACGGACCACTATGCCCTTGGGGATGAGGGGGTGATGGACAATGGTGTCAACGGTCTTTCTCACGGAGTCTTCCGTGTCCTTGAATCCTTCCAGCCAGGCGTGGAGGTCAATATCCTCACGAGAAAGCTCGCCTTCGGGAATCCCTCTTTCCAGCATTTCTTCCCGGAAATGGGAAAAGCTCATATGACAGGCTCCGCAGGTAGTATGTGCCACCACCATAACCTCTTTCACTCCAAGCTCATACACGGCAACAATGAGACTGCGCATCACGGAATCCCAAGGGGAGATGACAACGGCCCCGGCATTTTTGATAATCTTGGCATCCCCATTCTGCAGGCCGAGGGCTTCCGGAAGAAGAACGGACAGACGGGTATCCATACAGCTGAGGATGGCCAGTTTCTTGTCAGGGTATTTGTCCGTAATATGCTTCTCATAGCCTTTGGAGGCTACATACTCCCGGTTGAATGCGAGGATATTGTCAATGTTACTCATTGTTGCATTAAGGCTTACAGGTTAAACTGGTGGGTGGTTTTGTAATCGTTCCAGTTGCGGAGATAGAGGGAAATGGACTTTTGGTCGTAGACATTGCTGTACTGCGTGTCCTCAATCATTCCGTCCTCGCGGTGCAGGTCCTGCCAACGAACGAGTGAAAGGCACTCCTGGGCCTCGTCCAATGAGAGGCTGCCGTTACGGGTGTCGAGGTAGGCTCCCACCGTCTCATAACGCCACCAGCTCTTGCTGAGGGGGTTGCCAAGGGCCGGGTCAGGCTCCGTGGAGAAGTACTTCTGGTGAAGAAGGTGGTTGGTGACGTGCATATTGTTCTTCTCTTCGCACTTGCGGGTGATAAGGGTTTTCCATCCGTCGTTGGGGTCAAACTCTACCACGGCGCAGTCACCGTTGGCATCGGCTATGAAATAGTGGTATCCGCTGCCAACTATTGCATCGTGCCGCACATCGACCGTCTCCAGCAGGTCCAGTGCCTCCTGGACAGTGGCGCAGCGATCCAGCCAAAGGCGCATGATAACGCTTGTACCCACTCTGTGTTTTCCCGTGTTCTGCTGGGATGCCTGTCTGGGGAGCGCCATAATGGAGGTGCAGAGGCCCTTCTCGTTGATTCCGTCCACAGGGGCGTAGATGGAAGCCAGGCAGTTGAGCTTGGTTGCAAACGAGCCCGGCAGCTTCTGCAGGGTGTAGCCAAAGTGGGACATGTCGCTACACGCGATGGAGGCATAGCCCATCTTCGGATGAGAGACGGTTACCATCGTAGGGTTCTTGAAGTAATCGTAATTTCGGCCAAACCAGTAGCCTTCACCTTGGGCCTTGACAGCCTGGAAAGAGGTGCAGTTGAACGTGGTAGTCTTGCCATTCTCATCGGCCACCTGCGAGCTCTTGATCTTCAGAGGAAGCCCCTTGCCGATACGTTTGATCACGTAATCCAGCAGTTTGGCATTCTCGTCCACGTCGCTGTTAATCACGTCATCAAGGTCGTATGAGGCCTTATATTCCATCCAGTACAAGTACTCGTTGCCATCAACGGACTTAATGGAGCCGATAGAGGCAATCTCGCCGTGCCAGATGCAGGCAACGGCAATACAAAGCGCGGCCAGGATGCCGACAATCCAAAGTAATACTTTCTTCATAACTAAATAATTAACTTCTCTATACACCAGGCAAAGGCGCGGGCCAGGCGGCCTTCGTTGTCGTTGAAGTGGCCGCCGTCTTCCCAGACGAGGGTGCAATGGTTGGGCCCCAGTTGCTCCTGGAGCAGGGTATATTGCGTCCGGAGGTTGTCTCCAACGCGGGCTATGGCTTGGTTCTTAACGTGTTCTTCCCGGTCTCCCAGACTCAGGTAAACAGCGTCTGCCATAGGCGTATGCTTCTTAGCAAAGGGAATCCAGTCCTTGATCCAGACAGAAGGGGAGGCGGCCGCCACAGCTTTGAAACTGTCCGTCTGGGCCGAAGCCCAAAGGGCAAACAAGCCGCCTAGAGAATAGCCGCCAAAGATAATGGGAAGAGGGCCGAAGCGACTCTGAAGCTCCGGAACCAGGGACAGAAGAACGTACTGCAGGGTGTCCTGCCCGTGTTTTCCGGCTTCCGGCTCTCTGGAAATGTTGGCGTCGGGCCAGGGCATCAGGTCCAGCATCCAGTCTTCCAGCTCAATGGTGGCCAGAACGAACGGCGCCGGTGAAAGCTCCGCAATCTTTTGGGCCTCGGCCTCCAGCGTGGCATTCTCGTGCCGGGCCGAAGGCTGAATAAGGATGCAGCCCGGCCTGCCCGACCCAAACAGACGGCATATTCGGCCTTCTATGAGCAGCTGCTCAATCATTCTTTTTCTGCTCTTTCTTCTTTCTGACTTCTATCAGAAGGCTGATGACGGCCAGCATTACCCCGATAAAACCAACTATCAGCGTAATGAAGTCAAAGTTATCCTTAGCAAAAGAAATAATGGAATCCATATCTGTCAGGAGAGGAGTTTCTTAACCGCAGTGGAGATGGTTCGGCCGTCGGACTGACCGGCGAGGGCCTTGTTGGCGGCGCCCATAACCTTGCCCATATCTTTGATGGAGGTGGCACCTACCTGGGCAATGATCTCCTTGACCTTGGCTTCTACCTCGGCCTCCGAAAGCTGTTTGGGGAGGTATTTCTCCATTACGGAAGCTTCGGCCAGCTCATTGTCGGCCAGCTCCTGACGGCCGGCGGCTACAAACTGTTCTGCGGCTTCCTTGCGCTGCTTCACGAGCTTCTGGATCATCTTCTGGACGTCTGCGTCCGTGACTTCCTTGGCGCCTCCCTCGGAGGTCTTGAAGAGGAGAATCTCTCCTTTGACGGCGCGGGTGGCGTTCATAGCAACGGTGTCCTTGGCCTTCATGGCGGCCTTGATGTCTTCCTGAATTTGCTGTTCGAGTGTCATATTGCGTTATCTTTTATTTCTGTGTTCAAATTTACACATTTTTATTAATTCTTATAGCGTGAAAATCCGTATATTAGATGCGAAAAACAGAATACGGTGGAATGCGTTTTACGTCCTTCAGCTATGGTGAACGATACGGTATGCGCCTTCAGCGGCTGACGCTGGATGGCGCATTCACGTGCCCCAACCGGGATGGAACGCTGGGTACGGGAGGATGCACCTTCTGCGACAACGCGGCGTTTCATCCCGGTTACACCAGGGGCAAAAGCATTTTGGAGCAGCTGGATGCAGGCATTGCCTTCCACTCGCGGAGAGGAAGAAGGGCCGAAGGTTACCTGGCCTACTTCCAGGCCTTTTCCAACACCTATGCGCCTCTGCCTGTGCTCAAGGAAAGGTATGAAGCAGCGCTGTCTCACCCTTTGGTGAAAGGCCTGGTCATTGGCACCCGGCCGGACTGCGTGGACGCCGAAAAGCTGGACTATCTGGCCTCCCTTCAAAAGGAGGGAACCATCATCGAAGTAGAGTACGGCATAGAATCCGTCTATGACCGAACGCTGCAGCGTGTGCACCGGGGACATACTTTCTCCTGCACGGAAAAGGCCGTCCGGGAGACCGCAGAAAGGGGCATCCCCGTGGGTGGCCATATCATCCTGGGCCTTCCCGGAGAAACCCGTGAGATGCTCCTTAAAGAGGCCGAAATCTTAAGCTCCTTACCGCTTACCAGCCTCAAGTTCCACCAGCTCCAGATTATCAAGGGTACGCAGATGGAAAAGGAGTTTGCCCAAAAGCCCGGAGATTTCCTCAGAATGGGTCCGGATGAATATGTAGATCTGCTGGTGGACATTCTGGAGCGGCTTGGGCCCGGAATTGCTATTGGGCGCATTGCCAGCAGCGTTCCTCCGGCCTTTACAGACGCCCCCTGGGGCCTCCTGAAGCACGAGGAACTCCTTCGCCGCCTGGAGGCCAGGCTGGAAGAAAGAAATACCCGACAGGGGATTAGAATTAACTGACTGAATTATGAAAACTGCCATTATCATTGGAGCAACGTCCGGGATAGGACGGGAGGTGGCCAAGCGTTTGGCTGCCCAAGGCTGGCGCATTGGCGCAGCAGGCCGAAGAGAAGAGAGACTGGCCCAGCTCCAGCAAGAGTGCGGGGAAGAAAGCGTTGCATACGAAGTGATGGACATTACCCAACCGTCCGCTATGGAGGCCCTGGACCGGCTTTTGGAGAAGACGGGCGCGCCGGATCTGTTCCTGCACGTTTCGGGCGTGGGAAGGCAGAACCGGCAGCTGGACGAGACCATTGACGTGGATGTGATGGAGACCAACTGCACCGGCCTGGCCCGGATGCTTCCGCATATTCTCAATTTCGTCAAAGCCAACCCCAAATACACTCCCAAGAACAAGGCGCACATTGCCGTAGTTACTTCTGTGGCGGGAACTATGGGCATTGGCGTGTCGGCGGCTTATTCGGCCAGCAAGAAGATGCAGAGCACTTATGTTTCGGCCCTTTGCCAGCTTTGCCGGATGGAGAAGATTCCTGCGCAGTTCTCCGATATTCGGCCCGGCTTTGTGGCTACCGATATCCTGGATCCCAAGCATCATTATCCCTTGATGATGACCGTTGAGGAGGCTGCCGGCCATATTCTCAAGGGACTAAAAAGAAAGCGCCGGGTCATTCTCTTTGACTGGCGCTATCGTATTCTGGTTGCCTTTTGGAGGCTCATCCCCAGAGGGCTCTGGGAACGGTTGAATATTCATTCCAACTGATTACTCAGCGTAGAGGAGGTAAGGCTTGCGCTGCTTTTTGAAGTTGGCAACGTCTTCCTTCCACATAGCCCGGATCTCGGGCTCGGTGGCACCTTCCTGAATCATCTCACGGATGTAACGCTGGCCCATAAGGAGGTCGAAGAAGCGGCGGAAGAAGCCCTGCTCCATACCCTGATCCTTCATAATGCCGTAAGCGTCAATCACGTACGACAGATCCATCATATTGGCGCGGATTTCTGCCTGGTCCATAGTGGAGAGGTCTACGCCGTAGCATTCCTGGCCCAGGAGGGGAGGATTGCTGGAACCCTTGACGCTCTGGGGCGTGAAGGTGTAGTCGTACTTTTCTCCAAAGGCCGGGTGACCGTACTGCTGGAAGGGCTTGTCGGTTCCGCGTCCCAGGCTCACTACAGTACCCTCAAAGCCGCAGAGGGAAGGATAGAGATAGATGGCCTGCATATTGGGCAGGTTGGGACTGGGCCGAACGGGAAGCTCGTACAGGGTCTGGTGCGTGTAGTTCTTGCAGGGGACGATGGTGAGCTGGCAGGTGTTGCCGGCTTCGCTGAGCCACTTTTCTCCCTGGGCCATCTTGGCCAGTTCTCCCAGGGTAAGGCCGTGCACGGTGGGGATGGGAAGGTGACCCACGCCGCTCTTGAGGCTCATATCCAGGATGGGACCGTCAATGTACATTCCGTTGGGGTTGGGACGGTCCAGGAGTACCACGTGCTTGCCGGCTTCTCCGCAGGCGTCAATGAGGTGGCACATTGTGATGTAATAGGTATAGAAACGAAGGCCTACGTCCTGGATGTCCACAATGAGGACATCGAACATATCCATAGCTTCCTGGGTGGGGTGGTTTCCGCCGGCGCCGCCGTAGAGGGAGAGGATGGGAACACCCGTGAGGGGCTCTATGCCGTCTGCCACGTGGGAGCCGTCATCGGCCAGATCTCTGAATCCGTGCTCCGGGGAGAAGATGGCGCTGACGTTGACGCCCTTGGCAATAAGGGTGTCCAGGATGTGGGTTTTAGTGTCTCCAACCAGACCGGTCTGGTTGCTGAAAATGGCTACTCTCTGGCCTTCCAGAAGGGGAAGGTAGGCTTCAAACTGCTCGTCTCCCAGTACTACCCGGCTTTCATTGCCGGCGCAGGAGGCGCATACAAGGCCGCAGAAGATAAGGATGGCGGCCGACATCCGGCGAACGATGTTTTTCATACAGCGAAGTTAAGCCCAATGCGGGACATATGCAAATAATTTGTATATTTGTAGAACGACTGACTAAACAATTTTAACTAAACTCTAACCCATATGAAAAGAATTCTCACCGGCATCCTTTTGGTGGCCATCTCTTTAACGGCTGCCGCTCAAAAAAAAGAGATCACCAAAACCGGTATCAACTTCGGCCCTCTTCCCACCCTGGGATATAACTCTAGTTTAGGTTGGCACTATGGCCTTATGTCGGATATCTTCTGGTACGGAGACGGTTCCAAGTACCCAGAGTACGTCTGGAAAATGAATGTAGAGGCTTCCTGGTACTCCAAGGGTAACTCCATTTATCACGCTTTCTTTGACGGCAAGTATCTCGTTCCCGGCGTTCGTATGTCGTTTGACTTGTCTTACTTTGCCAACAAGACAACCAGTTTCTATGGTTTTAACGGCGGCTCATCCCTCTATGTGAATGCACTGGACCAGATTACCAACAGTGAGAAGAACAAGAAGTACTCCTTCAGCGAGGATGGCCAGGGCTTTTACCTGATGAAGCGCAATATCCTTCGTGGTATGGCTCTGTTCCAGGGACGCTTTGGAGAGAGCCACTGGGGCTGGGCGGCCGGTCTTACTTACCTGGGTATCAAGACGGGCCACGCAGAGAACAAGGGCCTGGCCGGCTACGACAAGAAAGCCGGACATCCCGCTACGGACCTTTCTCTCTATGACCTCTATGTAAAGCACGGCCTCATTCCCGATGCCGAGAAAAATGGCGGTCAGCACCTGGAAGCCAAGGTTGGCGTGGTGTTCGATACCCGTAATCACGAGAACAACCCCAGCAGAGGTACCAACCTGGAAGTCTGCCTGTACGGCTCTCCGGACATCCTGAACGGACGTGCCCAGGCCGACCGCACCCATTACCTCAAGCTGGCCGTTCACTTCAAGCAGTTCTTTACGCTGGTACCCGACAAGCTGGTCTTTGGCGGCCATCTGGCCTTCCAGGGACTCCTGGCCGGACGTACCCCTTCCTATATGCTGCAGACCCTCCAGGTCATCAACTTCAAGCAGCTTTGCCCGGAAGGCCTGGGTTCTTCTACCACCATCCGCGGTTCGCTGTTCAACCGCCTGCAGGGTGAGAGCTTTGGCTGGACCAACCTGGAGCTGCGCTGGAATTTTGCCCGCTTTGTGCTCTTTAACCAGAACTTCATCCTGGCCACCAACCCGTTCTTTGATATGGGTATGATTTTCAAGCCTTACAAGCCCGCTACGGCCGACTTCGCCGGCTTTGCTGCCGATAATACTGTGGTGAACAGAATCACCGGAAAGATTGACAACAGCTTTGTGGAGTACGTGGCCAGCGACTTCTACCAGGACCAGAAGCAGAAGCTGCATATGGGTGCCGGTATTGGCCTTCACGTTATTATGAACCAGAACTTCAACGTGAACTTCGAATTTGGTAAGATCTTCTTCGACGGCCAGAAGTTTGGCTGGAAGAACAATGACGGCGCCGGCCTGGGTATCAATGTGGGTCTAAACTACATATTCTAGTATGAAAAAGCTAACTCCCGTTCTGGCTCTTGCCCTTTCGGCCCTGCTGATGAGCTCGTGCCTGGCCGGAAAGTATATGGCCAATTACGCCCTTAAACCCAAGATCCACGGCGTGGAAGATATTGAGCGTACGCGTCACAAGGCCGATTCCCTGATGCCTGGCAGTACCGCCTGGTACGACAGCCTCAAGACCCGGGGCGTGCTCAAGGATACCTTCATTGTGGGTTACAACAACAAGCGGGTACACGCCGTGTTTGCGCCGGCTCCCAAACCCCAGGAAGCGCAAGGTACCGCCATCATCGTCCACGGTTACGGAGACAACCATATGGTGTTCATCTATCTGGCCCGAATGTACCGTGAACAGTTCAATTACAACGTTCTGATGCCGGATCTCCAGTACCACGGTTACTCAGAGGGCGACTCCATTCAGATGGGTTGGCTGGACCGCTATGACATCCTGAACTGGATCAATGTGGCTTACAGCGTGTTCCCCAACGACTTCATGGTGCTGCACGGCGTATCCATGGGTGCCGCAACGGTTATGATGACCAGCGGAGAGTCCCTGCCGGATTACGTGAGGTGCTTTGTCGAGGACTGCGGCTACAACAGCGTTCAAGGCCAGTTTGCCAACAACCTTAAGGATATCTCGCCCCTCATTCCTAAAGACATCTTGAACAGCGCCAGTATTGTGACCAACCGCCTGTATGGCTGGTATTTCAAGCACGCAGACTGCTCCAAGATGCTGGCCAACTGCTACAAGCCTATGCTCTTTATCCACGGGGATGCAGATGACTTTGTTCCCTTTGAAAACCTGTGGCTCAATTACAACGCCAAGACCCATGGTTACAAAGAGTACTGGGTGGCCGAAGGCGCTGTGCACGCCAACTCTTATGCCAAGTATCCGGAAGAGTACACCCGCCGGGTGGGCAACTTCCTGAAGACCGTTCATAACATGATTGAAGACGGAAGTATCTATGAATAAGCAGTACATTCTGGCTCTGGACCAAGGCACAAGCTCGTCCAGAGCCATTGTTTTTGACCACGACGGCAACATCTGCTCCGTGGCCCAGCAAGAGTTTACGCAGTACTTTCCCCAGCCCGGCTGGGTAGAGCACAACCCTATGGAAATCTGGTCGTCCGAGGCGGCCGTGATTGCCGAAGCCATTACCCGTATGGGTATCAACGGAAAGGATCTGGCGGCCATTGGCATTACCAACCAGCGTGAAACCACCCTGGTGTGGGATGCAGAGACGGGCGCCCCCGTGTACAACGCCATCGTTTGGCAGGACCGCCGCACTTCGGCCTTCTGCGATTCCCTCAAGGAGCAGGGCCTGGTGGACAAGATCCGCCAAAAGACCGGCCTCATCATTGACGCCTATTTCTCCGGCACCAAGATTAAATGGATCCTGGACACTGTTCCCGGTGCCAGGGAGAGGGCCGAAGCAGGACAGCTGCGCTTTGGAACCGTAGACAGCTGGCTGGTGTGGCAGCTCACCCGCGGTGAGGTTCACGTCACGGATGTGACCAACGCCTCCCGTACTATGCTGTTCAACATCAACACCCTGCAGTGGGACAAGGAATTGATGGAGCTCTTTGGCATTCCGGCTTCCATGATGCCGGCCGTCAAGTCTTCCTCCGAGGTCTATGGCCATACCAAGACCACCCTCTTTGCCCACGAGGTGCCCATTGCCGGCATTGCCGGTGACCAGCAGGCGGCTCTCTTCGGCCAGATGTGTACGGATCCCGGTTCTGTCAAGAATACCTATGGAACGGGCTGCTTCCTGCTTATGAATACGGGCACCAAGCCCATCCTGTCCAAGAACAACCTCCTTACCACCATTGCCTGGAAGATAGGGGATACCGTGAACTATGCCCTGGAAGGCTCCATCTTCGTGGGTGGTTCCGTGGTCCAGTGGCTGCGTGATGGTCTGGGCATTATCCGCTCTTCCGGTGAGATTGAGGCCCTGGCTTCTACCGTGCCGGATAACGGCGGCGTATACTTTGTGCCGGCCCTTACCGGTATGGGCGCTCCGTACTGGGACCAGTATGCCCACGGTGTCATCTGCGGCATCACCCGCGGCACCACGGCGGCTCACATTGCCCGTGCCGCCCTGGAAGGCATCGCTTTCCAGACTATGGATATTGTAAACGCTATGGAGAAGGATGCCGGTGTGCCGCTGGCCGAACTCAAGGTAGACGGCGGAGCCTCCCGCAACAACCTGATGATGCAGTTCCAGGCCGATATCCTGGGCGCCTCCGTAGTCCGTCCCGTTGTAACGGAAACCACCGCGATGGGCGCCTGCTACCTGGCCGGCCTGGCCGTGGGCTATTGGAGCTCGCTGGACGAGATCAAGGCCCAGTGGCAGGTAGAGCGCTGCTTCCAGCCCTCCGGGGCCGATATGACCTCCGTCAAGGAAGGTTGGAAAGACGCCATTAACCGTACTGTGAGCAAGTAGTTAACTTAGACTTAATATGAATCCTTACGTATTTGAATTCCTGGGCACGCTGGTGCTGGTCCTGCTGGGTGACGGCGTGTGTGCCGCCTGTTCCCTGAACAAATCCAAAGCCCAAGGCGGCGGATGGGTGGTGATTGCCCTGGCCTGGGGCTTTGCCGTGATGATGGGCGTGCTCATTGCCGGTCCCGTATCCGGTGCGCACCTGAACCCGGCCGTTACGCTGGGCCTGGCCCTGGCCGGCAAGTTCTCCTGGAGCCTTGTGGCGGGTTACTGTGTAGCCCAGATGCTGGGCGGTTTTGTGGGAGCCGTTCTGGTCTGGCTTTTCTACAAGGATCATTACAAGGCCACGGCCGACCAGCCGGACACGATGCTGGGCACTTTCTGCACCATGCCGGCCATCTGGAATCCCTGGCGCAACTTCCTCTGCGAGGTTATTGCCACCTGCCTGCTGGTGTTCGTGATTCTGGCCATCGGCCACGAGGGAAACTCCTTCCAGGTGGGCTCCGTGATGGCTTCTCCGGGCGCCATCGGCTCCCTGCCGGTCACTTGCCTCATTATGGCCCTGGGTATGTCCCTGGGCGGAACCACGGGCTATGCGATGAATCCGGCCCGTGACCTGAGCCCCCGCTGCGCCCACGCCGTGCTTCCCATAGCCGGCAAGCGGGACAGCGGCTGGAATTACAGTTGGGTTCCCGTAGCCGGCCCTATGGTTGGAGCCAGCCTGGCAGCAGGACTGTTCTTGTTGGTATTCTAGTCTGTCCGTGCTATGGCATCGGCCAGGATGGAGATGGGATTTTCCACTTTGTAGCCGGTAGACATCTCTATCTGCCATTTGCAGGTTTCGCAGTCGCAAGCCACCACGTCCGGGTTCACGCTGCGGATTTGCTCGAAGAGGGGCTCTCCTATGGCCTGGGAACTGGCATAGTTCTCTTTCTTGAAGCCGTAGGTGCCGGCTATTCCGCAGCAGGTCTGCTCCAGCGGCGTGAATTCGATGCCGGGAATCATCTGCAGGAGCCGCTGGGAGAAGACACCCCAGCCCAGCCTCTGCATATGGCAGGGCGTATGGTAAGCCACGCGTTTATGGAAATCGGGCCGAAAAGGTAGGGTGGCACCCTGCTCCAGCTTTTCATAGATGAAGCGGGTGGCCATCAGAAGGGAATCCCGTACGGCGGAATTGTCTACGCCCAGCAGGTTGGGATACTCCTCCTGCAGGGTAAGGGTGCAGGTGGAGGAGGTGGTAACCACTTTGAGCCCTTTGTCCACGGCCTTGGAAAGTTGCTCCACATTGAACCGGGCGTTTTTGGTGGCCTTCTTGATGAGCTGGTTGCTGATGAGGGCTATGCCGCAGCACTTCTCGTCTTCCAGCAACTGGACGCCGATGCCCATCGCATTGAGCACTTTCACCAGATCCTTTCCCAGTTTGGGATAATTGTAGTTCACATAGCAACCGTGGTAGTACGCTACCTGCTCCTGGAAGGCGGCCTGCTCTTTCCGGCGGCGCTTGAGCCAGCCCTCGAAGCCGTGGGCGCTGTAGGCGGGGAAGGTACGGTGCCTGTCGATGGCCAGCGTAAAGTCCAGGGCCACTTTGGTGACCGGCTGCCGGGTGGCAAAGTTCACCAGCGGCGCAAACGGTCGGGCCAGTTTGCCCATCGTATCCGTATTGGCCAGCATCGTGTCTCTCAGCTTGGGCGGCTTGTTTTCGAACTTGATGCGGGCGGCCTGGATGATATCGGCCACCCTTACCTCTGAGGGACACACTACCTCGCAGCGTTTGCAGTTGAGGCAGTATTTGAGGGCTTCGTCAAAGAAGCCTGGGTCCCTCAGGCGCAGGCGCTCGCCGTCCGGTCCGGCCTGCTTGGGGCCGGGGTACAGCGGATTCACCTGCATAACCGGGCAGTAGGCTGTGCAGACGGTGCACTTGGTACACTCTTCGAAATTGTTTTCGCTTTGTGTGTACTCCTGATACTGCATTAAGGTTTGCCGGTTATTAGTTGCGTTACTTGGAGGGCACTCCGGATGGCCAGGCCGGCACCGCTTCCCAGTTCGGGATGGGTTTCTCCCAAAATGGAACCAATCACATAGAGGTTCTTGACGGGAACGCCGTGGCGGCTGGGGTGGAACTCTGCATCGGTCTTGACGCCGAATCCGAGGTAAGGTTGGTGGTTAGCGAAGGTGGGATCGTACCAGGTGTTACGGTCCGTATCGTAGTCCATGTCCAGTTCGAACAGGGGCTCGTAAATCTTGAAGGGATTGCTGCTCAGGCCTTTGGAGAAGAAACTGCCGCTGGCCAGGATAAAATGGTCGGCCTCCAGGTAATGGCGGTCCAGCTGCTTGGTTACCACATTCTGGACCACGTCTTCGTACACGTGGGCACCGGTTACACGGTCTCCCAGGAGGTACGTTCCGCCCAGCACCTCGTAACGCTTCTTGAGCAGATTCTGGGTGCGGATGCCGGGAACGGAAGGCGGCAGGGTGCCGGCAAAGACCACGCGGGCCGGGATGCCCTGGCGGATGCGTTCCGGGATGGAGGCATCGTTGAGGCCGAAGACCTGGGGCAGCACCACGGTGTCCTCGTCCTTGAGGAGCACGCGGACTTCCTGCACCACTTTCTCCCAGACATCGTCCAGCTTGCGGGCAATCTGGACGGCGCGCATCTGGTTGGGACCCAGTTCGGGCTGGGCCAGGTCTCCCAGGTTGAGGAAGCGGATGCGGCATTCCATACCCTGCTTCTCCAGTCCCTGGGCCAGGAAGGAGGAGAAGAAATCGTGGTAGGCCATAAAGTTGATGATGAGCACCTTCTTGCCAAAATCCGGGGCAGGGAAGAGGCTCACGTCGTCCAGGGCCAGGGCCGATTCCTTGAAGGTGCCCATAGGCATCAGGCGTACGCCAGGGGTGTAATGCACCCGGACGCCGGCCTCGGAG
>JAEEGK010009639.1_pt1 | contig 22500 bp, 17 predicted proteins | sample 8958771 | NCBI WGS metagenome assembly JAEEGK01 (sample SAMN16246547, study PRJNA631951) | gut metagenome | biome: gut microbiome; feature: rumen; material: SC-attached | host: Bos | place: Iran: Karaj | collected 2018-10 | reverse complement strand
CAGCAGAACGAAACCATCTCCGCCCAGCAGGCGAATCTGCAGAAGGCGGTACAGGAACAGGCCCGGATGCTCTACCAGGCCGGCGTGGATTTCGAGGAACTGGGGGACGAATCGCCGACGGTTTCCCGTCGCAAGGACAAGGCCAAGGTCAAGTCCCTGACCATCGAAATGTACGAGAAGGCCATCCTGTACTATTCCAAGGCGCAGGAGACGGGATATCCGGATGCGGCGGAACGGCTCGCCGCCGTCAAGGAAAAGATGGCTGCGCTCGCGTTGTAGCGGTTTCCTCCGCAAAGATCCTTTCAAAGATGCTCCGCAGGGTTTCCGGTTTCCGGATGATCTTGCGGAGTTCTTCGAGTCTCCCGGCATTGGGGGATTCGGGAATCCAGAGCTGCAGATAGCCGCCGTCACCGTATTTTTCCCGCAGATGCTCCAGGGTACGCTCCCAGTGGCCTTCTGGGTCCAGTTCCGGGTAATGGGACAGTCCGAACTGGATGGTGCGGCGGATGATGGTGATCGGGTCGATGAGCCGGTCCGCCTCGGCGATGATCCGGCCGTAGATGCTCCTGGGAGCCGTTTTCGCGGAAGCGCGGTGGTCTTCGGCGGCCTGCGCGACGGTCTCGATCTCATCGGCAGTGAACCATTCCCGAAGGCGTGCATCGGCCCGGATGATCTTGCCGGATTCCAGGTGATGGGTGGCTCGGTCTACGGCCAGGCCGGTGTCGTGGTACGCCGCGGCGGTGTACACCAGGTCGGAATCTACGTCGTAATATTGGGCGAGATCCAGCGCCTGGCGGATGACGTTCCGGGCATGGTCCTCCTGATGGGCCTTGTCAAAGGTCCGGTAGCGGGGGATGATCTCCGCCTCGACGTAGGTCTTGAGTCCGTCTCGCATCGTTTGAATTTTGCGCAAAGATAGCTAAATTTGTAGGAATAAACACGACGCCATGGTTATCCGCAGCAAAGCACCGCTCAGGCTCGGCCTCGCCGGAGGAGGCAGCGATGTCTCTCCCTACAGCGACCTGTACGGGGGACTGATCCTCAATGCCACCATCAACCTTTCCGCCTACTGCACCATAGAGACCGTGGAAGGGGAGACGGTCCGGATCGACGCCTACGATGCCGACTGCCATGTCGAATGCCCGCTGAATGCATCGCTGGCCGGAGCTCCGGATCTGATTCGGGGTGTCTATCAGCGGATCGTGAAGGATTTCGGCCCCGTTCCGGGCGCATTCCGGATCACGACGTACAACGATGCGCCCGCCGGTTCGGGACTGGGTACTTCCTCCACGATGGTCGTTTGCATCCTCAAATGCTTTGCCGAATGGATGAACCTGCCCCTGGGAGACTATGAAACGGCCCGTCTGGCGTACGAAATCGAGCGGAAGGACCTCGCCCTCGCCGGCGGCAAGCAGGACCAGTATGCGGCCGCTTTCGGCGGGTTCAATTACATGGAGTTCCATCAGAACGACATCGTCATCGTCAACCCGCTTAAGATTAAGGGCTGGATCGTGGACGAACTGGAGTCTTCCATGGTCCTCTACTATACCGGCCGGTCTCGTTCCAGTGCCGCCATCATCACGGAGCAGCAGCAGAACACCTCTTCCGGCAATGTCGTCGCCATCGAGGCGATGCACCGGATCCGGCAGAGTTCCACAGACATGAAACTGGCCCTCCTGAAAGGGGACATGGACGAATTCGGAAGGATCCTGGGCCGTGCCTGGGAGGACAAGAAGAAGATGGCCGGAGCCATCACCAACCCCATGATCCAGGAAGCCTTCGATACGGCGATGGCCGCCGGGGCGGTCGCCGGAAAAGTCTCCGGCGCCGGTGGCGGCGGTTTCATCATGCTGATGGTGCCCCCGACCCGCAAAATGGCCGTCGTCCGGGCCCTGGAAGGCCTTCCGGGCAAGGTGGTGCCCTTCCAGTTCACGGAACGCGGCGCCCATGCCTGGCGCGTGTATGAAACGGACAAAGTCCCCGAACAATGGAAGCGGTAATCCTGGCCGGCGGTCTCGGCACCCGTCTCCGCAGCGTCGTCAGCGAGGTTCCGAAATGCATGGCACCGGTGGACGGGAAGCCTTTCCTGCAGTATGTGCTGGAGTGGCTCTCCCGCTTCGACGTGAGCCATGTCGTGCTTTCCGTCGGCTATCTCAAGGAACAGATCGTTGATTTCGTAAAGGCCCGCGAGTGGCCCTTTGCCATCAGTTTTGCCGTTGAAAACGAGCCGCTGGGTACCGGCGGCGGTATCCGACTGTCCCTGCAGAAATGCCATGGAAACAAAGTGTTCGTCCTGAACGGCGACACCTTCTTCCATGTCGATTTGAACGCCCTTCCGTTCGTTGCGCCGGTCACGCTGGCCCTGAAGCCGATGCGGGATTTCGACCGCTACGGTGCGGTCGATTGGAACGGCGACCTGGTTACGGGTTTCCACGAGAAGCAGCCATGCGCAGAAGGGCTTGTCAACGGCGGCGTCTATGCCGTCGACCGGTCCCAGCTGGACATGAGCCTGTATCCGAAGCGGTTTTCTTTCGAGAAGGAGGTCCTGGAGCCGCTGGCCGGTTACGGTCTCGTAGCCGGGCGGGTGCAGGACGGGTATTTCATCGACATCGGCATTCCGGAAGACTACGCCCGCGCCCAACGGGAATTGCCTGAACTTCAGGCGGTTTTGCGGGCGTCAGACGCCGTCCTGTCCTCCTCTGCCGATACGCTTTTCATGGACCGTGACGGTGTCATCAACCGCTGGCTGCCGGGAGATTATGTCAGGACCTGGGACCAGTTCGCCTTCCTGCCCGGCATCCTGGAATGCCTCCGGAGCTGGTCGGAACACTTCAGGCATATCATCCTGGTCAGCAACCAGCGGGGTGTCGGCAAGGGGAGGATGACCCGGGAGGAACTGGATGCGGTCCATACCCGGATGCTGGCGGAAATCCGGCAGGCCGGCGGACGGATCGACGCCGTCTATACCTGCACGGAAACGGCGGAGGACCATCCGATGCGGAAGCCCAACCCCGGAATGTTCCTCGAAGCATGCCGGGATTTCCCGGACATCGCTCCGGAGCGGAGCCTGATGCTGGGCGATTCGGATTATGACCGGGATTTCGCCGCGAACTGCGGCATGCCGTTCGTCCTGATGGAAACGGCGGAGCTTACTCTTCGATTTCGGGCAGGGGTTTCTTCGGGTTCTTCGGAATCCCCAGCTTGATGAGCTCGTGCGCCGAGTGCAGGATACTTTGTCCTGACTCCGCGATCTTGGCCGAGCAGGTGTCGTATTGGCCCAGGGCTTCTTTCAGTTTCTTCCCCATGGCGGCGTGCGCCGTTGAAAAGTCGTAAACGCGGTCGACCATCGTCTGGGCGGCTTTCACGATCTTTTCCTGGTTCCGCGCCTGGTCGTAGTTCGTCCAGGCGATGCGGATCATCCGCAGGAAGGGCATGAGCGTCTCTTCCGTAGTGAGCAGCACGCCTTGGTTGTAGGCCTCGCGGAAAAGGTCCGGCGCCTGCGTTTTGGCCAGTTGGAGGGCGCCATAGACCGGGATGAACATGACGACGTAGTCGAGTGTCTTGTACCCTTCGCGGATATAGTCCTGGTAGCGTTTTCCGGACAGGGACTTGATCTGCGCGCGGATGGCGGCGAGATTGCGGTCGGCGGCATCGGCCTTCCTGTCCTCCGTTTCAGCGGCCGTCCAGTCGGACCAGGCATCCAGGGACACCTTTGAGTCAATGATGATTTCCGTCTTGTCAGGGTAGTGGAGAATGAAGTCCGGACGCATCTTTTTCCCGCTGTCCTCATTCACGACGACGAGGCCAAGGGCATCCCGCAAGGTTTCCTCCTTGTCGAAGTCCCGGCCTTCCAGCATGCCTTCGTCCACGAGCATGTTGTACAGGATGGTTTCTCCCCAGCATCCGGCCACTTTGTTCTGGCCCTTGAGGGCCGATGCCAGGCTGTCGGCCTTTTCTCCGATGTCCCGGGTCTGGGCCGCCAGGTTCCGGACGGCCCCTTCCAGCTGCTCCTTCAGGGAAGCGGAACTCTCATGGTGGCTCTTTTTCTGCGCTTCAAAGGCGACCTTCATCTCCTGCAGGTCTTTGTCCAGGCTGCCGGAAATGGTCTTGAAGGTCTCTTCGGCCTTGCGGGAAAGCTCATCCTCCCGTTGTTTGAGAAGACGCTCGGTTTCGGCCGTCATCTCGGCGCGGATGGCGGAAATCTGCTGCTGTAAGGCCGCCTCGTGCGCCTCCTTGAGGAGAGCTACGGATTTCTCGTGGGAAGACGCGTCGTTTTCCCGGAGTGTCTGCAGGGACTTCACTTCGGCCCTGGAGGCGATGAGCGCATTCTCCACCGTGTTCAGTTCACGGCCGTAGCGGGACTTGAGGATGAGCCAGGTGACGAGGACGGCGATGACGATAAGGGCGACCGCGACGGGCGCAACGATGACGAGGATTTCTTTCATGGGGCTGTGATGGATTGGGCGACGACATATCCGGTAGTCCAGGCCGCCTGCAGGTTGAACCCGCCGGTGATGGCGTCGATGTCCAGGACTTCGCCGGCAAAGTACAATCCGGGATACCGCTTGCACGCGAGGGTGGAAGGGTCGATGTTGCTGAGGGAAACACCGCCGCAGGTGACGAATTCATCCCGGAACTTCGTCTTGCCGGCAATGGCGTATGTGTCTTGTGTAAGGGTGGCCACCAGGCGGTTCAACCCCTTGGACCCCAGTTCCGCCCAGCGGATGTCATTTCGTAATCCGGCCCTGATTGTCAAATAGTTCCAAAGCCGGGCCTGCAGTCCGGCGGGTGGCGTGCTTGTGACCTGTTTCCGGGGATTCCCGTCGGCCAGTTCCTGCAGGATACCCCGTACATCAGCCTCGTTCAGCGCAAGCCAGTTGACCGAGAGGGGAGCCTTGTAGCCGGCTTCATGCAGATACCGGGCGGCATAGGATGACAGTTTCAGGACAGCCGGGCCGCTCAGGCCCCAGTCGGTGATGAGCAGGGGACCGTCGGCCTTGAAAGCGGTGCCGGGAATGGATACGGAGGCATTTACGACAAGCCCCATGAGGCTCCGGAGCCCGTCGTCCAGGACCGTGAACGTAAAGAGGGAAGGGACCGTCGGTACCCATTCCAGGTCCAGACCGTCCAGAATAGGCAGTCCCTTCGGCGCTCCGCCGGTGGTGATGACGACAGCGTCGTAGGCTTCGCCATCGACCAGGAGATGCCCGTCCGTATCGGGCATGACGGTTTTCACCGGTGTGCGCAGGCGAAGATTGACCCCGTCCATCCGGCGAAGAAGGGCATGGACGATGTCCAGGGCATTCTGGGAACGGGGGAAGACGCAGTGGTCTTCCTGGAGGACGAGCGGAACGCCGGCCGATTCGAACCAGTGCCAGGTGTCCTCCTGCGAGAAAACGCGCAGGAGCCGCTTCATCAGCCGGTCTCCGCGGGGGTACGCTTCCGCGAGGGAGCGGATCCCTTCGAATGAATTGGTCAAATTGCAGCGCCCGCCGCCCGTGACGGCGACTTTGGCCAGGGGTCTGGGCCCGGCCTCATACACATCGACCCGGGCGTGCGGAAGCCTGCGGCGCAGTTCGGCGGCGCAGAAACAACCGGCGGCACCGGCTCCTATGACGGCGATGTTGGACATGTATGAAGGGCTTCTTACGATTCGGCGTCCTCGTCCGGAAGCACGATCTGCTTGTACTGGTTCTTGCGCTTGAGCCAGCGCTCCCGCGCGTACTGCTGCATGTCGGTGATCGTGTCGTTCTCGTCGATGATCTCCATGCCGAGGATGGTCTCGATGATGTCCTCGAGGGTGATGATGCCCTGGAAACAGCCGTAGTCGTCGATGATGAGGGCGATCTGGTCCTTGGTCTTGAGGAGGGATTCCCAGATGTCGCTGACGGAGGTTTCCTCATGGAAGGCCGCGATCTTGCGCTTGATGCTCCGCAGGCGGGTGTCGAACTTGTCCTCGGCGAGGTTCTCCAGCACGTCGTACCGCATGATGTAGCCGGTGATGAATTCCGGGGAGTCCGCGTACACGGGGATGCGGGAATAGTGGGAGAGGTCCTCCTGCTTGTAGAACTGCTTGAGCGTCATATACTCCGGTGCGGTCGCGGCGACCACGCGCGGGGTCATCACGTCGTAGGCCTTGATGTCGTCCAGCTTGATGATGTTCTGGATGACCTTGTTCTCGGAATTGTCGATGACACCTTCTTCCTCGCCGATGTTCGCCATGGCGGACACTTCCTCGCGGGAGATGCTGGTGTCGGGCTCGTCACCGGCCAGGGGGCGGCGGACTTTTTCCACCAGCCATACGATCGGATAAAGGATGATCATCAGGCCCCTCATGATGCGGGAAAGCCAGGTGAGGCTTTTCCAGTGATAGGAACCGATGGTCTTCGGGATGATTTCGGAGAAGATGAGGATGAGCAGCGTCATGATGGCGGAAACCAGTCCGAACCACTGGCTGCCGAACAGGATGCTGGCCTGCTGGCCCACGCCGGCGGCGCCCACGGTGTTCGCGATCGTGTTCAGGGAAAGGATGGCCGTCAGGGGACGGTCCGGATTGTCCTTGAGCTTCGCGAAGATGATGGCGTTCCGGTCTCCCTCATCCTCTTTCATGGAGATGTAGGAGATCGGTGTGGAGAGAAGGACGGACTCCAGGAGGGAACACAGGAAGGAGATCGCCATCGCCCCGAGCAGGAATATGAGCAGCAGTCCCATACGTAAACGCCAAATAACTTACAAATATATGCTTTCTGCATGGATTTTGCTAATTTTGCAGCGCAAATGAAAAAGAAATCGTCACTGGTCTTCCTGGCCCTTCTCACGGCGCTGACCGTTCAGGCCCAGCAGATCCGCAATATGGGTTTCGACACCTGGTCCAAGTCATCCGGTGCCTGGAATCCGTATGCGAAGGATGCGCCAGCCTCCCAGCGGGCGTGGGATACCGCCAACAAGGGTCTCAGCCTCCTGGGCGTGAACGGGACCGTTCCCGAATATGAGCATCTCGCCGTGCCCGGGAAGGGAAAGGCCGCCGCGAAAATCGAGAGCAAGAAGGTCCTCTGGGCCTTTGTCGCCGGTAACCTGTACACCGGGCAGTTCGTCCGGGTGGTCAACTTTTCCGGGGCGGAAATGTATTTCGGCGTCCCGTTCACGGACCGCCCCAAGAGCCTCTCCGGCTTCATCCACTATATCCCCAAACCCATCAATTACGCCAAGGAACCCTACCTGGGGCTGAAAGGCAGGACGGACACCGCCTGGATCGAAGTCATCCTGACCGACTGGGACAGCCCGGACCACGTCGTATCCAACGAAGGCGGTTTCACGGATGCGGACCATAATCCGCACGTCATCGCGAAAGGCACCCTGGACATCAGCCAGGACACCGGCGGGTATGTCCCTGTGGACATCCCCCTCGTTTACCGCAACGGGAAAACGCCCAAATATGCGGTCATCATCATGACATCCAGCAAGCGGGGCGCCCATTTCACCGGCGGCAGCGGCAGTGTCCTGTATGTCGATGAATTCCAGTTCAATTACTAAACTATGAAAATCCTCTTTGTCGTCAACAATTTCTACGCTTCGGGCAATGGTCTGTCCGCTTCCGCCCGGCGTACCGTAAAATATCTGCGCGAAGCGGGGGAGGATGTCCGCGTCCTCTCCGGCAAGAACCATGAGGCGGAAACTCCGCAGCCCGACTATGTGCTGGCGGACTTCCATGTCCCTGTGTTCGACGGGCTCGTCCAGTCCCATGGCTACAAGTTCGCCAAGACCGACTTGTCCATCATCAAGGATGCGGTCCAGTGGGCCGATGTCGTGCATCTCGAGGAACCGTTCATCATCCAGATGGTGACGGCCCGGGTCGCGAAATACTATGGCGTCCCTTGCACGGCAACCTATCACCTGCATCCGGAGAACCTTTTCTGCTCGATCAACCTCGGTGACTGGAAGTTCCTCAATTACAACATGCTGCGCGCCTGGCGCGACTTCGTGTTCAATTACTGCTCGGACATCCAGTGTCCGACGGAGAATGTGATGGAACGGCTGCAGAAGTTCGGTTTCAAGGCCCGGCTTCACTTGATTTCAAACGGCATCATACCTGACAAGGTTACCCGGGTGGAACGGGATGACGATCCTTCCCGTCCTTTCCTGATAGTCTGCATCGGCCGTCTGGCCGTGGAGAAGGATCAGCCTACCCTGCTGGAAGCAATGAAATACTCTCGCTACGCCGACCGCATCCAATTGTATTTCGCAGGCCGCGGCCCCGAGGCGGAGAGTGTCAAGCAGCAGGCGCACAAGCTTTATGAGGACGGCGTCGTGAAGTACGACCCGATCTTTCAGTTTCATGACCGCGACGGCCTCCGGAAACTGGCGGCCAAGGCCGACCTCTATATCCACTGCGCTACCGTCGAAGTGGAGGGATTATCGGCCCTGGAAGCCCTTCAGCAGGCCGTTGTGCCCGTGATTGCGGAAGGGGAGCTGACGGCGACTTCGCAGTTCGCCCTGGACGAGCGCAGCCTGTTCCCGACCAAAGACCCCAAGGCGCTCGCCGAGTGCATCGACTACTGGCTGGACCATCCGGAGGAACGCCATGAAATGGGCTGGCGTTATGCGGAGTCCACGGAAGGTTACGATATTCACAAGTCCATTGAGGCGCTGCGGGCGATGTTCCGCGCCGCCGCCTCCAAAGCATGAGAAAGATTCAGCCCATAGTCGCTGTCCTATGCCTGCTCTCCGGCTGTCAATGCCGGCAGGGGAGCGCGCCGGCGCCTTTGGCAGAATCAGTTGCCGAGACACGTCCTGCCGATCCAGTCTTTACCGCCGAACCGATTCCGGCGGCCGTCGAGACCCGAATGCGCGGTGTTTCCTATCCGGACGACGCCGAAGTCAAACTCTCCGACCTCCGTTACCTGCGGCTTTCCTATGTCGATTTCGAAGGCGTGGACCAGATAGGGGAACTGGTCTGCAACCAGGCGATCGCCGATGACCTCCTGGCCATTTTCAAGGCCTTGTACGAGGCTCGTTATCCGATCCGCAGCATCCGGCTTATCGACGATTTCGGCGGGGACGATGAGGCTTCCATGGCGGCCGACAACACGTCTTGCTTCAACTATCGCCGCAAAACGGGCATGCGCGAACTCTCCAAGCACGCCCGCGGCCTCGCCGTCGACATCAATCCTTTCGAGAATCCCTACGTCCGCCCTTCCCGCGTCCGTCCCGCCGGCGCCGCCGCTTTCGCGGACCGCACCAAGGATTTTCCGCACAAGATCGACAAGGACGACCTCTGCTACCGCCTCTTCCGGGAGCATGGCTTTTCCTGGGGCGGCACCTGGCGTTCCGTCCGGGATTACCAGCATTTCGAGAAATAACGTATCTTTGCACCATGGAACAGCAGCACGACTTTTCCGAGGTCCTGGAGGTAGCCTCCATCGCCGGCCACATCCTGCTCGAGAACGGGGCGGAGATTTCCCGCGTCGAAGACATCATGGCCCGGATATCTACCTACTTCGGGGTGGACAGGGGCAATTTCTTCGTCCTGTCCAACGGCATTTTCACCACCGGCAGCGCCGGAAAGGTGGAGAAGGCGGGCGGTCAGGCCTCGACCTATGCCAACGTGGAATTCATTCCCATCCGGCCCATCCAGCTCCAGAAAGTCGTGGAGGTGAATCAGCTCAGCTATGACATTTCCGCCGGCAAATGCTCCCTGGAGGAGGCCCGGACGCGCCTGGAGAAGATCCGTCGTACGCCTTCCAAGCCTATGTGGGAGCAGACGCTCGGTTCAGCCTTCGGCGCCGCCGGCTTCTGCGCCGTCTTCGGAGGCGGCTGGCTGGATTGCGGTGCGGCCTTCGTTGTCGGCTGTTTGCTGAACCTGTTCATCTTCCTGGTGAGCGGACGATACATGTCCCGCATTGTGGGAGGTATCTGCAATGCACTGATTGCCACCTTGTTATGCGTCGGATGCTATCGTGTCGGCTTCGGAAACAGCCTGGCGAACATCATCATCGGCGCCATCATGCCCCTCATTCCGGGTGTCCCGTTCGTCAACGGTGTCCGGGATCTGGCCAATGCGGACTATCTCGCCGGACTTACCCGGCTTACGGACGCCTTGTTGGGCTTCTTCTGCATCGCCATCGGCGTGAGCGTCGCTTTCATCCTGGATGGCGGCCTGTTCAACGGCCTCATTGAGTTGAACGGCGTATGGGCGAATCCCGAGACGGCCAGCCTGTTTGTCCAGACGTTCGCGGCCTTTGTCGGTACGACGGCGTTCGCGGTCTTGTTCGGAGTCCCGCGGAAGCAATATGTCGCAGCGGGCATCGTCGGGGCTTTGGGATGGCTGCTCTATCTCATCCTTTTCCGGCATGCGGGCATGTCTGCCGCTATTTCGACACTGCTTTCGACCATCTTCATCGGCATTCTGTCACGTGTTTTCGCAGTCCTGGAGAAGTGCCCTGCCGCGGTGTTCCTGCTGTGCGGCATTTTCCCGCTCGTTCCGGGAGCGGGAGTGTTCTGGTGCACGTATTACCTGATTTCCAGCCAGTTCGACCTATCAAGCACGACCGGGTTCACGGCCGGCAAGATCGCCATTGCCATCGTGCTGGGCATCATCCTCGCGATGGAATTGCCGCAGCGCATCTTCTCCGGACACCGGAGATTGTCACATTAGGAAGAACATAGCCACACCCGCCATGCTCACGGTCACGCCGAGGATTTCCTTCAGGCGGACTTTCTGCTTGTACATGATGGCATACGGGAGGATGATGAGGACGGGTGTCAGGGCCATCAGGGTGGAGGCGATGCCGGCGTCGGTGTACTGGACAGCCATCAGGGAAAGGGAGACGCCGAAGACGGGACCGAAGAGGGTGAGGATGACGGCGTAGGTCAATCCCTTCCGGTCATGGGTTGCCGCCTTCAGCCGGGGGAGATCCTTCTGCAAGGCCATCAGGCACAGGAATCCGACGCTGCCGATAAGCGCGCGGATCATCGTGGAGGCAAAGGGCAGCATCGTGTCCATGAGTTCGGGCGCCCCGGCCGGAACGGCCGCCTCATAGTGCTGCATGCCGATTTTGCTGAGGACCAGGCCCACACCCTGTCCGGCACCGGCCCCGAGGCCCAGCAGGACTCCTTTCAAGGGCAGGGAAAGCTTGACCTTGTGTCCGCTGTCCCCTTTGCTCAGGATGGAGATGGCGATACCGCTCAGCGTCACGGCCATGGCGAGCATGGATTTCCAGGTAAGGGTTTCCCCGAGCATCGCCCAGCCGGCGATGGCGGCCATCGGGGGAGCGAGAGTCATGAAAAGCTGCCCGAAACGGGCGCCGATGACGAGGTAGCTGTTGAACAGGCACCAGTCCCCGAACACATAGCCCACGAGGGCGGAGAGCCCGAGCCAGAGCCAGGCCTTGCCGTCGGCATGGACCGGATAGGGATGGCCCAGGGTGATCCAGAGGAGGATGGCCAGGAAAACCGAAGCCAGGGAGAGGCGGATGACGTTCGTGGTCATCGACCCGAGCCGGTGGCTGGCTTTGTCGGCGAAAATCGCCGTCACCGTCCAGGAGACGGCGACGACCAGGGAGATGATTTCACCAAGGTGTTGCATTGCGGGGGCAAAGATAGCGGAAATTCGCGATAAATGCTTATCTTTGAAAACTTATTGGCGCTGAATGCCCGACAAAGTTACTAAAACCACCGTCCTGGAAGCGGATGAGCTTCAGAAAGTCCTTGGGATCAAGGGCTTTCCGGGCCGTTGCCTGGCCCGGCTGGCTTACCGGATCCTGGAACTGGAAAAGGTGAACCGGGTCCATCACAAGTATCATGACAGCGTCGGCCCCGAATTCTCCGCCCATGTCCTCGAGGATATCGGCATCCGCTATGAGATACCGCCGGAGCAACTGGACCGGATTCCACGGGAGGGCGGTTTCATCACGGTGTCCAACCATCATTACGGTGCCATTGACGGGATGATCCTGAGCGCCGTGGTAGGTTCCCGCCGGCCTGACTATAAGATTCTCACGACGTTCCTCCTGTCGCTTATCCCCAGCCTCAAGGACGGTTTCATTCCGGTGGACAATTTCTCCACCGGCGGTGCCCGGAGCATTTCCGGCATCCGTACTGCCCTTGGGCATATCGCCGACCAGCATCCCCTGGGCCTGTTCCCGGCCGGGGAAGTGGCTACCTGGCAGAAAGGGAAGAACCGTACTTCCCTGGGCAAAGATAGGGTCGTTGAAGACATTCCGTGGGCGGAAAACATCATCAAGCTGGTCCGCAAATCGGGTTTCCCGGTCGTTCCCATCTATTTCGAAGGCGGGAACTCGAAGTCCTTCCATATCCTCGGCCGTATCCATCCCCGGCTCCGCACTGTCCGTCTCATCCATGAGGTGTTCAATAAGCGGGGAAGGGTGGTGCAAGTTCGCATCGGTCAACCCCTGACGGCCGAAGAAATCGCCCGTTTCGATGTCCCCACTTTGGGACGCTATCTGAGAAACCGCTGCTATGCGCTGGAAGCCCAGTGCCTTCCGCCGGTCGAGCATGCGGTCCAGGCGGTTCCTGCACCGCTGGCCGAACCTGTTCCGGCGGACCGGATCCGGGAGGAAATGGACGGCCTGGACGAGCGGATGCTGTTCGAGATCGGAGATTACAGAGCCTATCTCCTGCAGGCCGGCGATGCGCCGGAAACCATGCGGGAACTGTACCGTTTGCGGGAAAAGACTTTCCGAGCCGTGGGTGAAGGGACCGGCCAGCCGCTGGATACGGATATCTATGACGCTTATTACCGGCAGATGGTGCTCTGGCACGTGCCGAATCAGGAAATTGTCGGCGCCTACCGCCTCGGTTTCGGTCCTGAAATCATGGAATCCCATGGAGGTGTCACCGGGTTCTACTCCGCCGCGCTGGTCCGGTACGGGGAGAAAGCGGCGCCGCTGCTGGCCAAGTCCATGGAACTCGGCCGTTCTTTCATCGTAGGACGGTATCAGCGGGAAATCCAGCCGCTCCGTCTCCTTCTGGCCGGTCTGGCCGTCGCCGTGCTGAAATGCCCCGACCTGACCTACTATTCCGGCCTGGTGAGCATCAGTGACGATATTCCGGATTTCTACAAGAGTCTGGTCGTCCGGTATCTTGAAAAGAGTTTCCCGTTCCCGGACGCCCCCCGGGTAGCGACTCCCACGACGCCGTTCACGCCCGATTTCCTGGCCGTGGATCCGGATGGCCTGTTGCAGATTCCGGATGGAAAAATCGATTTGCTGGACCGCTTTCTCGGCACCCTGTCGGATGGAAAGGTACGGTTGCCGGTATTGGTGCGCAAGTATTTCAGTTGTGGCGCCCGGCTGGTCTGCTTCAATGTGGATCCGGACTTCGGCAGTTGTCTGGACGCTTTGATCGTCCTCCGTTTCAGCGATTTCCCGAAATCGACGGTGAACTCCATTCTCCGCGGTCTGCCGGAGGACGTGCAGGACGCGGTCTGGAAGCGTTTCTACGGGGTTTCCCGTCCTTGAGGACTAAACCTCTTCGTCGACGACCCGCAGCTGTTTCTTGATTTTCCGGACCGGGTCGCAGGTAAGTCCGATTCCCAGTTTCTGGAACGTCTTGCGGTCCACTTCGCTCAGCATCACCGTGGAATGCACCTGGGCGCCCCGCAGCTTGGGCAGTTGCTCCAGGGCCAGTTTGCAGTTTTCGTCGATCAGGCTCAACATGGAGATGGCCACCAGCACCTCGTCGGTATGCAGGCGGGGATTGCGGCCGTGCAGGTAGTTCACCTTGGTTTTCTGGATCGGGGCGATCATCGTCTGGGGGATGAGCTTGACATTATGCTCGATGCCGGCGATGTGTTTCAGGGAGTTCAGGAGCAGGGCGGCGCTGGGACCGAGCAGGGGACTTCCCTCGGCGGTCAGGATGGTGCCATCCTCCAGCTCGATGGCGGCGGTGGCGGTGCAGGTGTTGGAGCGGTCCAGCCGGTCTTTCGCTGCTACCGTGGTCATGCGGTGGGCTGTGGAAATGCCCGCCCGCTTCATCAGGAGGGCGATTTTGTTCACCTCGGCCTCGGTGGCCTTTCCGTCGGCGAAGTTGCAGAGAGCCGTGTAGTAGCGGCGGATAATCTCCTGCAGGGAGGCTTCGCGGCATACATCATCGTCTGAAATGCAGTAACCGGCCATATTTACGCCCATGTCCGTCGGGGACTTGTAGGGGGATTCGCCGTAGATGTCCATGAACAAGGCGTTCATGACCGGGAAGATTTCCACGTCCCGGTTATAGTTCACCGCCGTCTTCCCGTAAGCTTCCAGATGGAACGGGTCGATCATGTTCACATCCTCGAGATCGGCCGTGGCGGCCTCGTAGGCGAGGTTCACGGGGTGGGTGAGGGACAGGTTCCAGATGGGGAAGGTCTCGAACTTGGCGTAGCCGGCCTTGACCCCGCGCTTGTTCTCCTGGTACAGCTGGCTCAGGCACACGGCCATCTTGCCGCTGCCGGGGCCGGGGGCCGTGATGACGACCAGGGGTTTCGTGGTCTCGACATAGTCGTTCCGGCCGAATCCCTCGTCGGAGTCGATGAGGGCGACGTTGTGCGGATATCCTTCGATCGTGTGGTGGTAATAGACTTTGATGCCCATGCTTTCCAGCCGCTTCCGGTAGGCGACGGCGCTGGACTGGCCGCTGAAATGGGTGATGACGACGCTGTTGACGCTGAGGCCGCGGTCGATGAATTCGTCCCGCAGGCGGAGGACATCCACATCGTAGGTGATGCCCAGGTCCGTCCGGACTTTGTTCTTCTGGATGTCCACGGCGCTGATGACGATGACGATTTCCGCGTCATCCTTCATCTGCATGAGCATTTTCAGCTTGCTGTCCGGCTCGAAGCCCGGAAGGACGCGGCTGGCATGGTAGTCGTCGAACAGTTTGCCGCCGAACTCCATGTAGAGTTTGTCGCCGAAGGTGGCGATGCGGTCCTTGATGTGCTCCGATTGGATTTTGAGATATTTAGCGTTGTCGAACCCGTATTTCATAAGTCGTTTTCCTGAATACGGGATACAAAGATAGGAAACTCCGTCGGTTTTTCAAAGAAAAAACGGCGGTCACTTCTTCTCTTCGGGTACGGATTTCAGATAGACGTCCCGCTGCGGGAACGGAATATCGATGCCGTTCGCGTAGAACGCATTGTAGATGGCTTCCTTGGCGCGGGCGGGGAAGGTGTAGTGGGTATCCACCGTCGTGTACAGGACGACGACGAGGTTCACGGAACTGTCGCCGAATCCGTCGAAACGGATATCTATGGGGAAACTCGAGTCCACGATGTCGCGGCCGCTCTTATCCTTGGTCATCAAAGGCTCCAGCGCCTCCAGGATGACCTTCCGGGCAAAGGCAACGTCCGTTCCGTATCTGACGGAGACCGGAATCTTGGCCAATTCGTAGTTCTTGCCGCTGTTAAGGTTCCGGAACTTCTTGGTGAACAGGTCGGTGTTGGTGAAGGCGATGATGGATCCGTCCTCGTCCTCCACCTGGGTCGTCTGGTAACTCACCCGCTTGACGACACCGCGGACTCCGTCGCAGGAAATCTTTTCTCCGACGCGGATACGCCCGGCCATCAGCTGGATACCGTAGAAGAAGTTGTTGATCAAGTCCTTCAAGGCGAAACCGACGCCGGCGGCAAGACCGGTCGTGATGTAGCCGAGCCATTTGGACGGGATGTCCAGGATGGAGAAGGCGATGAACAGGAAAAGCATCCAGCCCGACAGGGAGAAGATGGCGTTGGGCAGGCTCAGGTTCACATCGGATTCCTTGAGGGGCGTGTTGGATTCCTCTTTCCGGTTCTCGATCTTGCGGCGGAGCTTGAACACGCGGTACAGGGCCTTGATCAGATAGATCAGGTAGCGGAAAATGAAGAACAGGGTCGCGATGAGGATGATGTTGTGGACGGTCAGGAATTCGAATCCCTCCCGCTGGAACAGCGCCCGGCGGAGGAGATCGGCACCGGCATGGGAGAGTTGGTATGCCCGGCCGGTCAGAAGAACGCTGATGGGGAAGGACATCAGCGTCATGACCGGAATGACGACCATCCGGAGCAGGTCATACACCCAGGTGACCTCGATGAACGCGTCCTTGTCCTCCAGTGGAAGCAGGGGATTCTCCTGATGATAACGCGCTTTTCCACGGAGGACCCGGCTCTCGTAATACCGCTTCATCAGGTAGTAGATCGTGGTGATCGTGTGCAGGAGCGCCAGCAGGAAGGTCCAGAAAGTGATGACGAGCACACCGATCATCGAATACCCGATCAGGGACATGACGCATACGGTCAGCATGACACCCACGGAAACCCACATATAGCGGCGGTCCACGCCGTTCACTTGCGTCCGGAAACGGACGTTGAGCGTGATCTGCCAGATGGCGAACAGCAGCAGGGTCGGCGGGAAAATGAGCGGCACCACGCTGGCGGGCATGAAGATGGCCCGCATCAGGATGCACAGGAATGCCAGCAGGATGGTGGGGATATAGATTCTCCAGGAAGCCTTGGCCTGGTCGCCCCGGATGCGGATGAGCAGGGAGACCAGGATGGCCAGCGTGAGCCAGGAGAACTGTGAGAGCAACAGGTAGGCCATCCGCCAGTAGGGATTGCTTCGGTCCGAACGGATAAGCAGCATGCTCACCGCGAACAGGAAGACGGCCAGGATGGAGGACAGGATGGGCTTGAACTCCACCACTTTTTCTTTGCTGACCCGCTTGAACACGAAGTGGCTGATGAGACTGGTGGCCAGGAAACAGAGCGCAAGCATCAGGAGGGCGATCAACGCGTAGGTGAGAATGGCCCTTCCGCTCCAAGTATGGGAGTCACGGGCGGCCTCGCTCGCCTCCGAAGCGGGTTTCAGGGTGTAGCGGGTCTTCAGGTCCTCCTGGATTTCGCTGATGAAGGTTCGCCAGTTCTTGACGATCTGGGTCGCGTTCACGTTGCCGCCGATGAACCGGTTCTTCTGGGATTCTGCATAACTCGCCTGGGCATACTCGTAGGCCTGCCGGAGCCGGCGTTCCGTATCGGCGAAATAGATGCTGTCCTGGAGCGCCAGCACGACCGACTCCTGGTAGTACTCCGTGAGGGCGCCGGTATAGCGAAGGCAGCTGTCCAGGAGGTCCTTCCGCTCCGGATCATCTTCATCCAACGGCATGACGGGCAATGTCCGCAGGAGGGAATCGGCCCGTTTCAGGGAGTCCGCCTGCAGCAGGGAATCGAGGGGATGATTCAGGTACATGTCCCGCAGGGTTGCCTCCAGCATCGTATAGCGGCGGAGTCCGGACCGGGATTCGAGCATGTATTTGTCAGACAGGCGCGCCTGGTCCTGGAAAGAGGTGTAGATCTTGGACACGTTCTCCAGGGCGAAGGCGAGGTCGAAAGCGAAATCGGCCCGCTGGGTATACAGGTTGATCGTGACCTCGTCCGCCTCCTTGACCATTTCGGACAGCTGTTCCCGGAGCCGGTTGCTCTTCACCACCAGGGAGTCGTCGTCCATGACGGCAGAATAGGATTGTTTCAGCTCATGGAGCAGGTTGTTCAACGTTTCATGGTCCTTTTCCGGGACGACGGTGCGGCCCGGCAGGGCCGTCAGCAGGAGGAGGGCGAGAACGCTCAGATATCGCAGGAATCGGAAATGCATAGGGCGTAGGGGTTAGAATTCAAAACCGACGGATGCATAGGCGGTAAGTCCTCCGACTTTGCACCACTGGACGGCGAACCGGAGGGGACCGACGATGGTCTGGCGGGAATACTCCGTGCCGAAGGCCCAGATCGGGGTGACATTCCAGGTATCTTTGGGATTAGACCCCCGCTTGAACAAGCCGGCCCGCGCCGTCACGAAATTCTTGCGCAGGAAGCGGTATCTCAGGTCCAGTTGCGGAACAAAGGTAAGGAAGTCGGTGTCCCGGAATCCGGTTGGAAAGCCGAAAAAAGGAATCTGGTGCTCCAGATAGCGGCTCGCCAGGAAACCGCCTACGACTACGCTGTGCCGGAAATTCATGCTTTTGGAATAAGTGGTGTACCAGCCGATGTAAACGCTGGGATTGACCGTGAAATTCTGTCCGATGGAGAATGCGGCCTCGAAACTGCCGAAGACACTGAAATAGGGATCGACGGGCTTGGTCTTGTGGAAATCGGGAAGGTCTTCGGGCTTCGGACCGGGGCCTTCGCTTTCATCTCCCAGTACGCCGTAATCAGCCCTGGTTCCGGCGAAGGCGGCCGCTCCGTCATTCCCGTCCTGCAGCAATTCATCGTCATCCCACGTGACGTCTTTCACACCTTTGAAGACATAGCGGCCGTTGAGTGCAAACCGGATTCCCCGTGTGGGGAAATAGGCGTCGTCGAATGTATCATATTTGAAGGATCCGAAACCGGAGAGCCAGTAGCTTCTCCAGTCCCAGCCATGCTTCAGCCCTTCCGAGTCCAGACGATGTTCGTAGGGATTCATCTCTGCCGTGACGCCGATCCGTAACGAACCGTTCTTGAGCCGGGAGTCTTCCAGGTATCCATCCACGGCAGAATAAAGCAATTGTTCGTTGGTGCTGTCCATCCAGCCGAGCTGCGTGTTCAGCAGGCCGGCACGTGCGACGATTCCATAGGAGGGAAGCCCGATCCGGGACCGGGTACCCCAGTCCACCGACAGCGACGGATTCGTGCCCATCTTGAGGTCCGCTGTCATGCGCATGCCGGTCAGGCGGCGTGTACCCAGGCCGTAATGCAGGGCGACGGCCACGGTTTCGTCCGTATCGGCCCGGATGCCCAGCGCAAAGTCGTTCGTCTGGCCCCTCTGGCAGTCGAACACCAGGGTGAACGGCTCCTCGTGCCCCTCCAGATGGTAGGTGACGGATTCGAAGGCGTTTGATCCGTAAATTTTTCTCAGCATCTGCTCGATCATCTCCCGGTCGTACAACTTGGTCTGGGGAAAGTCTTTTTTGTGCAGGATGGCGTTCCGCTCCTTGTCCGAGATGCCACGGAAAACGATATTTCCCACCTCGACTTTTCGCTGGGCCAGATTGATGGCGGCGGGGTGTCCGGCGACCTTCGGATCCGGCTTTCCGGCCACGCAGGCGGCGATGGATTCGAACAGTTCCTTGTTATCCAGGGCATTCTTGTAACCCTGGTCGATGATGTCGTCCACGCTGGCGTCGTCGAAAGAAAGCATCGTGTAGCCCTTCAGATCGTGATGGACGCCGAGATCCAGCATCTCGCGGGCGGGACCGTTGGCGGAGGACGCCAGGAGGGTGATTGTCTGCATGAGGAAGTCCGCCGGACTGTTGAGTTCGTTCAGTTCCCGGTGGATGGACATGTCGGAGCCGATGATGATGTCCGCACCCATCGCCTTGGCGATGTCCACGGGGTAGTTGTTCCGCATGCCGCCGTCCAGGAGCACTTCGCCGTTCTGGCGTACGGCCCTGAAATAGAACGGGATGGCCATCGTGGAACGCAGGGCGTCCGTGATGTTGCCCGAGGTCCAGTACTTGGGCGCCAGGGCGTAGAGGTCCGTCGCCACGCAGGCGTACGGGATCGGCAGGTCGGCGAAGCTGATGCTGTCCTGGTAGCCCACGGTCACCGAGCTGAGCATGTTCCGGACATTCAGGCCGAACAGGTAACCGTCGGGAAGACCGAGGCCCATCCGGTTGATGGATTCGGAGAGCATGTCGGTCGAGTTGTGGCCGGATTCCTCCGCCATCTTGTCGACGATCCGTTCGTTTTTCAGACGGTCCTCCAGGTCCGCATCGTCATAGTGATGCGGGATGCGGACGACGTACGTGTTGCGGTATTTCCGGAGTTTGTAGCCGACATACTCGTTCGGAATGTTGTCCGACATCATGATAGGCCATTCGATCGCACGGACCAGTGAATCCAGCTGGTCGTGCTTGTATCCCATCGCGTACAGGCCGCCCACGAGGCCGCCCATGCTGGTTCCGGTGATGACATCGACGGGGATGCCCAACTCTTCCATGTACTTGATTACGCCCAGGTGCGCCAGGCCGCGGGCACCGCCGCCGGCAAGGACGAGACCCACCGTGGGCCTGTACTGCCGGATGGAGTCCATCCGGGCACGGACTTTGGCGAAGGCGACGGAATCGGCCTCCGGATTCGCACTGGACAGGATTTGCGCATGCCCGGCCAGTGGAAAGGCCAAAGCAAGGCAAAGGACGGTCAGTAGTTTTTTCATCGTATATGTGGTTCCCTTCGGGATTTACAAAGATACGATTTTTTTCAAGCCTTCGACAGGAAATCCGTCAGATCTTCCGCAGAAAGGCCGTCAAAACAGTTTCCGACGGATACTCTCTTTAATACATCCAGGATCCGGTCCGGTGTGAACCGGCAGCCCTGCAGAGATTCTTCCAGCTTATCCGTCGGCTGATTGCCCAGGAAGTCCCCGCTGAAACGGAGGCCGTCGATGCATCCGTCCTTGATGGAGAAAGCGGCTTCGACCGTTCCGCAGGCGAATTTCCTGCGTACCCGGAAGGCTGCGACGGGGGAGTGCCCGTATATCCACTCCCAGGTTCGGTATTTCTCCGATGCACGGGACTCGATCTGAGCCAGTTGTTTCTCCGTCAGCCGGATTTCTTCATCATCTCCCGCAAGAAGGGCCTGTAAAGCAGCTTGGAACGCACGGATGTCCGGAAACTGGGGAAGATACGCTTTTAGGTTCGCGACGCGGCTGCGGACCGAAGAAACGCCCGCTGCTGACAGTTTGCTCCCCGGTACGGCCAGCGCTTCCGTAAGGGTGTCGATGTTCACGTCATACATCAGTGTCCCGTGGATCATCAACCGGTCTTTGGACATCCGCTTCGCGTAGCCGGAGCATTTGCGTCCATCCACGAGAATGTCGTTCCGGCCGCTTAGTTCCGCAGGAACGCCCAGGGCACGAAGCGCCTGCACCATGGTCTCCACATAGGCCGGATAGTCGGTCTCCAGGTCCCGGATACGACCGGTGATGGTGTAGTTGAGGTTTTGCAGGTCGTGATAGACGGCTCCTCCGCCTGTCGTGCGACGGGCCAGTACAATGCCTTTCTCGTGCAGATAGGGGAGGTTGACCTCCGCATAGGCGCTTTGGTTCAGACCAATAATGACGGACGGCCGGTTCTGCCACAGGTAGAAAACCGGCTCGTCCGCCTTTAACCGTTCCAGGCAGAACTCGTCGAACGCCATGTTGAAATGGGGATCCGTCGAGTAATTCTGGAGGATGAATTTCATTCTTATCCGAGGAAGGCCAGGAGGATACCGGCCGCCACGGCGGAACCGATCACGCCGGCCACGTTCGGGCCCATGGCGTGCATCAGGAGGTGGTTCTTCGGATCGATCTCGCGGCCAACGACTTCGGACACGCGCGCGCTGTCCGGAACGGCGGACACGCCGGCGTTGCCGATGAGCGGGTTGATCTTCTTCGCAGGGTTCTTGATGAAGAGGTTCATGATCTTCACGAAGAGCACGCCGCAGGTGGTGGCGATGACGAAGGACAGCAGGCCCAGTCCGAAGATGAGGATGGATTTGGCGCTCAGGAACTTGTCAGCCTGCGTGGAAGCACCCACGGTGAGGCCGATCAGGGTGGTCACGACGTCGATCATCGGGCCGGAGGCGGTGTTCGCCAGACGGCGGGTCACGCCGCTCTCCTTCAGAAGGTTGCCGAAGAACAGCATACCCAGCAGCGGAAGGCCGGACGGGACGATGAACGCGGTGGTGAGAAAGCCCACGATCGGGAAGATGATCTTTTCCTTCTGGGAGACCGCACGCGGGGCGGGCATCCGGATGAGCCGCTCTTTCTTGGTGGTCAGCAGGAGCATGATGGGCTTCTGGATCACCGGGACGAGGGCCATGTAGGAATAGGCCGACACGGCGATGGCACCCATCAGGTCCGGGGCCAGCTTCGAGGAAAGGAAGATGGCGGTCGGGCCGTCCGCGCCGCCGATAATGCCGATGGCACCGGCCTCGTTCGGGGCGAACCCGAACGCCAGGGCCAGGAGATAGGCGCCGAAGATACCCATCTGCGCGGCGGCACCGATGAGGATGAGCCGCGGCTGGGAGATCAGGGCCGAGAAGTCGGTCATCGCACCGATGCCGAGGAAGATCAGCGGCGGATACCAGCCCTGCCGCACACCCTGGTACAGGATGTTCAGGACCGATCCGTCCTCATAGATACCGATGTTCAGCCCCGGGAACATGGGGATGTTGCCGACGATCATGCCGAAGCCGATCGGAATCAGCAGCATCGGTTCCCACTCCTTCACGATGGCGAGCGTGATGAAGACCAGTCCGATGACGATCATCGCCACGTTCTGCCACGCGCAGTTGGCAAAACCGGTATATTCCCAGAACTGGGAGAGGGATTGGAAGATGTGCTCCATACGGGAACTAGGCAATCGTTACCACCGGGTCGCCTTCCTGCAGGGTGTCGCCCTTGTGCACGTGGATGTCGGTGATGGTACCGTCCTTCGGGGCGGGGATCTCGTTCTCCATCTTCATGGCTTCCAGAATGGCGATCTTCTGGCCGGCCTTCACCTGCTGGCCTT
>JAEEGK010009638.1_pt1 | contig 22501 bp, 17 predicted proteins | sample 8958771 | NCBI WGS metagenome assembly JAEEGK01 (sample SAMN16246547, study PRJNA631951) | gut metagenome | biome: gut microbiome; feature: rumen; material: SC-attached | host: Bos | place: Iran: Karaj | collected 2018-10 | reverse complement strand
GACAAATCTCTGCTTTTTCATGGTTGCGGGGGAGGGATTTGAACCCACGACCTCCGGGTATCTTTCAGAGGCTCCGCCTCTGAAAGCCCCTTTGCGGTGCCCGAAAAATGCTTCGGGCTTGCGCTCTCCCTCGCATTTTTCGACCGCTGCGGAAGCCCCCCTTTGCTTGTCTCCGCCCCCGGCGGCGCAAAGGGGCGCTTTCCCAACGAGCCCGCTCGTCGGTCTCATAACCCGGAATCGAAACATAGATCGTCCAATGAAAAATCTCAGCCCGCCGTATGGCGAGCTGAGATTTTTGGTTGCGGGGGAGGGATTTGAACCCACGACCTCCGGGTTATGAGCCCGACGAGCTACCGAACTGCTCTACCCCGCGATATTGGTGAGCTTGATTAATATATCATGCCGTTCCCCTATTGTCAAGCAGTATTTTTTGTCGAAGGCTGGCAAGGGGCAAAAGAGCCGCTCCGGCACGACGGACGGAGCGGCTCGGGATGAAAACTGCTTACAGGTCCAGCTTTACCAGGTCCGGGTATTCCTCCCGTTTGGCGATGAGGCGGTTGCCTGCGGCGCTCAGGAGCAGCACCGGCGGACGGCCCACCCGGTTGTAGTTGGAGGCCATGGAATACTGGTAGGCGCCGGTGCAGCACATGGCGATCAGATCCCCCCGCCTGGGCGCGGGAAGAGATACCCCCTCCTGAAGGAGGGCGCCGGATTCGCAGCAGCGGCCCGCCACGGTGCAGACCATGTCCGCCGGGTCGTTGGGGCGGTTCGCGCTGTACACCGTGTAGGAAGCCTGGTACAGGGCATAGCGGGGATTATCCGACATGCCTCCGTCCACCACGGCGTAGTTCTTTCCTCCTTCGATGCGCTTCAGGGCCTGGACGGTATACAGGCTGAGGCCCGCGTCCGCCACGATGCTGCGGCCGGGCTCCATGCGCAGCTGAGGCATGGCCAGATCCCATTCTCCGCAGCGGGCCTTGATATGCTTCGCCAGGGCGCCGATGGAGGCGGGGATATCCACCTCCGGATCATATTCCGTATACCGGACGCCGAAGCCGCCGCCCAGGTTCAGGATCCGGGTCACGAAGCCGGTCTTCGCCTTCAGGTCGCGCATGAAGCGCAGCATCCGGTCCGCTGCGTCCCGGAAGGGGGTCCAGGAAAAGATCTGGGAGCCGATATGGCAGTGGAAGCCCACAAGCTCCACCCCGGGGCAGCGGAGCGCCTGCTCCGCGAAGGTCATGGCCTCCCCGGTCTCCAGGGGCACGCCGAACTGGCAGTCCAGCCGTCCCGTATTCACCTGGGCGAAGGTATGGGGGTCGATGCCGGGGGTGAGGCGCAGCAGGATCTTCTGCTTCTTGCCCATGGACTGGGCAAAAGCGCTCACCGCCTCCAGTTCCTCCCGGCTGTCCACCACGAAATAGCCGATGCCGGATCCCACCCCGAAGCGGATCTCCCGGTCCGTCTTCCCGTTGCCGTGGAAGTACAGCCGGTCCGCCGGGAAGCCGGCGCACAGGGCGGTATACAGCTCCCCGCCGGAGACCACGTCCGCCCCGAAGCCCTCCTCCGCCAGGATGGGGTACATAGCCGTCAGGCAGAAGGATTTCCCCGCGAACAGGGGCATGGATTCCGGACCGAAGCCCTCGGTCATGCTCTGCCGGTACAGGCGGCAGTTATACCGCAGCCGGTCCTCGCTCATGAGATACAGGGGCGTGCCGTATTCCTTCGCCAGCTCCGCCGTATCCTGGCCGTCGAAGGTCAGATGCCCCGCGGCGTTGATTCCCAAAGTATCGTTCAGCATATCACACAAACTCCCTGCGCAATTCCTCCGGGTCCAGTGGACTCAGGAGGGCGGGCGGTATATCCAGAATGGTGCGGCAGCCGGTCTCGCCCTTTCGGCTGAGCCGGACCACGGCCCTGCCGCAGGCAGCCAGCACACTGCCGGTGAAATAGGGGTTGGAATCCAGATCCAGACGGAATTCCATGGTCTGGCGGTATTTCCCCTCCGGCCCGTTATGGCCGTTGCGGATGACGAAGCCGCCGTGGGGCAGCTCCCGGTGCTGCGTCCGCAGTTCCTCCAGGGAGACGTAGGTCACGGTAGTGTCGTAATCGGAGAAATAGTTGGGCATGGTGCAGATCTGCTCCGTGAGCTTGTCCAGATCCGTGCCCGGAGCGGCGGCGACATAGCACTCCCGCTTATGCTTCTGCCGGGTGGCGAGCTCCGGACATTCCCCGGAACGCACGGCCTCCACCGCTTCGGGGATGGGGACGGTATACTGTCTTGCATCCAGCACCCCGGGGAGACGGCGGATGGCGTCGGAATGGCCCTGGCTGATGCCCCGGCCCCAGAAGGTATAGTCCTTTCCCTGCGGGAGGACGACGGTCTCATACAGCCGCGCAAGGGAGAAAAGGCCCGGGTCCCAGCCCACGGAGATCAGGCCCAGGTTGCCCCCCTTCCTGGCCGCTGCGTCCACCGCGGCGAAATGCTCCGGGATGCGGGCATGGGTATCAAAGGAGTCCACCACGTTGAAGAGCTCCGCGAAGCGGGGGGTCTGCTCCGGCAGGTCCGTGGCGCTGCCGCCGCAGACGAAGAGCACGTCGATCTTTCCCTTCAGGGAGGCGGCTTCGGATTCCTTCACGACCTTCGCCCCGGAGACGGGCTGCAGGGACGCCGGATCCCGGCGGGTAACGACGGCCTCCAGAGCAAAATCCGGATTCTGCAGGAGGGCGGATTCCACCCCCTTGCCCAGATTGCCGTAACCGGCGATGGCGGCGCGGATGATCTCAGCCATTGAGCAGGTCCTCCATTCCATAGAGTCCCGCGGGCTTCCCCAGGAGGAAGCGGGCGGCAGCGACAGCTCCCTCCGCGAACAGGACCCGGTCATAGGCCTCGTGCCGGATGGTGAGCTGCTGATGGTCGGTGGTTATATGGATCTCATGCTGACCGGAGATGTTGCCCATGCGCAGGGCGTGGACGGTGATCTCCCCGGGTACCCGTTTGCCCATTCCGCTGCGCCCATAGGCGATGGTGGATCCCGGTCTGCCCGCCTGCACGGCCTTGGCCAGGGTCAGGGCGGTGCCGCTGGGAGCGTCCAGCTTCCGGTTATGGTGGGTCTCCACGATCTCGATATCCGCCTCCGGGAAAGCGGCGGCCGCCTGCTTCGCGAACCGGGCCATGAGGGCCACGCCCATGGAAAGGTTGGCGGCAAAGAAGATGGGGATGACCTTGGAGAATTCATCGATCTTCGCCAGTTCCTCCGGCGTATGGCCGGTGGTGGCGATGACCACGGGCAGACTGCTGGCAGCCGCCCAGGGGAGCAGGTCGTTCACCGCGCTGTGGTGAGAGAAATCCAGGACCAGGTCCCCGGAAATGATGCTGTTCTGGATGGGGGCGTATCCCCCCTGCCCCGCGGGATCCGCGCCGCCGGAGATCTCAGCCTCCAGCTCCGCGCCCCGCTCCGCCAGCAGGTCCCGGACTACCGCGCCCATGCGGCCGCCGGCGCCGTTCAGGATCAGGCGCATCATACGTTGAGGCCCTCCTTCCGCATCAGAGCCAGGAGGTTTGCCTTGTGCTCCGGCTCCATGCTGGTGAGGGGCATGCGGAGATAATCGTCGCAGAAGCCCAGGGCCGCCATGGCCGCCTTCACCGGGATGGGGTTCACTTCGCAGAACAGGGCGTCGATCAGCGGGCGGTAATGCAGCTGCATGGCCGCCGCGCCCTTCACGTCCCCGCTGAGGAAGCGGGTGCAGATCTCATTGGTCTTGGCCGGGAGCAGATTGGAGAGGACGGAGATGACCCCCTGGGCGCCGATGCTCATAAGGGGAACGATCTCCTCATCATTGCCGGAATACAGGGTGAGCTTCCCCGCCACCCGGGACATGGTGTCCACGGTTTTGGCTATGGCGCCGCTGGCCTCCTTGATGGCCACGATGCCGGGATGCTCCGCCAGCGCCTCATAGGTGGCGGGCTCGATGGTGACGCCGGTGCGGCTGGGGACGTTGTAGAGGATGACGGGCAGACCGCCCTCCTCCGCCACCATGGCAAAATGCTTGATGAGGCCCTTCTGGGTGGCCTTGTTGTAATAGGGGGTCACCACCAGGGCGCCGTCCGCCCCGGCTTCCTTGGCGACCCTGGCCAGGTCGATGGCATAGTCGGTATCGTTGCTGCCGGCCCCGGCGATCATGGGGACCCGGCCCGCAATCTGTTTTGCCGCAAAGCGGAGCACATCCCGGTGCTCGTCGTCCGTCAGGGTGGAGGGCTCGCCGGTGGAGCCGCAGATAACCAGCGCGCTGATCCCCTGCTCGATCTGCCAATCGATGAGCTTAGCCAGGCGCGGATAATCCACGCCCTCCGGGGTGAGCGGCGTGATCAGCGCTGTGGCTGCGCCCGTAAACAACTTTTTCTTTTCCATGAGTCGTTCCTCCTGATGTCGCTTTGTCGCGGTTTTTCGGTAAATGGGTAAATTGCTTGATTCAAGCAGTATAACAAAACATATCTCCCCTGTCAATACGCGGCGAAGCGGGTTTTGGTTGGATGGGAGGAGCGGGGACATCCTCTCCCCCCTTGCGCCTGCCGGCCCCGGCATGTACAATGGACCCAAACGAACGACTGAAGGAGGAAACCCCCATGCCCATGAACAATGAGGGAAAATACGGCTATCTCTTCATGCAGGATCTGAAGCTTCCCGCCACCCACGAGAAATCCCAGGCTTCCTACAAGCGCTTCGGGGAGCGGGTCCACTGGGTGGACGGAAACAACATCCCCGGGGCCTTCCAGATGAACACCTGCTGGTGGTACAAGGCCAACCGGGAGTCCACCCTGGCCAATCCCGACAGCCCCGTGGGAAAGCCCCACTTCCACGAATACCCGGAGATCCTGGGCTTCTACGGCTCGGACCCCTTCCATCCCTGGGACCTGGGAGGGGAGGTGGAGTTCTGGGTGGACGGGGAGCAGCACATCCTCACCAAAAGCACCATGGTGTACCTGCCTCCCAACCTGCCCCACTGCCCCCTGCTCATCAACCGGGCGGACGCGCCCATCTTCCATTTCTCCGTGGTGATGAACGCCATCTACGGCTTCGAGGGCAACGGCAGCTTCCGGGCGGAATAAGGAAGCGCCGTACATCCGCAGAAACTTCAATACGGCAGCGTGAAAAAGCTTGCTTTTTCCCTGCCCTTGGCATACAATGTTCGGTATTCCAGGAAAAAGGAGCGAATCATCATGAGTGAGATCCGGATCATGCGTACAGACAAGCCCAAGGCGAAGCCGGAGATCGACGGCATCCCCTTCGGCACCTATTTTTCCGACCATATGTTCCTGATGGACTATCACCTGGGACAGGGCTGGGTGGATCCCCGGATCGTCCCCTACGGTCCCATCAGCCTGGAGCCCTCCGCCATGGTACTGCATTATGCCCAGGAGATCTTTGAGGGTCTCAAGGCCTACCGCACCGCCGAAGGCAAGATCCAGCTCTTCCGGCCCATCGACAACATCCGCCGGATGAACGACAGCGCCGACCGGCTCTGCATCCCCCGGGTCCCCGAGGACCTGTTCATGGACGCGCTGAAGACCCTGGTGCAGGTGGACCAGGACTGGGTCCCTTCCAAGCCGGACACCAGCCTGTATATCCGCCCCTTCATCATCGCAACGGATCCCCACGTGGGCGTCCATGCGGCCCATAACTACATCTTCTGCATCATCACCTGCCCCGTGGGCAGCTATTATCCCGAGGGCCTGAACCCGGTGCGCATCGCCATCGAGAGCCGGGACGTGCGGGCCGTCCGGGGCGGCACGGGCTTCGCCAAGTGCGGCGGCAACTACGCCGCCTCCCTCCGGGCCAGCGAGGCGGCGGCGGCGAAGGGCTTCAGCCAGGTCCTGTGGCTGGACGGCGTGGAGCAGAAGTACATCGAAGAAGTGGGCGCCATGAACGTGATGTTCAAGATCAACGGGAAGATCGTCACCCCCTCCCTGGCCAAGGGCAGCGTCCTGCCCGGCATCACCCGCCGCTCCGCCCTGGAGCTGCTGCGGGACTGGGGCTATACCGTGGAGGAGCGGGACATCTCCGTGGACGAGCTGGTGGACGCCGCCGAGAGCGGCGCGCTGGAGGAAGGCTGGGGCACCGGCACCGCGGCGGTCATCTCTCCCATCGGCGAGATCAACTATCTGGATAAGTCCCATATCATGGGCGGCGGCGGCATCGGCCCCCTCACCCAGAAGCTGTACGACACCCTCACGGGCATCCAGTGGGGCAAGCTCCCGGATACCAAGGGCTGGATCGTCCCGGTCTGTTGAGGTTTTCAAATGGGACCCGCTCTGCTGGGCTCCCATTTGAGAAGGAATACGCTCCGCTCCCCGCAGGCCCTAGCGGGCCCACAGTCCGCTCTGCGAGCGGGATTTTTGGCAGAAATGAATTCCGCCAAAAATGATTCCCAATGATTCGCGTCTGCGGACGCGAACTCTGCGAGGCTATTCTCTGTTTCCTAAAGGGGACGCTGCAGAACGCAGCGTCCCTTTTTGTGCAATCCGTTCAATTCTTGCTTGTCTTTTCCCCGCTCATATGGTAAACTGGCGCAAATACAGGGCGGCGCATCGCCCGAAAAGAAAGGCGCGATGAAGATGGACGACGAAAAGAAAGCCTTCGAACCCAAGAACATACTGGATCAGCCGGATCCCCTCACCTGGCTGCGGTATCCTCCGAAGAAGCTCCGGGGGGATATGAAGGGAGCCTTCCAGATGGCCGCGGAGGCGGACACCTATGAATGCACCTGCTGGAACAAGAAATGCCCCTACCACGGGGACTGCCGGAAATGCATCGTGTTCCACATGGCGCTGAAACAGTTCCCCACCTGCCAGCGGGCCATGCTGGAGGAGATGCACCTGACGAATTTGATCGACGAGGCCCTGCACGTGGAGCGGGACGAAAACGGCAAGATCGTCATGGCCCACGGCGTGCCCGTTCAGGAGCACGAACCGGAAGACTGAAAAGCTTCGACCCGGACCCACTTCGTTGGGCTCCTCGTCGGAATGGACCTCACAGGCTTCGTGCTCGCGGTTACCGTAAGGGCCGCGAGCACTTGCAAGTGTTCGGTCATTCCTCCTCTTCAAAGCAAAGCTCTCGCTTTGCTTTGAGAAGGCAGTCGCTCCGCAAGCAGTATTTTGGGGCAGAAATGAATTCCGCCCCAAAATAATTCTGTTTCCATTCGCGGCTTGCGAGCCGCGAACTCTGCGAGGCTGAAATAACCAACGAAACAGGAGCCTGGTCAAGCCAAGCTCCTGTTCTTTCATGTAAAGCCTCAACCTCCGTGGTTTTTGTACCAGTCCCGGCCGTAATCCAGGTAGATCTGCTTCACCAGGGCGGTCTTGCGCTTGTGGACCTCCTCGTCCTTGCTCCCGACCACGCCGGCCATGAAGCAGAAGCCTCCCCCGGGGGCATAGCGGTCGATATAGTCCCGCACCGCCTGGGCCAGCTCCTCGTCCGGGGTCTCCGGGAAGGAGATCCTCCCCTGGTTGTCCCAGCCGCCGGCGAAGGCCAGCTTGCCGTGGTACTTTTTCTGCACCGCCAGAAGGTCGTTCCCCACCTGGGCGGGCTCCCACAGGGAGACGCCCATATCGATCCAGTCGTCGATGAAGCTCTCGCACTTGCCGCAGTCGTGCATGCCGATCTTCAGCCCCGCGTTCAGGGCCAGGTCCGCCTCCCGCTTGGCGAAGGGCTTCACCAGCTTCCGGTAGGTCTCCGTGCTGATGAAGGGGAACTGCATGGCGGCGGTGTCGTCCGCCAGCTCATAGATATCCCCGTGGTAGTACTTCAGCAGGGCCTTCTCCTTCTCCAGGAAATACCCGCTGACGTAGTCGAACAGGGCGTAGACCTCCTCCGGCTCCTCCTCCATGGCGCAGAGGCCGTCCACAAAGCCCATCATGTTCATCAGGAGCATGAAGTACCCCAGGTTGTGCACGATCACGGGCTTGGTGACCCAGTCCTTTCCCTTCATGTCCTTCTCCGCCTGCCGCTCCCAGTCCACATGGGAGATATCCGGCAGCTTCACCACGTCCCGCCATTTGCGGATGTCCTTCAGGAAGATCCGCCCGGGCACCGGCATGTAGCCGCCCATGGAGGCCTCCGAGGTGGTCATCTCCACGCCGAATTCATCCACGATGTAGCCATCCGGGGATTTCTGTTCCCGGAACATGGTGGTGCCCGCGCCCCAGCCGTAGAAGTCGTACTCCGGCAGATACTCCGGGTACCCCGTCTCCAGCAGCCGGAGCAGGTTTTCCTTTTCCGTCAGTTTATACATAATTTATCCTCCATTCTCCGTTGTCTCTTGTCTAATCTGATTATAAACCCCTGTTCCCAAAATGGCAACTTGCAGAGGAAGAAATCTTTTCCTTTGTGAATCAAAAGAGCCGGACCCGCAGATCCAGCCCAGTCTGCAGACAAACCCGTAAACGATACGATGTCGGAAAGGAAGAAAGCGTGAAAGAAACCCGTCAGGGGTGTCTTTTGCGTTCAAACATCAGTGTTTCGAACAATCCCCTGTTCGGAAATATTGCTTCAGCGCGGCGACAAGACTTTGTCGCCGCGCTGATCGGACGCGCCTGCAGGCGCGTCCGAAGCAATACGCGGGCAGCCGGGATCGTCTGATCCGGCTGCCCGCGGCAGTATTCAGCTTGTTTTTCCGGGTGGGACCGGTTTACATCCTTCCGATGTCCCGGGCGGCGGTGAAGGCCTCCTGGGTTGCGCTGAGGATGTTCCGGGAGGCCAGGCAGTCCCCCAGCATCACGAACTCCGGCGCGCAGTCATAGAAGGCGGCGGCCTCCTCCATCAGGGGCTTCTGACCGGTGGCGGCGATCACCGTGTCCGCCTCCCAGGTCTCCTCCCCGGCGACGACCTTGCCTGCCTCGATCCGCTCCACCCGGACGCCGCAGCGCAGCTCCACGCCCCGTTTGGGCATCTCCTGCATGATGGCCAGGGTGTGCATATTGCCGAAGTCCACGGTGGGTCCGGCCTTGGCCTCCAGGATGGTGACCTTTTTCCCCAGGCCCGCCAGGAACAGGCCCAGCTCGATGCCCACCAGTCCGGCTCCCAGGATGACCGTCTTCTCCCCGGTCTTCTCCGGCTCCCGGTAGGCCTCCTCCGCCCCCAGGGCCAGCTCGATCCCCGGGATGGGGGGCAGGCTGGGCCGGGCCCCCAGGGCGGCGACGATCACGTCCGCCCCCTGGGCCTTCGCGTATTCCGGGGTGACGGCCGTATTCAGCCGGATCTCCACCCCTGCCCGTTCCGCCAGGCGGGCCTGCCGCTCCAGGTACTGGGCCAGGTGGGACTTGAAGGGCACCTTCTCCTCACACAGGAGGACGCCTCCCAGCTTCGGCCCCTTTTCGCACAGGGTCACCTGATGGCCCCGTTTGGCGGCGGTGATGGCCGCCTGCATCCCTCCGGGGCCCCCGCCGATCACCAGGACCTTTTTCTTCACCGGGTCGGGATAGGCGGTGCGGACGTTCAGCTCCCGGCCGATCTCCGGATTGATGGCGCACTGGAGGATCTGGTGTCTGCCGTTGCCCGCGAAGCAGGTGTTGCACCGGAGGCAGCGATTGATCTCATCCTCCCGGCCGGTCCGGGCTTTGAGGGGAAAATCCGGATCCGCCAGGCTCTGCCGTCCCAGCTGGATCACGTCCGCCCCGCCGGAGGCGATGAACTCCTCCATCATCTCCGGATCCGTGAAGGCTCCCACCGTGGCGACGGGGGTGGAAACATGCTTTTTGATCTCCCGGGCCAGCCAGGCGTTGCAGCCGTCCTCCAGGAACATGGAGGGATGGGTGATGCACATGGATTCCATCACCTCATGGTTCCCGGCGGAGACATGGATCAGGTCCACCTTCCCGTCCAGCGCCATGGCCAGGCGGATCCCCTCCTGGATATCGTAGCCAGCGTCGTTCATCTCGCTCCCGCTCATGCGGAACTCGATGGGGAAGCCCGGGCCCACGGCCCCCCGCACCGCCTCCACCACCTTCAGCGGGAAACGCATGCGGTTTTCCAGGCTGCCGCCCCATTCGTCCTTCCGGGTGTTGATCTGGGGCGACATGAACTGGGCCAGGAGCCAGCCATGGCCCCCATGGAGGGTGATCATGCCGAAGCCCGCCTGCCTGGCCCGGGCGGCACAGCGGGCATAGTGGTCCAGGGTGCGCTGGATATCCTCCTCGTTCATCTGGGTCACGTGACCGTATTTGTTCTCCATCTCCACGGGGCCGTAGAGAGGGAAGCCCGCGTCCTGACTGGCGTGTGCGAACATCCCCGCGTGGCTCAGCTCGCAGGAGGCGACGCAGCCATGCCGGGCCACCCCGCAGGCCAGGGCGGAAAAGCCCGGGAGAGAATGGGGGTCTTCGATATTGAACAGGAAGCTGTAATGGCAGCCCCGCTCCCGGTCCACGATGCAGTCTCCCACGCAGATGGAGGCGAAGCCGCCGATGGCTTTCCGCTCATAATAGGCGGCGGCCTCCGGATTGGGGAGGCAGTCCGGGCCGATATTGTAGAAGCCTTGGGGAGAGGCGAAGATGCGGTTCCGGAAGAGGGTATTTCCCAGACGGATGGGGCGGAACAGATTCGGATATTTCATGGGGCAGGCTCCCTTCGTTTTTTTCCAGTATACACCCCTTCCCCGCCCCTTGGCAACGCTCTTCGCCTCCGTGCCTGACCGGGGAGAAGGATTGCAAACCGCCCCTCTTTTGGTATAATGACAGGGATTCTGATATCTGCAGGAGGAAACATCATGCGTGGAACCATCTATGGTGTGGGCGTGGGGCCCGGAGATCCGGAGCTCATGACCCTCAAGGCCGTCCGTCTCATCCGGGAAAACCGGTACATCGCCCTCCCCTCGGAAGAGCCCAGGGGATCCCTGGCCTACCGCATCGCGGTGCAGGCCGCGCCGGAGCTGGCGGAAAAGGAGCTGGTGCCGGTGCACATGCCCATGGTGCGGGACAAGGCAAAGCTGCGGGAGGCCCACGAGAAGGGGGCGCGGCAGCTCATGGCCCTGGCGGACAAGGGGGAAAACGTGGTGTTCCTCACCCTGGGAGACCCTACGGTATACTGCACCTTCAGCTATCTGCAGCACATCCTGGAGGCGGAGGGGTATCCCGTGGAGCTGGTGAGCGGCGTCACCTCCTTCTGCGCCGCCGCCGCCCGGCTGAACCTGCCTCTGGCGGAGTGGGACGAGCCCATCCACGTTCTCCCCGCCGCCCATAAGACCGGGGACAGGCTGGAGCTGGAGGGTACTTACGTGCTGATGAAGTCCGCAAGCCACATGCGGGAAGTGAAGGATATGCTGAAAGCCAGCGGCAGGAAGGTCCAGGCGGTGCTCAACTGCGGCATGGATTCCGAAATAGTCTGCCGGAATGCGGAGGAGATCCCGGACGACGCCGGATACTTCTCCCTGATCATCGCCAAGGAATAAAAACTCGCGGGAGGCATGGACAGATCCCTGCTGCCTGTGTTAAAATCAAATATAATATTTTAGGAAAGGCGGTAGTGTTCTATGGAAAACATCCTGTCAGTCGTCACCACAGTCGTCTCCCATATCCTGCTGGCGCTGGTGGTCTTCCTGGTGGGCCGGTTCATCATCAAGAAGTTCGTCAAGTGGCTGGACAAGAGCAAGATGATGGAGAAGCTCGACCCCTCCCTGCATACCTTCCTGGTGAGCTTCATCCGCATCGTTCTCTTCGCCCTTCTGGTGGTCGCCATCATCAGCATCCTGGGCGTGCCCGCGGCCTCCATCATCACCGTACTGGCCTCCGCAGGCCTGGCTATCGGCATGGCGCTCCAGGGCTCCCTGTCCAACCTGGCGGGCGGCATCATGCTCATGATCTTCAAGCCCTTTAAGGTGGGCGACTATGTGGAAACCGCCGGAGCCTCCGGCAACGTCACCAAGATCACCATGTTCTACACGGTGCTCACCACCCTGGACAACAAGCGGGTCACGATCCCCAACGGTTCCCTGATGAACGCCAACGTCACCAACCTCACCGCCGAGCCCTTGCGCCGGGTGGACCTGACCTTCACCTGCGCCAAGAGCGAGAGCGTGGAGAAGATCGAATCCCTGTGCCTGGAGGCCATCGCCACCGTGCCCAAGGCCCTGCAGGATCCGGAGCCCTTCGCCCGGGTGAGCGGCGGCACCAACGAGGCCATGGAGTTCACCGTCCGGGCCTGGTGCGATCCCGCGGATTACTGGGACGTGTACTTTGACGTCACCGGCGCCATCGTCCGCGCCTTTGGCCGGGAAGGGGTCCAGGCTCCCGCCCTGCGCGTGCTCAACGAGCAGAAGTAAAACTTCGCTTAAAATCGGACCCGCTTCGCCGGGCTCCGATTTGAGAAGGATTGCATCACCGCTGCGCGCCTGCGTCGGAATGGACCTCACAGGCTTCGTTTCCCCGGTTTGCGTAAAAGCCGGGAAAACTCGCTGGTGTTCGGTCATTTCTCCTTCTCAAACCGAAGCGGACGCTTCGGTTTGAAAAAGGACGAGGGCTCGGAATCCCGGAGCAGCGAAGCAGTGCGGAGCTGCGAACCATTTCGAGCCCGAGGACGCTGCGGTGATAGCGGTATTTTCAAGCAGGAATGAATTCCGCCCGAAGATCAATCCAATTCTATTCGCGGCTTCCGGCCGCGAACTCTGCGAGGCTATCAGGAACTTTGTCTATAGTCTGGTTCGGGCCGCTCCCGCGGGAGCGGCCCGATTGTTATTCCGGCAGGTTTATTTCGGGATCCGGACGAAGAAATGCTCCTCGTCCTCCCCCACGATCTTCCCGCCGTTTTTCTGCATCACCCGGAGGGAGGGGGTATTGTACTTGTACAGGCGGAGGTAAAACTCCTCCTCGGGAATGATGCTTCTCCCCTTCTCCAGGGTCAGGCGCAGACCTTCGGTACCGAAGCCCCGGCCCCGGCAGTCCTTTCTGACGAAGTAGCCGATATGGCCCGCTCCCTCCCGGAGAGCGTCGCTGAGCCAGTGCCGCAGCTTGAAGAGACCCACGATCTCCCCGTCGCTCCAGAGGAAAAAGGCGGTATCCGCTACGCGGCCCTCCGCCAGGTTTTCCCCCCTGGCGTAGGACAGGAGCTTGGGCAGGGCGACGGACAGGAAGGTCTCCCAATCGCAGCCGTGCCATTTGTTCTCCACCCCGTTCTCCTCGGCGGGCATATCCCGGAGAAAACGCCACTCCGCCTCCGCGTCCTCCCGGTTGAATTCTTTCAGGTAAAGCATGGTATTCTCTCCTCTCTGTGTTCATATCGGCCCTGCCGCCCATATGAAAAAACGCGTCCCCCGCCTCGCGGCGGGGGACGCTGCCGTAAGGTTGGATCTATGGTTTAGAAGGAGTGCTCCGCCCGGGAGATGACGTCGTTCTGCATGGCCTCGGTCATATCCACGAAGTAGGCGGAATACCCGGCGATGCGCACCACCAGGTTATGGTACTCATCGGGATGCTGCTGGGCAGCCCGGAGGGTGGCGGCGTCCACCACGTTGTACTGGACCTCCATGCCGCCTTCTTCGAAGTAGGTCTTGGTCATATCCTGGAGCTTGGTGATGCCGTCGTCGGAATTCAGGGCGGTGGGATGGATCTTCAGGTTCACCGCCATGCCGTCCATATACCGGGAATGGTCGAAGCAGCAGGAGGAGACGAAGACGCTGGTGGGGCCCTTTTCGTCACGGCCCTGGACGGGGCTCATGGCGTCGGCGATGGGAGTGCCGGCCTTGCGTCCGTCCGGCGTGGCCCAGGTGATCTCACCCTGAGGCACGTGGTCCGCCGCGCCGAACATGCCGCACTTGTACACCTTGCAGCGCTCGTTGTGGAAGCCGCGGGACTCGTTGTAATACAGATCCATCACGTACTTCTGCTCCATATCCGCATAGGGATCGGCGTTGCCGTAATGGGGCACCTCGTTGATGATCCGCTGGCGCAGAGGCTCGTAGCCCTCCCAGTTGGCCAGGATGGCGTCCAGCATCTCCTTGCCGGAGACGATCTTCTTATCGAAGACCATGTACTTCAGGGCGGTGAGACTGTCCCCCACGGTGGCGAGGCCGGTGGCGGTGCCGCCGTAGCTGTTGTACTTCGCGCCGCCGGCGGACACGTCCTTGCCGGACTCCATGCAGCCCTCGGTGGAGATGGACAGGTTCGGGAAGGGGAAGAGACGGGTATACTCATGCTCGCAGTAGTTGTTCAGGGTGGCGATCCAGGTGAACATCCACTTGGTGAGCTTCTCGTAGGCCGCCTTGACCTCGTCCATGGACTTCATATCGTACAGGTAGCCGGAGCAGTACTCCGCCGGAGCCTGCCTGCCGTTCATGGGGTTGATGCCGTTGTTGATGGCCATCACCAGGGCGATGGGCCAGTAGATGCCGTTGATGCCCATGGCGGAGCCGTTGGGGGCGGGATAGTCGTTGCCGGAGCCGGTGATCTCCTGGCAGCCGATGAAGGCGTAGTTCCGGGCGTCCTCCAGGGAGAAGCCCAGCTCCCGCATGATGCCGGGGATGATGCAGTCGTCGTTCTGCAGCAGGGGCAGGCCGCCCACGTTCATGCTGGTGGCGATGGCGCAGTCCCACATCTTCTGGGGCGTGTTCTTGGTGGTGCGGAGGGAAACGGTGGGCTCATGGAGCTTCAGCCGGGCGATGGACTCCAGGACCATGTAGGAGACGGGGTTCACCGCGTCCTCCCCGGTGATGGGATCGCAGCCGCCGATGGTGGTGTGCTGGCCGATATGGCCGATGCCCGCGGTCTGGGCGCCCTTGCCGAAGCCGCCGCCATAGAAGATGTTCAGCTTCAGGAAGAAGGCGTCCACCAGCTCCTGGGCATATTCCATGGTGATGGTGCCGTCCTCCAGATCCTTCTTCAGGTAGGGCCAGACGTACTGGTCGAAGCGGCCCATGCTGGTGACGCCGGGGCCGTTGTCCACGATGAGGAAGATATGGTAGAGCATGTACATCTGGCAGGCTTCCCAGAAGTTCCGGGGGGTGCCTTCCGCGATGTGATCCAGACCCTCGGCCATCTTCTCATACTCGGCCTTCTTCTCGGGGGTGGCGGCGGTCTTGGCCTTCTCCCGGGCGGTATCCGCATACCGGCGGGTCAGGGCGATGGCCCCGTCGCAGGCCAGGACGGCGGCAGAGTAGAACTCGTACTTGCCCATGTCGTCCCCCATGATGTTGCCCTTGCGGGCGTCCAGCCAGTCCTGCGCCTGCTTGCGGATGTCTCCGTAGCCCCGCTTCAGGATGGTCTGGAAGCCGGGAGTCAGGTGTCCGGGAGGCATCAGCACGCCGAAGCCGCCGGGACGGCCGAAGGGAGTCGCCTCCAGGCGGAAGAGCTCATCCGCCCCCTGGGGGAGCCAGGTCTCGGGCCGGACCATGCCGGGCTGCATGTTCTTCTTCATGTCCTCCCGCATTTCCTTCAGGTCCTCGGGAGAGATGGCCAGCTTCTGGTGGGAATAGGTGGGATCATCGTCGGGGGCATGATAGAGGCCGTCCTCCCCCATGGGCCAGGTGTGCTCGATGTCCATCATCAGCCACATGGAGCCGCTGGCGGCGCCCCAGTGCTTGTTGCCCACGTCCCCGGCGAAGTATTCGTCCTCTTCGATATCCGTATGCATATGCTGGATCACATACAGGGCCTCGGCGGGCTTCGCCAGGATGGGGGGATAGTTCTTGTACTTGGCCTGAGCTTCCCGGACGATCCGGGCCTTGGAGGGATCCGCGATGATGATGCGGTCCCGGACCTTCCCGCGCAGGCGCTCGATACGGTCGGTTACAGGGCTGAAGGTATACATGGCATTGATCCTTTCTGCAAAATTCTATATATTCTTGTTCTTCTGACTTCTTCTGCGGCCGGACAGACGCATGGTTGTCATGCTATCTATCCCTGTTCATACCGATATTTTTACGGATATTATTTTAGCACAGCGCCGGATCTTTTGCAAGAGGATGGTGGTACTTCCCGGCAAAACGTGGTACAATGGCGGCAGGCAAAAATGAATGGGGAGGACGGAGAAAACACAATGGAATACACACTGATCAAGGGCAGCGGGCTGAAGGTCTCCCGTTTCTGCCTGGGCACCATGACCTTCGGGGATCAGGCGGACGAGCAGGAATCCATCCGCATCGTCCATCACGCCCTGGACCAGGGGGTGAACTTCTTTGATACCGCGGACTGCTACACCCGGGGCCAGAGCGAGATCTTCCTGGGCAAAGCCCTGGAGGGGAAGCGGGAGGACGCGGTGATCGCCACCAAGGTGACCAACGCCCGGGGCTTCAAGCCCAACCAGTCCGGCCAGGGGCGGAAGCACATCATCTCCGGGGTGGAGGAAAGCCTCCGGGCCCTGAAGACCGACTACATCGACCTGCTCTACCTTCATCACCCCTCCGGGGACGCCCCCACGGAGGAGGTCATCGAAACCATGACCAACCTGGTGCGCAGCGGCAAGATCCGGTACTACGGCGTCAGCAACTACAGCACCTGGCAGTTCTGCTCCATGGTGCACAAGGCCCGGGAGATGCACGCCGTGGCCCCGGTGGTGACGGAGAGCGTGTACAACCTCCTCACCCGGGGCATCGAGGACGAGATGGCCCCCTTCCTGCTGGAGTACAAGCTGGGCCTCACCTGCTTCAACCCCATCGCCGCGGGCCTCCTCACCGGGAAGCACAAGCGGGGCCAGCTGGCGGAGAACAGCCGCCTCAAGGATAACTACGGCTACAATCTCCGGTACATCAACGATACGAACATGAGCGCCGTGGAGCAGCTCACCGCCATCGCCGAAGAATGCGGCATGAGCCTGCTGGAGTTCTCCCTCCAGTGGCTGCTGAACCGGGAGGTGGTGGACAGCGTCATCGTGGGCGCCAGCAAATTCGAGCACGTGGTGCAGAACGTGGCCCTGGCCTCCGCCAGGAAGCCCATTCCCCAGGAGGCCATGGAGAAATGCGACGCCGTGTGGGACACCATCCACGGCTACTGGTTCAGCTACCATTCCACCGCGAAGCCCCCCATGCCGCCGAAGAAGTGAAAGGAGGAGCCCATGTATTACAAGGAAATCGCAGGCGTTAAGGTCTCCGCCCTGGGTATGGGCAACATGCGCCTGCCCACGCTGGACGGGAAGGGCGACAACATCAATCGGGAAAAGGCGCAGGAGATCATCGACTACGCCATGAGCCACGGCATCAACTATTACGACACCGCCTACCGTTACCACGGGGGCCAGTCCGAGCGCTTCATCGGCGCGGCCCTGAAGGCCTATCCCCGGGAGAGCTTCTATCTGGCCAGCAAGTTCCCCGGCCACATGATGGTGAAGAAGGAAGGCGGCATGGTGGGCTTCACCAGCGGCCTCGCCGGCTGGCCGGACAACACCGTGGAGGGCGTCTTCCGGGAGCAGCTGGAAAAATGCCAGGTGGACTACTTCGACTTCTACCTCCTGCACAACATGAGCGAACAGTCCCTCGCCATCTACGACGACCCGGACCTCAGGGTGGTGGACTTCGTGCAGCGGATGAAGGCGGAGGGGAAGATCCGGCATCTGGGCTTCAGCTCCCACGCTTCCTCCGCTCAGACCATCGACGATTTTCTCTCCCGGCACGAAGGGGTCTTCGACTTCGTGCAGATCCAGCTGAACTATCTGGACTGGAAGCTCCAGGACGCCAAGGGCAAATATGAGGCCATCGCCAAACACGGCCTCAAGGTGGTGGTCATGGAAGGCGTCCGGGGCGGACGGCTGGCGAATCTCCCGGAGGAGCAGCTGGCAAAGCTCCAGGCTCTCCGGCCCGGGGACAGCGCCGCCCGCTGGGCCCTGCGCTGGCTCCAGAACCTGCCGGAGGTGGCGGTGGTGCTCTCCGGCATGACCACCCTGGAGCAGATCCAGGAGAACGTGGAGACCTTCGCCGCCCCGAATCCCCTGGACGAGGAGGAAAAGGCCCTTCTCCGGGAGGTGGCGGACTCCATGCTCAACTGGGTGCCCTGCACCGCCTGCCGGTACTGCACGGAGGGCTGCCCCATGGAGCTGGATATCCCGAAAATCATCGCCGCCTACAACGGCATGAAAAACGGGGACTTCATGGCCCGGTATGATCCGGATACGGCGGATCCCTCTATGGATCCCCGCCGCTGCGTGGGCTGCGGCGCCTGCGCCTCCATCTGCCCCCAGAGCATCCGCATCCCGGAGATCCTGGCGGAGTTCGCGGATATGCTCACGAAGCGCCCCCCCTTCCCGCCCAGAAGATAAAACGGCATCGGAAAACAAAGGTCCCGGCCGGGTACAGACCCGGCCGGGATTTTTAGTAAATACCATCTTGCAATTACAACGCAATGTCATTATAATGCAAATGAAATGCGTTTTGGGAAGGAGGACCCCCCATGTCCAATACCACCAACCTCTGCGTCCGGATCGACCCGGAGCTGAAAAGCCAGGCCGAAGCCCTGTTCAACGATCTGGGCATGAATCTGACCACCGCCATCACGGTATTCTTCCGCCAGTCTGTGCGGGAGAACCGTATCCCCTTTGAGATCACCCGGGACCGCCCGAATAAAGAAACGGCGGCAGCCATGCGGTACGCGGCCACCCAGGCCAGGGATCCGAAGGTCAAGGGCTATACGGACCCGGAGGAGCTTTTCCGGGAACTGGAAGAGTAACTGCAGGCAAAGGAATACGCTTATGACGTACACCATCAAACCCACGCCGCAATTCCGGCAGGACTGCAGGCGGGCCAGGCAGAAGGGTCTGGACCTGCAGCCTCTGTATGCCGTGATCTCTGCTCTGGCGGCGGGAGAAGAGCTGCCTCCGGAAAGCCGGGACCGGCCCCTCTCCGGGGATATGCACGGCTATCGGGAATGCCGGGTGCTGCCGGACCGGCTGCTGGTCTACCGCATCGACGGGGACGTGCTGCTGCTGCACCTGATCCGCACCGGCAGCCGGGAGGAAGTATACCATCGGGAAGGAGCAAGCGCCGTGAAACCGTCTAAATCGCTGAAAACCCTGTACCGCAGCCCGGTGAAAACCGCCGTGACCCTGCTGCTCTTGGCAGCGGCGGCGTTTCTGTTCCTGTATAACCTGGGAGAATACGCCGTATCTGACCGGGAGTACCGGGAGGCGCGGGATAAATACCAGGGTGTGCTGACTGTGGAGGAACAGGCTGTGCCTGTGAATACCTCCATCTATGATTTTTTCCTCCTCACGGATGAGACGGGGCGGACGGAGACCTATGGGGAGAAGATCTGGGAGAGCGACCCGGCGCTGACCTATGAAAACAATCACCAGCTGAGCCTGGGGGCGGATATCCTGGAAAGACTCAGCGCCTTGCCCCACGTCTCCCGGGTGGAGAATCGATATCTCACCGCTGGGGTCTCCCCGGACTATATCCGTATGGACACGGACGAGCGCTTTTTCGCCTATAATGCCCGTTGTGTCCTCACTGCCACGGTGAAGTACCGTTATCCTACCTTCATTGACAACACTTTGGATCGCATTGAACCCTATGAGGATAAAATTGAGTATGTGACCTTGGAAGATGCTGAGATCCTAGCGGGGGACCAAACCTGGCTAATGGGACAGGAGCAGCAGACACTGTTTCTGACGACTTTTAAAGCGGATTACCATGAGAGAAAGTTCTGGGATGTATCCCTCGATAAACCACACCGCCAAAATATGCTAAACTTTGATAATCTCATATACCCCTCGGATGTTGAGCTCCTCCAGCCCGGGCGGCAGGTCCTGATGGTGCTGCGGAACAACTGCGTGATAAAAAATGTTTTTCCCAGGTCAGACTTAGAGGATGAATACCCCTCCGGTTACTTCCACATCTTCAACGTGGGGGATGACAGTATAAATGGTTGGTGGCCCTATTTCACAGATATTACGAACTATCCGGAGAACTGGCTAGAAATGGAGGAATTCGCCAGTCTTCGGGAGTTAATCAAGGTCACTAACGACGACATACATACCTTCGATGTGGTGTATTCTAACGATATGGCCGCCCAGCGCCGGGCGGCGGAAGGACGAATGGTCTGCGCCGAGGGCCGCTTCATTACCCAGGCGGACGCGGGGCAGCCGGTCTGCGTGGTGAGTACGGACTTCCTGGAAATGAGCGGGCTGAAGATCGGGGACAGCATCACCCTGGACCTGGGGAACTACCTCAGCGAACAGTACGCCCCTTTGGGGGCGGTGGCGGTGACCCGGGGACGGCAGAATACGGAATATACCACACAATCCTTTACCATCATCGGCTCCTGGCGGGACCTGAACGAGGGAAAGCATGTATTCAAGGACCGGTTCTGGTGTTGGTCGAATAACGCGATCTTTGTCCCCTCCGCCTTTCTCCCGGAATGCCGGAACGCCGAGGGGCATGAGTTCAAGCCCAGCGAAGTGAGCTTTGTCATCGACAATGCGGAGGAGATCATTCCGTTTATGCGGGAATGCCTGCCCATCGTCGAGGAAATGGGACTGAGCTATGTGTTCAGCGACGGCGGCTGGTCCCAAATCGGGGAGGATCTGATGCAGGCCCGGAGCATTGCACTGGTAAAGCTCCTGGTGTTTGGAGGATCGGCGATATTCGCCTTGGTGCTCACGGTATGGCTCTTTATCGGACGGAAGAAGCGGGAGTATGCCATTTATCGCGCTCTGGGCATGCCCGTAAAGGGAGCGTCCATGCAGCTGTATATCCCCTTCCTGCTGTTGGGGTGCTTGTCCGCCGTCGTCGGGGCTGTGACCGCAAGGCTGTTCAGCCTGAGGCAGCTGACTCAGGCTCAGGCAGACGCCATGACGGAGACCGCCATGCATACCCCGTCGGGACCGGGCCTGTATTTCCTGGGGACTTTCGGTTTCCTCCTGGTCCTGGCGGCCTTCGCCTGGTGCGGTATCCTACTCATCCGCCGGAAAAGCGTACTGGAGCTGCTCCAGGGAGAGGGAAATAGGAGAAGGGAAAGGATTGCGCGAGCCATCGGCCAGGAGTTCCCCTCATCAGGCGCTTCGCGCCAGCTTCCCCCAGGGGAAGCCAGGGGAGCTCATCGGTCCCCCGTCCCGGCGCAGCGACTGCCTTCCCTTGGGGGAAGGTGGCAGACGCCGTCTCCCGCAAGGCGGCTGACGGATGAGGGGGCCGTTTTCCTCGGCGGCAGCCGGAGCCGCAGCTGGGGCGGGCGGTATCTCCGCCGCCTTCTGGGGCGGAACCTGGGGCGGAGCGCCCTGAGCCTCCTGCTGGCGGCGCTCCTGGCCTTTGCCTTCGGACTGATTACAGTGCTCCGAGGCATCTACGCCGAGACCTACCGGAACGTGGAGGTCAAGGGAGTGTTCTCCGGGGGCATCAGCTACGGCAGAGCTCAAAACATCGCGGAAAGTGGCTATGTTCGGGACCCCTACTATGAACGCAGCGTGGATAACGGGATGATAGAAATGGAGGCCGCCTCCATCCTATTGGTGAACCGCCTTGACCATCAGGTAACGGAGCCGGTGGAGTGGCTGGAGGGCTGGGACGAGGAGACAGCCATGAACACTGACGAAAGAATCCTTGTGATGTATTCCATCCACGCGAAGCGCCACAGCGTGGGGTTGGGGGATATGGTACGATTGAACGAGGTGGACTGGTGGCAGCACGTCATCAACGGTGGTCTGGACCCCCTGAAGCCCGGGGAGACAGACATGGACCGGCGGGATGCCCGGCGTCCCTTCTTCAAGGTGGTGGGCATCATCCAATCTAACCGATCGGACAGGACTGTGTTTATCCCAGTGGAGGCCAACCGCACCCTCAACTTCATGATTTCCAAGTTCGAGCTGGATATCGCGGAGTATACCCTAGCAGACTACCAACATGCGGCCGAGTTCCGGAAGTATGTGCAGGAGCAGTTGGAACAAAGCTGGAGCGCTGTAAAGTTCACCATGGACACCTCTTACGCGGATCGGATGTATAAGATTCACCGGCTCATTGAATCCCTGTACCCCCTGGCGGTGGCTGCCGCCCTGCTCCTGGGGGGCGTGCTGCCGGGGCTCATCGTGCTCCACGGGTCTCGGGAGATCAGCATATTGCGGGCCCTGGGTGTGCGGGCCAGGGACTGCGTGGTGCTGTATACGCTGTCCCAGGTATTATGCGCCCTGGCGGGGCTGGTACTGGGGATCGCCGCAGTACTGGTTGCCCTGCGTCCGGAACTGAGTGCGGTGGTAGTTCCCTTCGCCGTCTACGTCTCCGCCCACCTGGCCGCCTGCGCCCTGGGCTCCGGGGTGTTTGCCTGGCTCTGCGCCAGGAAGCGGGTGCTGGAACAGCTCCAGGCAAAGGAATAAAACACGAAGGGGTTTCCATACCCGCGAAGTCGCCTCGCTGGCTGGGCCCCTGCCGGGGGCGTGACTTTCCCATTGCGGGGAAAGTCACCAAAGGCGCACCAAAGGGGACCTATTCCGAGGCGGTCCCCTTTGGAATCCCTCCCCGACGGCCAAGGGAGAAACCGCGCGGCGGTTTCCCCCATTGGATCCCCCTTCCGGGGGGCGAGGAACGGGGGTTCAGCCTCCCTCCCCGA
>JAEEGK010009636.1_pt1 | contig 22504 bp, 22 predicted proteins | sample 8958771 | NCBI WGS metagenome assembly JAEEGK01 (sample SAMN16246547, study PRJNA631951) | gut metagenome | biome: gut microbiome; feature: rumen; material: SC-attached | host: Bos | place: Iran: Karaj | collected 2018-10 | reverse complement strand
ACTACGAAAGCATTCGACAAACCTCTCTGAAAAAGCCTGTCTTTCCCAGAGACATCGAGCTGGCAGCAAGGATTGATCCAAGCCTTGATGTAAAAGCGCAGGCGGTCCGCGAGTCTATCCCCGAGTTTATTCGTTTTAATATCGTGGAGAAGGATGTAAGAAATGTCTGCTGAAAACACAATCACGAAAGATAACCTGGATTTTTTCCTCCGGGAGCTGGCAAAGGAATACCGGAAGCTGAACGGAACGAAGGTCAAGGCTGAGATCATCCTCGTCGGTGGGGCGGCCGTCCTGGCCAGTTACGGGTTTCGGGAAATGACGGTAGACATTGACGCAATCATTCAAGCCTCTGGAGCCATGAAAGATGCCATCAATCGGGTTGGTGACCGATATGGTCTGCCCGTCGGATGGCTGAATGCGGACTTCCGGAAAACCGCCTCCTACAGTGACAAACTGTACGAGCATTCCGAGTATCTCTTCACCCGTTCCAATGTGTTGGAGATCAGAACGATACGAGCAGAATACTTGATAGCCATGAAGCTGGTTTCCGGGCGGAGGTACAAGAAAGATCTGTCCGATATCGTCGGGATACTGTATGAACAGCAAAAGAAGGAAAAGCCGATCACTTTGGAAATGATCGACCGGGCCGTGATCGAGCTCTACAATTCTTGGGACAGCGTGGACGCATACGCGAAAGCTGTTCTGGAAAAAGCTCTTGCCAGCGATGATCTGGTATCTTTGTTTGAAGCCCAGATGGCCGAGGAGGCGAAGGCGAAGGATGCCGTTCTTGAGATTGACAAAAAGTATCCTGACCTAATTAACGCGGATAATATCAATGAGATCATTGAAAAAGCGAGAAAGAAAAAGCATGAGGATTGATTTAAAATCATTGCTAGAGCAGAAGAACAATGTGTATGACCATATTTTTTATGAGTTCAGCATGTATAATAATTCTTTCAGTGCGCTTTTGTCGGTGGTAAATTGTGATGAAACGCAACTACCTGACAAACAGTTTTGGATGAATGTCCTACTGGAAAGCCATGCTACGCATCTGCGAAATCTGATTCATTTCTTTAGTGGGAAAGATTCTATAAGTGCCATCACTGTTTTGAGGGAGAATCCCCATCTTGGAATATCTGATGCAGATGGGAAATGTAAGATAATCGATCAGGCTATCAGCCATATCACTATCGAGAGAGTAACATCTGCAACGGGAAACAATAGTCTTACCAAAAGAATGGATGACTTGATAAAGAGGATGTATCCGGAGATGTGCTCGAGAATCGCGAAGTATTTACAGTTATTATCAGATGAATCCAAGATAAACGAGCAGTATATGTCTGAATTCAAAACCAATGAAATTCAAATAGCGTATCAAGAATTGTCAAAGCTATTCATCAAACGAAGCGATCCAGCAATAGGGATAAGCAATACACTCGCGACTACGTCTTGACAATCCCCCTGTCAGATAGCCCTTGTTCCGAGTAATCAGAATACTAGAGGGAAAGAGACTACTCTCAACTGTATCTTGAATTGTGCAAAAGAGCCCGTATCAGCGTCTGCCGATACGGGCTCCGAGTGTATTAGACTGATGTATTAGTTTTTGCTTCGATCCATTTTATGAGAGCGCCCTTAGGAATAATGATTCGGCTGCCGATCTCCATCACAGGGAACCCTTCCTCGCGGACGAGATCATAGGCGTGGGATCTCGAGATTCCAAAGAGGGCTGCGACATCCGTTACCGAGAGCATCAATGGGAGCTCATCATAAGACTTGTATGTGTTTTTTGCCATCGTCATTTGCCCCCCTTTTCCGCATCAAAGCGTTTCTTGTCCCGGAAGAAACCGTCTCTCAGGAGCTGTTTATGGTGGTCTTCCAGAAGGCGCTGGGTGTCGATGACGTTCTCAAAGCGCTTCTGGGCTTCGAGACAGGGGGCAGCAAGAACGCTGCGGTCAAGGTCCCAGAGGCGCAGACCCTCCAGGTAGGCGGAGCGGCGCTTGTCGTCCAGGATGAAGGGCGTGACGCTGTGGCGCAGGCACTCCTTGAACATGAGAAGCCGTCCGATCCGGCCGTTCCCGTCGTCAAAGGGACGGATGCGCTCGAAGCGCACGTGGAAGTCCAGGATCTGCAGCAGCGTAACTTCCTGAAGCCGCTCGTACTCCCCCAGGAGCTTGCTCATCCGGGAGTTGATATTCTTCGCCGCAGGAGCCTTCAGCTTCTCCAGGTTATTGGACTTGGTGCGGTAGACCCCGATGCGGCACTTGCCCCGGCGCTCGTCGAAGGTTCCGTAGAACATCAGATAGTGCAGCCGCTTTATGTAGGTCTGTGTCAGCGCCTGGGTGGCCGTGTCGATGATGTGATCCACGCAGAGCATGTGATCTGTGGCCTCAATGAGATCGTCCACCTTGATGGGTTCGAAGCCGGTCTTGACCTTGTCAGTCTCGAAGATCTCCGTGATCTGGGTGAGCATCAGCCGGTTGCTGGCCATGCGCCCGTTGCTGTAGGTAAGATTGGTCTGCACGTAGTCATACAAGCCGTGGAACATTTTCTTGGTTTTCTGCTGCCGGAGCTTCTTGACCAGAGGAGGCTGGGGCTTTGGTGCAGGCTTCTCCGATTCTTCCGGGATTTTTCGCGCCGGTTTCTCCGCATCTTCGGGGATAAACCACACCTCATCGTCCTGATAAGCGCCTTGAATACGCCCCTGAATACAATAACGCCTGACCATTTGGACGCTGACGCTCCATTTTTCTGCCGCATCTGATACAGATATGTACATGTTATTAGGCTCCTATTTGTTTATATTGCACAATTCTGCGCAACTTTTGCGATTTCGCGCAACTTTTCCTGACCAGAATTGTGACCAGAATTACAGCAAGAAACCTTGTACCAGACAAATAATAATGTACTTTTTAGTTTACGTAATGTACATATTAGACACAATATACGTATTATTATGCATTGTATTCATTTTCGCGAGCCATGGCATTCAAGAGGTCAGCGGTTCGATCCCGCCTTTCTCCACCAGGTATGAAATCCTGGAAGTCCTTTATTTGCAAGGACTTCCGGGATTTTTCTATGTCCGGACGCCTGCAAGCCATGATTTTACTGAAATTTTAGCATGTTTTGTTACGTTTGCGTTCGCTTTGTGTGGTAATTTAAAGGAAATAGGAAAACAAAAGGCCAAAGGAGGAAATACTATGCCAAGATATATCGCCCAGGGAAAGAAGGCCCTCGACGCCTTTATGAACAGCAGAGAGGCACGCAGCACGCTCCAGGAGATGGTGCGCAGGATCCCGGAGGACTCCCCCGCGCTCCAGCCGCTGCTGAACGCGGCCAGAACCTTCAACGGCAGGCTCCTTTCCCTTTCAGGAATGCCTGAGAGGCCCATCGAAGTCGTGGAGCAGGAGGCCATCGAAGCGGCGCAGCAGCTGCAAACCGCGCTGAACGACCTTTCTTCGCAGCAGCCGGAGCTTTACCGCCAGCATGCGGAGGCCTTCGAGCGCACATGGCAGGGGCTGGAGCTGGAGATCGAGGGGGCTGCGCCCCAGGCACAGGCCCAGGAAGCCCCGAAGGTCCAGGCAGCCCCGAAGGACTCGGAGCACCCGGAGATGGACGTGCTCGGGAAGGACCGCGTCAATGGCTTTGTCCGGTATTTGGCCCGCGCCATGAAGGAGAACAGCCCTGATGGGAAGCTGCTGAACGACCTGAATGCGCGGATTACAGAGCATACTGACAAATTGCCGCAGAAAGAACGCAAAAAGTACGGCGGGTACTACGTGAAAAAGATCCTGGAAGAAGTCACTAAAACGTCCGAGACCGTCAATACGGAGAAGGAGGCTTCCGGGGATTCCCAGCTCGGCGCGTACCAATTTAATCAGCTGAAAACGAGCTTGATTCGGCTGAAGAAGTCGGATCCTGAGGCGTACAACAAGATCTACGGTCCCTTTTTCGAGGCCGCGGGGAAGCTGGATCTCTCCATGGATCAGGAGAAATATACCAGTATGCGCAAAGCCAAGAAGGCCAGGGAGGCGGCGGCGGCCGAAGCGGACAAGAAGTCCCTTGCGGAATTGGAAAGCAGAAAAGTCACGCTCTACGGCAACGTGGAGGTCATGGAAAACTCCGGCATCCATTATTATGAAAAAGTACGCAATACTGCAATCAGATCAACATCGCCCGTAAGGCAAAGGTTGGCTCCTCCAATTATATAAAACCCAGCGATTTCATTGTGCAAAGGAACTCCATGCCCGCCGAGCCGGGGAAGAACATAGAAGAAGCCGATCCGGAACTCAGCAGCCGGAACAGCGTCTGAGAATGCTGTGCCTGAAGCTCCCGGAATAAAAGAAACACCGCATAATCCATGGCGCGCAGATCGCGCAGTCGGGATCATGCGGTGTTTTTCAAGTACGGCGGCAGCGACGACCTCGATCGAACCTGTGACTTGTTCTGAATCGAGCCTCATCCCCCTGTGAATGCATCCCCGGCGGCAGGGAACGCCGGCAGAACTGGGTGGGATCTCGCCACGCGGCCTCTGGCAATATCGAAGCGGCGCAGAACTTCCCGCATATCCTCCGGCAGACGCGCTTTGCATGCTTCTTCGAGGGCAGCCGGAACTCCGTAGAATGCTTCCGCGATGCTCCCTGCGATACAGGTCAGCGTATCGCAGTCGCCGCCCAGGGATACCGCCGTCCGGATCACGTCCTCAAAGCCGGTTCCCTCCAGGAAGGCGGTGATCGCTTCCGGCACGGTCTCCTGGCAGCTCTCCACATGACGATAGCCGGGCCGGATCTCACCGCAGGTGCGGGATAGGTCATAGCCGAATTCCCGGCAGATATACTCCCGGATCTCCTCCTTGCCGCTGCCGGTCCTGGCCATGAAAATGGCGCAGGCCGTTGCCTCCGCGCCTTTTATGCCCTCAGGGTGATCGTGTGTGACCTCGGCAGTCCGGCGAGCCATGCGTCTTGTCATGGCCAGGGTCCCATACAGCCAGCCTGCTGCGGAAACGCGCATGGCTGCACCGTTTCCGTAACTGCCGTAGGGCTGCGGATCGCTGGACCGGAGCCAGCGACTGAAGCGGACGCCGTATCCGGCATGCGGATACTTCCTGCCCCATTTCCGCAGGGATCGCACCAGCAGGTCACGGGTTTCAGTCTGCGCGCCATTCTGCACTTCCAGCAAAGCCTCGGCCACTGCGACGGTCATGATCGTATCGTCAGTATAGCTGCTCTTTTCCGTAAACAGCGGGAAATCCTTTGTCTTCCCGCCTCTGTCGAATTCATAAGGAGCCCCGATCATATCCCCAAGAATCGCTCCGTACATGTTCCTTCCCCCTCGTTTCATTTTCTGATCCGAGTATACCGGAAAGAAAGAGCGAAGAGGTCGTTTGTTGAACGACAAATGACCTCTCCCCTTTTTTATCTGCTTCGCATAAAGAGCCCGATCACGCCGCCCCAATCTCCGTCCATGCAGATCCGGCGGCGTCGTGATACGGGTCTTCCTCATGATTCGCCCTTCCTTCTGTTATACCTCTCGATCTCCTCATGGATCACGGGCAGAACATGGGGGAAGATGGTACCGGGGCCGCCGTAGGTATAGCTGGGAATGAAGCCTTTCAGCCGACCATAGCTGTCCAGCACCCGGCGCATTTCCCGGCGGATCTCCTCCTCCGTGGAATCCTCCCGGTCGATCACGGAACTGACGCCCCCCATCAGGGCCATTCGCCCATCCAGTCGGCGGCTCAGACCCACGATGTCGTTGGTGGGAAGAACCCCCTGCCAGATGTCGATGCCGATCTCCGCCATATCCTCCGCGATAGGCTCGCAGAACGAATCCGCATGGTGCATCACCAGCACGCCCTGGCTGTGAAGATAGCTGTAAAGCCTGCGGAAAGGTTCTTTAAAGAACTCCCGCCAGGTGTCCGGATGCATGAACATAGCGTGTTCGCTGCCCCAGTCGTCATGGGAACAGATCACATCCGGGTGCAGATTCTCCACGATGAGTTTCATGTACTCCAGGCGAAAATCCGCGACCACCTCGATGAGCTCATGCATCTCCTTCGGATACAGCAGGAGATTCATCAGCGTATCCTCAAAGGTCATGAGCATATGCAGCTGCTCAAAGATCCCGGTGCCCATAACAGTCATGGACAGGAACCCTTCCGGGATCTCTTCCTTGTTTTTCAGGGCTGTCTCCCATCCCTGAGAACAATTGACCCGCAGATCGGGCACCGTTACATACTTCTCCCATTCCTCGATGTTCCGGATCACCTGGTTCTCCGGCGTGACGATGGGGATAGCTGCGGGCTGATCTTCCGGAAAGGAAATGTAGGTCCCCCAGCGGTCATAGGAGTTGGTGCCGCGTACCCGATTTCCCCGGACGAACTGGAAAACGGGGTCGCCGCCGATGGGACGAAAGGGCGTAAAGCATACGGGCAGCCGCTCCGGATGTCCGCCCCTTCGGATGGTTTCCAACAGGTTCTCTTTTGGACTGAGCATTAAACCTCCACCTCGCTTCGCTTATCTCTATGATTCCTCCCCGGTCTCTTCGGCGCTGCGTGACCGGGAGACGTCTGCGATTCTTTCCGCTATCCGGATGAAAGCTTCCCTATCCTCCGCGCCCAGGGCTTCGGCGACGGCGGAGGCCCGCCAAGTCCTCCGTGCGTCGAATGCGATGTGTTTACGGACATTTGCGTATCGGCCAAGTATTTTAGAATACTATACAAGCAAGATGCATGCCGGAATTGTGCAGTATTGTCTTAATACTCAACACTCGTTAATGATAATCCGGACAAAGGCACTTTGTCAACCCGGAACGGCCCGCCCGGCGAGAGAACAAACTGCGTCAGCGGATGATCGAATGGCGATCAGCGGGCTCCCCGATCATGTTCCCGCTTGCGCGAAAAGACGCCGCCATATATAATGTAATCAAAATTCAGCTGAGCGCATTGTCTGCGGCAGTGATAAACGGGATTTGTACCGGGAGGATGCTTTATGTTCGATTTTCATTATTATACGCCAACCAAGGTCATCTTCGGCAGAGGGGCCGAGGGCAGTGTCGCAGCCCTGATCCGGGAATTCGGGGGCAGCAAGGTATTGGTCCATTACGGGGGCGGGAGCGTTGTCCGCACCGGGCTTCTCAAGAAAACCACCGACCTGCTGGAAGCTGCCGGGATCCCATACGTCACCCTTGGCGGCGTGGTGCCGAACCCGCGCCTGAGCCTTGTCTATGAGGGCATTGCGCTGTGCAGGAAAGAAAACGTCGATTTCCTGTTGGCTGTGGGCGGCGGAAGCACCATTGACTCCGCTAAGGCCATCGGCTATGGCGCCGCCAATGAAGGCGATGTTTGGGATTTCTACGATTACAAGCGGAAAGCAGCCGCCTGCCTTCCGATCGGCGTGATCCTTACCCTTGCCGCTACGGGAAGCGAGATGAGCGACTCCTCTGTGATCACCAGGGAGGAAGGCCGGATCAAGCGAGGCTACAACAGCGATCTCTGCCGGCCGAAGTTTGCGATCATGGATCCTGAACTCACCATGACGCTGCCGGACTACCAGACCGCCTGCGGCTGCGCAGACATCCTGATGCATACCATGGAGCGGTACTTCACGAACGGCGGGAATATGGAGATCACCGATGCGCTGGCGGAGGGGCTTCTCCGCACCGTGATGCGCAATGCCGAGATCCTCGCGGAAGACCCGCGCAATTACGATGCCCGCGCCGAGGTCATGTGGGCGGGAAGCCTGTCCCACAACGGGCTCACCGGCTGCGGAAGCGACGGGGGCGACTGGATGACGCACAAGCTGCAGCATGAGCTTGGCGGTCTCTATGACGTGGCGCACGGTGCGGGACTCACCGCACTCTGGGGAAGCTGGGCAAGATACGTCTATCGCAACTGCCTGCCCCGGTTCAAGCGATTTGCCCTGCACGTGATGGGCGTAGAGCCCGCCGGATCGGAGGAGGAGATCGCGCTGAAAGGGATCGAGGCCATGGAGGATTTCTTCCGCAGGATCCACATGCCCACAAACCTGCGGGAACTGGGCGTCAACGCCACGGAGGAAGACCTCATGACCATGGCGCATAAATGCGCTGTCGGCGTCGGCGGGGCGAAGGGTTCCGCCAGGCTTCTCAGGGAAGAGGATATGCTGGCGATCTACAGAGCCGCTCTGTGACGGAGCGTCCGGTTATGGGAAACGCGAAACGGGCGCCGTTCGGAGCAGCCGGTATGGCGGAGGAGATATATGTCGTATGATTTCTACGTGCGGACCTTGCAGGATCTGATCGATGCGGTTCAGGAATACGGCATCGTTCCATATTTCTCAACCATGATCCCCGGCTTTTCTTTGGAGGACCATTGCCATCCCCAGACGCTGTTCAATGATTCGGAGGACAACACCTGGTTCTGGAAGGGTCCGGTGATCCGGGCAACAGGCTGCGCTTACGGAAAATTCTTCGGGAAGAAGGCCGCCTATGTCCGGAAGGACCTCTTCCTGGACCTTGCAAATTACCGGCGTGACGGTTACGATTTCGACGCGAGATATGAGGAAGGGCTGGCCCGGTATCAGGACAAGCAGCTGTTTGATCTGATCGATGAAAATGCGCCCGTGACCTCGAAGGAGCTGCGGAAGATCGGGGGCTATGCCTACCACGGGCGCTGGCAGAAAACCGAGGGAGTCAAGGGCTTTGATACGTCCGTCACCCGCCTTCAGGAGCAGTGCTACGTGCTTACCAGCGGCTTTGTCTTCACAAGGGACAAGTCCGGACGTCTGCGCGGCTGGGGCGCTGCGGAATACTCGACGCCGGAACGGTTCTTTGGAAATGAGTTTTCCGACAACGTGTATGCGCGGACGCCGGAAGAATCCTATCAGCGGTTGATGGCGCACATGCGCGCCCTGCTCCCGGAAGTTCAGGAGGAAACGATAAAGAAATTCATTCATTAGCAAAGAGCGGACCGGAGAGAACATCTGTCAAAAGGCAAATGGTCCCTCCGGTCCATGCTTTCTCGGTTTACTCAGTACCGATGAATACCAGGACGCCGTTCTCATCCTGCCCCGGTTCCGAATCCCGGATCACCAGCTCCAGTTCCTCCGGCGCCTCACCCCAGAATTCGCGGGAAAACGCTGCCGGGCGCAGCGTGAAATAGAGATGCTTGTGTTCCCCCCCAGCAATGGCAAAGCGCTGCGTAGTCAATGCCCTCCATCCGTTCCCGTCGTTTGCCCAGACGCTGATATCCGCTTCCAGGGCGCTGCCGCTGTTGGCTGCGCCGCCCAGGATGTTCAGGCTCTCGCCGCGCCGGACCGTGTTCCTTGCAGGAATGGCGTCGATGAATGAAAGCATGCGCATAGTGCTGCACCTCACAATTCCAGGCGATAAACATTCATTGGAGAAAGCCCTCTTTTCTTATATCACTTTTGCCTTTGAAGGCTTGTCCGAATTGTACAAAACCTGCACAGCACTTCCCACCTTCGGTACCGGAAGGCCCGCATTGATCCATACCCTCTTTGTGTATTCCTCCCCGGCTACGGTATATTTGACTTTCATAATGTGGGGAAAAATCGTACCATCCAACGGGCCAGTCCTCAGCGCCTTCGTACGGATGGATAACCACCATTGCTTTTTGACAGAGACAACGATTCCTTCTGTTTCTTTATCCATGGAAACCTCCTCAAAAGTAAAAAAACTTCAAATTTCTTTCCAACGCGATGCGCAGATTCAAAGCCAGCTTTGCGGTGAGATTATATTGGCTACAATATCGTCTTTATAAGGCTTTAATCCGAAGCATGAAAAACCATCTCTCATCGCCTCTTTTACATAAGCGGAAAAACTCAGGAGCGCATCATCGATATCGATCAAAACCACTTTTATCAAAAGGCTTTTCCTCCCATGCCTTGGCCGCCTTCGGATAACGCTTTTTCCGTCAGTCTCCCAGGACCGGCTGCCCGTACTTGAACAGGGCCGCGTTGATTTCATAGATATCGTAGTTCCGGTTGGTGATGAAATAGGACACGATCAGATCGAATGCGTCGCTGGGCGAGAACGCGATCCCTGCCCTGGAAAGCAGGTCAAGGGTAGTCTGCAGGTCCAGCTCCAGTGCGATGGCGAAGGCCACCGCCGTTTTCTTTTTCGGTCTGTAGTCTGCCTTGCAGCGGATGCGGGAAAACACCTTGCGGTCGATGTTGGCCTTCTTATATACGGTCACATCGTCCAAGCCCCGCTCGTCGATCAGCCTGAACAGCTGCTGCTGGAAGGTCTCCCCCGCTCCGCGCAGCACCTCGTCCAGGCTCTGACCCCCAAAGCCCGGCAGAGATACGGCAGCCGGTGGCAATGCAGCCGTTATTTCCTCAGTCTCCGGAGCGGCGGCGGTTTCCGCCATTTCGAGCGCCGGGAGCTCTTCCTCTTCCCGCAGCCGGGCCATCCGTCGTCTGCGGTTAGCCGAGGTGAAAGCGCCGCCGTATTCCGCTTTCCGCAGTTCATGGGCGGCATGCTCGTCGATGTACTGCTCGATACCCCCTACCAGCTGTTCGGACAGTTCCATTGCCCTGCGATCGAACACCACGAGAATGACCTTCATCTCGTGGGTCAGCAGGAACCTGCCGATCTCCGACAGCGCGATATTCAGCGCTTCATCCTTGGGAAAGCCGTAGACGCCGGTGGCGATCAGCGGGAACGCGATGCTTTCGCATTGGAGGGCATCAGCCAGAGCCAGCGAATTGGCGTAGCAGGAGCGGAGGATATCCCGCTCACCATGGCTGCCGTCTGTCCAGGAAGGGCCTACGGTGTGGATGATGTACTTGGCGCTCAGCGCGAAAGCGCTTGTGCTCACTGCCAATCCCGGCGCGATCGGGCCGATCTTCTTCCGCTCCGCCAGAAGATGGGTTTCACCTGCGGCGGCGTAAATGGCGCTGTCGGTCCCGCTCCCGATTTGGGGCTTCGGGTTCGCCGTGTTGACGATCGCGTCCGCGCTGACTTTCGTGATATCGTTTCTTATGATCTGGAACGGCATCGGATCCACCTCTCTCCGTCGGTACAAACCTGCTGTCCACGGCTCTCCGTCTTCTCTGCCAGGTCAAAATGCCAAAACTGTATAATGACCACTTTATGGTCATTATACCATAGCGCAAGCTATGGTATATTGGCATCGCCGCCGGTTCCCGCGAAGCGGGGAGGCGGTCGTGCCGATCTGGTATAATGACCACTTATGGTCATTATACCATAGCGCAGGCTGGCAAACACCTTGAAAATGTGGTATGATGGCTGAAAGCAATACCGCGTTGGTTCTGGTGCGCAGAATGCGCAGTCAGGCTTTTCGTCCGATTGTCAGAGAATCCAGGGGAGCACTTCTGTATTGGCCCAGATTTTCTGACGATATGACGGAACATTATGCAAGCAGGATGCGTGCCGGGAGCTAACGCGCGGTATTGCCTTGATTTCCCGGAGGCCCGCCCGTTGGCCTTCGGCGCGCATGAGGAGATTAGAACCCATGAAACAGCGAATCGTTTGCGTTTTTCTGGCAGTCGTGATCTTTCTGCTGACGGTAAGTCCGGCGCTGGCAGCCGACTCCTCCGTTTCCTATGTGGATATACCGGATGAGGAGCTGGAACTGCTCACCCTGGATATGCTGTACGACGGCGTCATCGAGGGTGTTTTCAGCACGGACAAGCAGTCCGTTTACCGCTCGGCATCGTTCACTTACAGCACGCCGGAAGCATACGGCTCCGCTCTCAGCACCCTGAGCGACACGCTCCGCATCCTCGTCAACAGCGAGGATGTGGAACAGGAAGAGTATTCTTATGATGCCCTGGAGAGGATCCTGCCCTTCCGACATGATCCCTTTTTGGAGATAAAGTACGACGGCTACACGCCGAAGAGCCACTCGAAATACAGCCTTTACTGGGGGGTCGGAAACTTATCCGGCAGCAGCGAGACTTCCGGCAAAGACGAATACCGTATCGAAATCTCGATCACGCTGGTCCGCAGTGAGGGAGATTTCATCGACCGGCTTTGGAGCATCGCGGAAGGCGCCAAAGCCGCTTCCGATACTGCCGCAGGACAGCTGGAATACGTGAACGACTATCTTGTCAGGAATTTCAGTTATGACTACGACGCCGCCTTCATGGGGATCTATACGAACAGCGTCAGTGAGTTTCTGGAATCCGGAAAAGGCGTCTGCGGAAGCTATGCGAATACCGTCAATTTCCTCTGTTTTATGCTGGGCATCCCCTGCATCGTATTCCTGACCGAAGCGGCGGATCCTCACGCGTGGAACTGCGTCTATGTCGACGGGGCGTGGAAGATGCTGGACGTTACCCTGAATGATACGAACGGCAATCCCCGGGCGTATTTCCTGGTCGATTCGATCAACGACAGTATGCACGACTGGCAGGGCAAGGATAATACGGACGTCATCCGCTGCGCGAAGGAGACTGCCATCGGTCTTCAGATCGCCATGGTGAAAGCGGCTCCCAAGCCCGCTGCCGTCAGCGTAAAGTGCGGCGACGCCCTCGTCCAATGGACAGACGCCGTGCCGTTCATCGACGAAAACGATCGCACCATGGTCCCCCTGCGTGCGGTCGCAGACGCCCTTGGCCTGACGGTCAGCTGGGACAGCGTGAACAGAGAGGCCGTTTTCAGCGACGGGGCCAGAACGATATACTTCCCCATCGGCAGTTCGGAAGCCCGCACGGGCAGCGGCGAAATGATTTCCATGGATACCGCAGCAGTGATCGTCGAAAGCCGGACGTATGCCCCCGTCCGCTATCTGGCAGAATACTTCGGCTACAGCGTAGGATGGGACGGTGTGTCAAGGACGGTTTTGATCGGCTGACGTACCGCAGGATTTCTGCTGCGCAAAGGTAAGGCTAAGCTGCATAATGCAGCTTTACAATGTTCCCGCCGTTCTTTCTGACGGCGAGGAGGCCGATGCCCTCGTCGCATAGTCCCTGTCTCACCGTACTCTATTTTTCGAATAAAGTCAACGCGCAGGGCATGAATGATGCGAGAGAATCAGTGATGCGTCAGGCATCGGGAAAACCACAATAAAGCCGCTGCCTTCCTATGGGAAAGCAACGACTTTACTTCGTTATACGCCCGAAACCGTCAGCGGACAAGGATGTGTTTGATTCGCTTCTTTTTCGGCGTTCTGCGTCAGGCAGGCAGCTTTTCAGACGGCATGCGTGTTTGGGTCACGCACATTAAAAACAGCTGATGCTCTTTTGCCCCATACCCGGATCGCGGAATAGGCGCAGGGCTGCCCCCATGCATGCTTACCCCCGACCCTGTGTCAGGGCAGCGGCCGCGGAGCTGTCCACGGCGACGCGGACAGGATTATTCCTGGCTGACATCTGCGATCAGCACCTTCATTTCTCCGCCGCAGACCATCCCCTCCTCCTCCGCGATGTCGGCGGACATGTCCACGGTGACGCTGCTCTGCGTACCGCTGCCGATGAGCTTCCGGGCGTCCGTCATCACGGCGCTTTCCCCGCAGCCGCCGCCGATGGTGCCCACGGTGCGGCCCAGCTTGTCCACCGCCATCATGGCGCCGGTCTTCACCGGCGTGGAGCCGCTGGTTTCATAAACCATCAGCAGGGCCTTAGGCGTCCTGTCCTCGACCAGGAAGCGCAGCAGATCCAGGTCTATGTCTTCCGCAGAGAGCCTCGCAGCTTTGGAACGGCGGTCCAGGCCGGAACGCCGGCACTGGATCAGCTCCGCCACGATGGAGATGGCGATCTCCTTGACCGTCAGCGCGTTTATGCTCACGCCGATGGGGGCGTGAATGCGCCCTAGCGCGTCGGAGGAAAAGCCCTCCCCTTCCAGCTGTCTGAGCAGCAGGGCCACTCTGCGCCTGGAACCGATCATGCCCAGATACTTGGGATAAGCGCCGGGCAGCAATTCCCGCAGACAGTCCGCATCATAGCGGTGGCCCCGCGTGATCACGCAGACATAGTCCCGCTCCGTGACGTCCAGCCGGCGGATGGCGTCGGGGAAGTCGCTGCAGATGATTTCCGAAGCGTCAGGCATCAAGGTGTGATTGGCGAAGCTGGGGCGCTCGTCCACCGCCGTCACCGCGAAGCCCAGGTCGGCGGCATAGCGGCACAGAGCCTGGCCGATGTTGCCGCAGCCCAGGAGGATCAGCCGTTCGGGCTTGCAGAAGCTGCGGAGATAATCCGCTCCGTCCACGGTGAAGGTCAGGGCGGCCTCGTTCCCGAGGGCGGCGGCCCGATAGATTTCTTTCAACTGCTGCAGCATGGCGCTCAGTCCTCCTCCGGAGGCAGATGGGTTTCCGGCGTTTCTCCGGCTGTATGGGCCTGACCCTGCAGTCCTCGGAAAACACGCCTGCCGTCCCTTTTCCTCCGCGTTTAAATCAGAGGAAATTATAACATATCAACATACTATGTCAATGGGATTTTTCCGCCATGGCCCCGGAGGACAGCTGTTCCCTCCCCCTCTCGGCGGCCCGGACTCGGATTAGAGGTTCGTATTGCCGGCGGCATGCGCGCACCGGGCATGCCGCCGGCTTTCATAGGCGGCGCCGCCTCCGATCGAAGTCTAGCGTTTTTAAGCTGTTTTTCAGAACGAAATACTATATACTGATTAAGTAGTTCCAAATCTCCGGGAAGAAGGTGCCGATTTGAATATCCTGCTGGTAGAGGACGAGATCGCTCTGTCGAACGCCATTAAGAAGATACTGGAACAGAAGGGCTGGTATGTGGACGCTGTATACGACGGTCCTTCTGCCATCGATTATGCCAAAGGGATGGAATATCAGCTTATCATCCTGGATGTGATGCTGCCGCTTCTCGACGGATTCGAGGTCCTTCGCATCCTGCGGAAGGACGGCGTCCATACGCCGATCCTGATGCTGACGGCACGCTCCGCCATACCGGACAAGGTGGCGGGGCTCAACAGCGGCGCGGACGACTATATGACCAAGCCCTTTGACACGGAGGAGCTGCTGGCGAGAGTCGGCGCGCTGACACGGCGAACGGGCGAAGTGATCGTGGACAGCATGGATTTCGAGGATCTTTCGCTGGATATCAAGTCGGCGGCGCTGCGCTGCGGCGGCGAATCCGTACAGTTGAGCCGCAAGGAGTTCGACGTCATGAAGGTCTTTCTGTATAACCCCACCATGACGATCACAAAGGAGACGCTGATCATCAACGCATGGGGCGCAGATTCCGAGGCCACGGACAACAACGTGGAGGTATACATATCCTTCCTCCGAAAGAAGCTGCGGTATCTCCGCTCCCGCGTGACGATCCGCAATATCCAGAGAATAGGATACAGGCTGGAGGCGGAGAAATGCTGAAGAGCTATCGGAAGCGCTTCGTGCTTTTCAACATGCTGCTGGTGGGCGTCGTTCTGCTCATTGCCCTGATCCTGCAGTGCGTCTACCTCTACCGCAGCAGCTATGCGGAGATGAAAAACACGATGCGCCTGATCGTAGAACCCTGGGACAAATTCGGAGAAAGGATGCCCTGGTCCGAGGTTTCCAAGCCCCCGGAGCCGGGAACGCCGCCCGAAGCCCCCGAAGGCCTCCCTCCGGAGGGGCATGCCCGCGAAGACAAGGATATCTTGACGGTGTTCTATCGGCTTGATACCGGGGAAATCACCGTCTTGTCGCGCACGGTGACATTGGAGAGCGGGACCATCGAGGCTGCGGTACGGGAGACAGCAGAAAAAGCGGAAGGCTTCGGGTATCTCCGGACCTATGGCCTCTTTTATTATCTGGAAAAGAATGCTGACCAGTGCAAGATCGCCCTGGCGGATTCCTCCTATCTCACCGCCCGCATCCTGAAAAGCGCACTGGTGCTGGCGGCGGTCTACGGCCTGTCTATGGGGCTGGTGCTGCTTGTCAGCATTTATCTCTCCAAGCTGGCGGCAAAGCCCATGGAAGACGCGATCGAACAGGAGCGGCGGTTTGTCGCGAACATCTCCCATGACCTGAAAACGCCCATCACGGTCATCGCCGCAAACAACAGCATCCTCCGCCATAGCCCTTCCCTTTCCGCCCAAGAACAGGCGCAGTGGTTTGACAGCACCGACGCTGCGGCAAAAAACATGATGAAGCTGATCGGCGAAATGCTGACGCTTTCCTCCCTGGAAAGCGCGAAGCGGACGCTGGAGACGGTCCCGGTCAATCTTTCGGCAGCGGCGGAGAAGGCCGCGCTCCAGATGGAATCTCTGGCCTACGAACGGTCGATCCAACTGGATTGCAGGATCAGTGAAAACGTCATGGTCCCCGGCACCGCCGATTATGTGGAGCGGATTTGCAGCGGCCTGATGGAAAACGCGCTGAAGTACGAGCCCGACGGAGGCAGCGCGAGCATTTCCGTCGAGCTTGAGCGCAGGCATGCTTTGCTATCCGTCTGCAATCCCGGCAGCGTGATCGACCCTGGGGACCTGGACCATATTTTTGAGCGGTTTTATCGCGGCGATAAAGCGCGGAACATTCAAACGGGCCACGGCCTGGGGCTGCCGATCCTGAAGGAAATGGCCCAGGCGCTGCGGGCCGAGATCTCCGTCCACAGCGCGGAGGATACGGGCACGCGGTTCACCGTCCGGTTCCCCCTATCCGCACAGGCAAAAATCTGACGTTCTTTAAGGACAGTTTAAGAACCTTCCTCTATACTTCACATGTGAAGATGAAAGGAAGGAGGCAAGAAAAGATGGACGTCCATTACCGGCATGAATGGAAGCATGTGATCAACTATGCCGACCTGCTCGCCATCCGCGCAAGGATGCGGGCTGTCGCCCAGAGCGATCCCCATGCCGTTGACGGGAAATACCTGATCCGGAGCCTGTATTTCGACAATCCCGACGACAAGGCGCTGCGGGAGAAGATCGACGGCGTCAATATGCGGGAGAAATTCCGCATCCGTCTCTATAACTGCGACCGCTCGGTGATCCATCTGGAAAAGAAAAGCAAGCGAAACGGGCTGGGCGCGAAATACGCGGCGGATCTCAGCGCCGAGGAAGCGCAGAAAATCGTGGAGGGCGACCTTGACTGGATGCTGTGCAGCGATCGGCCCCTCGTTCAGGAGCTTTACTGCAAGATGCGCTTTCAGGGCCTGCGCCCGAAGACCCTTGTGGACTATACCCGCGAGCCCTTCGTTTTCCGGCCAGGCAATGTCCGCGTCACGCTGGATTACGACATCCGGACAGGGCTGGCCTGCACGGATCTCCTGGATCCGGACGCCGTGACCGTACCGGCAGGAGACGCGCCCATGATCCTGGAGGTGAAGTGGGACGAATATCTCCCCTCCCTGATCCGCGACGCTGTGCGCGTTCCGGACCGGCACGTCGGGTCCTTTTCCAAATATGCCCAGTGCCGCCTATACGGTTGAACAAAAATACAAGAGAAGAGGCAATCACTATGTCATTTTCGGACATTTTCAAATCGAGTTTTCTTGAGAACGTGACCAGCGTGAGCATACTGGACATGGCGCTGGCGCTGGCGCTGGTGCTGGCCTTCGGCGTCGGCATGTTCATCTTTCTGATCTACAAAAAGACCTACGCAGGCGTCATGTATTCCAGTTCCTTCGGCGTGACGCTCATAGCGCTGACGATGATCACCACCCTTGTCATCCTGGCGGTCACCAGCAATGTGGTGCTGTCCCTCGGCATGGTCGGCGCTCTGTCCATCGTCCGGTTCCGCACGGCCATCAAGGAGCCGATGGACATCGCCTTCCTGTTCTGGTCCATCGCAGTCGGCATCGTGCTGGCGGCGGGCCTCATTCCCCTGGCGGTATTCGGCAGCGTGATCATCGGCGTCATTCTGCTGGTGTTTGCCAACCGAAAGGCGCACGCCGATCCGTACATCGTCGTGCTCTCCTGCGCGGATCATGCGTCGGAGAAAGCCGCGGCGGAATTCCTGGCACAGAGGACCAGGAAGTGCACGGTCAAGAGCAAGACCGCGCGCAAGGGGGGCGTGGAGCTCAATATGGAAGTGCGCCTCAGGGACGACGACACCGATTTCATAAACGAATTGGCTGACAGGCCCGGCGTGCAGAGCGCGGTGCTGGTGAGCTATAACGGCGACTACATGGGATAAAGGAGGGGGCAGGGTGTCAACGCATAAGAACATCGACCTGGTCTGCATTCTTGTGCTCGCGCTGACGCTGCTTCTGACCGCCGCCTTTATGAACGGTGAAAAGCTGGGTATCCGGGTCATCGCCGACGAGGACGCCGAAAGCTACAGCGGCAGCCTCTTTTTCACCGCCAACGATCTGGACGGAGCCTGGGACGACAACGCCTATACCACCTTCATCACCCTTTCCGGGGACAGCGCTGAGATCAAAGGAAACGGCGCCTACGCCTTCGACGGCGGCGTGGTGATCACAAACGGCGGGTGGTATGTCCTCTCCGGCACCTTGACGGACGGCAGCATCGTGGTGGATGCGTACGACTCGTCCAAGGTCTGGCTGCGGCTGGAGGGCGTGGACGTCACTTGCAGCGACGACGCCTGCCTGATCGTCGACCAGGCGGACAAGGTGTTTCTCACCCTGGCGGCGGGCACGGAGAATTCCTTCACCGGCGGCGAGAACTACTCCGCCGCCGCGCTGGAAGACAACACCGGCGGCGTGATCTTTGCCCACGATGATCTGACCATCAACGGCAGCGGCAGCCTGACGATCAAGGCGGGCTGCGGGCACGGCATCGACGCGAACGATTCCCTGGTCATCACCGGCGGAAGGATCCGGATCACCGCGCCCCAGGACGGCATCCATGCAAACGACAGCTTTCGTTTCACGGCGGCCGATCTGACCATCGACGCGGGAGACGACGCCATCCACAGCGACGCGGAGCTCTATGTGGAGAGCGGTACGATCCTCATAACCGAATGCTATGAGGGGCTGGAGGGCATGACCATCCATATTGCCGGGGGCGACATTACCGTGTATTCCCGCGACGATGGAATAAACGCCAACGGCAGCGTCGCCATGGGCGGCTTCGGCGGCATGAACGGCATGGCCGGGATGCCCGGGGGCGGAACGGAAGACAGCGGTCCCGCTTCGGATTCAGAGGACGGCGCGCCTCCCGAAATGGCCGGGGGTTTTTCCGGCATGACCGTCGAGGCGCCGGCGGCACAGGGCGCAAGCGCGGCGGAAACCTATATCCGCATCACGGGCGGCACGATCACGATCATCAACGACAGCGGCAACGACGCGGACGGCCTGGATTCCAACGGCAGCATCTATCTTGACGGCGGCACGCTCCGGATCAGCCTGAAGGGGGACGGAAGCAACTGCGCCATCGACTTCGGAAGCGAGTCCGGCGGCGAGGCGATCGTTACCGGCGGCACGATCGTCGCCTGCGGCGGGTCCGGCATGGCCGAGGCGTTCAGTTCCGGTTCGACCCAGTGTGCCGTGCTCTATAACCTCAGTTCCCCGGCAGCGGCGGGCACAGCGTTCCGCGTATTGGACGCAGACGGAAGCGAGGTGCTCTCTTACACGCCGCAGTGCAGCTATTCTTCTGTGGCCTTCAGCGCGCCGGCGCTTGCAGTCGGCGAAACCTACACGGTATGGGTCGGAGATACCGCCGATGAGCTGACGCTAAGTGAAACGGCGACGGAGGTCGGTTTCTCCGGCATGGGCGGTATGGGCGCCGTCGGAGGCGGAAAGGCATCGGGCGAAACCGGCCGCGGTGACGAATTGGCGCCTCCGGCGGAGGGCTGGGGCAGCTTCGGCGAACCGCCCGAACGCCCCTCTCCCCCCGACCGGGCGGAAAACGGAGAAGCACGGCCAGAACGCCCATCCCCGGGGGACGCTGAAAGCGGATCCGGCGGCATGGGAAGAAACCCTGACACGGGGCAGAGAACGGCTGTCACCGCGGCGGAGAGCACGGCGGAAGCGCCGTCCGTCAGCGCAGGGACATGGCTGCTTCTCGCTGCGTCGCTGCTGGCGCTCGCGTTAGGCGTCCTGTTTGCCGGATGCTATAAGCGGTACTGATGGGAAACAAGCAGCCGGTCTGATGGTATGGCGGATAATACAGAGGCGGCGGGTACAGTCAAAACACTGTATCCGCCGCCCGGTTTATGCTCTTTTACTGCTCCCGGTCCTTCTAATTCTGGAGGCTCAGGGCAAGGAGGGACTCCACCAGCTCCCGCTTTTCATTGAGAACGCAGCCCCCTGCGTGATCCTCCATAAGATGGCCGTTATCCCGGAGGGCGCGAAACAGACGGGAATTCAGGGCATCCTTCAAAGAAGTTTCCTTCACATTGGTATCCGAGTAGGGCGAGAAGGGGCAGGGTTCCGCGCCGCCGTGGGAATTGATATGGAAGAAGCCGCGGCCTGCCGCCACACAACCGCCGGAAGACTTTTCATCTCCCGGGAAGGAAATATAGACCATTTCCGGGTGTTCCCTGCGCAGCCGGAGAATCTCATTTTGCAGATATTCCCGTTCCGCGTCGCCGGGGGCAAGTTCTTTGCTGTCATCCGTGACAGGAACAAACTCCACAAAGATCACAGCCTTGCAGCCCCGGTCTGAAAGGCTCTTCAGAAACCCGGGAGAGGATACTTCCCGGATGTTCTCCTTTGTCACGGTAACAGACGCGCCGAAGATGAGGCTGCGCTGATGCAGTTCGTCCATATTGGCGATCAGCCGGTCATAGATCCCGCGGCCGCGCCGCGCGTCGGTGATTTCCTTTTCCCCCTCAATGCTCATGATGGGGATCAGATTCCGGCTCCGGTCAAAGAGTTCAAAGTACCGGTCGTCCATAAAGGTACCGTTGGTAAAAATGGGGAAGAGGATATTTTTCTTCTTCCCGGCTGCTTCGATCACATCTCTGCGCAGCATGGGTTCGCCCCCTGCCAGGAGGATGAAACTGATGCCCAGATCGTCGGCCTCGTCAAAAATGCGGAACCATTCCTCATCCGTCAGCTGACTCACGGGCTCGGCATCCACCGTAGCGTGGTTGCACCTGGAATAGCAGCCCGCGCAGTGTAGATTGCACTTGCTGGTGATACTGGCGATGAGGAAGGGCGGGATATGTTCGCCCGCTTCTTCCGCTTTCCTGCGCTTTTTGGAAGCTGCTGCGCTGGCGGCCGCAAAGCCCACCATAAAGGCGCTTTCCTTAGGATTTTTCAGCGTGGCCTTCAGGGCGTCCGCCACTACGGTCTCCACACCTTTTGTCATATATGCCTGGATGTCGAATTCTTTTTCCATATCTTATGATCTTCTTTCTGTTGCGGATCCGATGATCCGTTTTTATTTTTCCTTTTTCCCGCACCGGTTGGCGATAGTCAGATAAACAGATCCCACGATGAGCAGGAAGATCAGCAGTGCCAGGATCCACCATGCGGTTCCCATAAAGGGCAGTTTGCTTTATGTTTTATGCTATTATATTTTATAAAATCTAAAATGTCAAGCACTGTTTATCGCTATTGAAAAAGAGAAGTATTTTCTGCCATAATAAAAGTCGGGGCCCACAGAAGCCCCGACTTGAGGTAAAGCATATGGCAAACGATCCTTTTGTGAAGATCGATCTCCATGGACTGAATCAGGAGGAAGCAATGAAGGTCATTGACCGTGCGCTGGCGAATGCGTCCGGTGCGACCTATCAGATCCACCTGATCCATGGATTTCACAGAGGTACCAATCTGCGCAACATGATCTATGACTGGTACCGCTACGATGAAAAAGTAAAACGCATCATCCCCGGAGACAATCAGGGCATCACGATCCTGGTGTTGCGGGAACTGTATTAAAGATCCTGAGCCTGTCCTTCGTCTGCACGAAGTACGGGCTTTCTTCGTCTATGTCATAGGTGTCATAAAATTCATCGAACTGCCCCAGGACGTAATTGATGCGCTGCTTGGAGGGCAGATGAGAATCGGAGAAGAGGTAATCCACATTGTTAATGACATAGGTGCGGTCCTGCCTTGCGACGGTCCGGAAGAAGGTGTCATAATCAGGATTCTCTCTTTTGGCCAGGAGCCGCATGCAGACCTCCAGGGATACGATGTCCGCGAAGGTTTCGTTTGTGATGAGGGCTCCGTCGACAGGCCTGTCATATTCCGTATCCATCCCGTCGAAGAAGGATGTGATCTGCCCCACCCTGCTGTCATATTCCGCCTGCGCCGCTTCATCCAGCCAGGGTTCCAGCCAGCCGTTCTTATCGTACTGCACGCCCAGGGGATCCAGGGAGTGTGCGATCTCGTGGGCCAGGACCTGACCGAAATTTCCCAGGAGCTCTTCATAGGATGCGTTCTCTGCATCCGTCGCTGTTGCCAGGCAAACGGCACTGATGTAGATCGCGTTGTACCGTTCGTTGTACCAGGCGCTTCCTACCAGCATGTTTTCCTTGAAATATCCCCGCTCCGCGTCCTCGTATGCAGTCTGACTCCGCTCAAACCGGTCTCTGGAGGCCCAGAGTGCAAAGGAATCATCGAAGGTATCTCCCGTGAGGGTCACATCCGAAAACTCATTTTTGTGAGTATTTTCTCCGAAAAATGTCCGGATTCCGAGAATCTTTGATTTTGCTTTTTCCTGCATGTGAACGGTGAGCCATTCC
>JAEEGK010009634.1_pt1 | contig 22505 bp, 39 predicted proteins | sample 8958771 | NCBI WGS metagenome assembly JAEEGK01 (sample SAMN16246547, study PRJNA631951) | gut metagenome | biome: gut microbiome; feature: rumen; material: SC-attached | host: Bos | place: Iran: Karaj | collected 2018-10 | reverse complement strand
TCCCCATCTTTAGATATAGATAGCCTTCTAGTTTAATGGTTAAAATGTAATTAATTAGATGTAAGTGAAAGGACTCTTAAAATGAGTCCTTTTTTATTAACAAAATTGTTAAATTAAATATTATATTTAATAAAAAGAATAGTATGGCTAAAAAAGAAAATTTTGAATTTGGGAGCGTATTATATACTCCATCTGGAATAGGAATTTCAGATATAGTAGATAAAAAAACTAATAATAAATGGGTTAGTTGGGGTGAGGATAATAAATTACCATATATACTATGGGATAATTATTTAAAAAATAGTACATTATCCTCTATAGTTAATTCTATGGTTGATTATATTATGGGAGAAGGTGTTGAATGTAGTATTAATATACCTGACTTATAGAAAACTATATTTGACTTTATATTATTTGGAGGGTTTGCTTTAGAAGGTATTAGAAATAAAAAAGGTGATGTAGTTTTAATTAACTATATAAATGTTATGAATGTAAGAGTTGATGAAAAATTAACAACTGCTTACATATCAAATAAATGGAAAGGTTATACTGGAGATAATATAATTACATTACCTTTGTTTAATAATAAAGAAAAACAACCTCATTTTATATATTATTTTAGAGGTAATTTAACTAGAGGTATAAATCCAATACCTTGTTATATAAGTGCTTTTAAGAGTATTTTAATTTTAAATAATACTAGAGAGTTTCATATTAAAAACTTAGAGAATGGTTTTTCAGCTTCTTCTCTTATTAGTATTAATAATGGAACAATAAAACGTAAAGAATTAGAGGATATACAACAGAAATTAGAATATAATTATCAAGGTTCAGTTAATGCTGGAAAGGTAATTATAATTAATGCACCAGATAAAGAGCACGCTCCTACTATTTAGAGATTATAGGCTGATGATTTTGGAGATTAGTATTTTGCTTTACAAGATAGTAGTATAAATGATTTATACACTGCATTTAGAATAAATCCTGTTCTACTAGGTGTTAATGTACCAACAGGTTTTTCAGCTGTGGAATATGAAAATATCTTTAAACTTTATAATAAAACAGTTATAAAACCTTTACAAAAGAATATTATAAAAGCATTTAATGATATGGGAGTGGATTTGTCATTTACAGATTTTAAAATAGATTTTAATTAAAATGATATATATTAAAGAAATTTTAAATATACCGAAAATTGATGTTAGAGGTTGTGATACTTTAACTTTTAAAAACCAAGTAACTCATTAGATAATTACTTTATCTGTTGAAGATTTAACTCCTGATTAGGTTTATTACACTTTTAATATAGATATAAGTAAATTTTCAATAGGTTAGTATGATTACTATATATATTTAAATAATGAAGTTGTTGGATCTGGTATAGCACAATACGGGGATTTTATTCCTAATATAACTACTTATAATAGAGAGGAAACAGACATTAAAACTTACGAAAGATGAGTAAAATATATTTAATAAGTGAGTCAACTTTAAAAAAACATAGCCTTATAAACAATAATTTAGATGGTCAGTATATAACATCAATAATTGATATTTGTCAAAATATAGATTTAGATACACTTATAGGAACGGCACTTTTAAATAAAATATGTGATTTAGTTGATAGTGGAGATATACAAAATCCAGACAATATCTATTATAAAAATCTACTTGATTAGTATATAACAGAATACTTAGTATGGCAAGTAATGTCTTAGATACAAATTGCTTTAAATTATAAAATAACAAATAGTGGTGTTATAGAAAATCAAGATGATAAGAAGTCTAGATTAGATTATTCTAATAGTAGGGCAATACAATCATAGTATGAACATTATGCGGCTGCTTATGCAAATAAAATGAAAAACTTTATATTAAAGAATGTAATACACTTTCCAGAATATAAAAAATGTATTAATTACGAAGTAGCAGAAGATGTTAATACTAGTGGTATTTACTTTCCAAATATTAAATTCTGTAGAAAATGAATAATTTATATTACATTATAAATCAAATTAAGAAAATTACTCTTGAACATAAACTTATAAATAGATTTACAGAAGGAGATATTTATACTAATTTAAATGAGGAAAAAGATAAATTATATCCTACTGTAAATTTAACTATAGATACTGTATTAGTAAATGGTGATTATCAAACTATTAATGGTTACTTGTATTATATAGATAGATTATTAGATGATGAGAGTAATAAAATAGAGATATAGACTGTAGGTATAAGATCTTTACAATCTATAATAAATAAATTAAGTGAAATATATAATTGGAATATAACTTCTCAGACGTACAATCCTTTCACAGAAAAATTCGCTGACCTGTGTGCCGGAGTTTATGTCACATTTACTATGGAGGTTCCAGCTGAAGAAATATGTGCAGATGATTTGTTTGTGCCGGCTGTTATTAACATAACAAAAAACGGAGAGTATGACGTCACTGCTTATGATAAAGCTAATGTCAGTGTTCCACCTTTTGATATGTGGCTGTGGCTCATAAATAATAGTACCGGTGCTTATGCAGATAAGATTCAACCTGAGTGGCTGCAACCTCTTGATTTAAGTCTGCTTCCTACGGGAACTTCAAATCAAATGATTTTTACTGGTATAAATTCTGACATTGAAGTAATATTTCCAAATAGTGAGTGGAATTCTATTTTACGAGCTTACTGTTTTAGTGGGGTTGGTAGTGAGGTTACAATTACATTAACAAATTTAAAAAACATATGGACCAATTTTTTCAGAGGGAGTGCAGCCAAAGAGATACGACTTCCTAACTGGACAGGTTGGGCTTCTGGTGGAATGAACTTTATTTTTTGTGGATGTCCGAATCTTGAAGTGATCCGTACAGGTACATTGACACAGTTAATACCATATAACACGTTTGGCAACACTCCAAAATTGCATACAATAGAAGTTGGTCCTGGAAGTGATGTTAGATACACTAGTCCTGATTATTCTATTGGTATATCTCTTAGTACGTGGAATCCCACATATTGGACTGCAACCGAAGAGGGTCGAGCTATGTTAAATGAAAATTTACGTAGGTACTTTATCCCTAATTTAATAGATGTACACGATGCAGTAGGCCTTAAGGTTATTCGATTTGGTTGGTATCGTTATATGGACGAAGAAAATAGGACATTACTAACAGATAAAGGCTATACCGTGAGTGCTTAAAAATTTTTAATAAAAAATGAAAACACAAATAGTAACTAAAGAAGATAATTGGTTGTACTACTCATATTGTGATGACCAATTTAGATTGTTTGAAAAGGAGATAAGTCTGCCAGATGATGACCCATTTTGGCCAGAGTGTACTTAGACAGAACGTGAAGAATGGGAGTCCAAACATCCTCAACCACAGCCAGAACCGGAGCCAAATGGCACTGAGGCTGAATAATGACATTATTAAATAAAATTAAATTTTTAATATGATAAGTAATATACCATAGAAATTTAAAGAGATTGTTAAGCTGATATCTGGTGGTGCCACTTTGCCAGGTGAGACTTTTTATGAGGTTCTCACATCATTCGCAAGTATGTATGGCATACAAGGAGAAACCGTCAATGAAATACTATATAAAATCTTACAAATGTCTGGTGTGTCAGTTATCCCAAATGACACCACATACAATTATTTGTGTCAGCTGGTTTATCTTCTAAGTGAGAGACACATCTTAAATGAAAATATCACATCTAAATATATCATATTAGACGAACTATATGAGGCTTTAGTATTTGACAGGAACCCCGCACCAAACAGGTTGGTTTATTATAATGATACTATGTTGAATGATTCTAAATATGCAGTTGGCTCTACCTTCTGTGGTGGAACCATAACAGCTCATATTTACAATAACAATATAAAAGTTGGTGCTATTGAATTTGACAGGACCATAACAGACCTGGAAAACGCTGCATTCAGAAATACACATATAAATGACATTTATCTGCCTACTGAAGTTGTTACAATAGGTGATAATGCGTTTTTCCAGTGCTATTATTTATACGGTTCGTGGTCTCTTCCTGGCACAGTTACCACTATAGGTGACTATGCATTTGCTTCCACTGATATTAAAGAGTTAAGAGTGCCAGCTGGAACTACTTCAATCGGTCACGCAGCTTTTACCGGTGTTAAAAACATAGTTTATACCGGAACGGCCTCTTATGGACCGAATGATCCATATTGGGGTGCTTATATGGTGAATGGTGTATGGGAAAGCCGCACCGGCAATTTATACAGTGATGACGGAACAATATTTGCCTGCGTTGGTTATCCAGATGATACAACAACACTGACAGTTGCATCCGGTGTAACCACCATAGGACGGAATGCTGTTAGAAACTGCACATCATTGACCAGTGTTACTTTGCCTTCAAGTCTGACCACTATTCAGTCTGGTGCGTTTATTCAGTGTCCTGCTCTGCCTGCTATAACAATTCCTTCTGGTGTCACTTCAATAGGCGCGTTCGCATTCTCAGGTGACACTGCATTGACTATAACAATGCTGCCGACTGTGCCTCCTACTCTGGCTGGATCCAATGAATTTACCGGCGTGCAGAAAATATTGGTTCCTGAATCAAGCTATAACGACTATATAACAGCCTGGTCACAGTGGAGCTCTATTATTGATATTATACCAGTGCCATTGAATTTCACTGCAAATGAAGCAAATTCAACGGTAAGTCTAGGAAAATCAGGAACACTAGATACATCTTATGAGTATTCAACCGATAACGTAACGTGGACTCCATATAATATTGGTGATACGATCACACTTGCAAATGTTGGTGATAAGGTTTATTTCAGAGGAGATAACAAAGATGTCGTATTTGACCGTTTAAATTATATGCGTTTTGTAATTTTGGGTTCTGTCGTAGGTGATGGTAACATTATGTCAATTCTTGATCCGACTATGCAGCTTGACACCGCTCCTGCATATTGTTTCACTAGTTTATTTAGTATTTGTCACGGTTTGACAAGGGCACCTAAGCTTCCGGCTATAAATCTTAGTCCATCTTGCTATAGATATATGTTCCAGAATTGTATTAATTTAACTGAGGCACCAGAACTACCAGCTACAACACTTTCTGGTAATTGCTACCAGTATATGTTCCAAGGATGTTCATCATTAACAACTGTGCCTGCACTGACTGCTACAATACTTGCAAGTAGATGCTATATGGGTATGTTTAGAGGTTGTTCCGCACTAAACTCTTTAACAGTTTATATAAATGAGCTTGGAGCTTCTCCAGCAGCGAACTGGTTGGCAGATACTGCAGTTGGAACAACAGGTGTAATTCACTCATTAGGTACAATTTCTGACAGTGATTTAAGCACAATACTTCCTGCTAACTGGAGTATTTCTCATTCGTGAACTGACAAAATAAATTAAATTATTATTATGAACATTAGATATACAGATAACGGAGTTTTCTTCGTTAACTCACTTGGTTTCGCTGAGTGGGTTGACGAAGAGAGTCTGGAACATTATAGAAAAGTGAAAATTAGGGATTATTGGGAAAATGACAAACGAAAGTAAATTCAATCTTGCACGCGAAATTAGGTTTTATATATTATTTTTACTTGCTTCTTTTTTACTAATAACTGGTTTATATATGGAACCTCCTGGAGAAATATCTCATTCTGTTCTTATTGCAGCAGGAGGTTTAGTAACCGTTGCTGCTTGTGTAGTTGGAGTAGATGTAAAAGGTATAATAAGAGAGTATAGATTAACTAAAAAAGAATTATTAAATGAAGAATCATAAATACTTTACTTTAAATGAATTATGTAAATCAGTAACAGCTGATAAATTAGGAATCAATAATACTCCTATAGATCCAGAAATATTAGATAATTTAGATTATATTATGTCTAAATTAGATGAAGTAAGAGAGGGTTACGGAAAACCTATTATCATAAACAGTGGTTACAGGTGTCCAGCATTAAACAAAGCAGTCGGAGGTGTAGCTGATTCGTACCACCAGAAAGGTCTGGCAGTCGATATTAGATGGGACGATGAGTTAATAGATTATATAATAAATAATCATAGTTTTGATAAACTTATAAAAGAAAAATCTAGTTGGATTCATATTTAGTGGTCAAGAAGTAAAAATAGAAATATATGTTTGAACGGTTAATTTATTTAATTATTATAGTCTGTTTAAGTTTAGGATTATGTTATACTTATAAAAGTAATAATAAAGTTATAACTCAAACAGATACTATCTATATAGATTCTATAAGGATAGTAGAAAAAACAAAAATTAAATATGTAACCCATATAGATACTTTTTATATAAAAGGTGATACTGTATGGTTAAAAGATTTACCTATAGAGCATAAAACATATAAAGACACAGTATTTAATTCTGTTATAAAATTAGATTATTCTGGATTTAACGCTAGTGTAGATAATATATAGATAAAAACTAAACCACAAAGAAAACCATTTGGTTGGAGTATATCAGTAGGTCCTTATATAGGATATGGTACTGATTTTAAAAACTTAGGACCTTCTGTAGGTGTTAGTTTGTAGTTTGGTTGGGGTTATAGATTTAAATAAGAAAATCAGGTAGTTTTGAGAATAAAAACTTAAAATTACCTGATTTTTGTTGTTATTTATAAATATATTTTGTATCTTTGTATTATTGATCTATGGTGTAATGGTAGCACAACTCTCTCTAAAAGAGTAGCATTTTGGTTGCAAAGGTCTGGGTTCGAGTCCTAGTAGGTCAGCTAAATTTAATTATTATGGAAAATTTATTAAAAGAAGAGATAGAAAGACTTAAACTTATAAATAAATGGATATATGAAAATAATCTTCAGAATGAACAATATGTTTTAAACTATTTAGATGAATTAAATGCAATCTCTGTTCAATTTTGATATAAAAATATAGATTTATATCTAAAATATTAACTTGAGATTACTCTTAGTTTATTAAAAAATTTTTTGTAAATTTTTGTTGTTTATTTGAAATATTATTTGTATATTTGTATTATCAAAATAAGAGAGCTAACAGAAAACCAAGATTGTTATTAAAAATTAAGTTTATAACTTTCAGAAATTAATATTATAAAAGTAGAGTGTTTAATTACATTCTTATTTTTTATATAATTTTGTAACTTTTTTTGGGGAAGTTCTCTTAAAGAAATAAAAAAGTAACATAAAAAGAACAAAAAAAAGAGTAGAAATTTAATGTAAAATTAAGATTAGGATTAAAATTTAAGTTTACAGATTTGAAGTACTTTATATTATTAATATAAAAAGTTATTCTTATTTTTTTACCATTAGATGTCGGAAAAAAGTCAAAACAAGGTATATAGATAATTAAAAAAAATGACAGGTAATTTATAACAATCTAATAATCAACAAATTAAAAATTATGAAATATTTAAGCGAAATTAGGAAAAATCTTCCAGAAAATTGTCTTTTTGATAAAGGAAAGGTAGGTTGTGGAGGTACAACCTTAGCTTTAGAGAATGATGAGCCTTATGTTGTCTGTGTTCCATTTCAGTCTTTAATTGAAAATAAAATTAAACAATACCCAGAAGGTAAGATAATAGGAGTAATGGAAGGGGTAGGAATTATGGATATTAAATACTACCTTAGAGAGGTAAAAATACCTAAAATTATGGTTACTTACGACTCATTACCTAAAGTATTATCTTGTATTAATCCACAAGAATTTAATCTTTTAATAGATGAATATCATATACTACTTACTCAGTATGCTTTTAGAAGTGAAGCAATTAATAATGTATTAAATAATTTTAAATTATTTAAAAAATGGTGTTTTATGACAGCAACACCTATAGAAGAAGAGTTTATTTTAGATGAACTAAAAGATATACCGATAGTAAGACAGAGTTGGAATGATGTTTTAAATACGAAAGTTATAACAGTTAAATGTGATAGTGTAAAGGCAAGCACAATTAAGTTAATTAAATCTCATTTATCTGGTAAAATTGAAGGTAATGCTTATTTATTTGTAAATTCTACTAAGTTTATTAAAGATTTAATTAATACTTTAAAATTAAACTCAGAAAACACCAGAGTTATTTATTCTAAAGGTAATAAAATTCAGTTAGGTATTGAAAGAGGTTCTACTTTAGATGCTCCGAAGAAAATAAACTTTTTAACTAGTACAGCATTTGAGGGTTCTGATATTTATGATGAGGAAGGTAAAATTTATGTTATAAGTGATAACACTTACACTCACACTTTACTTGATATTAGTACTTCAATTCAGCAAATATCTGGTCGTATTAGAAACAGTAAGTATATCAATACAATTTGTCATTTATTTAATACTTCTAGATATAATGGATTATCTTATAAAGAGTTTAAAGAGAATCAAGATGAATTAGAGAGAACAGCACTTAAAATTATAAAAACTTATAATAGTTTAGATGAGATAGCTAGAAAAGATATTATATCAAACAATATCTATATTTATAAATCATCAGATAATTATTTTAACTTAGACCATAATATGATGTTAGTTGATTCTTTTAATTATAATATTCTCAACACTTATCAAGTAAGAGTTAATTTAACAGATGCATATTGTAAGCAGTCATTTGAAATAACTACTCAACAAGATATTATAAAAATAAAAAATTTAAATTTAAATAATACAGAGTCTAAAACATTTAAAGATATAATATTAGAATTAAGAAAAGAGAAAGAGAATAAATATAGTTTAAAATATGATGAATTACTTCAACAATATTCTTATGATTATCCTTTTTTAAAAGAAGCTATTAATAAACTAGGCTTTGAAAAGATCGAAACTTTACGTTATGTACAGAAAGATATTAAAGATGCTTTAATAAAGATTGATAATCTTTCTTTAGATGTTAAAGTTACTAAGAGATTAAACTTAAAAACTGGAGACTTTATAAGTAAAGCAGATTGTAAGAAGAAATTAACAGATTTATTCTCTATTTTAGAAATTAAAGAGAAACCTAGTGCATCAGATATAACTAAATGGTATGATGTTAAAGAGAATCGTTTAACCATTAAAGGTAAGAGAGTAGAAGGATACACAATTATAAGACCAAAATTTAGAATTTAATTTAGATAAAATGTTAAAAACTAGAATTAGACTTAAACAATTATTATATTTTTAAATTTAAATATTTCCAAACTTTATATAAGTAACCTATTTAATCAACTATGACAACAGCACTTATTACATTAATTACATTTTTATTTATCCTTTTTATAGGATTAGGGAGTATTTATTTAATATTAACCATTATTTTTAGAAGTTATGAAATTTACTACAGAACAAGAGAGTATCAATTATTTTATTAAATGGTTGTAGTAGCATAAATTTGAGAATATACAACCAACTTAGAATGATCAACCTTTTTGTTGGTATGATATAGAAGCAGAAAGGTTAGGTAAAAAATATCGTTTTGAACTAAAACGAAGAAATATGTTATCAACTAAATACAATGATGGTATTTGTGAATGTTATAAATATAAAGCGTTTAAGAATGCTTTAGAAGAAAAAGTAATAAATGAGGGTTATTTAGTATGTTTATTTGATGATTGTATTACTTTAAGTTCATTTAAAACGACACCTTTATATGAAGATGTAGTTTATGCAAATAAGACTACTGATTTTGAAAATAAAAACCAAGTTAAAAAACATTTTATTCACTTTAAACAAAATTACAAATATGAATACGTAGATTTTTAATATTATAAATAAAAGTAACACAATAGAAAAAACTGTATTTAAACTAATGTCCTATATAAAGTATGAAGATATACAAGATATTATATAGGATTTATATTTAGAGGTTTTTAATATTCCAGAAGGTAAGTTAAATGATTTATATAATCAAGGTTAGATGAATCTACTTAATTATGTAGCTAGTATTTGTATTTATAATTTAACTAACCAGAAATCGAGAGTTTTAAAGAAATATCAGTATAATATTAATTATATATCTATAGAAGAATATGGCAGTAACGAAGATTGAATTTAATAATGAGAAATTAAAGGAAGCATTAAAACCTTTTAAAGATGACTTATCACATTTAACAGATGGAGTAAGTCTTGATGATAACTAGTTATGTAAATTAACAAGGTTTAAAAAGTTAAATCCTACAGAGTAGTCTATTTTTTATTTATATGCTAAATTTGGAGGTACAGAAGCTGCTAAATTATTAGGAGTTTCAAGGACTTATGTTTATAAGATAGTTAATAACTCGTTAAGTAAAATAAACAAATGACAATAATTCTTATAACTTTTATAATTACTTATGTGATTGATGTAGTTGGGTTTATACCCAACTTATTTGCGTAGATTTTATCTTTTATCTTTAAAAAGCAAATAACTCCAGATAAAATTAAATTACCTTATATATTGTAGTGTTCACTTTGTTGTACTACTTGGTCAGTCTTATTATATTTATTAATAACTCACCCAATAAGTTTTAATTTAATTATATTATATATAGCAGTATCTTTAGTTGCGGGATATTCTACAACTTATATTACTATTTTAATTAATCTTATAAATAAGTTCTTAATTAACTTTTTTTGTAGATTAGAAAAATTGATTACAAAGATTTAAAATTTAATATTATATATTAAAAAAATTATTATGACTGATTTAGAAATTGCATTAATAGAACAACATTTAGAAGAAATAAAGAAAGTTATAGCTAATAAGTCTGGGTGTTTATCACCTGGACTTATTAAACTAATTGAAGAGTTAGGATTTAAGTATTATAAAGGATTTTGTGTTAAATGTAATGCTGGGAGATTTAATATATTATCTAGGTTGTATCATCAATATTTAGAGGATTATGGCAAACGTATCAAAAAGCGAAAAGAAACTAAAGTTTCTAAAAATATTTGAAGCAAATATGGGGATGGTAACTACATCTTGTAGAAAGTTTGGAATCACAACTGCTACATTTTATAATTGGTGTAAGTGCTATCCTTGGTTTAAAGAAAGAGTAGATGTAATACAAGATAGTATCAGAGATTATGGAGAATGTGCTTTACTTGAAAAGATAAAGCAAGGAGATACTAAAGCAATTCTTTTTTACTGTGATAGAAAATTAAAAGATAGAGGTTATGTACAACGTACAGAACAACAAGTAAATATTGATAATAGTGTTATAGAATTAGAAATAAAATGAAAGTAATATTACCACCTATGGAATAGTACCAAAAAGACGTACTATATTATATAAATAATAACCCAAAAAATAAAACAATTGTTATTAAATCTCCACGACAGGTTGGTAAAAGTTCATTATTAGAAATATTACTTATATACTTTTCTTTAAAAGAAAAAGACAGTGTTAGTATAGCAATATCACCTATCGCAGCACAAGCAAGAAAGTTATATAAAGATACAGTTAAAATAGCAAAACAACTAATTAAAAGTGAAAATGCTTCTTTATTAGAAGTTGAATTTATAAACGGAAGTATAGTTAAGTTTTTTTCAGCTGAATCTGGAGATAATCTTAGAGGTCATAATGTAAAAGGAAGTGGGTTAGTAGTTGTAGATGAGGCAGCTTATATAAAAGATGATTTCTACTGGAGTGTAGTAGTACCTTTTGTTAATGTAAGTCATAACGATATAATAATAGCTTCAACTCCTAAATATACACAAGGATTATTTTATAATCTTTATATGTAGGGTTTAAATGAAGAGAATACTAAAACTTTTGATTGGACTAATTATGACTTATCTAAGTATTTAACTCCAGATTTATTAAATAAGTATAGTAAAGAAATGCCTAAATTAGCTTTTTAGAGTGAGTATTTAGGTTAGTTTATAAGTGGAGGTAGTGTTTTATTTACTAATTTAAAAGAATGTGTTGGAGAGCCTTATTTTAACAATTAGAATGAATTAATTATTGGTATTGATTGGTCAGCTGGAGTTGGTGCAGACGATACTGCTATTATTTTAGGTTAGTTATTAAATAATAAAATAAATATTAAAGAGTGTATAACTTTTAATGATAAAACACCTAATCAAACTATAGATTATATTTTAAATATAATTAAAGATTATAGTGATTATAAAGATATAACTTTAATTGTTGAGAAAAATTCTATAGGTAGTATTTATTATAAATTACTAGCTGAGAAGTTAGATGAATATTAGGATTTATACAACAGTGGAGTATCTTATAATAATGAGTTGAATCTTAATATAATTAGTTTTAATACAACTAATTCAAGTAAAAAGAGAATAATAGAATAGTTAATAACTGTGTTTTAGAATTTATAGATAGTTATTACAGATAATAAAAAACTAATAAGTGAATTAACAACATACGAATGTCAAGTTAAAGATAGCGGACTTATTACTTATAATGCATAGTCTGGATATCACGATGATTTAGTTATGAGTTTAGCTTTTATAGTGGATTATTGTTGGTCTTATTTATAATATGAAGGTAGAAATTTTAAATAAAATTATTACAGAGTTTTAGAAGTATTATAAAGATAAAATAATAAAAACTGGACATAATGCTTCTGGTTAGTTAGCTAACACTTAGTCGTTTGAGGTAGAATATAATAACGATAATTGGCTTATAACTCTTAAAATGGAGGAATATTGGAAGTATCTTGAATATGGTAGAAAATCTGGTAAGATGCCACCTATTGATGATATACTATCGTGGATAAATGTTAAAAAAATACTACCTAGAGGTAATAAAAAACCTATAACTAAAAAATAGTTAGCTTATGTGATAGCTAGAAGTATTGGAAAAAAAGGTTTACCAGCAACACATTTACTTGAAAAAAGTATGACTGAATTTAATTTTAAAAATAAAGTATTAAGGGTAATATTTCAAAAACATAAAGAAGAGTTAGATAAACATTTTACATTATTTTATGAAGGAAAACTATGAATTGGAGTGATATAACATTAAGGTAGTTTAATAAACTACAGGATATATTTGAAGTAGAGGATAGTTACACAGTTTGTAATATAATTGATCTTATATGGGGAATTGATTCAAGTAATTTACCTTTAAATTAGTTTATAGAATATAAGGAGAAACTTGAATTTCTTAAACAACCTATAACACCTATTAAAAATATACCTTTAAAAATTACAGTTAATAATAGAACTTATAATACTAACGTTAATTTAACAGAAATTAAAGTAGCTTAGTATATTGATTACCAAAACTATTGTAAAAACCCAAAATATAATGAATTACTATCTGTATTTATAATTCCAGAAGGGCATAATTATAATGATGGGTATGATTTACAACAAGTAAAAGAAGATATTTTAGATTTACCTATTGATTTAGTTTATGGAATTAACTTTTTTTTTCTTCAATTTTATCTAGAGTTCATCAGAACTTTCCTTTACTTTTTCAAGAAAGAATTAAAGACGATGAACTTAACTCAGGAGAAGAAAAAGTAGATTCAAAAGGAATTACAAGTTTTGGAATAGTCCCTTATATCTCAAGAGTATGTAGAGAATTTAATGAAAACTGGGATAGTATAATGAATAAATCAGTGAGTTTACTATTTTATTTAATGTCTTTTTGTTTAGTAAAAGATAAAGAATAGGATAAAATGTTAAAACAAATTAGAAATAAAAAATGATTACTCAAACAAGAGATTTTTCTGATAATGACGTTATAGCAACACTACAATTTTCAACGCCAATTCCGGAGTCTAAGACGTATCCGTTTACTGTTAAATTAAGTGCGGACGGGCAGACCTGGACAGAGGTTGTATTTTATGGAAACAAATTTATAAACGCTGGTGAAACTAAAGTTAAATTAAATATCACACCGTTTATACAGATGTTGACATATAAACCGACTTATGATGAGCTGTATAATATGGAATTGGCAACTGCTGTTGAGAATTTTGTTATTAAAACAGTACAAGTTAACTTATATAATGATTATGTTGCACCTGAGTATCTATTGGGCACACAATATGTTACAGCGGTTGATATTATAAGATACCCTAACTATCACGACAGATTAGAGGTGATGATTGGTGATGATGTAGTCACTCAAGATTCTAACGTTATTCAAACTTTGATACAAGGTAACGGGCACGAATTTACTCCAGGTAAAATATTTCCTAAAGACTTTGGTGATTCAACTGGTGAAAATATGCTGCTGACTCCAGTATTTCCTATGAGAACACAAGGAACTTGGGCAGTTTCCGATATATTTATAGGTTACCAATGTGCAAATATCACAAGTGATGTTTATGTGACTTATAAATATTTAGGATTTGATAGTTAGAGTGTTTTAATAGATAACATACAAGGTACAGCTGTTAAATCTGGTTATTTGCATTTACAATATAACGATCCAACTTTTCCAGTTGACTCAGTATATTTTGAAATAAACGGGGATTACACTAAAATAGCAAATATTGACTTCGCTCCGTGCAGCAGATACTATTTAATGTGGCAGGACAGGTACAGCGGGTTCCAGTGTCAGCCGTTTGAGAAAGCTTCAACATATAAGGAGCAATTCAAATACGATGAGATCCAAAAGGCGAATCTGACCCGTGTCAAAACTCAGACTGATGTCCAACCATCGTGGGAAATAAACTCAGGCTGGATTGACGCTGATGTTTACCCCTGTTATGAGTCAATATTTATAAGCCGAAGTCTGACCTTGATTGACACCGTCGATAACATAAATTACAATGTAATTGTTAAAGACACATCTTATACTGAGAAAACATTCAGAAACCAAAATAGAAAAATGTTTAATCTAAAATTAAACTTAGAATTAGCTAAGAAACAAGTATGCTGATAAAATTATTTATAGAAAATCAGGAGATAGAATTGAAAGATAGTGTCCAATTCTTGCTCAATAAACAATTTGAAGATATAACAAACCCGACCATCATCATAAATGAGTGGAGCAAAACCGTGGAGATTCCTTCAACTCAGCATAATGATGAGGTGTTTGGACATATTTACTCTCCGGATAAGATCATCGTAGATGAATCAGTTCCGTCTGTACTTATCAAAACTGAGTCTAATAAACTGACCACTTCCTATTATTCTCCTGTTTCCAGCAGGTACAACACCACATTTGATGTGAATGTTAATTATGCTCATATCACAATGACTCCGACTCCGAATGTTGGCAGCGGCAGTTTAACTTAGTTTGCAGTTTACGTGGGTGAACTTGCATCTAGTGCACCTTATAATCAATTAACACACCAACATCTTTTAGGCTATGTTAGCAGCGGTGTGCAGAGACTGACATTTACAGCAACCGAACATAATAACGCCATTAAAATTGCAGCCAGTGGAGGTGCTGACTATTACCCTTCATTTGTTATCGCGAACGGAATAAATCACGATATGTTTACGCCAGGCGTAGAATACACGTTTATTATTGACTTCACAACTGCGCAGTGGGGAAATGTAAGTAATATAAACCTTGATTTCAATGTGTCACTGGCTGCTAAGGTTTTTGACTATAAACATTTCGGTGTTTACTTTGATCCTTATCGTAAGCTGGACTTCCGTCTTGAATGGAACGAATCCACTGTTATGGAAGGTTACGCCAAACTGAATGAAATAAAAAGGACTTAGAGCAAGACTGTTTACTCTATGACTCTTAACGGAGTTTTAGGCAAGGTGTTTCAGGAGCTGAAGAAAATAACATTTGATAAGGCATTATTAAATTCTGAAGATGCGCAATATGTTATTCCAGGCTGGGAATATTATCAAGAGCGTATTAATAGGCAGTTAGTATTAGGCAGTTGGGAAAATATACCAAGAAATTATTTAGATATAGCATCTGCTATAGGACATCCTGAATAGTTTGTAGGGTTTTTACCTAATAATGCTTTTTCAGAAGATTTTGATTATAAATCTTATATAGGTCCAGATAAAGCAAATCATAAATTTGAAGATGCATTACCTTCTACTTTTGCTCAAAGTACTGGAATACAACCTTCCACTATTATTTCTGATGGGTTAAAACCAAGAGATATAGGAGAGTTCCGTTCTTATAACCAACTACCATTTTATTGGTGGGATATGTTCTGGCAGATATTTCAAGCAAGAGCTGAAATAATAACTGGATATACTTGGGATTGTAGTGATAACTGGTTTACTGTTAACAATCCTTATTGGAGAAATTGGATTATTAAAGTAAGGGATTTTCCAGTAGTACCTTAGGAGGAAAGATAGTCCTTTACAAATATTTATAATGTAAATAATATAACTTGTAGAACTTACCCTTCAATTTTATTTTGGGGAGGTTATTATCAAACAACAACAAATAATGATTGGACTAATCCAATATAGTGCTCTTTTTATATGAGAGATGTTAATATTGAAAAACCAGTTTATGCTGTAGGAACAACTGCTTATAATTCATATTATCAATTTTTAGAAGATTGTGATATTATCAATATACCATCAACTGCATTTTGTCTATCAACAGAATCTAGAGCACCTATTTCTATAAGTAATAATATATATTGGAGACATTATAGATTAAAAATAAATTATTAGTTTTTAGATATAGATACAAATACAGTAGTATTAGAACAACCTTTTTATGTTTATTCAAACGCAGATAAACAAAATCCAGATAATTACTTTGATATTATTATTAATAGTCAAGGTCAAAAAACAAGTTCAATATGGTATTGGACTATAAATATTCCTAATTATAAAATAGATAGACAGACTTTAAATTTAACTAGTGATAGGTTTAGAGTTAATATGATTTTATCTTGGGAACCATTAACAGGAGCTAGTGAAAATCCTTTTATAGTTACTTCAAGTACTTTATATGATTATGCTATGGAAATAAAACTTCCATATTAGATAGATTTAGGTTCTCAACAAAGTGTAAATATTGAAACATATAAATAGTATCGTAGTTATAGTAAATTTGATTATAATGATTTATGGGATAATGAGCACAGCCCTTTTGAATTTATTTTGAACTATTGTAAGATGTTTCGTATTGGTATTAGAGTTGATGATAAACAGAAGAAAGTTATCTTTAAACCTATTCACAAATATTTAAATGAGGGTGACAACTCATTAGACTGGACAGATAAGGTTGACTATAGCAAAGATTTTGTTGTTAAACCAATATCTTGGGAAAACAAATATATTAAATTTAATTATGATGGATTTGACACACGTTCAAACTCTAAATATAACAAATAGTTTGGTTTTAATTATGGTGAGAAACAAATAATAACAAGCTATAACTTTAATGAGGAAGATAAAAATCTATTTAATAATATAAAAATAGGAGTTACTTATACTCCTACAGTTGTTTCTTGGAATAATTTATATGATGAAAAAATAATATTTACTATACCAAGTGAAGGTTATTTAGAAAACTTTGAAGATGAAGGTAATAAGTAGATTTATATGTTTGGGTTGACTGGTTTTGTATCTGAAATAGGTGCTTTTGATGAATCTTCATCATTAAGACAGGTTATAATAACAGACGATAGTTTAACAGAAACACAAAATAATGTGTATTGTTTTAATTAGTCTGGAAATTCTTTACAAGCTACTGTTTATCCTTTATATTCAAATTATACAGAGTATTATAGTTTACCTATTGTGTTATATTCAACTTTTAATACACCATTAAAAACCTATACAACTGTAAATCCATTACCAGGTAAACAAAGTTACGACATATACACATTATTCTGGAAGCGTTACATAGAAGAGCGTTATGACAGGAATAATAAGGTTGTTACTTGTTATATTAATATCACACCGGAGGAGTATCAGAATTTTGAATTTAATAAGTTTGTAAATATAGACAATCAGCTGTACTTTGTCAACCGTATATTTGACTTTAACCTGACAAGTAATGAGCCGACTAAAATGGAGCTTATTACTATTCAAAATCCGTCAGCATATAGGACAAACATTTATAATGAAATATTAAATTAATTATGGCAGACGCAAATTATACAATTAGTATTAACAGTGGAGATTCTGTAAAAACTATTTCTTAGTTAGAAAATAAAGTTAATGAATTATCTAATTCTTTAAAAACTTGTGAAATTAATTCTGAAGAGTTCGCAAAGACATCTAAAGAATTAGATAATTATAAAACACAATTAAATGCCTTAAATTTATCATCTAAAAGTTTAGGTGAAAATATTGCTAAAGCATCGGCTGGTATAGTAGGGGGATTTTAGGCAGCACAAGGAGCACTTGCTTTATTTGGTGTTGAGTCAGAATCAGTAGCTAAATCTATTGAAAGAATGTAGGCTTTAATGTCCTTATCACAAGGTATTAAAAGTATAACAGAAGGAGTACAATCATTTAAGACTTTATCCGCTTCTATTAATTTAGGTACTAAAGCTTTAGGTGGTTTTAAGAAAGGTTTAATAGCAACTGGTTTAGGTGCATTAGTTGTAGTATTAGGTTCAATTATTGCAAACTGGGAGGAATTTACAGAAGCAATAGGTATTAGTGAAGATCAATTATAGAAATTCAGTCAAGTTCTAGGTGGTGTAACTAACGTAGCGTTAACAGCTGTTAAAAGTATAGCTACATCCTTTGGTAAATTATTTAAAGGTGATTTCTCTGGCGCGTTAGACTCTATTAAACAAGGTTTTGATATTACAAAATCCTACAACGAAGGTGTTCAAAATAAGATTGTAGAACAGAATGAGGAAGCAGTAAAAAAATCAGTCGCTGCTTGGGAAGAATATGTAAAAGAACGTAATAAACAACTTGATACAGAAGCTTCTAAAGTAAAGGCTACTATTGATGATGAAATTAAACAAAGAGAGGAACTTTTAAAGATTGAGAAAAATCGTCTTAAATTATATAAAGAAGGTAGTAAAGAATATTATGATCAATTATTAAAGGTTAAATAGCTGAGTAAGACCGATGAAGAGTCTACACCTGAACCTAAACCTATTGTTGATACAAAGTAGATGGAAAAAGATCTGGAAAATATTAAAAATATTTAGACCAGATTAAAAGAGTCTTCTATGGAAGAGGAAGAACTTGAACTTGAACGTTTAAGAACTAAATATGAATCCGAAAAAGAACTACTTATCCAATATAATGAAGACACAACAGCCCTGACAGAGGAGTATGAAAATTCAAAAACTGCTATTCAGGAAAAGTATCAGAAACAAAGAGATAAACTTTAGAAAGATGAGCTTACATCTTAGATGAGTGGAGCACTAACCTTAATAAATGGTTTTTCATCTTCACTTAGTAAGATAGCAGATTTAATAGGTGATGAAAGCGAGGAGGCATTTGAAGCAAGTAAAGCATTCCAAATATCATCAGTTGTTCTGTCTACTATAACAGGTGCAATTCAAGCATATATTGGTGCTGCTACTAACTCAGGTATTAATGCCATTCCAGTTGTAGGTCCTATTCTAGCACAGGCGTTGGGTGCTACAAATGCTGCTTTAATTGCTGCATCAGGTGCAATTGAAATAGCTAATATTTCAAAGACAAAATTTGGTGATAAAAATATTTCATCATCTGTCAGTTCTGCTACTCCTTCTTCTTCTGCTATAAATTCAACTATTGTACCTCCAACTGAATATTCAGAAGCAATACAAGGAGCAACTTTAGAGTAGAAAGTTGGTGACACCAGAGTTTATGTAACTGAAGGTGATATTAGGTCAACTACATCTAAAGTATAGGTAGCTGAATCTGAATCAAGATATTAATTTACACTTTTTTAATTTTATATATTATTAAAATAAAAAACTATGAGAAGTATTCCAGTTTATAAAGCAATTGTAACAGACGATGAGGAAGGTATAGCTAAAATGTCTTTAGTTACTACTCCAGCTGTTCAGTCAGATTTTCTTAAATTTGAAAAGTAGGAGTCTATTAAATTATCTTTTGATGAAGATGAGCATATTGTATTAGGAGTTGCTTTACGATGTGATTTTCCTATTTATAGAAAAACAGATAATCAAGAATTTTATGTGATGTTTGATAAAGATTCTATTAAAAATATTTATTAGAAATTTATGAAAAATCCAAATAAAGTAAATCTACAGCATTCTAAAGATATAGAAGATATATATCTTATTCAATCTTTTATAAAAGATACAGAGAAAGGTATATCACCTAAAGGTTTTGAAGATATTGAAGATTATTCTTGGTTTGTAGGATATAAAGTTGACAATTTAGAAGTTTGGGATAAGATTAAGAAAAATGAACTTAATGGTTTTTCTATAGAAGGTTTATTTACTTTAATAGATACTGATATAGAATTTGAAGAGGATGATTTAGAGAATTATGTAAATGAATTAATTAAGGTTTACAAATAAAAGATTTTATATATTATTTAAGTAAATATTAACTAAATTTTTAATTGTATGGATAAAAGTAAATTACTTAAACTTGCTAAAATGGTAATGAAGTTTAAAGAAATTTCAACAGATAAAGGCACACTTATTACAGATGAGTTTGCTGTAGGAGTTGAGGTTTTTATTGAAACTGAAGAAGGTAAATATATTCCTGCAACAGATGGAGAATATGTTACTGAAAATCAAAAAATTACTATTAAAGACGGTAAAATAGAGAGTATAGAAGATAATCAACCTATAGTTGAAGAGCTTGTTCAAGAATCAGATGAAAAAGATTTGAGAATAGCTGAACTTGAAGGTCTGTTAAAAGATCGTGACGCTATCATATCTGAGTTGACAGCTAAAATTAAAGAGTTAGAGGATAAAATCAACAAACCAGTAGAAGAGCCTATTGAAATGTAGGCAGTTGTTGATGATCAAAAAGTTAAAGCAAATCCTGCTTTGAGATATTTTCAAAATTAATTAATTTAAAAAAATAAAATTATTTATGGCAAATCCTATTGTAACAAGTCTTCCTAATTATGTGGAAGAGAAGAAATTCGGTCTAATCCGTAATGCAGTCATTGGTGCTAAGTCTGCATCATTATTCAATCTGCAAACTGGTATTAAGGGCGCTACAGCACTTAATCTTTTAAATACTGACGTTGTTTTCGGTGACGGTTCTGATTGTGGTTGGGACGACGCTGGTACTTCAACTTTATCACAGCGTATTTTGACTCCAGGCTATCCAAAAGTAAATATGTCATTCTGTGACAAGGTGCTTTTGAAGACTTATGCTAACTATGAAGTTAAAGTTGCTGCTGGTCAGAAAACTATGCCTTTCGAGGAAGATTTCATCGCTGGTGTTATCGAAAATGTTAAGGCTAAGCTTGAAACTATGATTTGGACTGGTTCAGTAAGTGGTGGTGATGCATTTGACGGTATCGAAACTGTTATCACTGGTACATCATTTGTTCCTGTGACTTATCAGTCTGGTGCTTCAGTTACAACTATTGTAAACGCAACTTATGCTGCTATACCATCTGCTGCTTTCAACAAAGGTCAGGTTGTTATGTTTATGGGTTCTGATATGTATCGTACATATATACAGGAGCTTATAGCTAACGGTAACCTAGTTATCACAACTGGTCTTAATGATGTTGCAATGCCAGATTCAATCTTAATACCTGGTACAAACGTACGTGTTTACGGTGTAGCTGGTCTTGACGGAACTGGTGATGTTTATGCATCTTATCAAGATAACTTCATCTATGGTACAGACCTTCAGGGTGATGAAGAGAAGTTCGACTTCTGGTATTCACAAGATAACCGCGAATTCCGTCTTGCTATTGAAATGGCAGTTGGTGTTCAGGTTGCATTCCCTGATATGTTGGTTAAAGCTTCTCTATAATTTTGAGTATACGGGCGGTTAAAATCAGCCGCCTGTTTTTAACAATTAAAAATTAAAAAAAAATTAAAAATATGGCATACGAATCTTGTTCTTCTGTAACTCTTGAATCTATAGATGCTCGTTGCGACCAGTCTATAGGTGGTATCAAGCGTATTCTTATTGCTAATAAAGATGATGTGACAGGTGTTACACTAGATAATTCTACACACCAAATAACTGCCATAACTTTGGCACAAGATAAAACATTCTACGAGTGGAAGTTCCGTAGAAACACTGGTTCTTACACCTCTACTGTCACACAAGATGTAGCAATAGGTAACAGTTTCGCTACGACTGAAGTAAACCTACAGTTTTCTAAGGCTGAGGCACTTAAAAGATTAGCAATACAAAATGCCATTAATGCTAGTGCAGTTATTATAGTTGAAGCATTAGATGGTGAAAAGATTTATTTAGGATATGATAATGAAGTAAATATAACTAATGCTGTTATGCAGTCAGGTACCGCTAATACTGACTTAAATGGATTTACTCTTACTTTTAATGATGTTTCAAAAGAACTTCCTTATTTTATATCCCCATCTTTAGATATAGATAGCCTTCTAGTTTAATGGTTAAAATGTAATTAATTAGATGTAAGTGAAAGGACTCTTAAAATGAGTCCTTTTTTTATTAACAAAATTGTTAAATTAAATATTATATTTAATAAAAAGAATAGTATGGCTAAAAAAGAAAATTTTGAATTTGGGAGCGTAT
>JAEEGK010009632.1_pt1 | contig 22507 bp, 12 predicted proteins | sample 8958771 | NCBI WGS metagenome assembly JAEEGK01 (sample SAMN16246547, study PRJNA631951) | gut metagenome | biome: gut microbiome; feature: rumen; material: SC-attached | host: Bos | place: Iran: Karaj | collected 2018-10 | reverse complement strand
CCTACGACGACCCCGAGTCCGTTGAGGCCAAAGGCCTGTATGTGAGTAGCGGCGGCCTGCTGGGTGCCATGTTCTGGGAATACCGGAGCGACACCGACGACCACGACCTCCTCAAGGCTCTGGTGAAGGGCGTCTACGGAAAAGAAACCGTACTTCCATAGAAATACTATAACACTCAAAAAATTATTAACCAAACTTACTAACCACATGAAACACAAAGTAGTCCAAATTGCAAAACTGGCTGCTGCGCTGTGTCTCCTTCTCTGGGCGCCCGTTGCCCAGGCACAGAAGGGCATCACCGTCAAGGGTACGGTGGTGGACGCAGACGGATTGCCGGTAATCGGTGCGGGCGTCACCCTCAAGGGGACCACCACCGGTGCGGCTGCCGACGTGGACGGTCATTTTACACTTGTCGTCCCCGGCGAGACTGCTGTGCTGGAAGTCTCCGCTCTCGGTTATGTGACCGAAGAGGTGAAAGTGGGAAAACAGCGGAACATCACCGTTGTCCTCAGAGACGACACCCAGTCCATCGAAGCCACAGTGGTAGTTGCTTACGGTACACAGACCAAGGCAACCGTCACGGGCGCTTTGACGTCCATCGACAACAAGGCCCTCATCAAGGCGCCTGTGGCCGACGTCACCAACGTGCTGGCCGGCCAGATGCCCGGTGTCGCCACCGTGCAGGAAACGGGTCAGCCCGGTGAAGACTATGCCAAGATCTACATCCGAGGCGCCGGTTCCCTGAGTGACTCCAACGCAGCCCCGCTCATCCTGGTGGACGGCGTGGAACGTCCCCTGAACACGGTAGACCCGAACGAAATCGAGAGCCTGTCCATCCTCAAGGATGCTGCCTCCACGGCTGTGTTCGGTGTGCGAGGCGCTAACGGTGTCATCATCGTCACCACCAAGCGCGGAGACGCCGGCAAGCCCAAGATTTCCGTGAGCTCCATCACCGGCGTGCAGGTCCCCATGTCCTACATCACCCAGAGCTCCAGCTACGACTTCGCCCGTTATTACAACGTGTACCAGTGGAACGACGGCAAGACAGACCCCGGCCTGTACTTCACCCCGGAGGCCATTGAAGCCTACCGTACGGGAAGCGACCCCATCATGTTCCCCAACACACAGTGGCACGAGCTCATGTTCCGGAAAGCTTTTGTCCAGACCAAGAACAACATCAACATCAGCGGCGGTTCCGACAAGGTGCGGTACTTCGTCTCCATGGGTTACATGTTCCAGAACGGTCTCCTGAAGCAGATTCCGGACGTTACCTACGACAACAACTACTCCTACAACCGGTATAACTACCGCGCCAACCTGGACTTCAAGCTCACCGAGACCACGGACATGAAGTTCAACATCAGCGGCGTTATCGGCAATACCCGCGAGCCGCTGGACAGCGACCGTGGCAACATCTGGATGCTCACCATGCTGTGGGCTCACCCCACGGCCTCTCCGGGTATCGTGAACGGTATGCCTGTGACGGTAGTTTCCTACGACGCCCTGCCCGATGGCCTCACCAAGTGGAACGGCTGGGAGTACTACTACTGGTCCGGTTACCGCAACAAGTACAAGACCACCCTGGACATGGACATGACCATCACCCAGCGCCTGGACTTCCTTACGCAGGGCCTGAGCGTTTCCGTGAAGGGCAGCTATGACACTGACATGGCCATTACCAAGAAGCGCCAGGGCAGCGGCGGTTATCACCAGACCATCGAGTACCAGTCCTGGGCCGACAACAGCGGCCTTTCCATGACCGACCCCGCTTTTGACCGCACCTATCTGCCGGTCATCAGCGGTTCCGAGCCCACCCTCAGCTACAGCGAGTCTACCGACGACGACAAGAGCTGGTACATTGAGGCCCGCGTGGACTACAGGCGTAAATTCGCCGGCAAGCACAATGTGAGCGGTCTCCTGCTGTACAACCAGTCCCGCGACTACTATCCCAGCAAGTACAGCTGGCTTCCTTACGGTTACGTGGGCTGGGTGGCCCGCGCCACTTACTCCTACAAGGACAAGTACCTGGTGGACGTGAGCGCCGGTTACAACGGTTCCGAGAACTTCGCCCCCGGTAAGACCCGTTACGGTCTGTTCCCTTCCGCTTCCATCGGCTGGGTGATTTCCGAGGAGAAGTTCATGAAGAAAGTTCCGTGGGTGGACTTCCTCAAGCTGCGCGCCTCCATCGGTAAGGTAGGTAACGACCAGGGTAACTCCGTCCGTTTCATGTACATGGACGGCGTGTGGAACGAGGCCGGCTCCTACTACTTCGGAACGGGCAAGAGCGACGGCGTTCCCCGTTATGAGCTGGGAACTCCGGGTAACCCGGGTGTTACCTGGGAAACCGCTCTCAAGAGCAACATCGGCCTGGACTTCGACCTGTTCAACTATCGCCTGCACTTCAGCGGAGATATCTTCCAGGAGCACCGTACCGGTATCCTCATCTCCCCGAAGTCCCTGCCTTCCATCATTGCCACCAGCCTCCCGAACATGAACCTGGGTATCGTGGACAACAAGGGCTTTGAGATGGAGCTGGGCTGGAAAGACCATGTGGGCAACTTTACCTACGACATCAGCGCCAACGTCACCTATGCCCGTAACAAGATTGTTTTCGAGGACGAGGTGGAACCCGAATTCGAGTACCAGCGGGAGACCGGCGGATCTACCGGCCGCTACATGCTGTACCAGTTCGAGCGCCTGTACCAGAAGAGCGACTTCTACCGCGATGCCGACGGCGTTCTCCGTCTGAACCCGAACCTGCCGCAGCCTTCCAATGCCGTGTATCCCGGCGACTGTATGTACAAGGACCTGAGCGGTGACGGTATCATCGACGGCCGCGACCGTAAGTACGACGGCTATCCCAACCGTCCGGAGTACGTGTTCGGTTCCAACTGGCGCTTTGGCTACAAGGGTTTCAACCTGCAGCTCAACTGGATTGCCGCCACCAACGTGAGCCGTGTATGGAATGCCGACTACCGCATCCCGTTCACCAACTCCGGTCACCGCGGCCTCCTCAGCTACTTTGCCGACGGCTGCTGGATTGACAACGACAATCCCTGGGCCCCCGGCCGTGAGGACGGTTACCTGCCTCGCTTCACCAAGACCAACTACCCCTGGAACTCCATGGACTCCACCCTCTGGACCGTGGATGCTTCCTACATCCGACTCAAGAGCGCCAGCTTTGGCTACACCTTCTCCAAGAACAAGGTGTTCTCGAAGCTTGGCATCAGCAGCCTGGGCCTCATGTTCACGGGTTACAACCTCCTCACCTTCTCCAAGATGAAGCTGCAGGATCCCGAGGCCAAGTCCAGCTCATCCAGCGGTAACTACCCGCTGGTGAAAACCTACAACCTGGCCATCAACATCACTTTCTAAATCAGGCGTCCTATGAAAAAGTATATCCAAATTCTTGTTATCGCCCTTGTGGGCGCAGGAGCGATTGCCTGTGAAAGCCTCAAGCTGGGAGACGCCGGCCTTTCCAGGGCCCCCGAGACTTCCGGTGCCAACCTGGACACCCTGTTCGCTACCATCACCGATGCCGACAAGGTGCTCACATCGGCCTACTATAATCTTCCGTACGGTCTGGTGTCGGACTTCGATTCCAAGATGGGAAGCGACTTCCTGGAGTCCATCACCGACCACTTCATTTCCAATAAGCACTCCGACAGCGACGGTCCCAACAACCTCTACTACTCCGGCGGCCTCAGCGCCAACCTTACCGGTTCCTATGCCGGCGGCGAGAACTACCGCTTCGGCTCCGAGAAGGACTACACCGCCATCCGCTATGCCTGGCTGTTCCTGGAGAACGCAGACCGCATTCCGGACGCGGACCCTGTCCTCCTGGCCCGCAAGAAGGCCGAGGCCAAGGTGTGCATGGCCATCGCCTATGCCAACATGCTGCGCTATGTGGGCGGCGTTCCCATCCTGGACCACGCCGTAAGGACCGACGAAGAGATGAAATATCCCCGCGCTACGTTTGCGGAGACGGTAGATTTCATCGTGCGTCTGTGCGACGAGGCTGCACCCAGCCTTCCCTGGACGGTTCCCGCTACCGAGAATGGCCGCATGACGCGCGCCGCCGCCCTGGGCCTCAAACTGCGTGTGCTGTGCTTTGCCGCTTCTCCCACCTTCAACTCCGACACCAAGTGGCATCCGCAGGCCGATGAGTATACCTGCTATGGAAACTACAGCGCCGCCCGCTGGCAGGCCGCCAAGGACGCTGCCGACGAGTTCATGAGAGAGCAGCTCTCCAATGGCGGCTATGCTCTGGAGCAGGCCACCATCGCCGATCCCATGAAGGGCATCCAGCCCCGTGACTATCGGCTTGCCTACCGCAAGGCCTACAGCGACCGCGCATCGGCCGAGTCCATTATCTCCATCCGCAAGTCTAACAGCACCAGCTACCACGACAAGCACTTCGAGATTCAGGGCTCCTACGGCAGCGGCTGTTCCCTCAACTGGGTGAACAAGTTCCCCTGGGCCAACGGAGATCCTTTTCCCGAGGACTTTGACTGGGAGAACAAGGCCAACTGGCCCGAGCAGCCCTTCTTCCGTCCGGACCCGCTGGGAACCCTCAAGGTGGGCAACGCCACCTTCACCGAGACCCGAGACCCCCGTCTGTATGAGAACGTGGGCGTGCCCGGCGATATCTGGAGAGACGGTACCGTGGGCCGTGCCTACGACAACCACAAGTACCATCAGGACGGCTGCCCCGGCTTCCTCATGATGAAGTTCGTGATGCAGCAGTCGAGCGACCGTTCCAATCCTCCGCACTGGTGCATGATGCGCTTCGCAGAGGTGCTTCTCAATGCCGCCGAGGCTTACAACGAGGCCGATGGCGGCCCCTCCGACAAGGCTTACTCCTACGTGAACGCCGTGCGCAACCGCGTGGGACTCCCGAACCTGCCCGAAGGCCTCTCGAAGGAAGAGTTCCGCGAGGCCCTCATCCTGGAGCGCGAACTGGAGTTCGGCTTCGAGGAAGTGCGCTGGTTTGACATGGTGCGCTGGGGGCTCAAGGAAGCCTTCACCACGCCCCTGAAGGGCCTCACCTCCATCGGCGACAAAAACAGCGAGGCCACCGTCTTCCGCTTTGCCGTGAAAGACGCCTACCCGCCCCGCAAGTGGTACACCGAATTCGATACCAAGTGGTATCTTGCTCCCATCCCTGCCGTTGAAATCCAAAAGAACTACGGGATGACGCAGAATCCGGGTTGGAAATAATCTAAAATGTACCCGAAGATGAAAAGATTGTTTACATATATCATCCTTCCGCTTCTTCTTGCAGGCGCCACGGCTTCCGCGCAGGAGAAGTCCATGCTGGACTCCATCTCGCTGGGCAATGCATTCCACCTGAATGCCAACGTGAACCCGGTCGCCGGCAGCAGCCTCTTTGAAAAGAGCCCCGAAGCGGACATATCGAATGCCCTTTACGGGCAACTCCCGGGCCTTCTGGTGAAGACGGGCTCCAGTACCTACGACTCCAACCAGTCCAAGCTCAAGCTTTCCCTGCGCCTGAACGGCCACAGCCCGCTGGTGCTGGTAGACGGCCTGCCCCGTGACGTGGAAGACCTTACCGGAGTGGAAATTGACAAGATCACTGTCCTCAAGGACGCCGCCGCCGCTGCGCTCTATGGCGTAAAAGGCGGTAACGGCGTGGTCATGATTACCACCAAACGCGGTTCCGACTCCAAGCTCAAGGTGAGTGCCAAGTATCAGTACGGCCTGCAGAAGATGTTCCGCGCCCCGGAATTTGCCGATGCCTACACCTACGGCTTCATGATGAACGAAGCCCGCAGCCTGGACGGCCTTCCGGCCAAATATTCCGACGCCGAGCTCCTGGCCCTCTACAGCGGACAGTATCCTTATGCCTACCCCAACGTGAACTGGTGGAACGAGGTCTTCCGTAACCACGGGGACAACCACCATGCCCAGTTCACCTTCGAAGGCGGTAACCGTAACTTCCGCTACTTCGCGGCCCTCGACTACCTTAAGGAAGACTTCCTGTATAAGAAAGCCACTTCCGACGACCGCTACAACGGCAACCACTACGACAACCGCCTGGGCATCCGCGCCAACGTGGACGTGAACATCACCCGTTCCACTTCCATGAAAGTGGGCGTGATGGCCCGCCTCAGCGAGTTCAACAAGGGCAACTACAGCGGACGCCTGGAGAGAGTGCTCTACGGCCTTCCCGCAGCGGCGTTCCCCGTGAAGCAGGCCGATGGTACCTACGGCGGAAGCTCCCTGTATCCCGGCACCAGCTACAACCCGGTGGCCATGCTGCAGGAGAGCGGCCAGAAGCAGTACTCCCAGACCAAGGTGCTGGCCGATGCCCTCCTCCGTCAGGACCTGGGCGCTCTGCTCCCCGGTTTGTCGGCCGACATCCAGGTGGGCTTTGACTACATCGGCCGCCTGTCCGAAGATGCCACCAAGGAGTTCCGTTACTCCGAGCTGGTGAGCACCGTTGCCGCACAGGGAGACCGCAGCTACATCCTCAGCGAACAGCTCTACTACGGCAAGAACTCCAAGACCGTGGAGTTCAGCCACTGGTTCTCTTCCCTGCAGATGAAGTTCGAACTGCAGGGCCGCATCAACTGGGCCGGTAACTTCGGCAAGAACCACGTGGAGGCCCACGCCGCCTACCGCCAGCGCTCCTGGATCCTCAGCGGCCAGAATAACTCCTCCAAGACACAGGAGGTCCTGGCTACGGCCAGCTACAACTGGGACAACCGCTACTTCGCCGACGTCGTCCTTAACTACTCCGGCAGCGCCTACATGCCCAAGGGACACCGCTTCCACTTCTATCCGGCCGTGAGCCTTGCCGCCGTCATCCTTCCCGGAGACCCTTACATCAAGGCCTATGCATCGGCTGGTATGAGCGGCAGCGACGGTGACCTGGAGCACGAGCTCTGGAGAGAGAACTACGTGAGCGGCAACAGCTACTACTTCGGTATCAACGGCGGTACCAGCTACAGCGGTCGTCAGGAAGGCGACATGCCGGCTGTGACCCTGGCCCCCGAGCTTTCCAAGAAAGTGACCCTGGGTGTGGACACCAAGTTCTTCGCCGGGCGCCTGGGCCTCAGTGCCAGCGCATTCCTGGAAAACCGCAGCAACATCCTCATCTCCCCGTCCAACATCTCGGGCGTCATCGGTATCGGTGTGAACGACCAGAGCCTGGGCGAGCAGAGCTACAAGGGTGTGGATGTGGCCCTGAACTGGAACAACCGGCACGGAGACTTTGAATACGGCCTGTATGCCAACGGCAGCTGGCTGTTTACCAAGGTCATCAACGACGGCCAGGCCTACCAGCTCTACGACTACCTGTACCGCAAGGGAAACCCTGTGGGACAGAAGTACGGCCTGGAGGTGATCGGCATCTTCCAGAACCAGGTGGAAATCAACAACAGCCCCCGCCAGAGCTTTGGCGAGGTGCGTCCCGGAGACCTCAAGTACCGTGACCAGAACGGTGACGGCGTCATTGACAACCAGGACCAGGTGAAGATGTTCGGAACCTCCACGCCCATCATGCAGTTTGGCTTTGGTCTGCATGCATCCTGGAAAGGATTCAAGGTCTATGCCGACTTCCAGGGCGTGACGGGTGTCACCGTGAGCCTCCTGGACAGCCCGCTGTACCAGCCGCTGGTGGGGAACGGAACCATCTCCAATACCTTCCTTAGCCGCGAAATCACCTGGGCGCCCGGACGTGAAGCCTACGCCACCATGCCCCGCCTCACTACCCAGGAGAACAACAACAACTACCGCAGCAACTCCCTGTGGTACCGCGACGGCTCCTTCATCAAACTGCGGAATCTGGGTATTTCCTACACCATTCCCCGCAAGGCGCTCAAGATTTGCGACGCCACCGTCTCCGTTACCGGAACCAACCTGTTCAGCCTGGATAACATCGGCTTCGCCGACCCTGAGCAGATGGGGGCCTACTATCCCTCTACCCGCGTTTACTGGGTAGGTGTCAAGTTCAACTTCTAAACCGGGATGAGAATATGAAAAAGCTTGTTTACATACTGAGTGCTTTCATTCTGGCAGCTTCCTGCAACGTGCTGGACTTTGACGAGTCCTCCAGCCAGTACTCCCGGGATGATATGTACAAAACCTACAGCAATATCCAGAAGATGCTCACCAACATCTATGGATACATGCCCAACAAGGATATCGCCGATGTCTCCAGCGCCCTCCGCGACTGCGGCTCCGACGATGCCGAATATGCCGACCCCGATGCCTCCGTGCAGCGTTTCACCAACGGCAACTGGAGTCCCATCCAGACCGTGGACGACAAGTGGAGCCTCTACTATGGCATCCGCAGCGCCAACGAGTTCCTGGAATCCATCGAGACCGTAGACCTCTCCATGTACCAGTACGACACCAAGTACCAGCGCTGGCTGGAGCACCTGGCGTACTACCCGTACGAGGCCAGAGTTCTCCGCGCCTACTACTTCTTCGAACTGGCCCGCCGCTATGGGGACATTGCCATGCCGCTCACCATGCTCACCGCCGAGCAGGCCAATTCCATCGAGAAGACCCCCTTCGACGAGGTAATCGACTTCATCGTGAGTGAGTGCGATGCATGCGCTCCCAACCTGCCTGCCACCTACGTGGGCCTGCTGGACGACGAAATCGGCCGCGTGACCAACGGCTTCGCCCTGGCCGTGAAAGCCAAGGCGCTCCTCTATGCCGCCTCTCCGCTGCATAACCCCGGCGGAGACAAGGCCAAGTGGCAGAAAGCCGCCCTGGCCGCCAAGGCTATCATCGACCTGAACCAGTACAAACTGGACAAGGCCGAGAAAGCCAATAACTACCTCTCCCAGGAGGTTATTTTCGCCATTGCCCGCAGTGAGAGCCAGAGCTTTGAGAAGAACAACTTCCCGGTCCGCTTCACCGAGGGCCAGCGCACCTCCATGGCCGGCACTTTCCCCACCCAGAACCTGGTGGACGCCTTCGAGACCAAGGGCGGTTACGACATCACCCTTGCGGCCGACGGCTGGCACACCTCCGACCCCGCTTTCGACATCACGAAGCCCTATGAGAACCGCGATCCCCGTTTCGCACGCGCGGTCCTCGCCAACGGCATGTCCTTCAAGGGCTCTGCCATTGAAACCTTCGTGGGCGGCAAGGACTACAGCGCCACCCGTTCCGAACTGGGTACCCCTACCGGTTACTACCTGCGCCGATACATCCAGGAAAGCACCAGCTTTACCCCGGAGGCATCGGTGACCAACAAGCATCAGTGGATTGTTTACCGTTACGCCGAGGCTCTCCTGAGCTACGCCGAGGCCGTGAACGAGTACCTGGGCAGCCCTTCCGCTACCGACGGTACCTTCACGCTGAGCGCGCTGGATGCCATCAACCAGGTGCGCGCCAATGCCGACATGCCCGACGTAGAGGCCACGACGCAGGCCGCTTTCCGTGACGCCGTGCGCCGGGAGTGGAGAGTGGAATTCGCCTTCGAAGACCACCGCTTCTGGGATGTGCGCCGCTGGAAGATCGGCCAGAGCGTGATGGGCCAGATTGACGGTGTGGAAATCGTAAAGAGCGGCTCCAGCCTCTCCTATAGCCGGAAGATGGTGGAAAGCCGCACCTGGTCCGACAAGATGAACCTGTATCCCATCCCGCAGGCCGAGACCTTCAACAATCCCAACCTTACCCAGAATACCGGATGGAACTAACCCATGATTAAAAACAACAGCCATATGAAAACCCTTACAAGAATATTTGCCGGTTTGGCTTTGCTCGGTGCGGCAGCATCCTGCCAGCTGTACCAGATTGATACGCAGATGACCCCCGAAAAGGCCGCTGCTTCCATCCGGATGGAATGCAGCGCCGTGGATGTCTATAACCTTCCGGCCCAGAGCCCGGATCCCATCAGCTTCAACGTAAGCTCCAACACGCCCTGGACCATCATTCTCTCCAGCGGCGCCGACTGGCTCACGGTGAGCCCCGCTTCCAGTGCGGCCAGCCAGCTCATCGCCGATGTGGTGGTGACGGCCAAGGACAATGCAGGCGATGACCGCAGCGCCACCCTTACCCTCAAGGGCGAGAACGTGTCGCAGACGAAGGTCATTACCATCAAACAGGCCCGTGCCGGGAAGCTGTTCGTTACCCCGATGGTTGAGGACTTCGCAGCCTGCGGCGGTCCGCTCACCTTTACCCTCCAGACTAACGTGCCCTGGGAAGTCCGCTCCAGCGCCGGCTGGCTCACCTTCAACCGCGAAAGCGGCGAGCCCGACCCCGAGGGACGCACCCTTACCATCATTGCAACGGCCGCTCCCAGTAATGTACTGGAGCGCACCGCCACCGTTACTGTCGTGGCCGGTGACGACGAAGAAACCTTCGACGTGGTGCAGAAGGGCAGTTTCTCTGTGGTGGAGATTTCCAGCGCCTTTGCATCGGCCGGTGAGAGCAAGAACATCACCATCAAGACCGACCTCCCCTGGGAAGTGAGCGCCGACAAGGATTGGATTACCTTTGACAAGACCTCCGGAACCGGCAGCGGAAGCGCCGAGGCCATTGTCGCCACCGCTGCTGCCAATGACGGTGCAGCCCGCAAGGCTACCGTTACCGTGAGCGCCGGCGGAGTGGACAAGACCTTCGAGGTGAGCCAGAGCGGCCTCGTCTTCGAGATTGTGGCCCCGGGCTCCACGGAGCTGCCCCGCCTGGGCGGTGAGATGGTGATTGCCGTGAATTCTTCCCTGTCCTGGGAGCCTTCCACGGAGGTCACCGGCTGGGAGGTGGAGAAGATTGACGGCACCTCCTTCAAGGTGAAGGCTGCCTTCAACAACATCTTCAAGCCCAAGGTGGGCAAGGTGGTCATCACGGCTACCGGCGGCGCTACCGACGAGCTCGAACTCTCGCAGGCTATCAACTTCAAGTTTGAAGGAAACTGCGAGGTGCAGGAAGACGGATCCGTGAAAGTGAGCTGCGGCGCTAAGTCCCGTGTCATTACCCTGGACAACTACCGCTACATGAAGATGGATATCCAGTTTGGAGACGTGAACTTTGGCGACAGCGCCGAGCTGTGGGCTTCGGGCAGTGCAGCCGGATGTAATATCTACAACCAGCTGTCCCTTACCGGCAACAAGCGCATCCGTACCGACGGCAGCCTTCCCGTATCTGGAACATCTACTTACAAGAACACCTACTTCGATATCACCAAGGATGAGCTCAATGCCATGACTTCGTACAGCTTCTATGTGGAGCCCAATGCAACTACCCCTGGTAACCAGATTGTTTATTTCCTCTATAACGGAACGGAAAAGGCCCAGCAGGACTGCCTGTCTGTCTTTGCCGACGACGCTACGGCGGCCGGCAGCTACTGGTTCGGTTTCTACAATGAAACGTCCGACGGTACCTGGTATATTGTCAAGTCTTGTGGCATTACTCCTGTCGAAGGTTAAATCCTAGTTTGTCATGAAAAAGATCGTTTACATATTCTGCGCGGCCGCAGTGCTTCTGGGCGCCCTTCAGGGCTGCCAGAAGAAGGCGGAGGAAGCCGTGAAGACGGTGGATCTGCGCTACCGGGCCAATGACAGCTACGACCTGCCGGCTACGGGAGCACAGAGCTTCACCATCCTCGTGGCCTCCACCGACCCCTGGACCGTCACCAGCGAGCATCCGGACTGGTGCATCATCTCCGAGGAAGAAGGCGAAGCCTCCGACCCCGAGCTGGTGCATACGGGAAAGGCTACTCCCACCACCATCCGTGTGCAGTACTACGACAATACCTTCCTGGACGACCGTACCGACAAGATTACCATCCAGAGCGACTACTGGGTGGGCAAGGTCATTACGGTGAACCAGAAGGGCATCGCCTTCCTTACCATTCCCGAGTCCGACCTGGACCTCTCCGTGGAAAAGGCGGGTGGCAACTACTATATCCATATCAACTCCAACCAGCCCTGGAGCGCCCGCGTTACGGACGGTGACTGGATTTCCATCACCGACGGCGCTTCCGGAGAAGGCGTCGGAACCGTGACCGTGACGGCCCTGGACAACGTGGCCGAGCTCCGCTACGCCGAAGTGACGGTATACGACCGCCACGAAGTGGCATCGGCCAAAATCCTTTTCACGCAGGACGGCGTCCAGCTGGTGCCTGCCGTGACCGAGGTCCGCGCCGGCTTCGACCAGCTGTCCTCCGAGCTGGAGATTACCTCCAACACCGACTGGGTGGTTGTGAAGGCCTCCGAGTCCGACGACTGGTTCACCCTCGAGAACGCCAGCGGCAAGGGTAACGGTACGGTCAAGATCAACTTCACCCAGAATAATGACGAGGGGCTGCGCAAGGCCGATGTCATTGTGAAGAACGTGGTGGCGAATCCCGAGGACTTCCAGGTAGAGAAGACCGTCGTGGTGAAGCAGGCCTACAAGATTGAGCCCGTGCGCGTTGTCGTGGACAACGATGAGCTCTCCCTGTGGAAGAGCGACTGGGCCAATGCGCCTACCTATGCCAAGGGCGTGGGTACCACGTTTGTGGGCAAGGCCCGTCTCAACCGCAGCATGGCATTCGGCTCCTACACCTTCCGCTGGAGCAACTTCGTGACCGATCCCGAACTGGGCGGTCCCCGTATCCGCCACTGGTTCTGCTTTGCCGAGAGCTGCGAGCTCAAGGCCGATATCCGTCCCGCCGACGTGAAGGTAAGCTTTGACTTCAATGCCGCCGGTGACGGCAACAAGCCCAGCCTGAATTCCTACACGGCCATTGATGACTGGACGCAGCCCATCGAACTCACCATCAAGTTCGATCCCAGCGGCGCCGAGCACTGCCATGTCACGTACCTGGTGAACGGCGTTGAGGCCGGCAGCTTCGATACGGCTCCCGACCTCCTGCGCTCCGTAACCTGGAATGCCGGTATTAACATGTACTTTGGCGTGGATGTGGCCGGCAGCGCCCTCTGTGAATGGTACGAATACACCGCTCCCATGAACTGGGACGAGTAAACAAAGGACCTTTAAATGCATCTGATTATGAAGACAATCGATAAAGTTTCGATCCTTTGCATCCTGGCACTGGCCTTTTCCTGCGGCCAGAAGGATGAACCCGCTCCCGTGAAACCCGAGCCCCAGCCCGAGACCCGCACGCTCACCTTCGTCCTCCCTTCCATCGACCTGGAGGAGGGCGAGGAGGCCCCTGCGGCCCTCAAGACCGCCTGGGAAGCCGGAGACCAGATTGTGGTGCACGGCGAGTATGCTCGGAACCAGGTTACCGTCACTCTCGCCGCCGGCGACATATCGGCCGATGGCAAGACGGCCACAAAGACTGTGGACGGCCTGTTCCCCTATGTGCGCGAGGACTGCACCAGCAGCCTGTATGCCGCTTACCCGGCATCGGCTGTGGACAATCTCAAACACTGCTTCTTCTACAGCAAGTTCTCCACGACGAACGAGGAGATCATGGCGGCCAGCAACAGCGGGGACACTTTCCAGTTCCAGCGCATCTGCGGCATCCTGAGCTTCTCCGTCGAGGGAGAATATGAGGGCTACCTGCTCTCTACCCCCAAGAAGGAGGCCCTGGGCTATGAGTTCCTGCAGGTGAAGCTCACCGACAAGGAACAGCTCTATTCCCAGTACAAGGGAGACCCCGTGCTGCAGATTGAGGAAAGCCTGGAAGGGAGTAATATTCTCGTCTATCTGCCCGACGGCACTACGCTCAACGGCTTTACTCTCAAGCTCAAGGAAAACGGCGAATACACCAAGATTTACAAGCACACCGGCGTAGTGGAAATCGGCCGCGGTGCCATGGTGGATCTCGGAGACATTTCGGATGAACTGACACATTACGACAACCCGTTCAGCGATGATGTCATTGACCTGGATATCATGGGCAACGCCAACTGCTATGTCATTGGAGACCCCGGCGCCTACAAGTTCAAAGCTGTAAAGGGTAACAATCCGCTGGCCTTTGTGGAAGAGCCGGAAGAAGCCGTGGTGCTGTGGGAAACCTGGAACGATGACTCCGAGGTTACGCCCGGCAGCGTCATTGCCAGCGTCTCCTATGCCGAGGATTACATCATCCTGCATACGCCCGACGAGCTCAAACCCGGCAATGCCGTTGTGGCAGTGAAGAATGCCAGCGGCAAGATCCTCTGGAGCTGGCACATCTGGATTCCTGCTACGTACATCGAGACCGGCAGTTTCGGAAACATCATGGGTACCGATATGATGGACCGCAACCTGGGTGCCCTGGTGGCTACGGCCGCCACCGACAGCCAGATTGATATCCTCTCTTACGGTTTGGTATACCAGTGGGGCCGCAAGGATCCCTTCACGGCTGCCGGTTCTTTCAACTCCGGCACACAGGCCACCTGGGCCGGAGAGCCCGAGGTGGTGGCTCCTGGCCTCATCACGCTGGAAGAATCCATCGCGAATCCCCGTCTCCTGGGTCACCAGGACAACGCCGACTGGGCGACGGCTCCTAACAACGAGTTCTGGACCGAGCTGGAGAAGACTATCTACGATCCCTGCCCGGCCGGATATCGTGTTCCTAACCGCACCGGCGATTTCTGGGCCTCCGATGTATCGGCCCAGGCCGGATGGTCCATCAATGCCGCAGCTGGCTGGCTCAAGGTGGGAACGGGCGTGTTCCCCATTGCGGGTTACCGCGACGACTACGGTGTGGGTTCCATGGCCAAGGTGGGTGCCCGTACGCTGTACTGGTTTGCCCGTGCGGCTTCCGATGCCAAGGGCGCCGGCGCCGACCTCCGTTACGACAAGGGTACCTATACATTCGGTTCTGCGCCCAAGGCCCGTCTGGGTTCCGTGCGCTGTGTAGTAGAATAATTAATAACTAAAAACAATAACTTCTATGAAAAAGATTTTGACCAGCATTGCCATGGCTCTTCTCCTTGTGGGTTGCGCCAAGCAGTATGACGACAGCGCTATCCAGACCCGGATTGCCGACCTGGAGCGGCGCGTCACCTCCCTTGAGTCTTCTGTCGACGCGCTCCGCAGCGCCATCGGCGAGGGCGTATATGTGGTCAAGGTACAGGAATATGCCGACACGGAGACCGGAAAGGTTATCGGCGTAACTGTTACCTATAGCAATGGAGAAGTGAAGTACTTTGAGATTACTCCCAAGGTGGACTACGCAGGACCGGTCGTGAGCATCATCAAGAACGGCGCCGGCGACCTGGTATGGGCCGTGGACGGCGTTGCCATCAAGGATGGGAACGGCAAGGACGTGACGGTTTACCAGACGCCCGTCTTCACCATCGACGGTGACGGCAACCTCCTGGTTTCCATCGACGGTTCCGATCCCGTCGTTCTGGGCCAGGTGCAGAATGAAGGCGCCACCCTGGTGGACGGCATTTTCACCGATATCAAGGTGATGGAGGACAAGATTGTCCTTACCCTGTCCGACAATTCGGTGGTGAACATTCCTTATATTCCTTTCAAGCTGAAGATCGAGAACAACGACATTGTCTTTGAAAAGAAGGGCGATGTCATCGAAATTCCTTATACGATAACCGGTGCAACGGCCGGAGCGGTGGTGAAAGTTACGGGCTACAATCCCAACGACTTCACGGTTGAAGTGAAGGAAGATAAGATTCTCGTTACCCCGACCTCTTCCACTTCCGCCGCTGTGATGCTGGTTTCTGCCCTTTGCGAAGCCGGTTTCTATTCCGCGGAGAGCATTGTCATCAACCATGAGGTAGCTACCGTTACCAACCCCAACATCGACGACTATATCTTCGACTATATCGTGGATTCCGATGGCGGTTCCCTGGAAGTCAAGGTTGCTTCTAACATAGACATCGAAGTTGTCCTTGACGGCAGTTTCCCCTGGATTACCGTTGTGGATACGAAGGCAATGACTACCCATACGATTACCCTCTCTATTGAGGCGAATACCGACACCCAGGACCGCTATGGCGTCATCGGCATTGCGAAAAAGGGTACGACCAGGGTGGTGTCCACTGTCTATATTTATCAGAATGGCTTTGTTCCCGGTCCCAAGGATCTGAGCAAGGCTGCCTCTGCCAACAGCTACATTGTTACTGCTGCCGGAGACTACAAGTTCAAGACCGTGAAGGGTAACTCCTCCGAGAGCGTGGGTACCGTGGCATCGGCCGACCTCCTCTGGGAGACGGTGAACACCGCTACCGCTCCCGACGTGAACAGCATCATCGCGTCTGTTTCCTATGCCGATGACTACATCACCTTCTCCACTCCCGCCACCCTCAAGGCCGGTAATGCCCTTATCGCAGCCAAGGATGCCAATGGCGTCATCCTCTGGAGCTGGCATATCTGGATTCCGGCGACGGAGATTACTACCAATACGCATGGCATCTATAATGCCGTTATGATGGACCGCAACCTGGGCGCTCTGGTAGCAGCGGCTTCTGGTGAAGAGGCTCCGGTTGAGTCTTATGGTCTCTTCTACCAGTGGGGTCGTAAAGACCCGTTCCCGGGACCTGGTGCAACTTCTGGCAGCGGCTTTGCCAAAACAACGGGAAGTGCTCCTTCTCAGTTGTCCGGTGACGGTGCTACGGACGCTTGCAAGATTACCCTTGAGCAGTCTATCCAGAATCCTCTTTTGATGGGTCGCGCCAATAATGGTGACTGGATTACTCCGTCCGACAACACGCTTTGGGTAGATGAATCCAAGACTATCTACGATCCCTGCCCTCCTGGATACCGCGTCCCTGCCAGAATTTCCAGCGAGCCGTTACACGGCAGTGACTATACTGCTGTTACCGGGTGGTTCGAGAGCAAGGATTACCACATCTTCGGCATGGGAGATCCTGTGGCTGTTTTCCCGTTTACCGGTTATCTTGATGATTACGATCCCGCCAGCGGAGTTGCCAAGAATGGTCTTCGTGCGCTTTACTGGACAGCGCATAAGAGTGATGACAAGGCTGCCTACGGCATGAATGTGCGTGAAACCACTTCTGGTGGTAACGCACACAAGCTGAGCACGGCTGGTAAGTCCCGTGGCAGTAGCGTCCGCTGTGTGGCAGATACTGTTTCCGAATAGTATTTCATCATGAAAACGTCGAGACTAATAGTGGTTGCGCTTCTCAGTACCCTTCTGGGGGTACTGGGAGGCTGCACCTCTGACAAACTGATGGGCATGGTGGTTCCTTCGCCGAACGCCAAGCCCTCCAGTGGCGAGATTCCGGGTGGGGATCCGTTCAATCCCGACAACCCCAATCCGCCCACTCCCGATGACCCCGACGATCCCATGAATAAGATCGTCAACAATCCCGAGCGCCTGGCGCGTATCGGCCAAACTCCCATCATCGAAATCTATTACACGGAGTACACCAAGGAATCTCTGTTCCCTTCCATCGAGGAGGTGCGCAATTTTACGCACATTAACGTGGGACACGTGCGTTTCCGTGACAAGGACAATGGTGTGGGGGTGGAGATTGACGCCAAGACCATTCCGCTGGTAAAGAAGTTCGTAGCCTACAAGGCCCAGTATCCGGAGCTCAAGGTGAAGCTGCAGATGGGCGGCTGGGGACGGAATGCCGACGGCTGGTCACAGATGGCCCGCGACAAGGACAAGCGCGCTGCTTTTGTGGCCGAGTGCGTCCAGATTTGCGAGGACTATGGCGTGGACGGCTTTGACATAGACTGGGAGTATCCTACCTATGCCGCCAAGGACGGAGACCATGTGAACGGAGCTTCTCCCGCCGACTGGGAGAACTTCGTGACGCTGTTCAAGGAGATGCGTGAGGCCATGCCCGACAAGATTCTCTCCTATGCGGCCTCCGACAGCGGTAAGTACACCGACAATGTGGGCGTACTGCCTTACATTGACTACATTAACGTTATGACCTACGACCAGGGCAACCCGCCGTACCATAACTCCTCGCTGTACCGCAGCAAGGTGACGGGCAGCCGATGCTGTGCCGAGGCCATTGAGGATATCTTCCACGGCAAGCAGGGCATTCCTTACCAGATGATGAACTTTGGCCTGGCCTTCTACGGCCATGGAGACGGTTACAAGCAAACGGTGGGGAACCGCTATCCTTCCTCTGTGGACTACAGCAAGCTGGAGGATATCTTCTTTAACGGCACCTGTGACGGATACGACGTGAAGGGCGTGAACTACCGCATCTGGGATGACGTAGCCAAGGTCCCGTACCTGGGAGATGCCCTGGGCCGCATGTACGCTTCTTACGAGGATGTGGAGTCCATCAACGCCAAGGTGGCTTATGCCAAGAACCTGAACATGCTGGGCGTGATGATCTGGGAGTACAGGCACGACAATGCCGATGGTACTCTGCGCCATGCCGTGAAGCATGCCATGGACGGCAACCCCGATGCGCCCGGCCGCTATGAGCGCCCGGATGACCAGAAGCCTCGGGAACTGCCGGTGATGGGAAAGAGCACCAAGTTCGTGCTGGGAGGCAAGGGCTCCGGTGTAGACCGCGTTGAGGAACTCTCCGGCCTGTGCCCGAGCAAGGACGGCGACTTCCTGTGGGGTATTCACGACAAGGGAACCCTGTTCCGGATCAACTTTGACGGAACCTTCCAGAAGCAGTGGTACCGTGACGCCGACTTCGAGGGCCTTACCATGGATCCGGCTACCGGAGACCTGTACATCGGCCTGGAGAGTACTTCCAAGTCGGTTTATCGCGTTCCGGCTCCTAACTACAATGGAAAGGACGACAATTTTGTCATCAAGGTGGAAGGAGTCGAGGATATGGGAAACTCCGGCTGCGAGGGTATTACCTGGCACAAGGGGAACCTGTACTTTGGCACGCAGACGGGTGCACGCATCTTCGAGTACTCGCTGGACGGCACCTTGCTCTGGAAGAAGAGCCTGCGAGATGTAACCTCCACCATTTCCGAGGTGGGTGACATGTGCTACGACCCCGTGAGCGACTACCTGTGGGTGCTGGACTCCAATTCCAACAAGGACAATCCGAAGTACCTGGGTTACACGCTGTACCTCTTCACTGGAAACGCCGACAAACTGCTCCAGACCTACTACGTGGGCGACTTCGCCAACTGGAACCCCGAGGCCGTGTGCGTAGACCACAAGAATAACTGTATCTGGATTGGCTGCGACTGCGACACCGGCGAGCCTTCCTGGCTGTTCAAGGTGGAGTTTACGAATCTGTAGTTTTTAGGCGGGGCCTTAGCGCTCCGCCTTTTGTTTTTGCCGCGTTGACACCAAATCGCCATTCTGTGCATTCTACGTGTCAACGCGGCACTGTTTTCGGCCCAAACCGCCCTTTTTGCTGCCACGTTGACACCAAATCGCCATCCTGTGCATTCTGTTTGTCAACGCGGTATTTTTAACGGGTTAAAGAATGGTATTTGTGCCAAACTTTAACTTATTCTGCGCAAAGTGCCCGTAAAAAGACGTAAATTGTGTGAAAATTTCGGGTTTTATACCCTTATTTTGCAACCGACTAAGGAAAAGTTGGTTATTAGGTTATCGTTATTTCGGTTTAACCAAAAAATGCAGTCCAGGTGTGAACCCCGACTGCATTTTTTTATGAACCGCTTGCTAACTCGGAAAATTATCGTATCTTTGCATTCCCGTCCGTAATGACGGAGTTTCAAACGCTTTAAGCCCGGAGGGGTGGGTGAGTGGCTGAAACCAGCAGTTTGCTAAACTGCCGTACGGGTTATTCTGTACCACGAGTTCGAATCTCGTCCCCTCCGCCAAATGCCTTCTACAGTTTTGTAGGAGGCATTTCCGTTTATATACCCCATGCACCCCTGAATGGACACCTCAACTGATGTACGTACAAAATAGGAGCCATATTTTGAGGCAGGCGGCGCAGGTTCAGGAGCAGGCGGCGCAGGTTCCGGGGCAGACGGCGCAAGTTCCGGGTGTCAACGGTGCAGGTTCCAAAACAGGGGCTGAACCTGCACCGCGAATCGGCCTTCTGCCTTGCTCCGGTGGCGCAGGTTTCGACCCTAAAATGGAACCTGCACCATCTACGGCTGAACCTGCGCCATCGGTGTGCTAGTGGGCTTTTTCGCAACTCCCCAGCCGATGTACGTACAAAAAACCGGCAATCCAGTGCGGTGGCGATGTACGTACATCCATCAAACTAGCCGTAGAACAGCGACTTACCCGATGTACGTACAAAAATACGGCATTCCAGTGCGGTTTAGGTGTACGTACATCGGACGGAAGATGAAATCGTGGCGCTTATCACAATGACAATCAGCGCGTTAGAGTAACTGACGGGTATGAATAGCATACCCGTCAGTTACTCTAATCGTTTAGTATTCAACTATTTAAGCGCCACAAACCACCGCTTCAAGCCCTCCTGGCAGCGGTCGTCACCAACCAGAAATGTCAATTATACCGAATCTCGGAGGGGACGAGATATCCCCTTGCCAGCGGCGCTAGTTGTGAAGAAGTTTAAGGAGAAGATGACCAAGGGAACTGTCATTCCCCGAAAACTTTATTTCATTTTCTGAAATGACCCATGGCCGTGGGGACAATTATGCCCGATAGTTCTTACATTTGTTAAAAACCACATAATATGGAAAACCTCGACCAAGCACTGGAATCGCCCGAATATGAGGGCATCCGCGTTAAAAAATGCACCGACGGCAAGTATCGCTGGACGTATCCGATGAATATGTTAAAGAATCTGGCACCCTTCTACACGGTGTGCAAGATCCTGGGTATCCTGGGAGGCATCGCCTTCGTGGCTACCTACATCGGCCCGGCCTTCCACGGTAATTTCGCCGAGATCGGCCACGACCTCAAGTATTGGGGCATTGCCGTACTGGTAGGCCTGGCCATTGCCTTCCTGTCCTACCTCATCGTTGCAGCCATGTACAAAGGAAGGTACATCATCCACTTCACGATGGACGAAAACGGCCTCTGCCACGAGCAGGTGGAGTATCAGAAGAAGAACGCACGCGTCATCGGCGGACTCGTAGCCGGCGCCGGCGCGCTCACCGGGAATCCCGTCAGGGTGGGACAGGGTATGCTCGTTGCAGGCCATACCTCCCTCACCACCGACTTCAGCAAGGTGCGCAGCATCAAGCCCATCCCCAAACACGCCACCATCAAAGTCAACGAGCCTCTGGCTAAAAACCAGGTGTACACCGCTCCCGAAGACTTTAACTTTGTCCTGGACTTCATCGCCAACCACTGCCCCAACGCAAAATGAGGTTCCTCCTCCCATGCCTTCTGGCGCTGCTCTTTGTGAGCGCCTGCTGGTTCCGTGGCGGCCGCCCGCCCCGTACGAATGATCCCGCCCCTCTGGAAGGGACGTTCGTCAGCGGGGCCGATACCCTTTTCTTCGGCGGCGAAGGAAGAGGCATCCACTGGCATTTCGCCGAAGCCCCGGAACCCTTGAACGCCCGCGGACAGGGAATCTGCGTTTTCCTCTTCCACAACGAGGAATACCGCCACGACGCCGCCGAAACCTTCCGCCTGCGGGACACGCAGGGCCGCGAACTCAGCTTCCTCCTTTCAAACGGACCGGCCAAGGCCGATGAACTCACGCTCTTCGGCGGCAGCTGGCCGGAAGGAAAAACATTCAGGAAAACCACAGCACTATGAGATTCTGTACCCACTGCGGGGCCCAGGTCCCCGACAATTCCAAGTTCTGCACCGCCTGCGGAACACCCATAGACGCTCCCGACGAGGCTACCGTGGTCATCTCCGACCCGGAAGAAGAAGTGGTCGAAGCCTCCGACGTTGAAGGCGAATTCACCGCCGCCAGCTGGAGCCCGGAACCGGCCGCGCAGCCGGTGAAACAACCCCAGCCGCAGCCCGTACGCCCGGTGCAGCCCGTTATCAAGGAGACCTCCCAGCCCAAGAAGAAAGGCTTCTTCTCCTATGTCTGGCTTTTTATCAAAGTCCTTATCATCGCCATTCTGGCGGTGATGGTGGCCGTCTTCCTCCGCGGGGTATACATCGACTATACCTCTTCGGCCGAAGAACCTCAGGTCACTGTTGAAGACGACGGCTTCCAGAGCCTGGACGAACTGACGGACAGCGAAAGGGCGGAGTACGAGAAAGCCCTGCTGGAGCGCACCGACAAAAAAACGGCCGAAAAGAAAGCGGCCAAGGTTAAAGTGGGGCCTGTGGAATTCCTCCTGGCCGGAGACTACAAGATTGCCTCCCGGGAACATATGCAGAACGCCGAGGCCTGCATCATCGTCCCCAAGAACGCCACCAACCAGGATAACCGCCTCAAAGTGGTGATTATTGCCGGGGAGCCGGAGGACAATACGGGTCTCACCTCGGAGGAAATCGGCTACATCCTCAAGAATAACCTGAGAGATCTGGTAGAGGAACTCACCGACGGGAGATACGACGTCCATTACGAGGACAATGCCGACGGTAAGTACTTCCCTCACTGCTACACCTTCCTGAACCTGAAGAAATCCAATAAACGGATCTATACCTATACAGAATCGACGCTCGTGAGCGGAAACGTGCTTACCGGCTGCGCCGTCGCTACCGACGAAGCCGAACTGGCCGCCCTCATGGACATTTATTCCGCCGTCGTAACCGGCGCTTTCATTTAATCATTATCTACGCCTATGAAATACTGCCCCA
>JAEEGK010009631.1_pt1 | contig 22507 bp, 2 predicted proteins | sample 8958771 | NCBI WGS metagenome assembly JAEEGK01 (sample SAMN16246547, study PRJNA631951) | gut metagenome | biome: gut microbiome; feature: rumen; material: SC-attached | host: Bos | place: Iran: Karaj | collected 2018-10 | reverse complement strand
TGGAGCCTAAGACCTTCTTGCCAAAGAAGGGGAACTATCGTGGACTCATCGTCTATCAAAAGGCGGAGTGCATCTACGATATCACCTTCTACTTCGCTCATCACTATTTCGTAGAGCGGAAAGACCGTACTATCGACCAGGTGGTGCAGGCTGCCCGCTCTGCTAAACAGAATATCGCAGAGGGGTGTGCGGCTGCCATGCTGGACCGTCTGCAGAAAGACTTCGTGGAAAAGGGCGGCATCCGCGAACAGATGACAGCAGCCCGTCTGGGCTACCGCAACGAGCAGAAGGCCCGCATAGCGGAGCTGGAGGCAGAGAACGCAGGGCTGAAGGCTCGGATAGCAGAGCTAGAGCGGAAGGTGAAGGAGCTGATGGGGCCAATGGGGCTTATAGGACTTATAGGGCTCATGGGCCTCGTGAGTTGCTCGAGCAGCAGCGACGATGCTGTGGATAACAATCCACCAACACCTGTGAATACGGAGGTGGCCATCAGCTTCAGCGGCAGCGAGAGCCAGGAAGAGGCAGTGAGCAATGGCGGCAGCAATAGGGCTAATAAGACCAATAGGGCCTATGGGACCTATGGGGCCAATAGGAGGGCTGCAGGCAAGTCGCTGAGCGAGAGTGCCACGAACTTTACGGTCTGGGGCTATAAGAATATGAGCTATACGGCTGGTTCCTATGGCGACCTGCAGACCGTGTTCCCAGGCTACCAGGTAGACTGGCACGATGGTAGTGCAGCCTCTACGACCAGCAATACTAATGGCTGGGAGTATGTGCGTTCAACACCCACAGAGCAGACCATTAAGTACTGGGACTTCAGCGCCAAGGCGTATAGGTACTTTGCTGTAACTGCAGGTGCAGGGAATCCTGACAAAACAATTGATGGACAAGTCTCGTTCACGATGACGGCAGACTGCAGTGGCGCTACCGATGAGGCCATCGCCACCAACATGGCGAACGCCCCGTTCTTCTCGCACCTGTGGTTCTCGACGGGAAATGTGAGCGACTTCCCCGACAAGCAGTTCGGCAAACCCGTGCAGCTGGAGTTCATCAAGCCCTTCGCGCGCGTGCGATTCCTATTTAATTACTCGTATGCTGCAGAGGGCGTGAAGGTGACTTCACCCAGCTTCAAGCCAACGAACGGCTCAGGGATAGCCCGCAAGGGTACGGTTAAGGTGACTTATCCGCTGACGGGAACGGCGACGAAAGAGTCGTACGCTGTAACTAAGAATGCCTCCCCTGCAGAAGGCGAAGAACTGACTGCCTTTACCGAGGAGTATATCCCTGAGGGCACAGAGAAATGGTATATCGTATTGCCTGTTCTCTCGCAAGAAAGCTATACGATGAGTGTTAGTGTTAACAACACATCGAAGTCCGCTGTCGTGCCTGCGGAATATATGAGCTGGAAGCCAGGCTACAGCTACACCTATATCTTTAAGATTACCGAAGAGGGTGGTGTGGAGATTGAACTAGTACAAGCTGCAGTAACAGCATGGACGGATATGTCTATAGTCCATTCAGTATATAATTGGTGAAGCGGCCTGCGGCCTAAATGATAATTGATAAATGATAATTGAACAGACCATAGTAAGAGAGCTGAGAAGGCTGATGGGACTCATCGGATTGGTAATCCTGATGGGACTCATGGGCTGCTCGTCTGACGATACGGCTGAACCAAGGACGGAGAAGTCGACAGAGGTGCAGCTGGCTGGCTATGTGGCTGAATATGAGGAGGCTAGCAGGAACAATAGAACCAATAGGGCCTGGGAGCCGCCTACGGGCTATTCTGTGTTTGATACTGGTGATAAGTCTATCAGCGTGTTCTTCACCCAGAATACTACTGCTGGAGACGAGCAATTCTTCTTTAAGAGTAGTGGCAAGTGGAAAGTCAGTGGCAATGAGATTTCAGCAGGAACGTATTACCTCTATGGCTATATGCCCCACGATAAGAGCATAACTTCAACGTTGAGTGTGCTATCTGGCGATAACAAGACCTATGCCGATGGTGTCGTGGTGACGCTGACGAATGTGCCTACTGTCTCGACTGCCGACTTCTGTGTGATGGTGGGGGCTAGAAACGGATACGGCAATGGTTATCCTTCAGTGTCGGACGACTACTCCATCACGGGCCTGCAACGAGGTGATTTCCAGTATGTGGCCCCTGGAGGTGGCAATAACTATGTGTTCCTGCTGTTCGACCACCTGTTCTCAGCCTTACGTCTGCAAATGCGCGTACAGGGCGACTACAATGCCCTGCGCACCATCAAGCTGAAGGAGCTGAAGCTGATGACCTATGAAGGTTCAACGGCCACAAAGAAGAAAACGGATGTGGCCATCACGTTAGAAGCCAATGGTGAAGGTAATGACCCGATAACGGATGTGACATTTACTCCGCGTGGCACGGAAACAGAAGCGGGTAGTGTGTTCACATCGGAAGCAGGCTTTGAGTTGAACGAGGACTATCAAGAGTTTACGGGTCATTTCATGCCGCAGGGTGTCAACAAGATAATCCTTGAGAGCACCTACGACGTCTATGACAAGAAAGGTAACCTGGTGCGCCAAGGCTGTACTGCCACGACTACGCTTAACATCAATATGTTCTCTGGACAGACCCAGGCGAAGCGTGGATGTAGATATACCATCAATCTGACAATTAACCCGACGTACTTGTATGTGCTGTCGGAACCTGACTTGAATAACCCAACGGTAATAGTAGAATGAGAAGATATATTACCATAATGCTGATGATACTCCTGAGCACGATAGTAGCGCAGGGGCAGATCAAGATTGGTGGTAATGTATATGGTGGCGGCAACCATGCAGAGGTGAAGGGCAGCACGAAGGTGACTGTGAAGGCTGGCGATATTGGTGCTGTAATGGACCCGAATGCAACACGTCCGCTGGCAGATCCCCAGGGTAAGGTGTTTGGCGGTGCCCGTATGGCTAATGTAGGCGGTAACACCTTTGTACACATCGATGGTAAGAGTGATTTGACGGGAGACCTTGCTACTAAATCTAACTATATCCTTATTAATCAGGTGTTTGGTGGTAATGATATTGCAGGTCAGATAGGTACAGCTGCAGCGGTGGGTGAGCAAATGCCTACGGAATTGACAGCGGTGCTTACAGGTGAGGAAACCAAGGAAACCCACCCCAAGAAGAATGCAGTTGACAATACCTTCAACAGCTATGTTCGCGTCAGCACCAAGGCAACTGACCAACATTATACTGCTGAGGAGATTGCGGCAGCAGCGTTAGATCCGGAGAATGCAGCCTATGGTAAGACTACTGATGACGTGAAGCCGGCTTCTGATGCCAGAAAGGTATATATCGGTCAGCTCTTTGCCGGTGGTAATGGTGATTTCGACTATGAACAGTCTGAGCCGAACGAAGGCAAGGTGACACACACCATCTATAATAGGAGCGACAAAAACCACATGACACCTCTTGCACAGATGGTGACCAACGAGGGTGAGGTGGGCTTCCATTTGCCAGAGTTGGACAAGACCTATCTGGAGGTTGTGGGTGGCTCTATCGTATATGCCTATGGTGGTGGTAACAATGCTACGGTGAAGGAGAAAACCATCATCCACATTGACAACCCCAGTGCGGTGGTGAACCATATCTATGTGAATAAAGACACCTGGGCTGAAAACCTTTCTGCTACGGCAGAAAGCAATACCATCAAAGACCTGCTTACTGAAGCCCGCTTCAAGGAGATGGGCATCAACACCACCTTCTCAAAGCCTAGCAGTGGAGCCTATCAGGTGGGTCGTTTCTTCGGTGGTAACAACGTGGCAGAGATGCATATCCGTCCGACGTGGAACCTCGTGGCAGGTAAGGTACGTAACCTGTACAGCGGTGGTAACAAGGGTAACATGACCAGTCCGGAGGGTCTGCTGCTGGAAATCAAGGACTACTCCAGCCTTATCGTTGATAACCTGTATGGCGGCTGCCGTATGGCAGACGTGATGCCGACGGTGAACGGTGTCTATGTGCCTTGTACGAACCTGAAAGACAAGGACAAAGACGGTAATCTGCTTTATAAGTTCCCGGACGAGTTGTCAGCCCGTACGCTAGTACGTGGTGGCTTTGTGCATAATGTCTATGGCGGTAACGACGTAACGGGTACGGTATATGGCGGTAATGCCATCGGTATCTATACCACCGTTCACGGAGACGTATATGGTGGCGGTAACGGAGCCTATCCTTATACCGACAATGATCACACCTATAAGGATGATGATGCCTATGGCGATTTCCTCTATAGTACTGATGGCTATAATTCTTCTGTAGAAGCATTGAACGCCTTCCGTCCCAATGCCGAACAGGTGTCTCTCCGTCTGAAGGGTAAGGATGCTGAAAATCCCACCATCATCAAGGGTTCTGTATTTGTAGGTGGTAACTGTGCCTCGCTGGACACCAAGAAGGAAGACCCGTTAGTAGAGTTGAAGATTGGTTCTTACGTATGGGCTGACAAGGTCTTCCTGGGTAACAATGGTGAGGGCATGATAGACGAGGGCACCCTTCAGCACTATGCGGGGGTCTATCCAGGGGCAGCTGGTTTCAGTTCAATAAATTATATGAAAGCTGACGCCTCCGCATTTGCCAACTATATGGATGGTGTGACGATGAATTTGCAGCCCTCTATCGTGTTTGACAGCAAAGCCAACGGCGACCCTGATGATTATATCGACTATACGAGTAAGATAGGCTCTTTCTATTGCGGTGGTAATGTGGGTAGTATGGCTATTGCCGGCAAGAACACCTACAAGGTGGACCGTGGCCTCGTCATCTTCGAGAAGTTTGTAGCCGGTTGTAACAATGCCGATGTGCCGGAAGGCGACTATAATGCGGCCTACGAGGGAGGTATCTTAGGTGCTCAGAACGAACGTGGTGGCGCATCAGACGAATACTATACCGACAACGGAACAGCAACAGGCAAGATTAAAGACCGTATCGAGTTGAATCTCGACAATGTGGTGATTGAGCCCCATCGATGGAACGATACGTTTGAGCCTATTACTGCCGCTGATATTGAGGAAGGCAAACTGAAGGCTGGCCAGGAGTATTACACCACTAACCTGCGCTTGAGCAAATTCATTGCTGACGGCACAGAGTCCGCTTCCACTACTGCCACTGACAAGTATTATAAGCTGACGGTGAAAGGTAATCAACTAGACTGGAACACCGCCATGTGGAGTACGGATGAGGATGACTTCATGAGTACCAATTCTACCGATACTGCTAAGGACAAAGTCCGCCGTCTGCTGGGTGGTAACGTCTATGGTGGCTGCTACAACAGCGGACACGTGAACGGTAATGTGGTCATCAACATCAACCAAGACCTGATTAAGCGTGATGTGGTCTTTGCGGAAGCCGACAGCGAGGATCCATATAAGGTGAAAGTTGGTGGTGCCCGTCGTTCTGGTGTACTCCGCGAGGCTCAAGGAGATGATGTGCAGGCTGTTGCCATGACAGTGTTTGGTGCTGGTTTTGGTGAGGATACTGAGATATGGGGTAGCACTACCGTCAACCTGAACAACGGCTATGCTTTCCAAATCTTCGGAGGTGGTGAGGAAGGTGTTGTCGGTAAGAGAAATCTCCAAGGCGAGTACGTTTATAATGCAGCCTATAGCTCCACCGTCAATATGAAAGGTGCGAATGCCGGATACTCCGAGAAGGAGAGCGGTCTACCGCTGGCTGAAACCGAGTATATCTATGGTGGCGGTAGCGAGGGCGACGTCCTTGGCGATACGTACGTCTATCTGGGTAATGGTCGTGTGTATGATGCCTTCGGAGGTGCCAGCAATGCCGACATCTATGGAGGTACGGAGGTTTATATCGGTCATAATGGCGGCTTCCCCTGGATTCGTGATAACGTCTATGGCGGTAACGACTTTGGTGGAAACATCAAGGGCAAGAGAAACCACACCACTGCCATTACAAAGGATGCTTTCGATGCAAGTATGCTGCAATCGTCCACCTATGTGAAGTACGTTCAGGGACGTGTCGACAGTATCTTCGGTGGTTGTTATGGCAGTTACCCCTATGCCGACCCTATCTTCAAAGACTATACCTATTCTACAGGTGAAGCGAATATTCCTACAGGAAAGAGCGCAGGTTCTCCTCGTCTCGATGAGAACAATGAGCCAGTATTCTCTTTCCCCCATATGGAATACAACTCTTTCGTCCACTTCACCCCTGAAGAGAACGGTAACAACAAGGTGGGCTTTATCTTCGGTGGTAGTGAAGGTTTCCCAGGACATGTGGAGTTGAACAATGCCATGCAGAAAGAGTGCTATGTGCACGTCCATGACACCAAAACCAAGGATGCCAACCGATTTGCCAATGTCGATATCTATGGTGGTGGCGCCTTTGCCGGAACAGGTACACTGGGCGACTCTCCTGAAAACACATACTATGGAGCTGGCCGTACTGCTATCGATTTGTATGGCGGCAGCTTCCACAATGTCTATGGCGGCTGTAATCAGGAAGGCCTGGTGGGCTATACCCGTGTCAACGTGCCTTCCGGTTCTACTGTCAAGGTCAACGCCCTCTTTGGTGGTGGTAAGGGTTATTCCACCGATTTGATTGCGGAAAAACCGGTTCTTGCTGCCCGCTACTGTGACCACTATGTGACCTGTATTGACTATCAGAGTGGTGATGCCATTGTGAACGATGGTATCTATGGTGGCAACGAGAACTGTCGCATTTCAGCCGACACCTATATCAATATAGGAGCACCGGTGATGCAGAGCAGTGGCTATCAGGCTACCATCTATGGTGCCGGCTATGGCAAGAAGACCGTTTCTGGACGTACCAACGTGTTTATGAACAACAACTCGAATGCCTATAAGGTGTTTGGTGGCGGACGCGACGGTAACTCCTTTAACTTCGTTTCGCTACAGCAGTGGCTTAGAAATCAGCTCACTACAGCTGGAACAGCAGCAGGTGATATGGACTCTAAGTTATCTGAATATAATCATCTCCTGCTCAATTTCGGCACCTATCTTGCTGCTAATCCCATTACTCTGCCTGACAAGACCGGAACATACGTCAATGCTTCGACGGGGGAATACGAAGGTACTTACATCAACGACCTATTACCGACGACTGAAAAGCCGACGCCCACCTACCACCAGACCAATGTCCATATCATGAACGGTGGTAATGTGAGTGGCTACGCCTACGGTGGCGGTCTGGGTACCGATGCCGTGGTAGCCGGTAGCACCTATATCGAGCTGAAGGGTGGTAATGTCGATAGAGATATCTATGGCGGTGGTCAGGGAGGTCCTGTGTTCGATGAGTTCGGATTGGGTACAAGCGTATTCACAGCCAATACCAATGTCTATGTTGAGGGTGGTATGGCCCGTAACGTCTATGGTGGCGGTTATCTGGGTCATGTGGGTAAGCATGAAGGTGAGATATCAGCCTCTTATAACGGTGACATCCCTGCTATAGCCAATGTGACCATCGGTAAGGTGGACGGTACCAGTTTCTACAACGGTATTCCAGCCATCACACGTAATGTCTATGGTGGTGGTGAGGGTGGCTCTGTGTATGGTACGACCAACCTGACCATCAACAATGGTTATATTGGATACCGCTACAAGAATACTGCCACATCGGGCGCCCCCGTCTATGAATATGTAGAGGAACTGGACGATCAGAAGCCTAACTCCATTGAGAAGGCAGGTAACGCCTTTGGTGGCGGTTATGTGGTAAACAGTTATGTGGACAAAGCCAACGTCACCATGTACGGCGGTACCATTCGCGGTAGCCTCTACGGTGGCGGTGAGCTGGGTCCCATCGGAGCCGGTACGACGAGTAGTAGCTTCTCCACGGAGACAGGTGTAGAAAGCGGCAACGTGCGCATCTTCAGACCAGGTAAGACGCAGGTTAAGATGTATGACGGACATGTGAAGCGTAATGTCTTTGGCGGTGGCCGTGGACAGGACAGCTGGGGCGGCGATGGTACCTTGTATATGGACGAGGCTGTGGTGACATCCTTGAGAGCTAATGGCTTATTCTGTAAGGGTTATGTCTTCGGACAGACCGAGGTCGACATCTATGGAGGTGAGGTAGGTACCGACGAAGGTGTGGCCCAGGGCTATGGCAACGTATTTGGCGGTGGCGATATTGGTTATGTTTATAGTGCCTACGAGACGGAGAATGTATATTACACCGCAGAAGAAGCAGCTGCTTATAACACCGAACATAATCTTAGTTCAAGCGACGCAGGCTATAAGACTACTAGCAGCATCAAGACCCCTGGTGGTCTCTGTGTCGGTAAGAAACCATCTGGTAGTGTACGCTATGATGGAAATGAGGAAGGCTATTATTATAAATATGAGAATGGAGCATTCGTGACCTCTGGTTCTGAGAAGGTGCTTACCGAGGACTGTAAGGTGCTGGTGGAGCCTTGGTGTAAGGCCTTGTCAGCTATCAATATCAATAGCACTGACTATGCTGCTGGCGACTTTGTGCCTACCTCTGCCCTTAACTATCTGGGCAATAAGGCTGATCCAAACTGGATAACTTTGAGTAAAGCAGATGTCAATAAGGAAGGTGTCATTATCCACAACGCTGTGTTTGCCGGTGGTAACACCTCGCCGGGTTCTACCGATGTGTATGCCAATACCACGACGGTGTTCGGTAACGCTACGGCATCCATCCATGACGTCTATAACCGCGACCTGATCTCTATCGGAAGAGGTCGTGTAGGTGGCTTGTACGGTGATGGTAACCTGACGTTGGTCGATGGCTACCGTGAGGTGAATATCACCAACTACGGTACCGACTACTACCATATTGACAATGAGATTACCCTTGCAGAATATAATGCTCTGCCTAACCGTGAGGCTGCCTACTACGAGATTCGCTATAAGTGTCTGCAAGCATGTACCGACAAAGATGGCAAGAATTACGCTGTTGGTTCCACCATCACTGCCGACGAGATGCAGACGGTCTTTGAGGGCGTGACTGTTGGTGAACCAGCTCAGGCGATGATTCAACCGAATGGTAAGCCTTTAGAAGCGTACTGGAAGGAAAACGGTGTCTGCTCGCGCTATGCAGGCCGCCCGATGAACACGGTACAGCGTTCAGACTTCTGCGGCGTGTTTGGTTCGCGTATGGTGATGATGGGTGCCCAGGACCGTGTGCCCGAGACAGTGGACTATACCAGCTACACCATCAACCGTGTGCGTGAGGTGTCGCTGAACAAGAAGACGTCGGTGCGTGCTGCTGATGCCAGCGACGACAAGAATAAGGAGCACGGCAACTACTTCGGCATCTATAGCGTCGTGAATTATCTCGGTGCGCTGACCAGCGATGTGGACTTCCATACCGCTAAGCGTGTTACCGATAACTCCGATGCTACAACCTATAAGTGTGCTACACCTGGCAATGATGGTATTGCTTATGGTACAGCTACCTACTCCGACTGGAAGGATGGGTTCAGCGAAGACCGCAGACGCAATAATGGCACCTCACATAACAAGGTGGCGCTGGCATCTGGTGTCTATCTGGAGCTGACCACCGAAAAGAGTACCGGTACTGGTCTTACTGAGAAAGACTGGGGTTACATCACCGGCGTCGTGGAACTCGACCTCATCAATGTACAGCCTGGTATGGGTGGTGGCTATGTCTATGCCAAGAATGAACATGGTACGCGTCAAGACACGCATAAGGACCAGACCATTCTGACAGCCCTAAACACAGGTGCTGCCACCAATAAGAAGTTCAAATACGTTAACAATACCGTTTCTGACCAGAAGGAGTGGGAGACCTCAGGTAACTTCGTACACGGCACGCAGACCATTATCGACGACTGTTATAACATTGGTGGCAAGTATAAGGTTGGCGAAAGTCCCGTACCGGCCCACTACTGGTTCATCAAGGGTGCTATCTACGTCTACGACCAGTATATCTCTGCCTATACAGGCAGTCCGAACGCCTTCAGCGAGGCTGTCAGCATCCCGCTGACCATCACTTCGGCTTCTCACGGTAAGATGACGCTGCTGAATGTGATGCCAAACTACTATGCATACTATTCGGTTAATAACAACACGACACAGACAAAGCTCGGTGAAAACGACAAGATAGAGCTGCGTGATGTCCAGTACGGCCTTAACGATGCCATCAGCTATTGGGACTACAGCCAGCTTACCGCAGCAGAGAAGAAACTGTTTGTCAATCAGACCTACACCGTTATTGCCGACTGTACCTATGGCAATGGCGCTACTCCTGTGACTTATAAGGCCGGAACGGTACTGCTACCCAGTGAATACGAAGCACTGAAAGCATCTGCTCCTACGAAGTATCTGGAGGTAGGTGATTTGGCTGAAACACCTTACGTACATCATGTCTCGAGAGACCAGGATGTGGACTTCGATTACGTCTTCCGTCCGTCTAACAACGTGAGCCACAATACCGGCTACATCCTGACTTATAACATTGACAACCCGAACCAGTGGAACACGTGGTACACACCGAAGAGTGGTTCTGCAAGCGCCAAGAACCAGACTGGCGGTGACGATTATGAGGACGGCCCGACCTATACGCCTAACACTACCGGTATGTTTGGTCAGAATGATTATCATATTGGCAATATCATCGCTCAAGAGGATTATACTACGTATAGTACAGCCTACGCAAAACTTACTGATGACCAGAAAGCAGCTCTTGGTACACAGGCAACCTTTGTGCCTGCATATATCGTGACTGCTGATTTGCTGGAAACCACCAAGGGAAGTGGCGATGATGCCGTAGCCCAGCGTCTGCATAAGGGTGCCACCTTAGCTGAGGAAGATTATACTTCAGCTAACTGGACAGCTATGAGTGGTAGCGTCGATGAAGCATTCGTAGTGACCAAGACCATCCAGCTCAGCAAGACTGAATTCATCTACCGCGGCACCTATATGTCGGAGGCAGAGAAAGAGTCGTTGGCAAGCACCTATACTTCATTAGCTACTGAAATCAATAAATCTGTAGTACCTGCCTACTATTGTACCTCAGCCGGTAAGTATGGTGGCAACTACTACGAGACGGGTAAGAACTACCGTGCGTTGGCTGCCTTTACCAGTATGTCGGAAAGCGACCGTGATAAGTTTACCTTCAACTATGATGCTCTCGACCTGCTGATTGATCCGACATACGGCAGAGCTGAAGGTGTGAAGTATCAATATGACTCATCGGCAGCTACACTGGAAGGTGCACAAGCAAACAAGGCTACGTATTCGCTCGCAACGCCGATTGACTATAGTGCGACGTATAAGGGTGATGACAGTTTTACATACCTGGCTGATGATGAGACCAACAAGACGGCAACCACTGGTACTGAGTTGTCACGTACTGAGTATGAGCGTCTGCCGAATGAGCGGTACCACTATGCCCCCATCACTGTAGGCTCTACTGGAACATACTACGTCGTGAAGAAGACCATCGTTCTTGGAGATACGCCGTATGCTGCCGGACAGGTTATCTCTACAGAAACCTATAATGGCCTAAGCGCTTCAGATAGAGAGAAGGTAGAATCTCTGAACTTCACCTCTACCGGTACCTATTATTACTGCCGTGAGGGCTATACTATCAATCGCAGTCTCTATACTGGAGATCTAACGGGTGCAGTTACTAGCGTTAATGGTGTCGGTTCTGGAAATACATATTCCACTATAGTTCCTGCTGGTATCGTCATTAGTGAGGGTGACTATGAAAACCTCGTGAACAAACAGGCGAACTTCTCTATCCACGGTCTGGCACCGACGGAGACGAGCTCGCTCTTTGTGACCCGCGGCTCCGACATCTTCGACCTCTCTGCAGAGAAGATTATCACCGTGATCTATCAGTACGACTATGTAGAGAGTGATATGACGGGTACACACATCACGCCAGTGAGCGAGCGCCACATTCTGAACATCCACCTGAACTTTAAGAGTGGTGTGCCCACCGTGGAGGATATCCAGACACCAGACATCATCCTGCCGGGTACGATGCTCAGTATCCCAGAGCCATACGTTACGCCTGGTGCCTATGAGATTACCGGTGGTGGTTGGAAGCTCTTCGATACGGAGAGTGATGCCGAGAGCCATATCAATGGTGTGGAATACACGCCTCTCTCTGATCCGCTCTACCTCTATCAGAATAAGCACTATCTGGCTTACTATGCCAAGACCTATTTGGGCGAGACGTTCTCGAACCACGTACCAGTACATGTGGCCAACTACCACGACCTGAAGAAGGTGATGGACGATAAAGAACACCACTACTATATCGACCATAAGGAGATATATGATCGTCTGAAGGTAGAGCCGAAGATATACATCAACGACTACAGCAGTAGTTCGGAGAACGGTCTCGACCTGTTCAAGAACCTGTATGACCTGAGTCTGTTGACTTCATCATCGCCAGGAGTTACCGATGGCAAGGTGACAACGGTAGATTCTCCGCTGAAGGATCAATATCTGCTTGACAAGACCCGTGTCGGCGCCGCTAAGAATCTGGAGTTCATCTTGCGCACGGATATCAGCCATCCAGACAGTTGGACGCCTATTGGTACCGATGATGTCTGCTTCAAGGGTACTCTGCATGGTGACGGCCATACCATCAGCGGTCTGGATCATTCGTTGTTCAGAAACCTCTGCGGTGATGTCTATAACCTCGGTGTGAGGGGTTCGTTCAATACTGCTGGTGTTGCCGATCTTGATACAGAGACTGGTGTTACCAAGAAGGGTTACGTGGAAAGCTGCTGGGTGAAGACTACCAGCGAAACACCGTTGGAGACCAAACTGTATCCTGTGCTCGGAAAGCCCACCGACGATAAGGGCTACCAGTTGGTCAACTCTTATTTCCTAAATGACAATAGTACATTATTCAATACTGTTCCTGCTGATGGGCTCATAACATATACTAATGGTTCAAAGGGTACAGCCCGAGCCATGACGGAAAAAGAGTTCTACAATGGTACTGTGGCCTACGACCTGAACAACTTCTACCTGCACAAGCGCTATAGCGACAAGCAGGTGAATAGCGGCCAGGCCTATAAGTATTGGAAGTCCGGTGAGACTGAGCCGCGAACGGGCTACTATGCCAAGAGTGAAGACCTCTGCTCATCAGGTTATACCTATAAGGAAAGTCCAGAAAGTGAGGTGACCCACATGCTGAAGTACGTTGAGGACCGCTTCGAAGACGGTGACTTCCGCTTTGCTGGCGGTAACATTCCTGACGATGAGGATGAACGTTGGTGGGAAGAGGAACTCACGGATGAGCATGGTAACAAATATATGGTTGACCACTGGTCACCCATCTGGCCCGACGACTATATCTTCTTCGGACAGAAGCTGACCTACGGCTGGGCAGTGGAAGCACATCAGAACGTGCCTACAGCCGTCGTGAAGAACAATGGACGTCTGTCACAACTGTCAGATGCCAACCGCGTATATCGTGCACCGACCTACTACGGCAGCAGCACAATGGGTGTTGCTCATTTCAACCCACAGGTTTACCTGGTTCAGAAGGAGAAGAATGGCAACAGAGATGCTTATCCTGGTATGACGGCTATCGACTTTGCAGGACATAATGACATGCATAATGAGGCTAATGGGGCTAATATGCCTTATGAGTTGGGCTTAAATGAAGCTGGTAAGTTCTACGCACCGCTGCTTGATGATGGCGGCCTGACTGGTATCACCAACTACGACGAGACCCAGAACCTGCTGGTCTATGCACCAGCAGAGACGGCAGCAAGCGAGGACAGCTATGCCAACAAGGCTACCTACGATGTGCTGACAGACTACTTCCAGGAGCCCAAATACAGCGACTACTACACAGCAGATAACTATCGTACGGTTGCAGATGCCACCTCTGCCGAATCGTCCATCTATGGTCACCTCGTTCTGGATGGAAAGATTGCCAAGAGTGACCATTTGCTGGTAGATAAGCAGGACTTCAACTGTCCTATCGCCTATAAGTTCGACAACAGCCACCGTATGTGGTATCAGCGTAGGCCTGAGGACCAAGAGTATGTAGACCATACGAAGGGCTGGCAAGGCATCAGCATCCCATTCACTGCTGAACTGGTGACCACTAATGTAAAGGGTGAGATTACCCACTTCTACGAGGGTAGTGCAACGAGTGCGAACAGTGACAGTAAGATAGGTCACGAATACTGGCTGCGTGAGTTGAACGGTCTTACAGAGGAAACCGTCACTATCAATAATGAGCAAACTAAGGTAGCTAAGGGCTCCTTCCTCTATCCAAAGAACTCGTCAGGCAGCAAGAATTTCACCAACACCTTCCTGTGGGATTACTACTACAAGAATGCTGGTGTCCACAACCAGAAGGATTATAACAAGGATATCTACCAGACCTATTATAATAGTAGTCACAACTATTCGGGCTACCCGCTACTGGCTGCGGCAACGCCGTATGTCATCGGCTTCCCGGGTCAGACTTACTATGAGTTCGACCTCAGTGGTAACTTCGAGGCTAAGAACACGGCTGTAGCCATTGACAAGCTTGGCAGACAGACCATCACTTTCGCTTCCAACGTTGGCGAAGAGATTGGCGTGAGCGACGGTGAAATGACTGGTGTTACGAAGTCATTAGCCGGAAGCAGTAAGAGTTATACGCTTACCTTCAAGCCAAACTATATGAACAAGAGTCTGGAGGCTGGCACCCTCAGCTACACACTGGATGCCGATGGTGATAGCTATGACAAGGTACCTGCAGAAGGTGCCGCTACTAGGGTCTGCGCCTTCCGTCCATACTTCACGGCTACTTCCGTTGCCAAGAGTTCGAGTCCGAAGATGGCTCCACATAGTATTATCTTCGGTGGCGACTATAATGGCCTGGAGGGAGAACTCCAGTCAGGTCTCGATGGTGGTCTTGAGATCTATGTCAAGGATCACAGGATTATCGCTACGTCACACCTCAAGGAGCCAGTGGTCATCTGCATCATGAATGTCGGTGGCATCACGCTTGCCAACTACGTGCTGCAGCCTGGCGAGACTCAAGAAACCCGCGTCCAGAATACTGGCGTATATATAGTGAACAAGAAGAAAGTGTTTGTCAAATAACGGCGACCACGAATGATACGATAAAGAAGATATAAAGATATGACACGAAATATGAACGTTTACGATAAGTTTACAGACATGTTTAAGTACCTCATAAAAGGAACATATGTTCATAGGCTCACGAACATATGTTCTCCGAGCCATGAACATATGTTCGTAGGCCCACGAACATATGTTCTCCAAAAACTGCTATTCCTGATGGTGCTGCTGACCGTTGGGGCCACCAATGCGTGGGCGCAAACGACTGACTATTCGGGAGTGTACTGTCTTGCCAATAATAACCAGGGTAATTTCTTAGGAAATGGCAATGACGGCAATTTCTATTTATGTCCTTCACAAGAATATTATGATGCCGGATCTGTAAGCACTACAGATAATGGAAAGCCATTTTTTACAACCTATCAGACAAAACAGGACGCCAATTCCCTTTGGGTATTTGAGAAGGTTGATGGTCAAAACTATTATACGATTAAACTTTATGGTACAAATAAATATATTACCGTAAATGATGCGCTTACAGGGTACAGCAAGGCACATCGTAAGAGAATTCACCTCGAAGAATTAGCAGAGTTGTCGGATAGAAATTACTTTGAGATAACGCCCATTCACGTAATAGGTGGAGTTAGTGGTGTATCTATCAGTTGTCTTGACAAATATAAGACAGGGAGTAGTAATAAATACTTTAACCCTGCAGGTGGAAACCAACCGAGCTATACTTCAACGAATAATAAGGAAAACCCCTGGAGTGGTGGTATGGTTGGTTTCTTTACGATAGGAAAAACCAGTGGTGACGATCGTGGCTCTGTATGGTTCTTGGAAGTTCCTAAACCAACTATCACTTATGATGAAGAAACAGGTGAAGCGACAATAACCTCTGTGACGGGTACGACTATTCACTATGTCTTTGACAATAATACTCCAACAAGTAGTAGCACGCCATATACTGAACCAGTTTCTATGGCTGGTCATACTAGCATCAAGGCCATTGCCATCGATGCTCAAAACACCATATCTGGTGTTGTTACGCTGAATTTACAAGAATATACTTATAAAATTGTAAACCAGGCGGGAGTTGTCGCCATTCAGCATACCAAAAAACAGGCTGTTGGCAAATCTTTAACGAATACTTATACCAGCATTCCTGCTGCTATCCGCAGCCCGTATTTGCAAGGTGAGGAAGTGACGTTCTTAAGTCATTTTACAGATTATGATCATATTGATGATTATAAGATTTCTGAAACGCCATCGTCAGGTACCAATATCTATGTAACCTATTCCATGGAACATCTTTCGGAGAAGTTCCTGCATCTGAGTGGTGCCCGTACCTTGAATGTTACATTGAATGGTGAATACATCTACGATAGCGGAACAGAAGGTTCTGGCTCATTTGCGCATGAAGCAAGTCCTACTGAAAATCAAAAAACATCCAAAGAATATTTGTGGCACTTCATAGGAGGGGATCCATATGCGGTGGAAATAAAAAATGATGGAACAAATAATTATTTAGGATACACCACGTCTCCTGCAACTCTCTCATTAGAGACATCACCGACTAATAAGAAGTTTATCCTCATGTCGGGTAGTGCCGCAGGTGATGGCGCTAACTACGAGCAGTTGGAGTTTATGGCTGCTACAGGCGATGACAACTATTACCGCGTAGGTCGCACGGGTGATAGCTTTCATATCAGCAACACTGCTGATTCACATGCTGCTTCACTACAGATTACAGCTTCCCCTAACAGTGTTCCCGTCAATTATCATCTTATTGATAAGAGCGGTAATATATTGAAGTCCATTACCAGCAAGTCTGAGTCTGTGAAACTGCCCAATGACTGGCAAAGCCCGTTGGTATCGACCTATCATTATTGGAAATTGAGTGCTTTCGATGTTGAGAACAACGTCTATACCTTAAAAGCGAACCCTGCGGAGTCCGATAAAGTCAATAGTATCACAGAAACGACAGACATCTATGTTACTTACGAGGTCAGCGATAAATTTAATTTCGCCACCACTGAGGACGGTAAGACAGGTTCTACCTATAGACTACAATTCATCCATGGTGAGAGTTTTAATCAGGAGAACGGAAAGGATGCTGTATCGACTACAGCCCAGAAGGCGGTCTATCCCTATTTCTGTGGTGATGGTATGTTCTTTGTGTATGGCGATGAGCAGTGGAGAACGCAGTTGAACTCCGGTGCCAGTACGCGTTCACGATGGCTATGGTTTGTGGTGAGCCCTACCAGTGACCCATACCATGTGAAGATTATGAGTAACCAGTTAAATGCTAAACCTATTAATACTGGCCGTGGTTATTTCCGTACATTCTCTGTGACCTACAAGGATCGTACGACAAATGAAGATGTTACACGCTATGTGACGACCTTAACCACGAAGGAAGAGGCAGCAGCCAGTGCGCCCCCTACAGAGTATATGGTGCTGACGGGTGCCGATGGTCATTGTAAGTTGGTTACCATCATTAACAACGAGCGCTACACGGTGAATAGTTTTGAGCAGTATTGGAAGAACGCCCCGACAGTACAGGACTTGTTGGGTAATGCCAAGGTAACAGACACAGAGAGTTACAGCGACAATATCATCCTGACTCCGCAACAGGAGCAACTGTTGCCTGAGGAATGGCATACCTATCAAGCTCTTGTCAACTCTGCTCCATGGGTTGGATGGGAGACAGACAATACAGGTACCGGTAGGCAATACAAGAACAAGAACCACTGGTTCCAGACTATCAATATGTCAGCTACAGAAGGTTCCGACGGTGAGTTTGAATTTGAGGAAACCACTCTCGCCCCTCAGGTCATCTTGATTGATAATCACGGATGGGAAATCATGCGTAAGCCGTTGTACGACAAAGACGGAAACCTGAATACGGAATTGAAGTTGTATGACAGTCCGATGGTGGAAACCTATCATTGGTATCCTACATCGACAAAGGTTGACGGCTATCACAAATATACCGTTGACGCAGATGATGCTAATATTACTATCTATTACAAAAATGAGGCAGGTAAGTGGGTGGATTATAATGAAACGACAACCTTCTCATCAAAATCGCTGTATGACGACCCATACGTCAAGATTAAAAATGAGTATTGGGAACAGGATGCCTCTGTCAAGACGGACTTCTACGTTACATACGATGTGAAGCCTAGCTATGCACGACTTTATTCAGGTGCAGCTACAGAGGCTGGAGTAACTGCCTCTGCCTTCTTGGTAAAACAAGGCGATAAATATGCTAAGATTAGTGACAGTAATACGCTTACAACAACTGAAGATAACCCATACAGTTTAGAAACTATCGGTAATGAATGGCTGTGGTATGTAAAACCCAACTTCAACATCGATGCTGAAATGGGCTATGAATATGGGGGTGAAAATGGAGAAAAAACCAAAGCTGAAACGGAAATCGACAACTTCAACGAAGGACGTAACGGTTTTGACCCATATAACATACAGATTCAAAGTGTAGCCAACACGAATTATTATTTTAAAACCAGCACGGCTGGTTCTCAACTCACAAACGGTGTTTGGGCTGGCAACTCAACTGATTTGAGCTTGAAGAACATGAGTGCTGGCAGACAGTTGAATGTTGAAGGCTATGACCAGACCACGCTGACCATCACCAATGCAACCTTCATGGCGGTTAAGGACGCCAGCGACCGTATGCTGCTAATGCCTCGCTTCGACCATACGAAGGTGGTAAACTCTTTTACTGACACACAACTGTCGGCGCCCAATACTGCTACACAGTCTTTGGATCTCTTAATGGCTCCAAAGGTTATTCATAGTTCTGATGAGTTTTTGGGTACGAATGGTCAATATACCCTTGCACCTGATTTCACATTTGAAGATGGTTTTGAATCATTAGGTTCTGAATCGAATCCGTTTACAGGTTCTATCGATGGTGGTCTTCATAAGCTAACAGGCCTTTCAATGCCATTGATAGCATACGCTGAAAATGCTATTATCAAAAATGTCATACTGGATGATGTTACCATCGGTAATGCAGAAGACGTGCCTAATGTTGGCGCTATTGTTGCTAATGCCTCTGGCGAAACGCGCGTTTACAACTGCGGTATTTTGAGCGGTAGTGTCAGTGGTACTGGAAATGCTGGTAGTATAGTTGGTAATTTGGAGGGTTCTTCTCGTGTTATCAACTGCTATAGCTATGCTAATGTGACTGGTACCACAAATACAGGTGGCATCGTTGGTTATAACGCTTATAAATCCACCTCTAAAGATATTCAAACGATGGTGATGAACTGTATGTTCTATGGTGACGTCACTGGTGGTAAGGTATCCCCTATTTATGGTGGAGAAATAATAGATAACGTAAGAATAGACAAAAGCGAAATACAGGGCTTAAATAACTTTAATTATTATGCATACGAGGAGGCAACAAGCTTCAATGCTTTAAAGGATAATAATACCAATAAAGTGTATAACAATGCGCTAGCCATGGAAGAGAGGTTCCTGAAGCGCTTTGAGATTTATCGTCAGTTGCTGAATAGTAATCGAAAGTTAGCTGCATATTATGCAACGTCATCATCGAAAGAGGTGACAGCCAAGGATATGAAGAAATGGGTGTTGGAGACAGCTGATAGAACTATTGACAGCCCTAAACCTTATCCTGTACTGAAGGCTCAGGCTAAGTATCCGTCTATCATCAACTATGACATTGATCATGCTCCTGACAGCACTGCTGTAGGTCGCAATCATGGTGGTAAATTAGGCAAGACACTGACTGTAAAATTAACCGGTACAGGTATTACCACTACACAACTTACCATAGATCGTACTGATAAGGACTATGACCACTTTAACTTTAACTACGACAAGGTACAGTTGCCATATTTTAATGATGTAGGCACAGGAAACTATACGAATAACCAAGTCGTAACAGGTTGGAAGATTACTTCCATGAAACCTCTGCCCACCTCCGACCCCTATACATCGGACAACTATCCGTCTTCAGGCGTCAAGGACTATCCCGACCATAATTATGCCGACCGCAAAAGTGTTAACAAGGACCTTTTCAGTATTAGCGGTCGTGTATTCTCGCAGGGTGCTTACTTCGATGTACCTTATGGCGTTACTGAAATTACCATAGAACCATATTGGGGAACCGCAGCATACGTTGCTGATGAATATTTGGATGTTGTTTATGATGCCAGCTGGAATGTGAGTAGTGTTACTCAGTTAGATAAACAGTTCTCAACGGGAAAGATTACTATTAATGGTAGTGAGCAAACTGTTTATAAAACTATTGGTGATGCTCTGAAAAATAAAAGTGCCTCTTCGGTTTATGACCTTGCCGTTGTATTGGTGGGTAATTTACACCAGGGTGGTGTGCCATCGGCCGGTGATACACCCTTCACCATTATGTCCGTGGATTTGGATGAGGATAATGAGCCGGATTATAGCTTCATCTATAGTCACGGTGCTCGTGCAAAGGTATCGCCAATTCGTTTTGACTTCATCAATGTTCCTGGTACAGCACAGGCTCAAAAACCAAGAACTGCTACACAGTTACGTAATGCTGCCATTTTTAATACCATAGGCTGGTTTGAGCTCACCAATACCGCATTGATGTACTTTAGTCAGATAGAGTATGAGAATAACGATCAAACTCTTGATGCTCCTATGATTCTGCAAGGCGGCGTCGTTGATCAATTCGTATCTACGGTGTCTCATTCGGTTGATGGAAATACTATCTATATTCATGTCGGTGGTAATGCATGGTTCAAGAGCTTCACTATGGGTACCCACGGTGATGGTAGTAAATCAACCCCTCATGTGCCTGTTTCCGTTACGGGTGGCGACTATGACAGTTTCTATTTGACTGGTATGTATAACTCTAATGCTGATGTGCGCGACGATAATGCTGAATGTTATATCAGCGGTGGCCGCTTTGGCGAGTTAGCAGGTGCTGGTCAGGAGCAAATTGGTAAGACTGGGACAGCTACGAATGGTAATGTTCGTTGGCAAATCTATAATGCCGATATCAGCGAGTTCTATGGTGGTGGTATCAACGAAGCCAAACCAGTGCAGGGGAATATTCTGACAGATATCTTCTATAGTTATGTTGACAAGTTCTGTGGCGGTCCGAAGTTTGGCAATATGGCTGCCAATAAGACAGTTACTACCAATGCTACAGGCTGTACATTCGGAAAATACTTTGGTGCCGGTAATGGCGGTAATTCCTATAGCCGTAAGAAATATTACGATAAAGAAGGTGCTCCAAATGAGAGTACTTGGGGTACGCTTGAAGGCTATTATATTACTGATAGGGGACTGTTCTTTGATGGAGTAAAAACAAACTCTTCACAGACAAGTGGAAAAGACTATGGTAAAAAAGGATATGGCGTCGCCACGGACTTCGATTACGAGTTCTTCGTGTGGACATCAGGAACTGCAGGTGTACGTATATATGTGAACTTTGCCTCCTTCTCCTTGGCACAATGCAATGACGTAACTTCTAATCTGACTAACTGTACCATCAATCAAAACTTCTACGGTGGTGGTAACTTGGGTAGTGTTGTAGGTAAAGCGACTTCAATCCTTGATGGATGTACGGTACATGGTAATGTGTTCGGTGGCGGTTATTCAGCAGAATTGCCTACAATACCTGTCCGAAGTGCTGGCTTTACAAAATATCCTAATTTTAACGCCAATTCCGGTATGTTTGAGCCGGGTGTATTCTCTGGTACCACAGACTACGAATGGAAACATGTAGAGAGCGACCCTGGCAACGGAACAGCTGGTACAGATGGTGAATATGTTAAAACTAAAACTAATTTGTCTGCACTCGGACAGGTTGCCAATACTGAGCTGACTGTTAGAAATAACTGTCTGATTGAAGGTGGTGTATTTGGTGGCGGTGATGAGTCGGCTGTGAACCAGAATACGCAGGTAAATATTGAAAATGTAAAAACATCAGGAGATACTCAGAATACAATCTCCAATGTGTTTGGTGGCGGTAATGTCGCTAACGTTGGTGGAACAACTACTGTGAATGTTGAAAGCGGTACGGTAAGTCAGCGCGTATTCGGTGGAGGTAACGAGGCCGATGTAAACACCAATGCCAATGTCGTGATGAGCGGTGGTACCGTTTTACAGGGTGTGTATGGCGGCTGTAATACTCTGGGAACTATCGGTGGTTATACCTCGGTGACTCTTACAGGAGGAACAGTAGGCACTAACTGGGGTAATACAGTTCCTAATCCGCTGCCTGACGTTGTCTTCGGTGGCGGTTTAGGCGAACCTACACTGGTAAATGGCGATGTTACAGTGAATGTGGGAACGATGACTCCTGCGACACCCCCTGCAGCCCCCACTTATACAGGCACAGCCACCATCTATGGTAATGTCTATTGCGGTTCGGCATTGTGTAATACCAGTGCTAGCAAGACGGG
>JAEEGK010009630.1_pt1 | contig 22508 bp, 15 predicted proteins | sample 8958771 | NCBI WGS metagenome assembly JAEEGK01 (sample SAMN16246547, study PRJNA631951) | gut metagenome | biome: gut microbiome; feature: rumen; material: SC-attached | host: Bos | place: Iran: Karaj | collected 2018-10 | reverse complement strand
AATGACTGCCACGCCGCTGAACGATGCCCATCGCAGCGAACTCTCCGGGCAGTGCCGCCAGGTGATAGAGGAAGAGACCAAGCGCGGCTTCCGTGTGAAACTGATCATATAATCACTAACAAAAAATAAAACGAAAATGAACAAGAACGAGAAATTTGTCATCACGATCAATCGTGAGTTAGGCAGCGGCGGCCGCATCGTGGGCCGTCTGTTGGCAGAGAAACTGGGCGTGCCCTTCTACGACAAGGCCGTCATCAAGACCCTGCAGGAGAAGTATAACATCAGCCCTGAGGAGATTGAACGCCTGAAAGGCCGCAAGCACAGCTGGTGGGCCGACGTGGAGCGCATCCTGAAGATCGACTCGGGTATGAGCATGGACTACTACATGCCGAAGAAGGGCGATGCCCCCGACCTGCTGACCACCGATGAGATGTTCAAGACCGAGACGCTCATCCTGCAGGAACTCGCCGCCGAGGAGTCGTGCGTGGTGGCCGGCCGCAGCGGCTTCCACGTGTTCCGCCTGCATCCCAACCACCTGAGCGTCCTCATCCAGGCCTCGATGGAGAGTCGCGTGGAGCGCATCATGCGCAAGCAGAACATGACCGAAGAGGAGGCCCGCAAGACCATCGAGCGCGTGGACAAGATGCGCGAGAACTACGTGAAGAAGTACACCGGCACCTCGCGCTACGACACCCGCAACTACCAGCTCGTCATCTCTGCCGACGGCAAAACTGAGGAGCAGATGGCCGACCTCATCATGCAGTACATTGAAGATTGACCATTGAGAATTCGTGTTCTAACGACACAAGTGCAAAACTGTTAAACTGTTAAAGATTCAACTTTTTCTAGGGAAGTACACTTAGTAGTACCTGATCGCCAGCATGGTCAGGTCGTCACTCTGCTCTGCCGTCCCCACAAACTGGCGGACGGCATCGTCCATGTGCCTGACGAGGTCGGCGGGCTTGGTGATATGCTCGGTGACGGCTGAGGTGGCAACATCATGGATGCGCTTGTCACCGAACTGGGAGAAGGCGGCATTCTCTGCCTCGTTCAACCCGTCGGTAAACAGGAAGACGGTGGTGCCGTGGGAAAGGGTGATCTCCTCCGCAACGAACGTAAAGCCCGGCATGACACCGACCACCAGGTTGGGGTCGCAGGTCATCTCCACCACCTTGTCGCTGATGAGCAAGGGAGGGTTATGACCTCCGTTGCAATAGAGCAGGCGTCCCGTCTTCAGGTCGAGGACACCGACGAACAAAGTGACAAACATACCCGTATCGTTGCTGTCGACAAGTGCCTCGTTGATGGAGCTCACAATGGCAGCAGGCTCGGAGATATGCGCAGAGATATTGCGGAACAGTGACCTGGTGACCGCCATGACCAGTGAGGCAGGGATCCCCTTGCCTGACACGTCGCCAATGCAGAAGAACAGATGCTCGTCACGGATGTAGAAGTCGAAGAGGTCGCCACCGACGGCTCTGGCTGGTGCCAGCATGCCATAGATATCGACATCGGAGCGCTGCGGGTATGGCGGGAAGGTCTTTGGCAGCATCGACATCTGTATGTTATGGGCGATGTTCAGCTCACTCTCCATCGTGGCTTTCTGGGCTGTGGTGGTCTGTAGCTGCTCAATATACTTTGTCAGGGAGAGCTGCATCTCCTCGAAGGAGTCGCGCAGCAGGTGTATCTCATCGTGACTCTGCAACTCTGGCAGCTCTGTCTTGAAGTTTCCCTTTGCCACCTCGTCGGCAGTGGTTGCCAACTGGTTCAGCGGTCTGACAGCCTTTTTAATGGATTTGCGACCGAAGAAATAGACGACCAGCAGACCTATCAGGATAAATGTGATGGCGATACCGGCAACGATAAACCCGGCGGTATGGATAAAGAACTTAGGTATGACGATGGAGATGTACCAGTCGGTGTGTTTCACTCTCTGGGTATTGATAAAAACATTCTCGCCATCCAGGACGATCTGGTCTTGCTTGCTATCGTTGATTGTCAGATGCCCGAGAGTGTTGTCCGCTTCATTTGTCATATAAGACTTGATGTTCTCTTTTACCAAACGCCTCGTGTCAGGATGTATCAACACCGTGCCCGCACTGTCAGTCATGTAGTAATAGATCTGATATTCCGGATTCCATATCTCGTCCTGATGTTGGATAAAGGTGTAAGGTTGTATCTTCTCATTCAACCAGGAGAGCGACAGGTCAACACCTAATACCGCTACCGTGCGATGCTGTCGGTCATGGATAGGCAGGAGGTAGGACACCAATGGCGACTGCGCACTGTCGTTGTCAAGGAAAGGCTTTGCCCAATAGCCTTCCTTGCTGGAAACGGCTTCCTTGAACCACGCTGCTTTCACGTAATCATTTCCCTGATCGCAAGCGTCCTGCGACTCCATGATGACACTGTCACGCCGTGAGGCATAGGGTGCGAACAAACGCCCCTTCTGTGGGAAATAACTCTCAATGAAGTAGATGCCACAACTGCGCATATACGGATTCAGTTTAAGCGTCTGATTCATGATGTCATACATCTTATCAGGCTTGTCCAGATCCTCTTCAATGAAAGGTCTTATATTGTTGGCTGCCATATAGAGGTCGGATGCGATACGCCGTATCCCTTCTTTCTCACCTTTCAGCACACGATCACCGATCCCCAGGGCACCTATCGTCACAACACCGTATGTCAACCAGAACAGCAGGAACACAGGTAAAATCATGATAATAAGCATCCTCAGCATGATACGCCATATGAGTTGTTTGGCAAAAGACTTCGGATAACCTGTTATCGGTTTTTTCTTGAAGAAAGGTAACATAATCTCTATAATTTGTTTGCAAAGATACATTTTTTGTCTTACCTTTGCAAGCAAAACCAGAAAAAAGTGTTATGAGTGTACAGATAGAGGAGAGCTGGAAAGCGCATCTCAGCCAGGAGTTTGAGAAACCTTACTTCCAACAACTCACCGATGCCGTCAGACAGGAATATAGTGCCGGCACCTGCTATCCGCCAGGAAAACTGATCTTCAACGCCTTTAACCTCTGTCCGTTCGACAAGGTGAAGGTGGTGATCATCGGTCAGGACCCGTATCATGAGCCAGGACAGGCTCACGGACTGAGCTTCTCCGTACAGGACGGGGTTCAGTTTCCTCCCTCCCTGCAGAATATCTTCAAGGAGATACAAGCTGACCTGGGAATCCCCGTCCCCACATCAGGAAACCTGACCCGCTGGGCAGAACAAGGGGTGCTGCTGCTCAATGCCACCCTGACGGTCCGTGCCCATCAGGCAAACAGCCATTCCATGTTAGGATGGCAGAAATTCACGGATGCCGCCATACAGGCATTAGCTGCCCATCGTCACCATCTGGTATATCTGTTATGGGGAGGCTATGCCCGCTCGAAGGCGTATATGATTGACAAGTCGCAGAACCTTGTCCTGGAGTCTGTACACCCCTCTCCTCTCAGTGCTAACCGTGGAGGCTGGTTCGGACAACACCAGTTCTCTCGTTGTAATGCCTATCTGGAACAAAACGGTACCACACCCATCCAATGGTAGATAAGATTCCCCCCATAATAGAAATAGGAGGCATCCTGGTATCCTCCGACCTCTTCACAGAGTATTTCTGCTGTGACTATGAGAAATGCAAAGGCATCTGCTGCGTAGAGGGTGATGCCGGTGCTCCTGTCACCATGGAGGAGATCGCCGATATCGAGGAGGTACTGGATACCGTCTGGGGCGACCTCTCCGCATCGGCTCAGAGTGTGATAGACAAGCAGGGTGTCGCCTATACCGACAAAGACGGGGATTTAGTAACGAGTATCGTCAGAGGCAAAGACTGTGTGTTTACCTGTTATGACGGAGACAACTGCCTGTGTGCCTTAGAGAAAGCCTACCGCAACGACAAGACGCGTTTCTGTAAACCTATCAGCTGTGCCCTCTACCCTATCCGTGAGAAGAAATTCTCCGGCGGGCTCATCGGACTCAACTATAACCGCTGGGCGGTATGCAAGGATGCCGTAGAGAAAGGGAAGGCATTACACCTTCCCGTCTATCAGTTCTTGAAAGAGCCCCTGATCCGTCGTTTCGGACAAGAGTGGTACGACGAGCTCTGTGAGGTCGCTACCCTTTTCGATACTCCGAAGGACTGATCCCGACATGCTCCTTGAAGTATTTCCCCAAGAATGACTGGTTGGGGAAACAGAGCTCCTCGGTGATCTCCTTGATATTCTTGGTGGAGTTCTTGAGCAAGACACGGATCTCCAGTACCACATAACTCTCTATCCACTCGTTAGGGGTACGCTTGCTGACCTGTTTAACGACCTCCGAGAGATACTTGGGGGTGATACAGAGTTGTTCGGCATACCAGCTGACACGACGCTCATGACGGAAATGACGTTCCAGCAAACGGACGAAATCCGCGAAGATAGCATCCGCACGGGACTTCGTCTTGGTCTCGCTTTGCTCGACACGCCAGATGACATTACTCATATCATAGAACATCGCCAGCAACAAGCTCTTGATCAGGTCTTTCCGATAATGATGCTCCTTGTCGCCCATCTTCTCACGAATCATCTGGAAATAGGAGCTGAACACCTGTATCTCTCTGGGTGTCAAAGGCACCACGGGGTTATTCATCGAGAATAACAGCAGGGAGGACACGTTCTTCACGTTCTGGATAAAACCATGATAGTATGCGGTGGACACGATGATACACAGACACTCGAAATCCGGTGATGCCGTATAATTGTCGATGATACGTTTCTCGGAGATAAACAACAGATCACCAGGATGTACTGTCTGCTCACAGGTGTCAATGGAATACTGTGCCTTACCACGACGGCATAATGCCATCATGATAAAATTCATACGGGTAGGCTCCTGTGGGATGGGGGCGTTGGCAATATTGTCTGTCAGGATCAAACCCTCCTCCATATACTCGGCATTACCCCATAGCTTCGCCTCCTCGAGAGTTGTCTCTCTGATGTGATTCTTTTTCTTTACCATGTCTTCACGGGCAGGGTCTGTCCTGCTTTTAGCTTGAGCGTCTTGCTCTGGTTATTATATAATAAGGTAACGGTACCAGACTTCCTCGCTTTAATCTGGGCTTGACGCACATAGCCACCCTTCCACTGGAAACTGACCTCGTAGCCGCCACGGGCACAGAGCCCACTGACTTTTCCCTCGCTCCATGCTTGGGGAAGGGCGGGAAGAAGGGCGATGGTAGTGGAGTGAGCGTTGGCTGACGACTGCATCAGCATCTCACAGACACCAGCCGTACCTCCGAAGTTCCCATCAATCTGGAAGGGAGGATGAGCGTCCATCAGGTTGGCATAGGTACCACCGGCATGACGGGTGCCAGGACGCTGGTCGTCCTGAGCATCTGTGAAGGTAAGGAGCTTACGGTATATCTTATATGCCTCCTCACCATGATGAAGGCGCGCCCACAGGTTGATACGCCAGCCCGTGCTCCATCCTGTCGTCTCGTCACCTTTTTGGATGAGGGTCTGCTCGCAGGCTTTTCTGAGTTCTCTGAGATCTCCGAGTCCTCTGAGTCCTCCGAGGTGACTCCCCGGATAGAGTCCGATGAGGTGACTCTGGTGACGATGACGGGGGTCTTTGTCCTGCCAGTCATAATACCACTCGTTCAGGTCACCTTCCTTGCCGATGGTATAAGGATGGAGCTTCCGCAGGGCGGTCTTATAGGCTGTGACATCATCGTTGCAGAGAGGACCTGCGGAGATGACATTCCCCAGCAGCTCACGGATGATGGCAAGGTCGGCAGTACCTCCATAACAGGTCATACCATGATAGCCCTTGTCTGTGATATACTCATTCTCAGGTGATGTCGAGGGTGCCGTGATCAGCTCTTTGGGATTCTTGGGGTTGATGACCAGCCATTTCAGACAGAAGTCGGCAGCACCCTTCATCAACGGATAGGCGACAGTACGCAGGTATTCCTTGTCTTGTGTGAACAAGTACCGCTCCCAGAGTGTCTGTACGAGCCAGGCACCCCCCATGTTCCAGTTAGCCCACTCAGGCCACTCCCGTTTCTCACCCACCGGGTTCGTCATCGCCCAGAGGTCGGAGTTATGACTGGAGCACCATCCTTTATGGATGCCATAATAGTTCTTTGCCGTATATTTGCCGTTCTCTGAGAGAGCCTTGACAAAACCGTCCAAGGGTTGTGCCATCTCTGCGAGGTTGGCGACAAAGGCAGGCCAGTAGTTCTCCTCCAAGTTGATATTCACGGTATAGTTTCCTCTCCATGGTGACCATAGATAAGGAGTCCACAGTCCTTGCAGGTTAGCAGGTACGCCAGGTGTCCGTGAACAAGAGATGAGCAGGTAACGTCCATATTGGAAATAGAGGGTTTCCAGATAACGGTCGAAGGTCCCTCCTTCCATTCCCGAACTTTGTTCGCCTACCCGTAGCCTTTCCTCTGTTGAGGAGAGGCGTTTCAACAGCTGGTCTGTAGGTACAGAAGGCATCTCTCCTCCCAGATCCAGTTTCACCCTGTCATAATATTGCTGATAGTCTTTGACATGACGGTCACGGAACTCCGCATAAGTCAGGTTCCGGGTGTGCCACAACTCATCAGTCACCTTTTCCAAATAGGGGGCTGCTTCCTGGACAGGATGTTTGTCATAGCCGTTGAAGCTGGTCTCGTTGACCAGATAGATGGTTGCTTCCTTTCCCCCTGTGATTGTCAGCGTGGAGTCTGCCGCACTCAGTGCTCCGTCTGTACACACCCATAGCATTGTACAGAAATGGATCGTTTCCATCGGGTTACCCGTCGCGTGTCCTGTCATCGTCAACTGGCTACCCTTGCCACTTACCTGATGGGGCACCTGTGCCGTCATCACTAATCTGCAGTTGATGTCACCCTTCAGTCGGATGGCGATAAGCTTATCGGGATAGGAAGCGAAATATTCTCTAACGAAAGACTTTCCGTTCCGTTCGAAACGGTCGTTCACCAGAGCACTGTCGAGGTCGAGCACTCTCTGATAGTTGGTCACCGCACCCTCGTTCTCGTCAATGAGACAGAGGGAGCCCAGGGGTTGGTAGAACTGTGAGTTCGGGCCCTGCACATGCAATTGCAGCGAGTCGGCAAGTTGATAGTCCTCATTGAAGAGTGCCTTGCGGATCTCCGGGATCCACTGGTGAGCCTCCGCGTCAAGTTGGCGGTCTACCGGTTTTCCTGTCCAGAACGTGATATCATTCAGATGAATAAGACAGGTATCTGTCCCGCCATAGACCAATGCGCCTAACTTTCCATTTCCTATAGGCAGTGACTCCTCAAAATACCGTGCAGGTTTGTCGTACCACAGACGCATGGGTAGTTGCTGTGCTCCCAGCGACAAAATGACACCTGTGAGTAATAAAGAAAGGAGGACTCTTCTCATCAATTAAACAGATATCTGATGGTGAACATGATCTGGTAGGTGGAGGCTATATCCAGGAAGTTCTGGGAGGTACTGAGATGACGCTCTCCATTCACCATATTATAAGAATACTTACCTTTCTTGTAAGTCAACAGGTCATTGCCGGTAATCTGTTTGTAGACACCCCAGTCTTTACAGAGGAAGTTAGGCAGGTTGAGGATGTCAATACCCAACTGCAGGGTATGCCTGGTCTTCCCCCACTGAATACTCATGTCACGAGTATACTTGAAGTCGAGCTGGTGATGCCACGGCATCTTGGCACCTCCACGTTCCGTATACTGCCCCTTACGATCCTTCAGGTAGTCGTCCTGATTGATGAACGTCCAGAAGTCGTCACGCTGCATGTCAGCAGTATACGGCTGTCCGTCGATGACACCATTCTCCGCGAAATCCCATCCGTCAAGCTCCTCACGGGAGGCCGGCACATAGATCAGGTTACCCGGGGCAGAGGGGTCGCTGTTGACATTACTGCTGAAGATATAAGAGTACCGGCTGTATGAGTAATTACCAAGGAACCCATACTGATAACCATCGTAAACGAGACTGAACGTGGAAGTCGCATACTTTGACTCTTTGAGTCTGTAACTGGCGGAGAACAGCAAGCGATTAGGAGCCACGTAGCTGGCATAGCCCGTCTCATGGTCGTTGACGGCATGAATAGAGCTAAGGAAGTTACTATAGGCAGACGACACCTGGTCGCCAATACCCTCTGTATAGCTCTTCGCCTTGGAGATGGTATAGGAGGCAGAGAGATCGAGTCCAAAGTCAAACGACTTACGCAGCTGAGCACTCAGGGACATGTAATAAGCCTTCGAGCCTGCGTTCTCCAACACATAGGCGGAATGCCCCGCATCATAGTACGACATCTTATGGCGCACATCCCCATGACCAAGGTCGACGGTGGAGTTCCCGTCCCAATAGATATCCGCGTTAGACACCACGACAGGGTTCAGGTCTTTGTTGAAGATCCCCTCCAGGGTGAAGTCAATATCCCAGGGCAGCTTCGCATCAAAAGCAAGAGACGCCTTCCATGTCTTCGGCATACGGAGGTCCTCGCTGAGGATGGTAGGACTGACAGGCACGGTAGTGGTGCTGGTGGCTCCTATCTGCTGCAGCATCTCCTGCTGACTCATCGTAAAGGCAGGCATCGTCTTACCATTGGCAGCGGTAGCCACATAGGAGGTCTGTCCCATTCCCGAGTTACCGACAGCGGAGACGAGCCATACAAACGGCATACGTCCTACGAAGATACCCGTACCACCACGGAGGATATACTTTCTATTACCTGTGATATCCCAGTTGAAGCCGATACGTGGAGAGACACTGATGCTGGCATCAGGCACGTTATCCGTGCGGAAATGTCTGCCTCCGAAATCGATATCATAGTATTCCTTATTGAAATTGTTTTTCAGGGAGGGATAGGTCGGCAGCTCGAAACGCACACCGACGGAGGTGCGGAAACGGTCCGACCAGCTGATATTATCCTGCAGATAGAACGACCACTGGTTGGTCTTCATCTCTGAGATGAACATCGAATGGGCATCGTTATTCCCGTAGGTGATACCGAACAGACGGGGCTGGCGACCGAAGACGGCTCCCCAGTTCCCTGTGCTCACCTCTTCTGGTGTCGCCTCATAGGCATAATAACCGGCGGCAGCCTGTGCGTAACCGTTGGACGCATAGTTATGCTCATACTGGATACCAGCGAAGAGGTTATGCTTGCCAAGCATCATGTTAAGCTCATCAGTAATCACCGTCGTCTTGGTCTGTCCCAGATTACCATAGGTGAAGAGGTCACCCATCATCGCCCAAGAGGGATAATGCCCTTGTCCGTCACTCATCACGATCTCCACCACAGGAGCCGCGTCATTATACTCTGTCGAGCGGGGCTGGTCCTGGAAAGAATAGGTGCCACGCAGTGTGTTTTGGATCTTCCCGAACTTACTGTTCAACTCCGCGGCGAAGGAGGTGAAACGGTACTCAGCATAATAACGGCTGGAGAGCGAGTTCATCGAATAAGTGGTCAGACTACCATAGCTGTTCTGGTTACCGCCATAGATCGCTGTCGCCTGGCTGCTGCCGATAGAACGGGAGGCAGAGGCATTATTAGACAGTTTTCGGTTCGACTTCGTGAAACGGATATTGAACTTATGGTTGTCATTGATATTCCAGTCGAGACGGGCAAGGATACGGTAGCTCGGGGTCTTGACATTATAACCCTGCCAGGGACCCGTCGTAAAACCGTAGGTGTCCTTCATATAGGAAGAAAGACTCTCCAACTCACTGAGCTGCGGACGAGTGTTTGTGACGGTATATGGAGGAGCCCCATTTCCAGCACGTGACGCAGGTCCTGTCGTCACATTATCATCTATCTCACCATTCACGAAGAAAAAGAGCTTGTCTTTCAGGATAGGACCTCCAAAGGTCAGTCCGTAGGTGTTGTTATGACCGTTGTCAATGGTAAGGGTAGTGTCACCTACACGTGATCCTCTCAGACTGGTACTGGTAAGGTAGGTATAGACGCTGCCCTTAAACTCATTCGTACCACTCTTCGTGACAGCATTGATACCTCCTCCTGTGAATCCACTCTGACGGACATCATAGGGTGTGACATTGATGGTCATCTGCTCAAGGGCTTCCAGGGAGATAGGGGTACCACCACCAGGAAGCGGGGTAGCACCACCGGCACCACCGAGACCAAAGGCATTATTGAAAGAAGCACCATCGATGGTCACATACGACTGGCGGTAGTTACCACCTCCGATAGCCATACCACTGGCAGAGCTTGCCTGTGGCGTCATCTTCATGATGTCTGTCATGGTGTGACCTACTGTCGGGATCACAGACATCGCCTGTGCGTTCAGGGTGGTGACGGCTCCGGAACGGTCGCTGCGCATCGTGTTATTCTTCTTGGCGACGACTTCCACCTCAGCCAGCATCTCACTACCTTCTGAGAGAACGGCGTCAATCACGGTGTTTTGTCCGAGTTGCAACTGGACATCCGTGTATTTCTGCGACTGGAAACCAATATAAGAAATCTCTATTTCGTATGGACCACCAGCCCGCATACCGCTGATGATAAAACGGCCGTCGATATTGGTGATACCGCGATAGACGGATCCTGACGGAATATGTTTGGCAGTGATAGTAGCACCGATAGCTGTCTCATTACCTGCCATCACAATACCGCTGATGTCTGCTGAGGTGACCTGTGCCGTCATCACGACAGAGGTCATCAGGAGAACTGCGAGAATAAAGAGTTTCTTGAGCATTTGTCTCATCGGTTTAGTTTTAAATGTCTTTTTCTTTCTGACGCGTACCCATACGAGCCTCTACGACGTTCACCACATAGTCACCCAGTTTCTCACACTCGTTGATGATATCCATATAGATGGTGCCTACGGCATAGGTGTATGCGTGGTTGTTGACATCCATGATATTCTGCGACTTCAACTGGTTGCGGTAGTTGTTGATCTCGTTCTCTAAGTTGAAGGTACGGTTGACATCGTAGGAGTCCTTGCGCCCATTCATCAGGCGGTTCATCTGGGTGAGGGCTTCCTCCGTGAGCTCCATCATCTGGTGGATATGGTCATACTGCTTGTCGCTGAAGTGATCCTGCTTACCCTGATATTTACGGGCAATGGTACGGGCGATATTATAGTTGGCGTCACCGATACTCTCCAGCTCTGAGATCTCACGGAGCATGGCACGGATCTTCGCCTTGGTGTCGTCACTCAGGTGGGCATCACCGACCTGGTCGAGATACTTGGCGATCTCCAGCTCCATGTTATCAGAGATACCCTCGTATTTCTCGATACGTGTATAGAGCTTGTTGAAATCACCTGTCTGCGCATTGTTCTTCTTTGCCGTCTCGCTACTGCTCAGGGTCAGCAACTCACGAACCATGCCGAACATACGTTGCATACGCTCGGAGAAAGACTGTATCTCTTTCTGAGCCTCCAGGACAGAGAGCTCGGGGGTCTTCATGAAACCAGCGGTAATGAAATGCAGGCGGAAATCCTCCACTTCGTCGACTTTCTTCGGTTTAATCACCCAGCAGACAAACTTCTCGATCTGCGGGATAAACCAGATGAGGATAAAGGTATTGGCGACATTGAACGTCGTATGGAAGGCTGCCAGCACGAAACTCAGTTTTGCTGAGTTGGCAAGGAACACGCTTGTCTCCACACCACTCTTCTGCATGTCCACGTCATATCCGACCCAGCCGCATACCATATCGATGAAAGGACGGAACACGAACAATATCCAGATGACTCCAAACACGTTGAAAAACATATGGGCAAGAGCGGCACGGCGAGCCTGTGTGTTTGCTGACATAGCGGCAAGGTTAGAGGTCACCGTGGTTCCGATATTCTCACCCATCACCAATGCGATACCCTGATAGATAGGCAGTGCGCCACTCGAGCAGAGGATCATCGTGATAGCCATCACTGCTGCCGATGACTGGACGCAGAATGTCATGATACCTCCTAAGACGAGGAAGATGAGGGTGGTCACAAACGAGTCGGGATCGAAGGAGGCGAAAAAGTCAAGCAACGCCTGATTCTCACCCAAGTGCATCTCTGAACCCGTCATTCGCAAAGTCCCCAGTCCCAGCAACAGGAATGACAGACCGAACAAGAAGTCTCCGATATAACGGTATTTCTTCAGGTAGATCAGGATAATTCCCATAAAGAATGCCGGGTAGACAGCACTGGTGATATCAAATGACATACCTGCGGACATGATCCATGCCGTCAGCGTCGTTCCGATATTGGCACCCATAATCACTGAAATGGCCTGTGCCAGCGTCAACAGTCCCGCATTGACAAACGAGACGGTCATCACTGTCGTTGCCGTACTGGACTGCACACTTGCCGTGACAAGTGTTCCTGTCAACATTCCCGTAACCCGATTAGTAGTCATAGCACCCAGCACGTGACGCAGCTGTGGTCCTGCCATCTTCTGCAAAGCCTCACTCATCGACTTCATACCAAACATCAACAAAGCGAGAGAGCCCAGAAGTTTGAAAATAATCCAAATAGACATATTAATTAATCTTAATGCTTAGCTCTTTTTTCTATTTTTTACTATCTTTGTCGGACACTTCAATCATTCATGTTATGGAACAAACAATTCAAATCCGTTGCAAAAATAATAAAAATATTCTAAACGTAAGCATCGGGAGCACACTTTCTGAAATTTTTTCTTTGTCAGGTCTGCAGATGCAGTACGGACCTATATGCGCAAGGGTGAATAACAAAATAGAAGGACTGCACTTCAGGGTCTATAAACCCAAGGAGGTGGAGTTCCTTGATATGTATGAGCCCTCGTCCATGCGAGCATATACACGCAGTCTCTTCTTCGTACTTAACAAGGCGGCACATGACCTGTATCCTGACTGTACGGTGATCATTGACATCCCTGTGTCGAACGGCTATTATGTGGACTTGCGTCTTGACCGCCCTGTGACCGTCGCTGATGTGGATGCTGTCCGTGAGCGTATGAGGGAGATCATCGCGGCAGCGCATCCCATCCACCGTCATGAGGTGACAACAGAGGAGGCGATAGAGATGTTCCGGAAGTCAAAGTCTTTCTCCAAGGTACGGCTGCTGGACGGTATGGGCAGTCTCTATACCACCTATTACGACATCGACGGCTATGCGGACTACTACTATGGCAGTATGCTGACGAACACGTCACAACTCTATCTCTTCGGACTGGAACCCTATTATGACGGGATGCTGTTACGTATCCCTACGGCAGAAGATCCCTCCAAATTGGGGGAGATGGTGCCTCAGGACAAGATGTTCGAGTTATTCAAGGAGCACCACCGCTGGCAGTCTATCCTCGGCATGCGGACGGTAGGCGACCTGAACATAGCGATACGGAAGGGCTTCTCACCCCAGCTGATACAGGTCGGCGAGGCGCTGCAGGAGAAGAAGATCGCACAGATTGCCGACGAGATAGCCTCACGAAAGGAGGTGAAGATGGTGCTGATAGCAGGACCGTCAAGCAGTGGTAAGACAACGACTTGCAAGCGCCTCAGCGTACAACTTGCTGTCAACGGCATCCAACCTATCGGCATCTCCCTTGACGACTATTTCGTCTGTCGTGACCAGACACCACTCGACGAGAAGGGTGACTATGACTACGAGCACTTACATGCCCTGAACATCCCTTTGTTCAACGAGCAGATCAATGCCCTGCTGCGGGGCGAGGAGGTGGAACTGCCCCGTTATGACTTCCAGGCTGGGAAAAGTAAACCCAGTGGCAAGAAACTACGACTGAAAGGTAATGAGATACTGGTGGTGGAGGGCATCCATGCCCTGAACCCGGAGCTGACGGCACAGATTCCTGAGTCACAGAAATTCCGTGTCTATGCCTCGGCACTCACCACGATCCTGCTCGACAACCATAATTATATCCCCACCACCGACAACCGGCTGCTGCGCCGCATCATCCGGGACTATAAATACCGGGGGGTATCGGCACAAGAGACTATCCGTCGCTGGCCTTCTGTACGCCGTGGGGAGAACAAATGGATATTCCCTTATCAGGAGAATGCTGAGGCGATATTCAACACCGCCATGCTCTTCGAGCTTGCCGTCATCCGGGGACAGGCTGTTCCTATACTGGAACAGGTTCCCGAAAACTGTGTGGAGTATGCCGAGGCATACCGCCTGCTGAAGTTCCTGCGGTATTTCAAACCTATCCCAGAAGACCAGATTCCACCTACTTCCCTGTTGAGGGAGTTCTTAGGTGGAAGCTCCTTTGAGTATTAAGGTTCTAAGGTATAAGAGTCTTAAAAGTTTATAAATGCTCAAATAATTAACCATTTAAAAAACGAAATGAAATATGAGAAAAGTACTATTCTTACTAGTTGTTTTGTTAGCAACACTCAGCCTACAGGCTCAGACGATTAAGAAAGGCGACAAGTTCTGGGACGGAAGAAGTCTGTATACCGTCCAGGAGGTGAGGATGGAGACTATTGTCTATATGACTACCCCACAGGACAATGAGTTGACACTGGAGAAAGTGACAGGCAAGAATGGTGAGTATAAGATCATCCCCAGTCGTCAGGCAGAGGAATGTCCCATCCGTGATGCTGAATGGAATTGGCGGGTGCAGTATATCCGCAAGGACGGCATGAACTTCCTTGCCGTTCGCAAACCCAATGGCGATGCCATGTGGACGATGGTACTGACACCAGACAATGAGAGTCGATGTGACGCCCAGCAAGCAGACCTCATCAATGCCAATTGGGAGAATGTCATCAACAACACGCTGCTGAATACTCCATATTTGATGAATATCCCGAGAAAACAACTGCGTCTGATGCGTAATGCGATCCTCGCCCGACATGGATATGCTTTCAAGTCGAAGGACCTGAGAGATTATTTCAGCAAGAAGGCGTGGTATAAGCCGGGAACGAATAATGCCGCCATCAAACTCAACATCATCGAGCAGACCAACGTGGAACTGATCAAGAGCGAGGAGACGATAGAGGCTGGACTCCATCCTGGCGACCTCATGGGTGATGATGGAGAATTAGTTGAGGAATAAGAAGAGCTCTGACAGCTAAGTGCTAAAAACGCATAATCATGCAGTTTTCGCTTCCTTTTTGGACGGGAACTGCATTTTTATTGCAAAATGTTTGGTTGTTCAATGAATATTTGCGAACTTTGCAGTCGTTTTACGGAAAAGAATCATTATAAATATATTATGGCTGAATTAGAAGTAAAAGAGCTCGACCAAGTGGTCGTACGTTTCTCTGGTGACTCCGGCGACGGTATGCAGCTCGCTGGTAACATCTTCTCAACGGTGAGCGCCACCGTAGGTAATGGTATCTCCACATTTCCAGACTATCCTGCCGACATCCGTGCCCCGCAAGGCTCGCTGACAGGTGTCAGTGGTTTCCAGGTACACATCGGTGCCGGTAAGGTATACACCCCTGGTGACAAATGTGACGTGCTGGTGGCAATGAACGCTGCTGCCCTGAAGACACAGTTGAAATACTCAAAGCCACAGGCAACGATTATCATCGACACAGACTCCTTCGGTCCCAAAGACCTGGAGAAAGCACAGTTTAAGAGCGAGGATTACCTCGGCGAGATGGGTATCGACCCCGACCGTGTCATCCAATGCCCGTTGACGACGATGGTCAAGGATTGTCTTGCTGACACAGGCATGGACAACAAGGCGATCCTGAAATGCCGTAATATGTTCGCCCTCGGACTGGTCTGCTGGCTCTTCGACCGTGACCTCTCCCTGGTCGCCAACTTCCTGAAAGAGAAATTCGCCAAGAAACCTGCTATCGCGGAGAATAACATCAAGGTGGTGCAGGCAGGTTATGACTATGGACATAACACACACTCCTCTGCCATGAATGTCTACCGTATCGAGACCAAGGAGAAAGAACCTGGACGGTATATGGACATCACCGGTAACAAGGCTACGGCATACGGTTTTATCGCCGCTGCCGAGAAGGCGGGTCTGAAGCTCTACTTAGGCTCCTACCCCATCACTCCTGCCACTGACGTGCTGCATGAGTTGTCAAAGCACAAGTCATTAGGTGTGACAACAGTACAGTGTGAGGACGAGATCAGCGGTTGTGCCTCCGCCCTGGGAGCCTCCTTTGCCGGAGCCTTAGGCGTGACATCCACCTCTGGTCCTGGCATCTGCCTGAAGTCAGAGGCGATGAACCTTGCCGTCATCATGGAGCTGCCACTCGTTGTCCTCGACGTACAGCGCGGCGGTCCCGCAACGGGTCTCCCCACCAAATCGGAGCAGACAGACCTCCTGCAAGTGCTCTTCGGACGTAATGGTGAGAGTCCGATGCCTGTACTTGCCGCCACCAGTCCTGCCGACTGTTTCGATGCCGCCTACCAGGCTTGTAAGATCGCCTTGGAGCACATGACACCAGTCGTACTGTTGACAGACGCTTATATCGCCAACGGCTCCGGTGCCTTCAAACTGCCGGAGATGGCTAAGCTTGACGCGATCAACCCACCTTATGTTCCTGAGGAGCTGAAAGGAAAATGGACTCCATATATGCGTGCCGAGAACGGTACCCGCTACTGGGCAGTGCCTGGTCGTGAGGGCTTCACGCATATCCTCGGAGGACTGGAGAAAGACGCTGAGACTGGTGCTATCTCCACCAATCCTGAGAACCATGACCTGATGACTCGTCTGCGCCAGCAGAAGATTGCTAATATCCAGGTGCCTGACTTAGAGGTGGAGGGTGACGTGAAGGATGCAGACCTGCTGGTGGTAGGCTTCGGCTCTACCTACGGTCATCTGCACTCCGCAATGGACGAGCTCCGTGCCAAAGGCTATAAGGTGGCACAGACCCACTTCAAATACCTGAACCCACTGCCCAAGAACACAGCAGAGGTGCTCTCTAAGTATAAGAAGGTAGTCGTCGCTGAGCAGAACATGGGACAGCTTGCCGCCTACCTGCGTATGAAGGTCGACAACTTCACTCCTGCCCAGTTCAACCAGGTGAAGGGACAACCGTTCGTTGTGGAAGAGTTAGTCAACGCATTCGAGGATATTTTAAAGAAGTAAAGCAATGAGTACATATACAGCACAAGATTTCAAGAAAGGCCAGCCCCGTTGGTGCCCAGGTTGTGGCGACCACTTTTTCCTGGCTTCACTCCATAAGGCTATGGCAGAGATTGGCGTAGCTCCTGAGAACGTAGCGGTCATCAGTGGTATCGGATGCTCCAGTCGTCTGCCTCACTATATGGCAACCTATGGTATGAACACCATCCACGGACGTGCCGCAGCGATTGCCACTGGTGCGAAGGTGGCAAACCCCGACCTGACGGTCTGGCAGGTGTCTGGCGACGGTGATGGTCTTGCCATCGGCGGCAACCACTTCATTCACGCCAATCGTCGTAACATCAACCTGAACATGATCCTGCTCAACAACCGTATCTATGGTTTGACAAAAGGACAGTACTCCCCCACCTCACCCCGTGGCTTCGTCTCTAAGTCGAGTCCTTACGGCACGGTAGAGGATCCTTTCCGTCCCGCAGAGCTGTGCTTCGGTGCCCGTGGACATTTCTTCGCCCGTGCCGTTGCCACCGACGCACAAGGTACGGTGGATATCCTGAAAGCTGCCTATGAGCACAAAGGAGCCGCCGTTTGTGAGATCCTGCAGAACTGTGTCATCTTCAACGATGGCACCCATGAGAGTGTCTATAACAAAGAAGGTCGTAAGAAGAACGCCATCTATGTACGACATGGAGAGAAACTCGTCTTTGGTGAGAATAATGAGTTCGGACTTGTCCAGCAAGGCTTCGGTTTGAAGATTGTAGAGATCGGCAAGGACGGCTATACCCTGGATGACGTGTTGGTACATGATGCCCATTGCGAGGATAACACATTACAGTTGAAACTCGCCCTGATGGGTAACGGTGATGGTTTCCCTGTCGCCCTTGGTGTGATCCGTGACGTGGATGCTCCCACCTATGACGAGGCCGTCCATGCACAAATCGCGGAGGTCAGTGCCCAGAAGAAGTATCATAACTTCACAGAACTGTTGGAGACCAACGATATCTGGGAGGTGAAATAATAGGTAAAACCATCAAATGAGAACGGGGGTGTATCGAATAGGATACGCCCCCGTTTTACTTCGTTACCCCTCATGTCATACAGGAAGAGCGACCGGTATGCTTCAAGATTACTCCAGCAAGATCACTTTTGCGTTGGCATTATCCATTCCTGTCATTGTCATACCAACATTGGCATTGATGAAGGTCGGGTCGCATACCACGAATTTGCGTCCATCCAGCATGATATAGTCACCACTCACCGGTTCCGTGAACTCTACTGCCATCGCAAGGTGACCAGGATAATAAACAAGAATCGTCTTCAGCCCTAGCAAGTCACGAACCAATCGTGACAGGAGGATGGAACGGTCCTCACAATCGGCATAGGGATAGAAAAGCGACTCCTCTGCAAAGAACGGTCGGTCACATCCCCACAATTTGTCATCATACTCATAGACAAGCGATGTCTGCGTCCAGTTCAACAGTCGTTCCATTGCCTCAAGCTGACTCAGGTCCTTAATGAATGTCTGAAGCTGAGGATATACCTTATCCTTCACTTCCTTTTCCATTGGCTTATTGGCAAGCATTGCCCACCGCGTCATGAAATTATCCCAAATCGACGACTTCGGGTATTCATCACAGAAAGCGATCAGATTCTTGTTGACCTGCGATGTAACATCCATATTTGGATAGCGCTTTGCCTTCAGATGTCGTACGTCAGAAGGAGCATAGTCAAACAGTTGTTCCATGGGGACATATAGTGAGAGAGCCTTCTCCTTGGGGAAGGTGATATTGCATACTTTCAGACTCAGGATATCACTATTGTAAATATAATAGTAATCATCGTCAAAAATATAGTATGCCTTATTAAAGACGACATGTTGAGATCCATAGAGCATATATAACTGTCCATCCAGCACTCCCAAACGCATACGGTAGCCCGACTGGCAATAAATATATGCCATCAACAGTACAGCCTCGTTGCCAGGCCCCATACACGCCTTCGAGAAGCTGTCGAGCATCTTCAGGTAAGCCCAGTCACTAAACTGTCGCATGATACGCAGTTCCAGACAGTCGCGGATAGTATTATTATACGCCTTGCCCGACAATCGTTTCCATGCCTCAGAAAGCGTTTGCTCGCTACAGTCTGGCAAGCGAAAACGCTCGTCACTGCTGAAGCGCACTTTCAGATTCGTACCATAGACAGAAAACGAGACACTCTCCTCCTCTTCCACAGGCTGTTCTTTGATAGGAGCTACAGGAACTGGCTGTGGTTCTGGAGCGGGCAAAGTGACAATTTCCTCATCAATAGGCAACGGGTTACTCTCTATCGGTTTCTTCTCCTCCTCTTTAATAACAACAGGCGGTATTTCTTTCTCTACAGGCTGAGGAACAGGAGGCATAGCGTGGAACTCCTTCCAAGCCTGTTTCATAAACTCAGCATACTCCTTGTTCGCCTTGTCACGGAAGTTCTCATAGTCGGTTTTAGCCTGTTGCTTGAACTTCTCATAAGCCGCACGCATCGGGTCCTGCGGTTCCTCGACTATAACAGAATCCTGTTCACGAGTCACCGTAGCAGGGTCGCTCGAACGTTTCTGGGCAAGTTTCTCCTTGCCCTGAGCCTTATCCTTGACATACTTGGCATATTGCTTCGACACTTTCGACACAGACTTCTTTTTCTGCTGTGCCATGACTTCTCCATTTGCACCCACCACCAGCAGGGCAAATAGTATGATTACAATTTTATTGACCATCCTTCTTATCTTTTAATGCGACTATAAACTCATCATAAATACTCTGGGCAAGAACCAGGAATGCCATTGCCGACAATGCCCATCCCATGTTCAAGGCAATATCAAACTGATAGAAGAGGATGAAGGCTACCCACATCCATACGGCAATCCAGAAGAACATCAGATAGCCTCGCATGAAGGAGGCTGACATCAGGAAGCGCAATACCCTGTTCTTCCGTTTCTTGGCAAATTGCATATAGGCACCGAACACGACTTGCGTCAACAGCACCAGCAGGAAGGCGATGACAGCCATCAGCCAACCACTGACCTCCTTGATCTCACTCTTCTGCAACAACGTCTCAATCGAATACGCCAGCAGCTCCACGCCCGCCATCTTTCCCAATGGGGTATAGTGCATGTCATACTCGTCTTTCATCGCACCAAAGAGTACCAGCTTGCCCTTGATCCATTCCGGATGAAGGGTGATGGAATCTGGCTGTACTACACGATAGCGCCGAGGGATGAAATTGATATTCACCTGACTCTGCGTGACGGCATCCGTCTTCTTATCATGATACATAGCGGCTGTCATCGTGATAAAAGAAGGTACCGTCTTTCCCTCCGCTCTTTCGCCCAGGCTCAACTTCCGCTTGATGCCTCCATACAGGTTACGGGGCATATTGGTAAAGCCTTCATTCACTGCCCCTTTCTCTACCGCAAAGAAAGAGTGCACCGTTGTCGCATGACCTACCGAGTCGTTGACATAGTCCAAGAGTTTGTAGGAGAACACGATATTATCGTTCGACAACGCCACCTCGGCTATCATCTCGTCACCGATAGAGTCCTCTTTCAGTCCCTCGAACACGACATCCACGCCTATCACCTTCGGCTGTTGTGACTCAATATCCTGCAGTGCCTTAGCCAGGTCCCTACGGGTATAGAGTTCCGACATATCCACGATGGTAATGTCGTCACTCACCTCTTCATCATCCCCGTTCGTGTCCTGCAGAATCTGACAGTACACATCCGTCATCTCAAACTCCTTGATAGCCTCTGCAATAGGTCCCATGAACGGGATGTTATAGGCTATCAGCGCGAAGGTTGCCACCAGCACAAACGCCAGTACTGTAATGATAATATGTCGAATGAATGCTTTCATTTACTTCAGTTTCATTTGTTGCCAACTACCCGCCAACGCCTGTGAGGGGATGACGGTAGGTGTCTGCAGCTTGCTGTTCTCGTCAAACGACTCACGGCGCACCTCTCTTGTCAGGTAGTCGCCAAGGTCGCCCAAGGTGACGTCGCCCTTGGTTTCCTGCAGCTTCTTTAATAAATAATAGGTGAACATACCGTGCTGTTGCGACTTCATGGAGAAGGCCGTCTCGTCGCCCTGTGCTGCCGTGAATACCACCATGTTGCCTTGCGGTGCTATCGCTTTCGTCTTGATGGCGACGCCACGCGCTGAAGCCAGCATGTCGCCCTCGCGCTTGCCGCCATTGAAGCAGGCATCCAGAAAGACGGTGATGCGCTCAGAAGGAATGGCTCCCAATTCCTGATACAGTCTGCTCAGCGGATAGGCCGATTCGATATCGCCGCTCATGCCGTCCACAGGCAACAGGTAGGCTGTCTTGCTGGCCTCATCAGGGATTCCGTGCCCGGCATAATAGAAGATAGCCCTGCCTTTACCATTGGTCACCTCCATCGCCTTGGCCAGCCAGCGCACAGCAGTACGGATTTTGTTCAGTCCAGCATTCTCAATGTAGTTGATTTGTTTCTCAGGCACACCAAAGGTGCGCTGTACATATTCCTTGAATACCTGGGCATCGTGGCCGGCAAACGGTACCGTCACGTCCTCCGCATATTTTTCGTTGCCGATAATCACGGCAAAGGTGTTCATGTCGTATTGTGCAGCCACAGGGATGTTCTTGTCAACACTCTCATCTACAGCCTGTTGTGCCATGAGGTGCTTGTTGATGCGCTGCAAATAGATCTTGGCCCCCTTGTGGTTTTTGTCCTTTGCAAGTACTTTCTCTACCCATTCCTTAGCTTTCTGGTAGTCTCGCGGCACTGCACTGCCTTCATAATAAATGACGGCCAACTTCATCATTCCGTTGGTGTTGCCTTGGGCAGCAGACTTCTGGCACCATTCCAAGGCCTTCTTTTCATCAATGGGCACCCCATTACCCCGAGTGTAGCAGGAAGCCAGATTAGCCTGTGCAAGGGCATGGCCCTGCTCAGCAGCCTTCTGATACCAATAGAAAGCTTTCTCCTTGTCTTCAAAGACGCCAAGGGCATCAGCATAGCAGGCACCCAGATTGTTTTGAGCGGAGTCTAATCCCATCTCTGCCGCCTTCTGGTAGAGTTCAAAGGCTAATGTCAGATTCTTCTCTACACCTTTCCCTTTCGCATACTTCTTGGCCTTCCGATAGAGTTCGAGCGCATCCTGCCGACTACCAGGTGTCGCAGGTGGGGGCACTTGCTGAGGCAGTACTCGTTGTGGCTGCACTTCCTGTCTTCTCCTCTGGGCCTGCGCCGTCAGGACGAAGACCAACGCCAAAAGAAGTAGTATGGTTCTTTGTTTCATTGCTGCTTTTATTTTAATGATAGTCCTCGCCATGTGTTCTGCAGACCAGCAGAAGGTACGATGGTGGGTGTCTGCACTTTGTTATTCTCTACAAACGACTGGCGCTTGACTTCTGTGGTCAGGTAGTCGCCTAATTCGCCCAGAGTGGCATTGCCTTGCGTTTCCTGCAGCTTTTTCAGCAGGTAGTAGG
>JAEEGK010009628.1_pt1 | contig 22509 bp, 18 predicted proteins | sample 8958771 | NCBI WGS metagenome assembly JAEEGK01 (sample SAMN16246547, study PRJNA631951) | gut metagenome | biome: gut microbiome; feature: rumen; material: SC-attached | host: Bos | place: Iran: Karaj | collected 2018-10 | reverse complement strand
ATCTTTTTTAAATATGTAAATTAGAATAATTTCAAAATTGTATAACAGGTTTTGAAAATAACTTATTAACTATATTGAGGCTGTATAAATGAATGATGTGCAAATGGGTTTATTTGATTTATTAGTTGAAATAGACGATATTTGTGAAAGTCACGATATTGAATATTATTTATCTGGAGGGGCAGCATTAGGTGCTTTAAGGTGTGGAAGATTTCTCCCTTGGGATGATGATATTGATTTATTCATAACTAGAGACAATTGGCATAAATTACGTGACTTAATAGATCAAAATCCTGAAGTGGTACCTGAAAATAGAGATTTGGTTTGTTTTGAAAATACAAATCATTACAGAAACCCACTTGCCCGTTATGTGGACACATCAACCACAGTCATCCATCCTGCGCAGTCAATAGCTGCAAAATCATGTGGATTGCAAGTTGAATTTTTTATTTTAGACCCAATTCCAAATGTTGAAGACGGTCGAGAGGAACATTTAAAGCATATGAGAGTGTTTTTAGAAATACTTGTACCTAATTTTTTATCTTCAAAATATTTGCCATTGGAGGAGTTTGCTGAACATAAGGATTTGGTTTTCAATTACTTTGATGAGATTGAAAGCAGAGGATTTTCCACTGTCATTTCTGAGTTATATGACAAGTATTACACTTATCCTTTTGAAAAAGCTGATACCCTTTATTTGCGTTGGGGAGAAAATTATTTGACTTATAAAACAGAATGGTTTAAAGAAAAGCGCTTTTTGGATTTTGAAGGTAGGCAATTCCCTGTTGCAGGCGGTCTAGAACATTTTTATCGTGTTGAATTTGGAGATGATTGGATTTATGTTCCAGAAATGGATGACCAAGCTTCACACAATTCATTGGTAGAAGATTTAAACCATCCATTTGAAGATTATACAAGTATATATCTTAATTTCTTTAATCAAGGGGAAATGATTAAGACTTATGAAAAAATAAAGCAGGTTAATCTCAATATAAGGATTCCCACATTGAAAATCACCCTTGAAAAACTTAAGATGTTAGGTGTTATTGTTAAAGAGGAATTGCATAAAACCATTGAATCTAATAATTATGATCTTTCTCTATTATTGAATAACAATGAGTTTTCACTTCTAGATGAAATTTTTGAAGATTATTATGCTCTACAATTAAATCCTAATTCAAGATTTTTGAATTATTTTGTTGATATTGATAGTTCCATTTTAAAAATTGCATTGGAAAGTAAAATCAAGCAAGGATCATATTTTACTTCAAGAAGGATTTTAGGCATAGTTGAAAATAATATAGAGCTGGATGAGGATTTAAAGCAACTTAAAAAAGTTTGTGACTATTGCCATAACTTATCTGTCAGCATTTATGATGATAAGGATATGGAATCTTTAGAATCAATATTAAATGATGCAGATGATTACTCAAAAACTTTGATTGATACTTATAGGGCCGAATTGCATTTAGAGTTAAGCAAATCAGAAAACGGTGAAGATTATAAGAAAGTTATTGATAATGGAGAGGCAATCTTATTAAAATTCCCTCAAGATGGAGAAATTTTAGGCATAATAGCTAAGGCATATTTCCATTTAGGTGAAAAAGAAAAATCTCATGAATTATTTAGAAAGGCAGTTGACCTTACTAGAAATGGTTTTGTTTGGAAAGACGCTAAAGAATATGCCGGAATTGATAGAATGTTGGAGGAAGCACATGTTAACTAGAGAGGAAATACAGATTGATTTGCTGACTAAGCTAAATGAATTATGTGATAAGGCCAATGTTAAATATGTATTGCATGACCAAGCAGCTTTTTTAGCATACAATGATGAACCTATCGATTCTGTGGCGTCCATTGAGGTATTGATGTGTCAAGGAGATGCTGAAAAGATTGCAGATAGATTGGATGATGATTTATATTACTTTGAAGATTTTAGATCAAACCCTAAGTTTGATAGGCATATGATGTTTTTTGGCTATAAAAATTCATTGGATTTAAAGGAATTAGATCTTCATTTCGATACAGATAGGCATATTGAAAACAATTGCGTTCGCATAAACATTCGTTTCATCAATCACCAGGTTCCAAAAGGAACAGCAAAAAAACTTGCTTCCCAGAATGACTTATGGAAATTCAGACATACAAGATTCACAAGCAATAAGTTTTGGCGCTCTAAAATACGTCAAAAGGCTATAAATATTGTATGCTTTTTAATGGGTAATAAGCGTATCAATAGGAAAAGGTATGAAAACAAGAAAGAGCATTATGCAATAGATACTTGGAGCAATATAAAAAAATACAAATTTGTAAAGACTTCAGGTAAGAAGTTTAAGTCCAGTGCATTCAACGAAATAGTCTATAAGGAATTAAACGGCGCTCCTGCATACATACTTAAGGATTTTGACTATTATGCAACTAGAATGTATGGCAATGATTGGAAGAATAAGACTTGGGGAAAAGTAGGTAAACTCAATAGCAGCATTATCAGTTGGGAAGATTTCTCAAATAATTCGCAAGTCAAGAAAAGCTTAGATGAAATTCAAAAGCTCAACGAAAGCATTTACTTTGATACTTTGCAGTTAAAGGAGTATCAGGATTCCACTAAAATCATCCCGGAACATGTAATTCAAAGTGCAGATGTTGTAAGGAATCGTGAAAATTGCATATCTCAAAAGGAAACTATCCTTGATTCATACAGTAAAAAGGATTTTGATAAATTAGGTAAGCTATTGAACCCTTTAATTGATTGTGAGAAAAGAGCTATTGGCTTAGGCTATTCATTTTCTGTTGATGAGGACATCGATAGAATATTGGATGAATATTTAAGGGAAAACAAGAGAAATAAATTAGCTAACAACATTAAAAAATACATGACTCATTTTTAGTTTATTAAGTGCATAATTGATTTCTACTTAATTTAATTTCTAATTCAATTTTCTTTCTTTTTTCTATTTTTATTATTTTTTTAAGTTATTTCATTGTTATTTTATCTACTTTTAGCTGTTTATTTCTTTATTTTGAGATTTTTTAAAATTCTATTTTTTGAAAAAATTCATTTGATGGTATGTTGGAAATTTATAAATATTTCCTTTATAAATATATATACATAGTTAAAATATTTTTATATAAGGCTTTTTAATTAATTTACAATCTAAATTAGACTAACTGCTTAATTAGAATATCTTGAAAAAAACTTACTGAGGAAACTATATGAAATCTAATAATCCAATTGTTTACACTTGTTTTTGCACAGATATCATCCATGAAGGACATTTGAATTTGATAGATGTGGCTAAGGAATACGGAGATGTTGTTGTAGGTGTTCTTTGTGATTCTGAAATGGTGAAATATAACAGATTTCCTTTAAAATCCACTTCTGAACGTGTAAAGCTTGTTGAGGAAATCCCAGATGTAAAAAAGGTAATTATTCAAAAGAAGATAATGTATGATGATGTTGTTAAGGAAATCAGGCCAGATTATATTATCCATGGGGATAATTGGGCTGATGAATCAATGAAAGTCATTAAAAAGAATATCTTGAATGTTCTTGATGAATATGGCGGTGAATTGATTGAAGTTCCTTACACTTTCAATGAAAAAATTCAGAAAATTGACAAGCAGATGCTAGAAAAATTGGCCATGCCTGAATTTAGAAGATCAAGACTTAAAAAATTGTTGAAAATGGTGGATGTAGTAAAAACAATTGAAGTTCACAGCGGTTTAACCGGTTTAATTGCAGAAAAGACAGTCATTGCTGATGATGAACATATAGACCAATTCGATGCAATGTGGATATCAAGCTTATGTGACAGTACTGAAAAAGGAAAGCCTGATATTGAATTGGTGGATATGACCTCCAGATTTAGAACAATTTCAGACATTATGGAAGTAACTACAAAACCTATTATTTTTGATGGAGATACTGGTGGAATAGCAGAACACTTTGTTTACACTGTTCGTTCTCTTGAGAGAATGGGTGTTTCAGCTGTTATCATTGAAGACAAAATAGGCTTGAAGAAGAATTCATTGTTTGGTACCGAAGTGGAACAGACACAGGATGATATCGAGCATTTCTGTGAAAAGATTAGAGCAGGTAAAAATGCACAATTATCGGATGACTTTATGATTATTGCAAGAATTGAAAGCTTAATTCTTGAAAAAGGAATGGATGATGCACTTGAAAGGGCATTTGCATTTAGAGATGCCGGTGCAGATGGAATCATGATCCATAGTAGGAAAAAGGAGCCGGATGAAATATTAGAGTTTTGTGATAAATTTAGGGAAAAAGACAGTGAAACTCCAATAGTTGCAGTTCCATCTTCATATAATACAATCACTGAAGAGGAATTGAGTGAACATGGAGTAAATATTGTTATCTACGCTAACCAATTGTTAAGAGCAGCTTTCCCTGCTATGCAACATGCTGCAAAAAGTATTTTAAAACATCGCAGAGCTCGTGAAATTGATGAAGACTTATTGTCAATTAAAGAGATTATCACATTGATTGATGAATTATAATAAAAAATTTTTAAGTGAGTATATGTCAAGATATGCAATTTTATCAGATATTCATGGCAATCTATTTGCATTAAATGAAGTTATCAAAGATTTTGATGATATCGATCATATCATCCTTTTAGGGGATTTGATAGATTATGGAATGCAATCCAATGAGGTTGTGGAAAGCATTAAAGATAACTTATCTTCTAAAATAATTTGCAATATCTGGGGAAATCATGAAAAAGCCATTTTAAAGGAAGACTTTAACCATTTTTCAAGTCAAAGAGGAGTAGATTCTGCTAAATTCACCAAATCACAATTAAATGATGATTCTCTAGATTACTTGAATAATGAATTAATCCAGGAAGGGAAGTATGAATTTGACTTGGATGGAAAGAAAGTTTTAGCTATTCATGGTTCCTTAAATGATTATTATTGGAAATCCATTTTTCCAGATGAACTTAATGGGGATTATTCAGATTTTGACATTGTCTTGTCAGGGCATTCCCATTATCCTCATGTATTTCAGAAGTTTTATGAAGCAGATGATGAAGAGATGAGAAATAAAAAATCAGTATTATTTATTAATCCAGGTTCTGTTGGGCAACCTAGAAATCATAATCCTAATGCCCAATATGCAATTTTAGACTCAGAATCAATGAGTGTTGAATTGAAATCCATCAAATATCCTGTAGATAAGGCAATGGATTTGTATGATGGAAGCATAGATGATTTTTACAGAAAAAGGTTAGAAAAAGGAATTTAATGAGGTCAAATCATGAGTGTTTTGTTTGTTATAAGCGGTGTTACCGGTATGACAGGTAATGAGTTAGTTCACCAAATCTTAAGCAAGGATGATGATGCAAGGATTATAGGTTTTGATAACTTCTATGCATCATCAATTGAAACGGTTGAGGAATACTTGGATGATAGCCGTTTTGATTTCTTTGAATATGATTTAAACAATGAAAAGGAAATGGATGCAATCAAATCATTGGTTTTGGACATGAAAGATGAATTTGACGAAATTGTATACATTAATTGTGCAGCTGTAGTCCACACAGAACATTTCTACAATGTTTATGAGACTTATCAAACCAATGTTGTTGGAATGAATGATTTCCTAAATCAAGCTATTGATGTAGGTGCTCAAAAGTACATCAATTGTTCCACCTCTGAGGTTTATTCAATGAATTCCTGGAATGAGCATGGTGGAGTAAAGGAATCAGATTACATCACTATGGCCAATGCAGAACATAGCCAAAGAACAAGTTATGCAACTGGAAAATTATTGACTGAGTTTTTCATGAAGGATGCAGTTAATAAAGGCAAGATTAAAGGATGTTCCATTCGCTTTGCAAATGTTTACAGTAAAGATGAAAAGTATCCTAAACATATCATTCCTCACATTATAAACAGTTTCAAAAATGATGGTGAAGTCACTTTGCTTGAAAACTCTAAAAAGAACCGCAGAACCTTTTTAAACAATTGTGATAGTTGTGGTGCAGTATTGGAATTATGCAGAACAGACTCTGCTTTAGATGGTTCTGTTTATAATGTTGCTACAGATGAAGAGATATCCATAATCGATTTGACAAAATTGATTGCAGAAAAAATGGGTATTGAAGATCCTGTAATTAAATTTGAAGGGTATCGTGAATCTGATCCTGAAAGAAGAATCTTATCCACTGAAAAACTTAGAACAAGGACCGAATGGAAACCGTTAGTTAATTTGGATAAAGGATTGGATGAATGCATTGAAAATTACGTTAAATAGGTGAAATTTTGAAACTTGCAATCATAACCGTTGCTGGAATTTCCAGCAGATTTAACAAGGATATCCCAGAGGATGAAAAGATTTTAAAATGCATATACTATGAAAATGACCCTAAGAACACATTGCTTTATCAAATGACCACAAAACTCGAAGAGTATGAAAAGATAGTTGTTGTTGGAGGATACAAATATTCAGACTTGGAGGATTATATTTCCACAGTTCTTCCTGAAGGTTTAAGTCAGAAGATTTTACTTGTTTACAATGATCATTATGATGACTTGAGCTCAGGATATAGCTTATATCTTGGAATTAAGGAAGCTTTGGAAAATTTCTCAGATATTGATGAAATTCTTTTTGTTGAAGGTGACTTAGACATTGACAATGAATCATTTTTAAAGGTTGTAAATTCACCTAAAAACGTTTTAACTTATAATTACGAACCTATATACTCAAACAAAGCTGTTGTATTGTATCAAAATGGCAAAAACGAGTTTCATTATTTATTCAACAGTGACCATGGAATGTTGAGCATTGATGAATCATTTAAAGCCATTTTCAATTCAGGTCAAACCTGGAAGTTTAAGGACATGGAAATACTAAAGATTGCAAATGATAATTTCAAAGAGAATTTAATTGAAGATACCAATTTGGCAATCATTCAGAAATATTTTGATTTATTGGATAATGAAGATGATATTGAGCTTATTGGATTGAAACATTGGGTTAACTGCAATAAGCGAGAAGACTATAAACTTATTGATAATTACTGGAGGATTAATCATGAAAGCATTAGATGAACGATTGAAAATTGTTGAAGAGCATGTTAATGACAATGATATTACTATAATGATTATAGGATTAGGAAGTGTTGGAACTTATTTACTTGATTTTTTAGTTAGCAAAAACGACCCATCTATAAAGCTCGTTGTTGCTGGCAGGAATTTTGAAAAAATGCAGTCTGATGTTAACATCGTAAGGGTTGCAAGCCTAATCCGTGAAGTCAATAAATCAAAAATTGAAATTGAAGGTAATGTTGATTTAGATGATATTGCTTCCATTGAAAGAGCAATAGATAAATATAAACCGGATTTCATTGTAAATTCCAGCAGAGCTTATTCTGGGCTTAAATATGGAAGCATTTCTTGGGCTAATGTAAGAGCATATGGTATTTGGACTCCTTTATCCATCAAATATACAAAAAACATAATGGAAGCTTGTAAAAATGTTGATACCGATGCAATTGTAATCAACACATCCTATTCTGATGCCGTAATTCCATGGCTTAAGAGTTCTAATAAAGCATATCCTGACTTTGGAAGTGGAAACTTAAACCATTTGATTCCAAGGATGAAATTTGCAGTTGCTGACATATTAGGCATTGATGACTATTGGAATGTTGACTTCAGTTTTGCAGCAGCTCATTTCCATGATGTTTGCATAAGTAAGGAAGGTCAAACTGAAGGGCTTGATTTGCCTCTAAAAATTTATTACAATGGTGAGGAAAAGGATATTCCTCATGAAGACATTTTCAGTGCCTGCTCCATAAGCATGCCTGTTGATCAAAAGAGAAACATGATGAATGCTTCAAGTAACTATAGGATTATTACAGCTATTATTGATGCAATAAGAACTGGAAAAGATCAAAAGATATTCTCACCTGGTGCTTTTGGTCATATTGGAGGATATCCTGTCATGATTGGATATAAGGATGGAAACATCTCTGCATGGATTGATGAATCAGACTTCACATTTGAAGAGATGAATATTGTAAACAGAAAATCCTTAGCACTTGATGGTGTTGAAGACATTAAGGACGCTACCTTATATTATACTGATGACTTAATCGAAAAAGTCAAAAAGGCATTTGGAGAGGACCTTCCAAAAGAAGTAAAATACGAAGATATAGAAGAAACTGCTAATTTCTTAATCGAAAAGATAATTACTCCACAATTAAATAAATAAGGGAAATTTATCCATAATAAATAAAATAGGGAATTTTATGAATGTTGAAGATTTTGTAAATGTTTTAGGTTGTGATTTTTTCACTGGTGTTCCAGATTCACAGCTTAGGGCATTGTGTGACTATCTAATGAATACTTATGGAATTGATGAAAAGCATCACATCATAGCAGCAAATGAAGGAAATTGCACTGCTTTAGCGGCAGGATATCATTTGGCTACAGGCAAAGTTCCGGTTGTATATATGCAAAATAGTGGTGAAGGGAACATTATAAACCCTGTCGCTTCTCTTTTAAATGATAAAGTATATGCAATACCTGCCATTTTTGTCATTGGATGGAGAGGTGAGCCAGGTGTTCATGATGAGCCTCAACATATCTATCAAGGGGAAATCACTTGTAAACTATTGGATTTGATGGATATTGAAAATTTTGTGATTGATAAGGATACTGATGTTGAAGCCATTGTCAGCATAATGGAAAATTCCTTTAATGACCTTTTGAAAGCTGGAAAGAATGTTGCTTTTGTAATTAAAAAAGGTGGATTGACCTATGATGATAAATTAGCATATAAAAATGATAATCTTATGCAAAGGGAAGAGATCATTGAACACATCATTGGTGTAACTGAAGATGACCCAATCATTTCAACAACAGGAAAAGCGAGCAGAGAATTATTTGAGCTTAGAGAAAAATACGATCAAGGCCATAAACATGACTTTTTAACTGTAGGTTCAATGGGGCACACTTCCTCCATTGCCTTAACTATAGCTATTAATAAGCCAAATAAAAAAATTTGGTGTATTGATGGTGATGGGTCTGTTTTGATGCATATGGGGGCTATGGCTCTTGTGGGAGAGACCAATCCTAATAATTTCATCCATGTTGTTATAAACAATGGCGCTCATGAAACAGTTGGAGGAATGCCTACCGTTGCAAAAGACATTGATTTGGTTTCCATAGCTAAATCTTGCGGATATTCTTATGCAGTATCTGTTGATAACTTTGATGATTTAGATAATCAGCTGGAAAAGGTTAAAGAATTGAATGAACTTTCACTCATTGAAGTAAAATCTTCCATTGGTGCAAGAGCTGATTTGGGAAGACCAACCACTACCCCTATTGAAAACAAGGAAAAATTCATGAAATTCTTAAATGAAATGGATGATAGGATATAGATAAAGTTATATTAAATCATTAATCAATAATTATATTTTAATAATATTAAATTGTTGATTGATAATTTTAGGTAGTAAATATTAAAAATTAATTATATTAATTGGAAATTTATTTAAATGATATCAAATTTTTAATCGATATTTTAAATAATTAATGATTATCAAATACAGATTATGAATAGTAAATAATTTGAGGTTTTAAAATGATTATTCAATGCAAAGATGAAGATATTGAAACAGTTTTTGACTATATTGGAGAAGATTACGGAAAATGCTTATATATTTTCATTGACTTAAAGAAATTCGGACTTGATGATGAGAATTTCGATGTCTGGATTCAATACAGTGAAGAGGGTTCCATTTGTGCAATAATCAGTGAATACTTTGGAGGTATCCAGATATACAGCAGAGAAAAGAACCTTATTTTAGAGGAAATAGCTGATTTCATCAAGGAAAAGGACACTCATGTTCTATTTGCAATCAAGCCAATCATTGACAGGCTCAAGCCATTCCTTCCAGGATATGAACAGGAAACAGGTACTGTCGGTGAACTTATGGAATTGAAATATCCTCCTAATCCAAAGGCATACTCCGCTCCTATGGAAGAGCTTGCAGAAATCGTTAAGATAGTTGCAGACGATGAGGGAATTGGAAAACCTTACGGTTACGATTCATTGTATGAACAGTACACTCAAAGAAAAGAAGAGAATTTCGGCCGTAATTTCGTTTTGCGTGATGAGGAAACCAATGATATCATCTGTCATGCAGGAACATATGCAGAGCTTCCTGAATTGGCTGTTATTGGTGGTGTAATCACTGCTCCTCTTTACAGGGGAAAAGGATTTTCCAAGGAAACATTGTCTTCCCTTTGTGAAGATCTCTTAAATGAAAACAAAAGGATTTTTTCATTCTTCTATATTCCATCTGCAGAGCATATGCATTATGGTGTAGGATTTGAAAAAATAGAGGATTGGTCTAAATTGTTTAAAGACTAATCCCATTTTATTTTTATTTTTTTCTATTCAACAAAATATTCTTTTTTCTCTAATTTTTTTATCTCATCAACCAGTTTCTTATCCCCTCTTTTTATCAAGACTCTTTCTATCAAATCGTCTGTTTTAGGGTCTATTGAAAATGTCATTCCTACTTTTGAATATCTTCTGAGAGAACCGATAGCTGGACTTAACTCTTCATAGAGCTCTTCAAGCTCTTGTGCATTGTTCAAATCATATTTCAGCAATTCATCAGTTTTTTCCTTAAACATATCCTGTAAAAATATTTGTCTATCGGTCATTTGAACCAATTTCCAAACATTGTCAATTGCTATCTTTTCGTTATATGCTTTCAATCTTCCCCACATAACTTCTTCACGGGTGGCTTTAGCCTCTTTAATGAGATCTCCAACTTCTCCCATTATTTCCTTATAACCTACTTCAGTGTCTAGAATCACACGCATGCTTTGTCCTTTAGGCTTGATTTTCCTCTCCTTGAAATCTTCCCCATAGACTTCGCTGAAGTATGCATCTATATCCTTTGGAACACATAGGCTTATTCCATCAAATTCAAGTCTTCCAATTTCCTTTAGGATGTGGGCTTCAATTCCCTTATTGATGAAAGCGACTCTTGAATAATTTTGGATATCTTCCCATTTGTCAATGAATGTGTTGCTTTTTAGTTTGTTATAGTAACGTTTTGATCCGCCAGTGAGTTCATAAGCTCCATTAATGGCCTTAAGGCCTCCTTTTACAAACCAGAATTTCTTGTTTTCAATGGTCTTGTTCATGAATTCACGGACTTTTTTCTCCTTTGACAATCTTGGAGTGTATCCTACAATTCTTTTTCCGTCAAGGGCTACGGTTTTACGGATAGGGTAGATACGAATATTGATTCCATGGTGCTTGTTCTTATTTCTGGCAATCATATGGAATTCTGCTGTATTTTCGTTTCCATATGTTACATATAATGGAAGATAATTTGGATTGTTAAATATTCCTTCAACATAACGGTCTTTCCTGTTTTCCTTTTCCACAATCTCACAAAAGCGATCAATATCCCCTTGTGTCATGGCGAGGCTTACAAGTCTATTGTCTTTTTTAATTGTATGGTTAAGGTAAGCGTTTAAGGCACTAATTCCTGCAAATATGTACTTTAAATTGTTCTGTGAGCAAATTTCATCGACTTCTTGAAGCAATTCTAATTGAATTTCCTGTTTTGTTTTCATTATTTAACCCCTTTAATTAGTCTTCTCCACTTAATTCTTTAATTAACTCACGTTCAATGTCCATACGGCTATATCCGCATTCATCCTCTACCTTTTGCCAAATCAAGCCATTTCTGGTATTGTCAACGGATTTCTTGTATAATTCCATTGCCTTATCCTTTTCACCAAGTTCTGATTTTGCCTTAGCGTGGCTTGCCATTATCTCTCCATCAAATGGATATAAGTCTAATGCCTCATCACATAAGGCATCAATTGATTTGTAATCTTCAACGGTTTCTGCATTCCTTTCCATAAGCCAGATCTTTGCCCTATAAATGTCTATTAAGTTAGGATATTCTTCTTCATATTTAGCAATTAGTGATTCAAGCAATTCTTCATCCTTCTTGTCATATCTAGCTATTGACAATTCCCTTGCAATATCGCAGATTTCTTCAATCTTATCGAATTCCTCGCCAAGAGGCTCATCTTCTGCTTTTCTAATGCTTAGGAATTTGTTGACATTGTAGTATTGGCCTTGTTCAATCAAGCTGAACAATGCTGTTGCAAGATTTTTGTCTGAAATAGGGACCTTGATGTTGTATCTTCTGACATCTGCAATGGATTGGAGTTTGTTGTATTCCTTGAATTCATCATTCAAGGTTTCATAATCTTTATTTTCTAAGAGTTCACGTAGATAATCCTCTTTTCCTTCCAATTTTTCAAGGATATGTCTGGATTCCACCTTAACTTTTGCCTTTGCAACCAGCATGTCCACTTTTCTACGGTTATAGTAGACTTCTGCATTGTTCCTTTTATTCTTCTTGTATTTTCTAAACACTTTTTCACGATTGATCTTGCCGACATAGCGTTTGGTGTATTCCTCAAATGGAATTTCATTCTTAAGCCCATTATGTGATACTTGCTCTTCATAAACTGGAATGTACATCCAGCTGTCACCATATGCAGTTCTAAGGATGCCTTCTGTATTGTATCCTATAGGGAACTCGCCGTCTTCAAATTTGCCAAGTTCAATGTTTTTGAAGTGCTTTTTGTTGTAAATGTAGTTCTTGATTCCCCAGTGCATGCAGTATTCATCGCATTCCTCATCTGTATATGACTTCAATTTATCTTCAAGTTCATTCAGGACTTTATCTTCACCTTCCTTATCAACCCTTTTGCAGTATTCCTTATACAATGCATAGTGTTTCTGCCAATCCTCAAGAGAGGTGTTTTTATTCACTATAAAGTAAGGGGATAACAATTCGGTGTAGATTTCAAGGGTTTCGAGATACTTTTCCCTTTCCTTCTCATCTCTTGGTATCAAGTCAAAGATGAAGAGCTCAAGGTGTTGGCCACATGCCTTTGCAGTGAAGGCTTGTGAGATGTAAATGTTTGTAGAGCTTGTGTCAACATATCTAGGGAGTGGATTGCAATAGTAGGGAGTGTTTTCCTTATAGACAAAAGATCTTCCTTCAGGCAAGACATTCTCTTCTGTTTCAAGAACATGTCTCAATTTGTTCCAGTTATCTCTTGTAATGTATAAGTCTATATCGTCATCCCATGGCATGAAGCTGCGGTTTCTGACAGCACCTAATGATGCACCTGCAGCAAGGAGATATTCCACATCATATTTCCTGCAGAGTTCATCAAATTCAACCAATAGCTGATATAGATTGCTCTGCAAAGTGTTCATTTTACTCAATTGAATTCGCTCCCAATTTTAATCATTTAACATCTATCAATCATTTAGCATTAATAATCTCTTCAATAGCTGATACCAGCTCTTCTGTATCCTCAATGGAATGGTTACCTACATGAGCAACCCTAAACATCTTTTTGGCATTGTCCCCTCCACTTGGATTGACTGTGAATCCATACTTGTCAATGAGTTCCCTGTACACCACATCAGCGTTTTCATCTGGGAATATCACTGGAGTCACTGCATTGGACAATGGATAGCTTGGGTAATCCAAACCGATTTCCTTGATTCTTTTTCTAAAGTAAACAGCTATTTCATGAGTGTCATTGATGATGTTTTCAATTCCTTTTTCTTCGAAGCGTTTCACTATATCTTCAAGTTCAATGATGACCCTTACAGCTGGAGTGAATGGGGTTTGGCCTCTTTCACCATTCTTTAAGTAATCCTTAAAATCGAAATAGATGGATTTGGAATCTATGACTTCAACCCTTTTCAAGGCCTTTTCGCTTAATGCCACAACAGATAATCCTGGTGCAAGTGACAATGCTTTCTGTGAGCTTAATATCACTGCATCGATTCCATACTTGTCCATATTGACTTCATCTGCCAAGAATGCGCTGATTGCATCTACAACAAAGACCAAATCCTTTTCCTTACAGAGTTCAGAGAGCATTTCAATGTCATACAATTGTCCAATTGAGGTTTCATCCAAGTTCACAAGCAATCCGGTAAATTTCTCATCTCCAATCACTTCATCAATCATTTCCCTTGTAAGGGTTTCGCCTTGCTCTACCTCTACAACCTTATGAGGGATTTCATGAACTTCACAAATTTGGACAAAACGGTTTCCGAAGGAACCTCCATTTATGACTATTAAGTTGTCTTCCTTTGTAAAGCAGTTCATTACTGTCGCTTCCATAGCTCCTGTTCCTGAACAGGTCAATAATATGATTTCACCTTTTTCGTTGAACAATAATCTTTTCAATCCTGCGCTAGCGGAAAAAACCACTTGTGAAAATTCATCATTTCTGAAGTAAGGGACTTGCTTTCCACCAATTTCCAATGTTTCCTCAAACATTTCTACAGGTCCAATTGCAAACAATTTACTCATAATCTCTCTCCTAAACTCTTTTTTTAATAATATCAGTATTCATCAGTTTTATTTAATTTAATTAATTTTCAGCCTTTTTGACTTGCTCCAATATCTTTACTATATTGAAGGATTCATCTTCAAATATGCTTTTGGAATCAGTGCGATTTCTTGATAGCATTCTTGACATTGCTCTGATTAGGTATTTGAATCCATTTCCTTCAAAGTTTGTATTATATATCTGGACTTCCTTGGATCCTGGAGTGTGAAGCTCAAAGCTCTTGCTTCTCCACCAAGCGCCTTTCATCCTGATTGTTCCCTTTGTCCCAATGATTTCCAATTGGTTGTCAACACGTATCTCGTTTCCAACGTTAATCACTGCTCTTCCATTTGGATAGACAAAGTTCATGGATGCAAATTCAATATTCTCTCCATCCTTTTTAACCTGGAAGTCTGCCTTTTCCCAATCTGAACCCATTATCTTAAGCATAGGCAATATTGCAATGGAGCTTAAGTCATAGAATAGGTTGGAACGGCTTGCATCATTTTTTGAAATGGAACAGTTAAAGCTCAATATGTCTCCAATCAATCCGCCTTGTGTCATCCATAGGAGCTGGTTGAACACATAGATGTGAACCATCTTGATGTTTTCCATCAATATGAGGTTCTTTTCCTTAGCAAGGTTCATAAGCTCTTCCAACTCGCTTGTCTTGAATGTTGCTGGAGGATCATAAATCACATGCTTTCCAAGCTTCAATGCCCTTTTGATGAAATTGAATCTTTTTTCTATGGAACAGCGTATATAAACGATATCTGAGGACTCGATAAGTTCATTATCATCATCAAAAACATTAGGAAGGGAATACTTTTTCTGGAATAGGTCTAATTCCTCTTCATTGTCACAATAGACATTCTTCACTTCAAAACCATTAACCAACTTTGCCTCATTCACTATTTGATTGTCATCTGCAAAGTCACAGATTATTCCAATGTCATATTGGTCGAATTTCTCTTCCCTGATTTGTGTGCTGGATATTCCTTTTGTTCTTTCAAGGTAAATCATATCACAATATCTGGACAAATGATCGAATTTTCCTCTCCAGTCATCACCGATTACAAATGCGTCAATGTCGTATTTGATGATATCCCCTATCTTCTGTCCGAGATATTCCTCAACGATGATCTCATCTGCAAATCCGGTGTTCACCACATTTTCAATTCTTGTTGCAAGTGAATCATGAACATTCAGCTTTCCACGGCCAATGTCATAGTTTTCACCAGTGACACCAACAACCAAATAGTCTCCATGTTCCTTTGCTCTTTTTAAAATGTTATAGTGTCCTATATGAAATAAATCAAATGTTCCATATGTGATAATCTTTTTCATAGTAAGTCCTCTTTTATTTGATTTTAATAATTAATAAGCATGATAATAAGCATGAATATAAATAAATTGATTAATCTTCAATTCTTTCCCATAGTTTTCTGAAAGCCATTTTAGGCCTTATTTGGTTTACAACAACATCATAAACAAAATCAACCACTATGCTTTCAGTATCTGTTTTTTCACAGATGTCCCTTATGGCCTTGATTGATTTCTTTCCTTCAACAACTATTCCGCTTGCATCCTCATCAACAATGATCCTTTGGCCATAAAGCATTCCTAATGTATGATTTCTGCTTTCATTTGAAGTTGATGTAAGCACCAGGTCACCGAAACCGCAGTATTCCTTGACTGTTGATGGGTCTCCACCAATGGCTTCAACTATTTTTTGGGTTTCTTCAAATCCTTTTGTCAAGATTGCATACCTTGCATTTTCATTGATGTTCATTCCTTTGCAGATTCCGTTAGCTATTGCATTGATGTTTTTTATGACACCGCATATTTCAAGCCCTGCAACATCATCGATTATCTTCACCTTGAATTGGGGAGTTGTCAATGCTTCCTTGACTTTCCTTGCATTATCCTTATTTTTTGAAGCGATATTTGAAACGGTTTCAAGATTCAATACCATTTCAGATGCAAAATTAGGGCCGGATAATGAGACATATTCATCGTTGAAGTATTCCTCAATAAGATTTCCCATGGTCTTTAGTGAAGGGTATTCTATACCCTTTGCAGTGGATACGAGAATTTTGCTTTCATCTATGAATTCCTTAAGGCTCGCCAATGTTTCCCTAAGGGCAGATGATGGAACGGATAAGAAGACAATTTCACAGTCCTTCAAGTCGTTGAAATCCACAGTAGCCATAATGTTTTCATTCAATCTGGTATTTGGGTAGTATTCATTGTTGAAGCCGGTTTGATTGATTGTCTCTGCCAATTCCTTTCTTCTTAAATGCAGGCATACCTCTTCCACATTTTGAGATAGGATTTGTGCAAGGGCTGTTCCTAAACTACCTCCTCCTATTACACCTACTTTTTTCATTAAATCACCTAATTTCCATCTATAGAAAATCTCATTTCCTATTTGAATCATCAATAAAAATGATTATCTAAAAATTTTAATAATAATCTATTCACTAAAGCTTACTCTTTCGAATTTTTCAGGTTCTAAAATTGATTTGGTAGCATCTACACCTACTTTAGTTGTTGTTCCATCAATCTCAGAAGCTTTTGGATCTAAAGAAGAACCTCTTGCCTTAGGCACAATGATTATATCATCGTCACCTTTCACACGTGTAGCTATTGCATATTCAATGTCTTGAGGATCAAAGATGTCAACATCCTCATCAACCACTACCACATGCTTCAATGATGGGTGTGCAGCAAGTGCAGCCATGATGATGTTCTTTCCGTCACCTTCAGTTTGCTTCTTGATTGAAACTGCAGCATGCAACCAGCAGCAGCCTCCTTCTGTTAAAACCACATTCTGAACGGTAGGAACGGTATTTTTCACTGCATTGAATATTCTTGGTTCCTGTGGCATTCCTTGAAGCAATTTATGTTCAAATCCTGCTGGCAAGATTGCATGGTACATTGGATTTTCCTTCTTGATGTACATCTTGCTTAACTTGATTACAGGCTCCTCCCTTACATAATCATAAGTGTCAGTTAAGTCTACAAATGGACCTTCTGGAGCTGTTTCATCGATAAGTATCTTACCTTCAAAGATGATGTCAGCTTCAGGCACATTGATACCGTTCTTGCAAGTCACTAATTCCAATTCTCCACCCTTGAATCTGTTTGCAACTTCCATCTCATCAGCATCTATTGGAATTGAAGTGGTACATGCAAGAAGAATAGCAGGTTCCATTCCAATAGCTATTGAAATGTCCAAGTCCTTACCCATGTCCTTTGCCTTTTGGAAGTATGTGTAAAGGTTTCTTGGCACGATACGGATAGCCAATTTGTTCTTTTCCAAAACAAGCATTCTGTGAATTGAAGCGTTTTGAACTCCTGTTTCAGGGTCTCTTGCAAATACAACACCTGCAGTGATGTATGCACCGCCATCACGCTTGTAATGTGTAAGGATTGGAATCTTTCCTAAATCTACTCTTTTGCTGTCGTATTCATCCACCAAGTCGATAAATTTTGTAACAGGAGTTGGATTGTTCATTCCATCAATTATCTTGTATAGGATCTCATCTACCTGACAGCCAAGAGATTGTGCTATCTTTTCTCTTGTATTGCAGATACCAGAGACAACTGGGATGTCATATCCCTTTATGTTGTTTAGCATAACGGTGTCCTTCGGATATTTACGAAGCACCTTTGCAGCTTCATATTCAGCATCAAGCTCTTCATCAATTTGAATTACATTAATAATGTCTTTAGTCATAAAAATCTCATCTCCCCTTTTAATTAATCAGAATTTATCAGTATTAAAATTTCAATAATCATAAGTCAGCATTCTTGTACTTAATCCATTTCAAGTTCTCTTCTATTTTCTCATCAGATATTGCAAGGATTTCCCCTGCAACTATTGCTGCATTTCTTCCATTGTCTATTCCAACTGTTCCGACAGGCACTCCTGGAGGCATGTTTGCCATAGTGAGCAACGCATCCTGACCATCTAGTTTTTTGGAGCATGGAACACCAATCACTGGCTTTTCAGTCAATGCAACAACAGATCCCGCTACAAGTGCGGATAAACCGCTTATAGCAATGAATAATTTAGCATTGTTTCTTTTGCTCATGTAAGTTTCAAAGTCTTTTGCATGTCTTATAGGAGAAATATAATCCAATTTATATTCAATTTGCATTCTTTCAAGCAGTATAGCTACATTTTTAGCTATTTCCATATCGGAATAGCTTCCTGCAAGTATCATTACATCTGGAGTGTCATCCAACTCTTCAAAATCAATCTTCTCATAGTTTTCTTCAGCCAAAAAGTCTTTTTGGAAGTATTCGCCTTCAAGACTTTCAATAAGTTCCTTTTCACCTGCTTCAACCTTTTTCTGATATTCAACACGCAAGTCAGATATCCTTTCTGCAACAGCATCATCATAGCTTGCGATGATTTCCCCAGCAAGTATTGCAGCATTGTCTCCCCTGTTTATTCCAACGGTAGTGACTGCTGTAGGGAAAGGCATTTGAACACATGCATACAATGCATCAAGGCCTCCAACTGCACCGTCTACAGGAACTCCAATGACAGGTCTGTGGGTATATGCAGCTATTGCACCAGGCAAGTGAGCGGCAAGGCCTGCAATTCCTATGAATACTTCTACCCCTTGTTTTGTAGCGTCCATAACAAGCTTTTTGACCTTATCATGGGTTCTGTGAGCAGAAGCGACTTTTAAACTATATGGAATCTGAAGTTTTTCCAATATCTTTATTGATTTTAGAGCTATTTCCTTATCAGAAGCACTTCCAAGAATTATCATTACTTTTGGAATCATTTGATTTCTCCTTTATTATTCTAAATGATATAAACTTATTAAGATATATTTTTCAAGATAAATTTAGATTATATTTATATTTCTATTTACTAATATATAATATTTAATTAAAACTTAACTGAGTTATTTTTAGGTGTTTGCATGGTGAGGATTTCGGTTATTGTCCCTGTTTACAATTGTGAGGATTATCTTGAAGAGTCGTTGGGAAGCATTCTGAATCAGACTTTCAAGGACATAGAAATAATCTGCATCGATGATGGATCTTCTGATGATTCATTGAAGATATTAAATAGCATTGCATCCTCTGATTCAAGGATTCAAGTCTTTGTTCAGGAAAATCAAGGTGCAGGGGCTGCAAGAAACTATGGAATGAAAAAGGCATCAGGAGATTATGTCTACTTCTTTGACGCAGACGATTTTTTTGAAAGTGATGCTTTGGAAAAGGCATATGAGAATGCAATCAGAAACGATTCAGAGATTGTATTCTTTAAGTTTGACCAGTATCAGGACAATAAGTTTTTAACTCATTCAGGCCCTAACCTGGAAATGCAGTTTGCCAGTGCCGATTTTGATAATTTCACATTCGATTGGCATGACTATAGAGTAGGCCCTTTCACAGGTCCATTTGCCCCTTGGCTTAAGCTATACAAAAAGGAATTTTTAGATGCTCATGAGTGCTTCAAGTTTCCAAATGACTTGAACCATAACGATGTTCCGTTTCATGTAATGACATTTCTAAAGGCATCTAAGATATCATTCGTTCCAGAGCATCTCTATCGCTATAGAATAGACAATGCAGGTTCAATCACAAACAATAGACTGAAGAAATATGATCATATCTTTAGGATAATCAATATAGTTGAGGATTTCCTATTGTCTGAAGATTACATGGAAGAGTTCAAAAAGGAATTCGATTATTTCAAGGCCAATAGAATCACATATGAAATATATGGAAGGCCTGAAGAGTATTTTTATTTAGCGAAAGAGGAACTTAAGTCAGTGGATTTAAGCAATGAATTATTGCCCAATGACACATCACTTAAGGTCAACACCATTTTAAGTTCCAATTCCCTTGAAGAGTATAACTATAAAATTAAAGCCAATGATGAGATCAATGGCTTAAAAAGGGAAAACAAATCTTTAAGCGATGAAAACAAAAGGCTAAATGAAAAATTACAAAAATCCAAAAGCAGAAATAGGGAAATTTTAAATTCCAAAAGTTGGAAAATTACCGAACCTCTTAGAAGACTTAGAAGGCATATAAGAAAGTTTTGAGTTTGTTTTCAATTATTAATTGTTTTCATTAACACCTTCATGTATTACAAAAATATCAAAAACTTAATAAAGATAAATAATAAAAATATTATTGTAGAAAACTTTAACTCATATAATAGTTTTCGTACTTGAGGTGTTTTATGTTAAACAAATTTTTTAAATTAGATGAAAATAATACTGATCTAAAAACTGAGTTACTTGCTGGTTTAACCACCTTTTTAGCAATGGCTTACATTTTAGGTGTAAACCCTACTATGCTTGCTGAAGGTGGAATGCCTGCAACAGGAGTATTTTTCGCAACTGCTCTTGCTTCAGGGGTCTCTTGTATCATCATGGGTCTTATTTCCAAATACCCTGTTGGTCTTGCTCCTGGTATGGGTATGAATGCATTGTTTACCTATACAATTATCTTAACTATGGGTAACACTTGGGAAACTGCACTTGCAGCTGTATTTGTTTCAAGTATAATCTTTTTATTAATTACCATTTCCGGTTTAAGGGAAGCTATTCTCAATGCACTTCCATTTGACTTAAAATTAGCAATTGGTGCTGGTATTGGTTTCTTCTTAGCATTTATCGGATTGAAAGGTGCTGGAATTATCGTAGCTGACCCTGCTACTTTAGTAGGTATGGGTACCATCTTATCCGCTCCTGCACTTTTAGCAGTAATTGGTATCTTGCTTACCTTAGTCTTATACATTAAGAAAGTACCTGCAGCTGTATTCCTTGGTTTAGTGATAACTGCAATTTTAGGTGTAATCTTTACCTTATTCGGTTTCGGTGCTGGAGATCCTATTATGCCTGCAATTCCTGCAGAATTCGTATCATTCAGTTTTGATACCTCTGTAGTTGGTGCATTTGCAACTGGATTTACCCAATTATTCTCCAACATCCCTAACTTGATCATGATTTTATTCTCTTTATTATTCGTGACTTTCTTTGATACTACTGGAACCTTGATTCCATTAGCAAATCAATGTGGTTTCGTTGATGAAGAAGGTAACGCTGAAGGTATTGACAAAGCTTTCCTCGGGGACGCTATCAGTGGAATCATTGGTGCTATTTTAGGTACTTCAACCTTAACTGCATACGTAGAAAGTGCAACCGGTATCGGTCTTGGTGGTAGAACTGGTTTAACCGCTGTATTCACCGGTATCTTCTTCTTACTCGCACTTATCTTTGCTCCTACTGTTTTAGCATTGTTTACTTCTTCTGTAACTGCTGCAGCATTAGTAATTGTAGGTATCTTAATGATCGTACAATTAAAAGAAGTGGACTGGGACAACATGGTTGTAGCTGCTTCCGTATTCATGACAATCATCATGATGCTTTTAACCTACTCCATTTCCTTAGGTATCGCATGGGGATTCGTCACTTACGCAATTGCATCCATTGCTACCGGTAAAGCTAAAGAGTTCAGTTGGATTATGTGGATTATGGTAATCATATTCGCATTATACGTATTCTTCGGACTCTAGTTGTAGAAAAATAGTTATCACTTTTGTGATAACTTTCTTTTTTTCTTTTTTTATTATTTTCAATAATTTTTTTAAACCTTTCATAGCTATTTTTTCATTAGTTTTAAATAACTTTTCCAAGCCTTTTCAATAGCTATTTTTGATTATTTCATTTCACTAATTACGAACTTAACTTGTATAATTTTTAAAAAAAATAATAAGGTTTATACATTCTTAAAACATAATAATAATATTATAGTATTTTGAAATTCTATGAGATTTTAAATCAATTCATGTTAAAGAGGTGAAAAAGTGTCTTGGCTAGTAGTGATTTTAGTGTTTTTGCTTGCTTCAATCAAAACAACTAAAGGTTCTGATAAATCAGTTTCCATAGTTATCCCTGCATACAATGAAGAGGCTACCGTTGCTAAAGTGGTAAGCGTAGCTCGCAAGTTGTCATATGTAAATGAGGTTATCGTAGTTGATGACGGATCCACTGACAGAACTGTAGAGGAAGAGGAACATGC